>Ga0179591_1370501_pt1 | contig 12233 bp, 10 predicted proteins | sample CZOMad2_1_08_16f_FD_182891 | JGI IMG/M metagenome (GOLD analysis project Ga0179591, IMG submission 182891) | Vadose zone soil fungal communities from Angelo Coast Range Reserve, California, USA - CZOMad2_1_08_16fungal (PacBio error correction) | ecosystem: Environmental > Terrestrial > Soil >... | reverse complement strand
CTTCCAAAATAGTTTTACGCCTTTTTATTTTCTCGCCAGATTTTTGACCGCTGGTTGGGTCTTTGGAGATTCCCCAACCTTAACTTTCTCCGCTTCCCGAAGACGGAACACACCGTTCTTAAAATTCTCCCTTGGTTTTCCATGAGGCCCCCGACACCCAACCCGGAAGCTCATTCGCCTTCCCAAGTTTTTCCCCGGTCTTTTCTTTTTAGAAAAGTCTTCTTCATCCTCTCCGAGTTGATAAGAGAGAAGTCCCCTTAGATTTTAAGTGAGTTTGTCCCTCCTTCGATACCTTGGGTGAAACCCCCCTGAACCCTACAAATTCGCTCCCTCGAATCCCTTTCACGGTTCTTGTTGATACAGTATGTTGTATTTTCTCGTATTCCAATTTAATCAACCTCCCTTGTATTTTTTTGCTCCTGTTTCAATTATTTTCCAGACTCGCGCCCTTTCTGTAGTCACCGTCGACTTTAGCCAGGTTTTCCTTTGAGTATCTACCATTCACCCCGATCTCCTATTTCTCTCCTTAGAGCCGTTTGATCGGAGTGGCGTTCCGTGGCTTGAATTCGATATCAGAGTGATTCTTTTCCTGTGCCGCCCGTTGTCATGTACCTTGTCTTCCTTCGGTTGCGTTGTCGGCCTCAACACCCCCGTAAGCTGGGTACTCTACCCTGAGTTCCTGCGCTGCGTGTTTTTCGGTGATTTTTCCGCCCTCGCCCCGTACGAAAACGCGTGGGTTTCCCTTGCTCTCCTTCCCCCAACGTCTGTTCTCGATGCTCAGCGAAGCCCCTTAGTAGGTCAAAAGGATGAAGAGGTCCGTTTTTCGGATCGTCTTTTTGAATTATTTCACGTCTGCAACATGTCACCTTCTTGGCCCTATGTAATGTCCGTCTTAACGCCTCGTTCGAGCCTGCTGCAAGTTTCCCGGGTAAGCACCCCCCTGCCCCTTCCAGGCACCGCAGCCAATTCTGAGATCCTTCCCTCCCCCCCAATTTCCCCTTCTTATAGAAGGGCGGAACCTCCCCCGCCGAAATGCAGTCAGATTAATACCCTTACGACACCCTTTTGACGGGACGTTATAGCTCCGCCGAATTTCCCTTCGCCCCCTTAGATCTCCCTGAAGAACCCGTTTTTACTTTCTGTTTTCATGTCGTGTTTCTCTCGCCACCCCTTCGACGGAAGCCCGCTCGCCCTCCTCTGAGTGGTTAGCCGACGTCCCCCATTTGTGACCCAAATAGACGGAATGCTTGGCGGAGCGATGCCTGCTTACTTTTTTTTTTTCCCGACCCGGTCGGGATCTTTGTTGAGTTGAACCGAGGACCCCCTTTAAGCTTTTTTTCCAATTTTACCCCCGCAAGTAATGTGTCCCTTTTGGTATGTGTTTTCTTTTGATGTTATCCCGGGGACCGCCGTGGTTTCGAGAAGGTGCTCCCTAGTTTGAGCAGTCTCTTGACGTCTGCCTTCTTAAGGTTTTTTTCTTCGTTTTTGTTGTCTCTATTACCAACGGGAACATATTCTTCTAGTTTTCCCCTTAATGTTCGTATGTTTGAAGCAATTGACTATTTAGCCTATGCTTTCTTTCCTATTGCAGAAAGTTTCCTCCGCCCCCAGTCCAGAGTGTTAGTACTCCCTATTCTAAAGGTAGGGTATGGCTCTTTCTACGTTGATGGCGGGACTCCCGGTTTTTACCCTTTTTCGGCGCGACCCAGCCTCCCATCGCCTTTTTTATTCTCTGGCTTCCGGATTTACCTTTTGCATACTTTCAACCCTTTAGTTTTCCGGTGGTTGAAGTATTTCAGATAATGACATGGCCGACTCCCTTAGAGTGAGGGTCTCTAGAACGTTCTTAGTCTTCCCCTTTTTTCCTCTTTTACTTTTCAACGGAAGTGTGTGTCCCGTCGTCTCAAGAAATGTACCCCCTTCTGCTCAGCGCGCCGATAGGTTCCTCTTCCCCCGACCCACTCCTTGAGTCTTTCTTTTTTCTGTTAAATGTTGAGAACGCCTTTGGTTTCCCTGACCTTTTCTTTAGTTCTTTTCACCTTTTAGTGATTCTTCCTAGTGTTTGATCCTTTGGGCCCCATTCCTCCTCAGATCTGGGTTGACTGAGACGTGACACCTCTCGGATTTCAGGTTCCCCATTGGTGTTGTCGGGCTCCCGTCGGGCCCGTTGACCTTTTCCGGCTTTAACTTTCCCCAGGCTCCGGGAGTTCGCTTTGCTCCCCAACGATTAAAGAAAACTACCAGACCTTTCTACTTTCCTCTGCGGACCAGGGTAGCGTTGTTGTATCTTACCGAGACTTCTTCCCCGGTTATCCAGGACAACCGGAAGCATTTTCCTCACTGATGTAGATACCCCGGCCCTTTTCCCTGACCTTTAATCGTCTTCTCCCAAGACGGAAAGATCAAAGCGGAAGCGTCAAATTTAATAAAGGCCCATTTTCAAAGAGAGATGCCCACCGGACAACGATCACGTTTTTTAAACGTAAATAGACCTTCCCCTTTTGCCATTTATACGAATCTTTTACCGAAGACAGTCCGAGAAGCTCCCCTCCCTAAGCAGTCGGTGAGGAAGGAAGATTCCCTTCAGACACTCCCCTCGACTCTCCCTCACTAACGGAACTGAGTAATGAGGCTCTTTTCCCTCCCGTGCTAAGAACATAAGGAACCAGAGACTTCTCCCTCTCATTTCAACGAACAGTCGAATTATTCCCTCGACCAGCATAGAAAAGGCTTTCCCCCAAGCCTCGCTCCCCCCAGCCCTCCCCCTCCGACGCCTCCTGACCCCTCCCTCACCCTTCTCCCTGTTTCCACTATGAAAGAAACGTCCCTTATATTTCCCTCCAGGTCGCCACTTCCCCCCTTTTCCCTTGATGACATCTTTGGTTTTGTTTCCACCGTACCTTTCCCCAAAACCCCCCTTGCGCCCCGCCCCGCCCTTAATTAACTTTTTAATCGGGAACGTGGTAATAAAACCCTGGTTTAGCTCGGGTCCCGACGGGGCGAGCGGGGGGTGTTCTTTATCTATCGTTTTCTGATTTACCCTTTAGGGGTTTTTTTTTCTATAGGGGTTTTTGGCATATTAGGGTTGACCATCCCGTCATTCTATCCTAACCCTCCGGTGTTTGTGTTTATCTATCTAATGCATCAGGGACCTTTGAATATGCAATCCCGCCACTGATTCCCCTTCCATATCTTTTCGGACATCCGACCGATCTTATCCGAAACTTTTTTCCCTAGCCTCTTTTTTCGCATCCCAATGATTTTTCACAACGGGCCCTTCCTTTTGCCGTTTAACCTTGGAGTGCCTGTGAGGTTATGGTTTTTCCCCTATTTCCTAGTTGTCCCCAGGACCTTATGTATTTAAAGTGTGAGACATTATAGTTTAGGTTTTTGCTCTCAGTATGCGTGGAACGGTATTTTTTTTTCCTGCCCTTCTTGATGATTTCCTCTTTTTGCTTGATGGGAGGTCTTTTTTTTAACGCTTTTTCTTTCTCTTTTTTTCTCGCTGTTAAGACTCTTTTGCGTGCCCTTTTTTACTTCCATGCTTGCTCTGTGCAGGAGTTAGGTCTTTTGTCCACGGGGCTTACGTCTACTTTGGCGGCTAAAGGAGGCTGGCGGGGACCTCGCGGCTTTTCTGACGTTTTTTTGATTGCGGTGGATTGAGACGAATTCTGCGCACAGCCTGCGGAGACCCTCCTGAGCGACAATGTAAGTTGAGCTTCTGTGGTTCCTCGAAGTTTCTCAAAGTGATTTCTATCGGTGGTCCTTCAGCTTTTCAGGTAGGGGAAGATGCCGCTCGAGGATTTTTTTTTCCTTGCCGCCTCCTTCACCCTTTCCCTTCTTTCCGAAGGGGTTAGACGAGGTTCCCCCCATTTTTGATCGCCCCCGGAAGGGCCCCTTGGCCTTGTACGACAAATGGCTAGAATGGAATAAGGCCCACTGCTACCCCTTTTTTCGGCTAAATGGCGTCCCTGGATCGGGTGGTTTAGTTCCACTGTTTTTCTGCCGCCGGCATTACCTGGTTGACCTCACCTTAAGGCCAAAAGAGGCCTAGAGTCAGGTGCAATTCCCCCTTCCCCAAAGAAAGGCCCGACCTTCCGTTCGGGTTTCCACGGACGGTTTTTCCTGTGATTTTAGGCCTGGCCCCTGCACCAGATCCCCATAAATTACGGCGGCTGGTTCCTCTCTTGAATTTCCTTTTTCTAAATTACCGTAGTCGAGGGCCCCCTTTCCGGCTTTCCCCGTCACGGCCCTAGTCAGCCGATGGCTGTGGGCTCTGTCCTTAATCGGATCCTTGATGGGCGTAAGTTCTACTGCTTCGATTTGATTTTTTGAAGACCCAACTTCCCGTTCTTCCCCCCAAGAAGAATGCCTCTGCTGGACATGCGTTCGAGCGGCCCGTCCTTCCGGGGAAATGTCTGTGTGCTGGCTTTACTTCGTCAATAGCCTCCCTTTGCCCCCGCTGAAATGGTGCCCTTCAGCATAGAAAGACTGGAGATTCCCATTTCAGGGTACTTCTTTTCCGGGAGTACCGGCCGCAAAACCTCCCCCCTTTCCTCGCCTCCAACCGTCCGCCTTCCGTTCTCCTCCCCATGAGACCTCGCGGCGCATTCCCCTGTTATCTCCCTCGCCCCCGCACGACGCCAACCAGTTTCTGTTTTTCCCTCGACCCGTGACAGTTTACCTACCGTCTAATCCCCACCACTTCAACACCACCACCATCTTCCCCCACACCTGACACTTCCGTGTGTGTTGTGACCTAGGCTGACCCAACAGACCTTTGTTTGCCCCCCACTCTTTCCTTACCCCACTCTTACATGTGTGATTTGTTACCCCACGCACACTTTACCGTTTTGTCAGTTGTATTTTTTTTCCCCCCCTTTTTTCTTTCTACTTTTTGGCCGCGTCTACACCCGACGCATTCCGTTTTTTAGTTCTTAGCCTCCTCCTCGTTTGTGTTCCCCCAGTGTGTACACCCGCCTCTTTTGTCTGGGAATTATTTTATCTCATATCCCCTTTTTCACTCGCATTTTTGTGACACACCAGCACACCACCGCGGGAACACCTTTGCCGCGCACTTCCTTATGCGGCACCATTGCACCGGGCCGTTCAACATTATTGACTCCCACGCGCCGGCGCCACACCTACGTCTCAATTCCCTGAAGGTAGTTAAAGTTTCGACAGTAGACAAGTCTAGAGGATTCTAAGAAGCACCCCCCAGCCAGGCCCTTAGTTAGATCTTGTATGGCGGAGATGTCGGATCCCAGGCTACAAATTCTGGGCGAGGGTACAATTTTCCGGGAGCTAAGTATCTGCCCTTCGGCAGTTGAAATGAAGGGGCGGCCCCCAACGAAGTGAAGAGGCGAGAATGTGCTTCGTCACGATTTTTACCAGTCGCGTTTAAGGAAACGGAAAAGTTGAAACTGCCTGTCTTACGGTAACGGAGAACCTTTTGATACCCCGACATGCCCAAAGGTCGTTTTCATCGAATCAGCCCTTTTACCGCGGAGCAAGACCCATCGTCACCACACTAGGGTTTTTACGGAGTGCTCGCACCAATTTGGGATCAAGTGTTTTAGGCCGGCTGAGCTGAATCCCCATTCCATGTACGCCGCAGCAGCCTGCACAGTTCACACAGCTTTTCCTTGTGGAGGCCCTGAACCACGGCCCCCTCTCTCTTTTAGCCCCAGTACGGCGGGCAAGTTTTTCAACTCCTAGCCACTCAGAGATCGCGAACCTCCGACGGGTTCTCAATTCCAAGCGAGGCACTTAGTGCTCTGTGAGATCGTCCCTTCCACAACTTGACCCAACAAATCTCCTAAACCGCCTCCGTGTTCACCCATACAGCTCGTTCCGCGTTATAGTATAACTCTTTTCTTCCTTGTTTCGAGCTAATATAGTCTACTCTCGCGGCATCTGTAGTCCACCTCAGTAAGAGCGACGGTTTATAGACATTTTCGGTATTGGGGAACCCCCCATCACCTTCCGACCTACGGCCTCTTGTCTCAAAAGTCCGAATACATAAGGGGAGCGCGCTGTTCAGCTACGCTGCCTTTCCGGAGTTTCAGACACTACCTCGAGCCCCGAGGTCCAGATAGGGCCCTTGTTAAGCGTTGTCGTCTCCGTCCAACCCAAGCCGCGGGTAAGATACGTTTCCCGTGTATGCTCCGATTTCAGGTGGGTCTATACTGCCGCCTCCTCGAGTACCGTCACTTGGTACTGACTTGGACGCCTTTGATGTTTTCTCTTCTCAGCACTATGGACGGCAAGTTTCGCCCCCAGGATGAACCGATGGCTAGGGCTTGTAGCTTCTAAGTCCCACTCCAGGTGAACATTCACGGGAAAGACTCCTATAGTTTATGTGGTACTTACCTTTTCGGCCGCTGCATTCGGTAGCACGGAACCTTCCCCCCCCGGCCGACCGCAGTAGACCCCGCAGAGAGACTCAGCCAGAGTTTAAAAATCCCACTCAATTGAGGGTTCAAACCGAAAAGAAGACCAGTTCCTGGAGGAAGACCCCTGGGCTTCCTTGCTGAGGCTCTCCAGCGAGAGAGACGTATATACTTAGAACTTTCTTTCTACATTTCTGATTTTCGTTCCTCCTCGTACCCAGGAGTGGGCTATTAAGGTCTGGCCCTCTCCTGTGACTTCTCCCTCCGAGTGGGTCCGAAGTTCCCCGAGGTCGCCTACCCTGATAGAACCGGCATGTCCACCCAACCCATATAGGCCCAGCGGTCTGCCCCGACATGCTGTCTAGTTCCTCCTTCCCCCAATGGTCGGCTGCCCCCAGCCGGTGGAGGCTGTGGGAAATCCGAATTATCCCTGCCCGGTTCAAGCCGGATCCCCATGGCCCAAGCCCAAAGTTCCTTCGGTTCATTTGAAAATTTTCGTGTTTCCAGACTTTACCTGTGGTTTCTCCCGCTGTCCGCGCGAGGTTCTCTCGCATTTTGTTATAAGTGCGGGGAGTTGGATTCTTGGCTACCAGGTGCCGTTAACCTTTACGGCGTCCTGTTTCCCCCTTTTGATGGCTTGGTTTGGGGTATGCGGCGTGGGGTATGGTCTAGGGGTGTTCGACAGCTGTTCTCTCAGAAATCCGGAGTCATAGGAGGGAAGGAAGTGTAATTTAGCGAGTCTCTTTCTGGTGAGAGTTTACACGGGATCCCAGACGGGAAAGTCCGCTCTTGGTTAATCAGTTCCCTGCGGGTTGCTGGAATAAGGCCACGGATGCGAGTTGGGCTTCCGGTGAACGAGGGGTAGTTTCAGTCCCCTCAAAAGGACACCAGCGTTGGCGTAGAGCACTCCAGACCGTATTGCTTCTTTTCAACCCAGTGCTCACTTTCGAAATCTCAGGTGCAATGCACAGCGCTGGCCCCCCGTTCAGGATTCGTTGCAGTGGTGCACCCAAATTTATGTTTGGACCCTGGGCCCCTTTCAGCAGAAAGAATGTCCTGCACATGAAGACCTGGAGGACTGACCCGTATTAAAAGACAGCTGCCCAGTTTTTTTTATCATTGAGCGATATACAGCTTAAAGGGCCAAGTTACCAATCCTTCTGATTCAGGTGAGTCCCCCATGGGGGAGTTTCATTTCACTTCGAGGAAAGTGTTCCGCTTGCAAGGCGGTGTTACGTCTGACGGCGGCTCACGGTATTTCCGAGAACACCGTTGTAAGACCCAACACACCCAACCTAAAAGGGACGGAAGATTCTGCAAGCCGCGGGTCGATTGTAGCCGGACGAGTCTCCAGTATGTACTTCCCCCCCCTTGCCCACCCTTCCCCCTATCCCCCTCGCGGTGCCTCTGGACGTCGGTACCAGATTTCTCATCTTCCGGACACAAGCCTTACAATCGTTCCGGCCCTCCAAACCGACAGGCAAGGACCGTGGCCCTTTCCCCACAACGAATCTTCCCGAACGTCTCCTTTTTATAAAAGAGCTAATCTAACCCACTTTCAAATGGTCCTAGCTCATTCTTATCATAACTTCCCCGACAGCATGCGACGTAAAGAGCAAACAGTGGACCGACGTTCCCCGGCAAGGAATGAAGCGTACCCCGCCCCCTCAGGTCAGAAGTGAACAACCTCCCGTCGTTCAGCGCGCTTACACCGCCCTTCCCCCCCTCCTACTCCGGCAGCGCCTCGCCCGCCGTGTGCCCCAGACACCCCGCGTCACTCGAGTCAAAAAGAGCCTCGCCCCCGTACGCACCCTTTACACGCCTCCCCCTACCACCCCATTTGCCAACCGCCAGCGCCTACCGCCCCGTTGCCGCACTACCTCCCCCAGGTCACCCTCCATACTGAACACGGCCATCGTAGAATTCTCGTTGAACCCGGATTCCGGTGGACCTTCCTCCTTATCGCACACCGCGGACAAACCAGAAGTTCCTAAAGTCAGAAAGGGTAAACCGTCTAATGTCGTATGCTATACAACACCTTTGGGTGAGAGGAAGGGAGGGACAGCTAGGGTTGTTTCTTGCTGTTCGCAGATGTGAAGCACCCTATTTTTTTTTGTGTATCGTTGGTCACTTAGTGCGTGTTTCCATATTCGGGTTTTCTATTCCCATGGGATATCTCCCCTCTTTCTGAGTGCGATCATGAAATCCAGGGAAAACCCTACCAACCTCCTTCTCCAGCTTTCAACTTTTGCGTCCCAGAAAAGATTGTGGAAACCCAATGCTGCCCGCGACACCTCCGAGAATGAACGCGCAGCCTTTGGGACCCATTCCTCAACCTTGCCGTTTAAACCTTTCGGGACTTGAGCATGTGAGGTTCTTTGTCCTTGGTTGTGTACAGATTACGGACACCCGCTTTCGTCTTTTCCAGTTGCTACAGGTTCTAGCGATGGTCGGTGGAAGTTTCTTACAGTCTTACCGGGCGCGGGCGGGGAGCGGCGGGGACAGTTGCACGGGTCCTGTTCGATGGAGGGATCTCTGTTCCCTGTTTGCCCGCTGTCGTTTTAAGCGCCGTTTTTCTATTTTCTCGTGGACGCTGGGTGGAAGTGAAGGATGACTTTCGGATGTGCCGGATCGTGCGGTTCCGGGCGTGTCTTACCGCTGAACTTGCCCGTGTATTTCCGGCTTCCCCGTTCTGCTGGCGTAATCGTTCGGGCCTCGGGCGTAAGGTGGAGGTTAGGTCTCTGATTTGCTTCTCGTTTTCGACACAGCCGTGATCGGATTCAAGGTAAAGTGAGGTGCTTCCCAAGAAACACGCGGGCATTTTGGCTCTGTTTTGGCCGCGCTCGCGGGATTGGCCTGGTCTTTTTACCGCTGCAGTGGACGCCCGGATGGTACTACCGACCCCCGATTACTTGAGGTGATCAAGTAGGTCTGTCTCCCCCCCGAGCCCACCGCGCGGATGGATCTGCCGTGGATTCCCAGTGCGCACTTCTTACTGTCCTGCTGGCCTCCTTTACACCGCGACCCGCTGGCACCATGGTTTCCGTTCCGATCGTGCTCGGTCTTGACGCCCGGCGCCGAAAGCGCCCCCGGTTCCCGGTACAGACTGGATCCTGCCGCCACGGTCGGTGACCGACATGTAACAGATACATTGACATATGAAGGAGGTTTGTTTCAGTTGGACGGAATCCAATTTGCAGTAGGAGGCTGAAAAGGATAAGATGATAAAACCCTTGCCGGCTTATACTGTAGTTGCCCTCCACTCCTCCGATGTCACCATGTGGTCTTTCCGTTGGACAAGGCATCCTCCAGACCAGTTGCGTTGGGCATAGGCCTTGACGACGGCGATTCTGTTCTATTCATTCATTTTCCTCACCCCCTTAGATAGACCTTGTATCACCCTTACGGTTCTTTTCCTATCCCTTAGGACCAGTCTCTGTGATCCCTCCCACTGCTTCAGAATTTATTGTCTGCTATGGCTACGCACCTCCGCCCGCACTTTTTGGCCTGCCCGTCTTCCTGGCGCCTTACGCCAGCCTTTGAGCTCTGGTACGTCGGGTGGTGTAGATTTTAGCGCCCGTGCGAACTACGGTCATCCGCGGCCGCGAAACAGTTACTCTTCAAGGGACCCCCCTCTGTGCCCCGGTGTCACCCAAAGAGGACCCCGTCTCCCACCCGGTAGGACATGCCCCCCACGACACAGCCCCTTACACATGCGGAACATTTTTCTTTCACCCTTGACCTTTTAAACGGCAATCATCGGGGCTTCTCCAAACATCCACCTACCCGTCCTTTCCCCGCATTTTGCTCCTCAGCTCCGAAGCACCTCTGCAGGTTCCTGCGCGTTTCCGACCCGGCTTCCAAGGTCTTCCAAGCTCCCTTCACAAGGAAACCCGCCCTTCGGGCTTCATTACTGGTTTTTTTCCCCTTAGTTAGGCTTTGAGAGGTTATTCTGTTTTCCCGACCGAAGGGCATTTGTATTTTCCTTTTTCTTTCATCGTCAGCGACTCTTTTTCCCTGTCCCCGCTAGAGAGGTTTTTTTCCGTCAGGTCGTCTCTTTTTTAGGCACTTCCCCCCCCCCCCGGCCCCCTATCTCTTTCCATTCCGTCCGTCAGTGAGAGGGCTCACCTCACAGGAGAAAGTTATGAACTCCTCTCACCCCGGCATGTCAGCCCCTCCCCCCCTTATTGGCTCGGACGTGGATCCCCCTCCGACGCAGCAACCCTCTTCCTCTCGGATGGAAGACAGTCCCCGTCTTTTCTCGATCTCCCCTCGGGCCGAGTGCTTTACTTCGGCGTAGATTTGCGCCCTCTCCCCTTCTCCGTCTTCGGGAAGGGTTTTTGTTTTTCACCGCTTCCCTCCCCTTCGCGGCCGTTCCATGCTTTTGCGGACGTCCAGGACTTCTTTTTTTTCGTTCTTTTTCCCGCCTGTCCTTTTCCCTCCTGAGTATCTTCTTCTCTAATCCCGACTCTTCCAGATGTGATCCCCTCTCCTCGGTCCTTTCCGTGTTTTTTTTCCAGTTAGAAAAGAACTTTTCTTCCGAAGGTATTCTCTCCGCCAGCGATAATTTCTTCCCTTTTCCCGCTGCCTTCTTAGATTATTTTATTTAACTCTCTTAACTTCACCCGAAGATCAGTCCATTCGGTCCACCTCTTCAGAGTCCATTGGGTAATTGGTGCCTCCCCTCGAATTACCCCACCGGCCTTTTTTTTGAGATTTTCGAGGATTTCCTTCCTTGAAAAGGGATTTATTCCTCAGCTCCACGTCTCAGATATCTGTGAACTTTTCCTTTTAGACAGCGCCACCCTCCCTCTAGGAAATTCCAGGGAGCCTAGACAGAGTCTTTTTCTTTTTTTTACACACCTCTACATCTAAATTTTTCTCACCTTCTCCGCCCCCCGGTGTTATACATCTTTTAGTTTTAGATAGTCCCTCCTTCTTCTTTTCCTTGTTGTTGTATTGAGTTGCTCCAGACCCAATACTCCTCTTCCCGTGTAGTCAAAATGTACTTTTGTCCCCCCCCCCCCGACGGTTTCTCCCATTGGTTTTCCTTATTTGTTTGGAAAAAAAGCCCCCTTCGATAGCAAAGGAATCCCAGTTTCCCATTGAGTTTCCAATCCTATCCTTTTCTCTTCAGTCTGATAGAGATTTCTCGGCTTGCACCAAAGTGCCAGTCCGTTAGTCTCCTAGGCCTTGGATTGCCTGTTCCTAAATCTCATGATGGGTGGTGAACTGGTTCCCGGTTAGCTGTTAAAGGTTCCCCTTGGAGCCTGACGTTCCCTGGTAAGACACCGCTTCCTTAGGTTGAAAAAGCGGCTTTTTATTCGCGGGCAGAATCGACTTACAAGGATTTCGGCTGCCATTTGAGTACGGTGGTACTGTGTACCTCCCTTACTCCCAGGCTTAACATGTTCCAAGGCTGCGGACGCTCGTGCGTCGGAAGTCCTGATCAAAGGTTCAGAGAATATGAACAGTCACGGGTCCCCCAGCCCGTCCAAGGCGAAGGAACGGTATCTCTTCCATCGAAGCCGAATATCAGGGCACTGAAGGGCCCCCTTTCCTGACACATCGCCGTGGCCAACGCAAAGGCGGTGATTTCACGTAGAGCTTCGTTGCCCTGCCCCTTCGGGAGATCGACATGTCCTTTCCTTCTCGGGGTTATTCGTTTTCACATGCCCTAGCACACCTGTGTTTGGTGGCGGTCTTCAGCCGTTCCCTGCCGTTCCCTGATGCACACGTCTCCGACCGGCCAGCAACCCCTCTTCCTTCCGGTGTTATTTTAATCTAGTACCGACGTCCCGCCAAGGTCCGCGACCTGACCCTGCTCTATCTCTTTGGACC
>Ga0179591_1367234_pt1 | contig 12233 bp, 18 predicted proteins | sample CZOMad2_1_08_16f_FD_182891 | JGI IMG/M metagenome (GOLD analysis project Ga0179591, IMG submission 182891) | Vadose zone soil fungal communities from Angelo Coast Range Reserve, California, USA - CZOMad2_1_08_16fungal (PacBio error correction) | ecosystem: Environmental > Terrestrial > Soil >... | reverse complement strand
TTCTGTGGCACTTTCAAAGAACGTTTGCTGGCAGTTTCAGAGTTGTTTTTCCATATTTCTTGTTTCCTCTCGACTCTTCCTAAGCCGGTCCAGACGTCCGGTCACACTTCCCTACTGCCTCCCTCCGCGGTCCCTCTCCTTTTTTTACCTTTTCTTCCTCTTGTTCAGGAAGTGGCACTTACCTCTTCCGCCACCTGGTCGCTCTCCATGCTCTTCCTTCTTCCGACCCCTCCTTCTTCGACAACAGTCACTCTGTGTGTCCCGCCCTGACCTGTTTTTTTCGTCACTACTTCTCTAGGTGTCTGATTGCGTGTTTTTTCACGCCAACCGTTTCTCTTTTCCCCCACAGAGGGCCCGTCTTTTTCACTATAGACATTTACAAGACTTCAGAGATCACGTCAGCGCCCCCCACCCCAACCCCGTGTTTTTTTTTTTTTACCTCACCCCCCCCTCCCGCACCCCCCCCCCCACGTGTCTTTTAGTTTTTCTTTTGATAACCGACGTCTTTCGACTATATGCCCTGAAAGTCTTCTCTTGCTAGTCCCCCCCCCCCCCCACTCGAAGGAGATGCTCCGTATCAAAGCTTTCCTGTTGCAGTGTCCTGAAGGGTCTTTATCCCACCAGATCCCCAGACCCCCCCCCCTCCTTGAATTCTCCCCTTTTCCTGAAGTCTTTAGCGGCAAAGCTCTGTTATAGGTAGAAGGGCTTGACAAGGTCATAGAAGTTCTCGAGGCGCTGTGGTAACTAACGAATCTAACCCCCCCCCCCCCCCCCGAAATTTTCCCCCTTTTCCCCAGCGGTCCTCTCCCCCCCCCCCGGTAAACCCCCTTTTCCTCCCCCCCCCCATATTATACTCTTTGGTTTCCATTAGAAGTAGGTGTTTTCAAAATCCCCCCCCCCCTTCCGGCAAATTTCCGCCCTAACCCCTACTATATGTCCTTTCCCCCCCCTCCCCCTTCCCCTTAGTAGCATCCCCTCCATTCAAGGTCCTCCCTTTTTCACATTAGTTCCGACTCCTCACATAGTCGAATCGTGTTTTTCCCCTAAGCAGTAGTGACGATCCTCCCATTTGTCTGAACTGCTCCCTTTATGCGCCCCTCCCCTCGCCCTCGGGTCCCACCCTTTCGTAGCCCCGGCCTATCTCAAAAACTACAGGAGTCCGTTGTTACTTTTATCCAAATCCCCCTTCGTCCCTCTTGTTCTTATTGAATTCTCACAGCCCCGTCCCGGTGATCCTTTGTTCGTTTTTAAGTGTCCCAGTTGGTCTGCCTGCCTTTCACACAGAACATATTTTCTCCCCTCCCCCCCAGTGGATCGGAGATTTTTCCTAGCGAAAAAGCGCCTTCCCCCCCAATTTTTCAAAGCTTCCCCCCTCTCACCAAAAGCATGCCCCACCCTAAGAGCGCCGGTATGGTAAGTGTTCTTATCGAGGGGGTTCGCAACAGAAGCCCCCACCTTATAACCCCCCTAACTTCTGAGATTTCCCCCTTCCCTCTCTGAAAATTTTTCCATACTTAAGGCCTAGGGTTCTCCAAAATTCCCTTAACTCCTCTTGAGTTCCTCGGATCGTAGAGATCGTAAATTCACGTCCTTTTCCCTCTCTTAATGTAGCGTTTGTGGCTAAAGTTTGCTTTCATTCCTTTGGTCTTTTTTTAGATGGTTTCTCTCTATTTAAAACATTTTCACGTTGTGTAAGCCCCCCTTCGAATTCTTTTTGCATCCACAATTGGTAGCCTCCTCCCTGTCACTAAAAGTAAGCATCTCATCTTTTCTTAATCTTTTTCTTTCTTCCCAACTTTTCCGCTTTCTTAGTTGCATTGTCCTCCCCCTTTGGAATGTCCTACCAACCCCCGTCACCTCGAGGTTACTACCACGTTCCCACACAGAGTGGAAAGTTTGGAAAGCTTTTTCCTCCCTCCCCATTCTGATAGCGCGCTAAAATATCTCCCCCTCCCCATCAGCTCCTTTTTGTCGTGAACTTCGTCTGCCCTTTCTTTTTTTCAATAGTTTTTCGCTCCGATGATGCCCAGTAATTCAGCGTTCTTTTATGAAAGGTGTCCCTCCCCCTCTCTCCCTTCAAGATATATTCACGTTGGTGGAGTTGATTTTCTCCCTATCCTGAAAACATTCACTTCCTCTTTTATTCCAACGATTTTTCTTTTTTTTCTTTCTCTGTGTCTCCTTCACTCCGCGACGGCTCTTCTTCTACCCCCCCTTTAGGTCTACTTTCCACTGTCGCTTCGGCATGATTACTTAAGCTGAGATCCTCTCTCCAAGTCATGTACCAGAACCCCCTTTCTTCCCCTCTCGGTGTAGAGCTCCCCAGCAAAACTTGAGTTGGAAGACTGGATTTTTAGACCCTCCCCGGGAAGAATGATAATCTTCCGTGGTCCCTCTTGATTCCTCTTTCTCACAACGACCCCCCCCCCCTCTTTTCTTCTTCCTGACCGATCTGGTCCTCTAATCAATTTGGTGTCTATTTCACTTTGCTCCTTACTGCTTCCCTCGATTTTTTTAGGGGATGCGTGTCTCTCCGGGACTTCCCTCGTTTCATCCTCCCCTCTCTTTCAAATGCCCCTTCCTATTTGTTTACAGCGCCGACTTCTCTGAGGCTGGGTCCTTCTTTTTTAGCTTTTGAAATTGCCGGTGTGAAATAACACCCCCCAAACTTTCCTCTTTTTGGGGCCTTTCTACTCCTTTGGGCGATTGCTGTACGGTCCCATTACGATGTATCCAGTTGATGGACAAGATAGATTTTACTTACCTTTCCTTAGGGAAAACAAGCCGTTGAGAAGAAGGCCTATCCCCTTGGCCCCTCCCCCCCCCTCTGCCTTTTCGTATACTAAGTATATTCAGATATCTGTCTCTGCGCGTAATCCCGTTGATGTCTCCTTTGAGTGGTTTCTCCCATTTCAGTTCTTTCCCCTCTCGACACTTAAGCCTTTGATTTCTCCTCAGTTTATCGCTTCAGATGGGGAACTCTCTTCGTCTGCCGTGCGGTTAAAGAGCCTTTCTCTCCGTCTTCCCTCCCTATTGAGTTCTTGTAATTTCCGCCCCACATTTCCCTCGAACCCCTTCTTGTGACTACGATCCAGGGTTGGCGCAGTAGAATTTGCCCCCAACGCATCCCCTGCGATGTCCTCCTCCGTTTCTTCTCAGACCCTCTTCCCCCTCCGCCGGTGGTTTCTAAACCTTTTTTTCTTTTGAGATTTTCTCGATTTTTAGCGACCGATTGGTGCCGTTTCTCCCCTTAGCGCTGCAAGCCTCCCCTGGTGAATTGACCACTTAAGTCTCTTTTTCAGTCTTTTCCCGCGAGCTATTAGGAGTAGGATCGATTTTTTGAAAGTATGTCCGTTTCCCTAGTTCTTTAGTGGGTCCCCCCTCCCAAACGATCCGTCCCTTTATGAAAAACTGCTTTTCTTCTATCAGTTATGATAACGGGATGTAAGTGCATCATTTATCCTATTGTGGGTGATTATGTTCACGGAATCCCCCCCCGTTTGCCGGTTTTTTTTTGGACGCCATTTTTATGATTTTTCCTGTTTTTCCTCCGCTTTTTCTTTCACCCTACCTGACGCGGCCAAGGCGCTAAGGACATACTTTCCGTGCCACAACCCCCCCCCGAACGACCCCCCGTAGCCCCCCCTCTCTTTCTTTGACCCTTTATCTTTTAGGTTCACTACATTACGTCACGGCCACCAGCGGGTCTCTCAAGGCTCTCTCATAAGCGTTTTTGAAGAAAGCCACCTTATGTTGCGCTCCCCCTTTTCGAAGGTCTTCTATTCTCCTGAAGTCCCTTTTTTCACCCTTGTTTTCTCCCCAGTAATCTACGTCAAAACGAGAGTGAGAGGAGGGTAACCCTTTCTTTCCTTTTTGGATGCCTTTCGTTCCTGGGGAATTCTATACACTTCTTTTTTTCTCCTCTATACCCTCCGCCCTCCCCTTAGATCTTCCGACGCGACCATACCCTTTTTTGACGAAGATAGATTTTTTTTCTTTCCCCTCTTATCCTAGGCTATGATTCGTGCCCTCCGGTCTATCCCCACTCACACGGTCCTTTCTCTCGATAGTTTACCATGGGTTTTCCTAGAAGTGGAAAAGTAGCGGAATACTTCCGGGATGACTGTAAGTACGGGCTTGTCGAGAGGGATCTTTTTTCTCCGGCGGTCCTTCACCCTATGGCCATTTTTCAACCCCCTCCCGAATGGGGAGCAGAAGACCACGAATCGTCCCATAAGGAGTCACCCCCTCACTCTCCCCCCCCAAATAGCCCTATCAAAAAGTTACTCCCTTATCTCTCCACAAAATACCCCCCCCCCCCTTTTTCAAATTCCCGCGTACAACCCAAAAACAATTTCCGCGGAGCGTTTCCAAAATATTACGCTTTTCTTGTGTTACGTCTTTTTGAATATTAGGTCCCGGTCCCTCAAGGATATCTTCTCTACCCTCAAAATTCTTTTCTTTCCCTCCCCATAGGAGTTTCCCTTTTTCCTTCAACACCTTTCGGGTTCGTATCTAAAAATTTAATTGATTCTTCCCCCTAATTCGTTGGGGAAGACCTTTTTTCTTCTCCCCCCCCTATTAAGATCCATCTTTTCTCGAAACCACGTAGGCTACCCCCCCTCATGAGGCCATGGGCCGTTTGGAGGACAAATCAATCGTCCATTCCCCGCGAGATTGGATCTCCCCTTCCGGGAGTTTACCCCCTCCTTTTCCCTACCAAACTAGTCTCTGAAGCGCTAAACCAATACTGTCCCGCGTCCATTTTATCTCCCTCCTGGACTAGTCCTCTTGACGTAACCATTTTCTCTCCCCTGAATACCGCACCCAGACTTTCCCTTTGACTCACACAAGGGGGAGGAATGGAATCTTCTCTCATAGGGAGAAAGTGCCCTCCCGGATAAACACCTTCCCGCTCGGGCTTTTTTCTCAGAACCCTTTCCGTACGCCCCCCTTTAAGTAATTGCTCCCCGCAGCTCCCCCCTCGGACTTTTATCAGCATACTTCATTTCCTCAGTCTCTTAGTTCTGGTAGTTTGCTCACGTTGTTTACTCTCCTACTTCCTTGGCGCGCCTCCCGCTGCATATTACATTTTTTTTAAAGGGACCCTTTTTTCTTTTCTCATTCCCCTTTTTTCTTGCCTTCCAAAGCAACACTATCCAGCCCCTCTTTCCTAGACCGGTTGTGAGAGAATCCGCCCGCGAAGCGATTTCTTTTATTTTTTTTCGAAGTGCTTGTTAATGAGTTCTTCACAAAATAGCTTCCCCCGCGTGTTAACTTTTTTTTTTTCTCTTCTAGAATATCCCACATCTGGCTTCGGCCCTTCTTTCTGGAACGACCGTGAGCCGAGATTAAGAAATGACTCCCTTTCTCTCGGTAAAGATTTTTTACTGAGCCGCTGTCTTGTTCTTTTCTTTTTTGGACTTTTCTTTTGCTGGCATTTCCTCTGGTCCCGCTTCATCGTAGACGCAAGATCAAGGTTTAAGTTCGTTTGCTTTTAGAAAACCCTCTCAAAACTCTTCAATGCCCCTCCGAGCTTGCTTAAAGTTTTTTTTTTTCAGAGTTTGGTTCCAAATCAGAACATGGTCTTCACACGTCGCTGAGAGTTTTTTTTTTTTTTTTTTTTTTTTTTTTTTTTTTTTTTTTCAAGAAATCCACTGGCAGTCTCCTTTTATGGGGAAAATTGATCCGCCAAGGAGAGAAAGTCTTTCTCCCTAACAAACGAATCACCAGCACACTTTCTCGACCCAGTTTCTGGGCTTTACGCTTTAGCCCCCAGTACACTTAAGAATGAGGTGTTGGACCTCCTTCCTTTCTATATAACTAGTCTTTTTTTTCCTTCTCTTCGGACGTAAGTCATCGTCCCCCCGATTCTCCGCTCCCACCTATGGTATTCCTACCTGGATTAAACGATTAAGAACTGATCTTTCCTCTGCGGAGGCTTTTCGGGTGTATCTCCTTTTTTGAAAAGATCTCCGATGGCAGGAAATGGCAACCCTTGACTCTTTTCTAGTGTTTGAGATTGCAGAGAGGATGTAGTTTTCACTTTTACACTTTTACCTTTTGAAGGGAAAGGTTTTTGGAACAAATACTTCCCCCCACCTTTGCTTTCTCTTTTTTGTGGTAGGAGTTCCCTCTTTTCAGTGGGTTTTGGTGTGTGGGGGGGGGGGTGTTCCTTTTTTTTGTGGGGTGTGTGGTGGGGGTTTTTTTGGGTTTTTTTTTTTGGGGGTTTTTTTTTGTTGTCTTCTATTGTTTCCCGCGTTCAATCTGGTCCAAGGGCGATGGCGCCATTCATGGACATCCTCCTACATTCTCGTGGACCCCCGTTCGACTCTGCTTTTCAGAACCCGTCTCTACCTTCTTCTTCCCGCCCTCCGATCCGACTTTCCGCTGCGCTTAAGGAAACACTCTTTTACCTCAATAGTCACCAGCAGTTGATAGACCCCTTTCCCTCTCAGATCTTCGACTGTACCCCCCCGAGTTCTAATCTTTGACCCTGATCTCGTCGCCGTGCAGGATCAGATTTCCTCTCTCTTCTGGCAGGGCTCCGTCTCAGAAACCCCTTGATTCCCCCCCCTCCCCTTCAGGCCGGACCACTCCCTCCAGAAACAGGTCAATCTTCCCCTTTCCCATTTTTTTCGAAAGACTGAGAAAGATCCTGCACAGATTTCCTTTTCTTCCGGTAATCCGTGAATATTGATAGGCTAAGGTTTTTCTTTCAACATGAGCTCCTGAGCATGATGATGAATACGGCTTTCTAAACCTCTGTGGTTGGTTTGGGGTGGTTGGGGGGGGTTTCCTTTTTTTTGAGTTTTCCAACTCCCTCCCCGTGGAATCCTTCCGGTAGTTCTTTCCTAGAGCCCTGTGACACTTTTTAGTCTTTTTTTCTTTGAGTAGTATCGGTTGTTGCCGTAAACGCCTCTTTCTCGAGTACTGTCTTTTGAGTTTCCCCCTCTCAAGCAATTGCCCTCCCGTTTTTTCTTACCCCTTTCTTTAAACTTCAGTCCCTTGTGTCTCCATAGGTCCCAAGGCCAGTCATCTCTATATTTTAATCCTTTTTTCTTCGGGCCTGCACTTGAAAGGGCCTCCTCTGGCCTTTTCTCCTGGAGCTCGTGGCCTATGATGTTACTGTCTGTCTGTTCTTCCCCCGAGAAACGACGCCGCGGCAAACTGTTTTTCCTTCCTTTTGAATTCTACCTCCGCCGCCCCCTGGTGCCCCCTCCTTTTGAATTTTCCCAACCCATGGTCATTACCCTTCTTTTGAAGTTGAGCTACATCAGGACGAACTTTCCTTCCAAAAATCTTTTCGATCTCATCAGCTATTTCAGAAGTCTTTCCTTTTCCCGACACACCCTACTCTTTTATCGAAGTCTTCGACTTTCCCAAAATCTCCCCCTAGAATATTAAGGGATATGGTTTCCCTTTCTCCTTCTTCCAAAAAACAACGTGAAGAGTCCCTCTCTCTTTGTCCCCTTTCCCTTCTTTCTGCAGGTGACTGTTTTTCCAAGGGGGCACTTTTCCAGTTTTTTATGAGAATCTAACCGAAGACCTGTCATCGTATCCTGATACTTTACTCCCGATAGATCGTCTTTTTCTTAGGAGATTTTTTTTCTTTCTCTCTGTTGTGCCCCTCCTCCCTAGACGGTCTTCCCCCCCCCCTTTAGACCCTCCCACAAGAGCTAAATGGTCGACCATACTGGTTCTTTCTTACTCTTGAAAATTCATCGGCGCTTCTTATCCTGTATATCCTTCAGTCCCCCTTAGAGAGGTATCAATGCTCTTCTCTTGGTTAACTCCACTTCCGGTTAGGTATATTTCCCTCCTGCAAATCTTTTTCCCTTCAATTTCCCTCGAAACACCCTTTTATCTGACCTTTTCTTTCCCCGCGTAACCCCCCCCCCCCCCCCCTCTGCCCTACTTCCTTTCAGTCTCTTTTTTTACCAAAATCACCCCTTTTAAAATTTCACCCGCGCCTTCCCTCTTCCAACCAGCTCTCTGCCAATCTCCGTTGGCGCCCGTTTTTTCTGTTTTTCGCATTTTTTTTTATTGAAACGACTTTTTCCCTATCGGACGAGGACACCCGCCCCCCCCGGTCAGACGACTGAAGCCCCCTTCCTATCCATTCATGATTTTCACGACGATTTCAAAGAAAAATTCGGCCTACCCTACGGCGAATCGGTCCTTTTTCTTAGATGAGTAAGCCTCAGTCTTTTTCCGATGCAAAAACGGTAGTCCTTGTATATGATCACCAAAGGAAGATATTCGTCTGTTTTCCGTTTTTTTATCCCGTAGTCTTTTTTTGCTTTCGGACTTCGTTGTACGGTGATAAAAATTACTTTTTTTCCTTCTTTCTGGAGAGCCCTCAGTTTGAGAGTTTTTTGTATCCCTCATTTTTCGCGCAGCGTCCCTCTTTCTCCCCTAAACCCTTTTTCTGGGACCCTCCTTAGACCCGTACTAACCCCCCACTATTCCCCCCAAAAACTCTCCTCTCTCCCCGTTAGTGAATGTTTCTTGGTTACCTCCCCCCTCCCGTGACCCCCGTCCCCTTCTTTTTCTTTTTTGCTGAACATTGCAGTCACGGCCCTCCTCTCCGGAATGTGGAGGCCCAAGTTTCAAAACCAACGATTGCCTGCGTGCTCTTTATCTCTTAACGAACTTTTCCTCTAGACCCTTTCCCTTAGGGCTGTCCCCGTTTTCCTAGTGTCGAGCTCAGTCCTTTTTCTTCCTTGTTTTCTATTCCTTTCCCTCTAGTATCACTTCTTTTCTCTACATTCCCAAGTGTTTTTTCCCCTAAAGGCAACTCAAAGTACGCGTCGCTCTCGGATCCCTCCTTTTTGTTTTTTGAGAGTCGATCCGACGCGCTCTCTTTGCCTTTCGACTCCCTTTCAAACTATCGTCTGCAACTCTCCAACAAACGTTCCGCTTTTTCCCTTAAAGATGAAGAGAACGACCCCCCTTGATCCAAAGGCTTCTCTCTTACCCTCAAAGTGAGCCTTCCCCCTGCGACATTCTCTCTGTCTATCTAACCAAGCAAACTTTTTAGTGCCTGTGGAAATTTTCAAAATTCAGGACAGTTCATGCAAGTGGATACCCATCTCTGGCACTGCTCTTCCCGCTGGTGGCTCCACCCATTTAGAGACCTAAAACTTCTGCGCTTTCCCCTGATGTTTCCCTACTTCCTTGATAATGTCCTAATTCCCGCCTTTCTCGCGATCAAAAATTCTTCTCCTCTCCCCTGAAAGAGTCGTTCTTTTCTTTTTTCCCCCTCTGCCGCTCCCCCCCCCCAACCCCCCCCCCCCCCCCCACCCCCCCCCCCCCCCCCCCCAGGAGCGACCCCCCCCCCGAACCTCGAGCCGATCTCCAATTTCAGCCAAGTCGATTCTTCTGACGACTGGATTTAGTCCCCCGGGAACATTTTTCTTTCATACATCTTTTTTCTCCCACCAAGATTTTTGACTCCCCCTACCACGACTCATCAGGCCCTATCTGAATCCTCGCGTTCATCACCCTTTCTTGGAGATCGTCACTCTCTCTGACCCCTTCCGACTGGTCTTTTCTTCTTCCCGAATTGTTGGCTTTTTACCGTGGAATTCCTCATAACACAGATGTCAATCGCACCAAGAGTTTTGCGTCCGAGTCCGCGGGATCTTTCGAGGATGGGTGCGCTAGATTACTTCATTGAAGGGTTGTGATTGTTTTTACCCCCCCCCTAATGGAATCAGACCCCCAACTTTGGCTCCGTCGTGGCTCTTTTGACTTAGCTTTTTTTGTGTTCGGCTCACTCCCCAGGGAGATGATGCACCTTTACCACCCCACCCCACCCCCGATCACCCACCCGCTTCTTATTTTTCTCGAACCCTCCGCTGACCGACACTCGCCGATAGTCTCATTGGCAACACCCGCCCCAACGTCTCTTTAGACAGCAGATTTTTTCTTCAGATAATTGTCTTTTTTCCCTTGAACCTTTCGAAACCTCTGTGTGCTGGAGCCCTCCCCCTGATTTTGGCCCTCCTTCCCATTAAGAACTGCACCTTTTTTGATTCCAGCAATGCCTGCTCCTCTTTTTGACGATATGATATTCCCCAGCGTAGGTCTTTCTCTGGTAGTCCCGTTCCATCATTGATAGTCAATAGACGCAGCCCACCCCATAACCCTCTCTTACCCTCCCATAAGGAATTGTGATTTGGAGTTTCCCCTCCCTATAACTGTTTTTTCGGCGATAAAGGGCTAAATACGTTATTTTTTTTTCAGAATTACGATTCCCAGGGTTTTTTTTACCATTTTCTCGATGATGAGACTCTTTTAGAGACCCTTTTGCTACCCGTTCTGTAGAGTGTCTCCCCCATGCTCCCCCCCCCCCCCCCCTGTGGAAGGACCCCCCTTTCGTACTTCAGGACTGATCTGGTGGTTTTAACAGATTCCCCCCTTCTACGTTGTTTCACGTCCGTCTGTAAGGAGAGGAAGTGGCCGCGGATTTTTTTTTTGCAGCTTTTCAAACGAGTTCAGCCAGGCTCCTCTGGTATTCCCCGTCTTGAATACTCTTCCCCCCCCCGTGCCCAGTCATCCCCCTTTATCCCCCCCTCTCTTGTGGATGAGAGATTGCTTCTGCCCCTATTCACGGCTGGCGTGAGCGCCTTCTTCATTTTCCTGGTTTTTTTTCTCCCACGACTCGTGTTCTATCCGGTCCCCTCCTGGGACCCCCCCTCTATAACGGAAGGTCACCAGATCTCTTGTTAAATTTTCTTCGGCCTGGTTATTTTCCCCTATAATCGACGCCATGCATTCACACCAAGAGTTTTCGTTCTTCTCTTCTCCCATTCCGCCGCTACTTCTCCCCCGAAACTTTTTCTTTTTTCCTCTCATTTTTTTTCTTTTCCCTCCCCTCTGCGAGCCCTCGAAGACCGACCGTCAATGATTCAGGGATCGGGATGTATCTCCTATTTCTATCTGCCCCTTCTTGCCGTCTCTTTTCCCCCTTTTTCTTGACTTTTTCTGGCTGCATGTTTAATTTTCAATTGAAGAGGGGTGATGTGAATACAGGCGTTTTCCGTTTCCTGATCACCCCCAAGCGCCTCCTACCGATTCGATATAGCCTCTTGCCCGGCGATTCTTTGTTTTCAAGATTTCTTTCCCTTTCTCAGGTCTATACGGATTGCCATGTTATCCACGAACAACTTTTCAGCATATGTTTGTTTTCTCCCCGTATTTTACTTCTCCCTTCCTTTCTGTCCTCCCCTGACGGGGCTTTCGGGATAGCACCACGAGTGAGGGAGCGTTGGTCACTCCTTTCAAGGCATCTCCCCCTTTCCCCTCAAAAGTCCCCCCTGGGCAGAAGTCCTACCCCCGTTTCCAGCAGTCACCCGGTATTTTTTCAACAAATAGCAACTCTCAAAAGTTGTTTGAAGCCCATTCTGGACCTCCCCCCCCCACCCTTTTTTTTTCATTCCCTCTTTCCTACTAGCGCAACATTTCGACAATCTCCGCGTCGACCCAAATATTCCGATCTTGTTTTTATTTTAGACATCGCTTTTACGGAGTGCCGCCCACATGAAAACTTTTGCCACAAATTCCCCCCCTTTCCGGTCCTAATTTCCTCAGGAATGAGCAGCGTCTCCTGAAAACATTCCATTTGCTCGGAATAGTCCTGTACAGGACCTATTTGTCTTCCGACAGACCTCGTTCTTCCAACCTTAAGATCCCTCTTCTTCCCAGGGACTTCTTTCATCCCCACCCTTTCAGGTCGTCCCGTTCCAGTTTTGGACCAATACACGTCGCAAATCAGCCCCTTCTTGCTTATTTGAATATAGACGATCTGAAAAATCAGAGCATTGGTTCGTTGTACCCTTGAGAAAATCCTCCTGGAGGAGCGTTTTTACTATTCCCTTTTTATCTCACCTTGTGATCGCTCCAGCTACTTAAAACAGTTCTGAGCCACAACTTTGCACCTCCCACCAGCATGCCCTTCCGAACTCCTTCCGGGATCTGAACAGAATGTTTTCTTTTCGTTCTTTTTTCTCCTGACGCCAAACCCACTCCCCACGGAAACACAAGTAGATTTCTCGTCGCGAATCCCCTTGCAGCCCTTTCCAGGTACTTTGGGTCCGTAGGAAGCAATGAAAAAGCTCCCTCCACAAGATTGAGGTCTTCTCTTAGAGATCTCCCAGAACGTCCCCCGAGAATGTTTTTTCATTCCAAGTTAGTTTACTGGCGCCCTTGGATCCGTCTTTCTTGGG
>Ga0179591_1275234_pt1 | contig 12233 bp, 14 predicted proteins | sample CZOMad2_1_08_16f_FD_182891 | JGI IMG/M metagenome (GOLD analysis project Ga0179591, IMG submission 182891) | Vadose zone soil fungal communities from Angelo Coast Range Reserve, California, USA - CZOMad2_1_08_16fungal (PacBio error correction) | ecosystem: Environmental > Terrestrial > Soil >... | reverse complement strand
AACTTTCTTATCGGCGATTGAGCGCTGCACTTTTTGTTTTAATGTTCTCTCTTTTTATGTTTTGAGTAAGTCGCCAGACGACATTCATATTTATTCTTTTTTGAAGGTTTATGCCCCCCCTTTTTTTTTCGTATTTCTCCTGTTTAAAGCAATACTCTTGTCGGCTTTTCTTGAGAAACACTGAGCTGTCCCCCCCCCTCATATTTTGGACATGTTAGGTCTTTCTCTTCTATCCGCTGGTTTTTTGTTAGAGCGGCCTCGGCCTCGCTTTGCATAGCTTAATTTAATCCGGGACTCTCGAGTCATCCCTTTCCTTCCTTGGAATTACCGGGTTTTTCCCAATTTTTTCTGTTGAATTTTGCCCTCCCCAAAGCTCCTTTCCTCCATCCACCCCGTAGGTTCCCCTCTTATTAGCACCATCTCTCTTCAGGGATTTTTGTAAGAGCGCTCTTTCTAAAGAGCCTTCTGTCTCCTTTTTCTTAGTGCAGTTTCCCAAGTAATCGCGCTGATTCATGCTTCGCCCTATTCTTTTTTCTGCTGCCCCGGGTCACATGATGCCGGTAGTCTTTTACTTTGAATCCCCGTCCTGATTTCTCATTGGTGCCTTTTTCCCTCCTTTTTTTTCCGAGCCTCGCCGTGAAGAAATACGACACAAGCGAATCATGCATTCCCCCCTTTTCTCTCCCCTTGTTACTATTATGTCTGAGTTTCATTCTGCTGCCCCCATCCCCTGTTCACTGTTACTCACGCCTTCTTCCCCCAGGCGTTTGCTCCTTTTTCTCCTTTCCTCGGTCTTCTGCTCTGCACATGAGCAGGACATTTGGGTCCTAAGGTTCTGGCTTGTCGAAAACCCCAAAATGCCTTTTTTGGCCTTTTCCCGTTGAAGTTCGTCTTGTTCCTATGTTTTTTTTTTATATGTAGCGGTTTGTTCCTCCACTTCCCCTCAGCTAATCGCAAAGGAGTTCCTTAACATCACACCTCCAGTGCTTTCGGCGAGTTATTTTTAGACCTACTTTTTCAGTGGTTTTTTTTTTCGTTTTTTTTCCAGCCTTCGAAAGACTGATCATCCGGGCCACGTCCAACGACTCCCACCCCTTCTCTGTGGCTGCTTTTTTTGCTTTTCCCCTCTTCCGGGTCTTGATCATAGGATTGCGCTCGATTGCAAATCTTTTTATCCCCCCGACCAAGCCAGTTTTTAGTTTGGCGAATTATACCCCCCCCCCCCCCCCCCCCCGTGTACGCTTCTTAAAGACTTCACCATGTCTGCGGCGGGAGTTGCCGCCGTTTTCTCTATGTTGCGAGATTCTTTGTTTTACTCACTGCCTTTTCCCCCTTTGGCTTTTCTTCCTCTGCCCTGCGAAACCGATTACTTTCTACGAACTTCCCAAACTCTCTGTGATACGAATACTCTCCCTTTCGCTTCCTGTTCCTTTTTCTCCTTCTGGTGGATTTTTGGATCTTCAGAGTTGAACTGAATTTCTCCCCTTCCGATGCTACGCTCTTTTTTTTCAAACGGGTTACTTTTCCTACCTCTTGCACTTTCTTTTGCTCTAGGTGGAGATTGTTTGTATTGTTCTAGTATTTCACAACCAGATTTCTATTATGAACTTCACTACTTCACCTTCCCTTTCTTTACAAGACGTTTTTATGCTGCTATTGACCAGGCGCCCCCCGCACTTAGTCCCTGGTTCTCACTTATCTCCCTCCAGTCCCCTTTGAAGAAGCCATTTTTTCCCCCGCCTCCCCCATCTTTTTTGCCTTGCCCATCCTGAAACGATACCACTTTGTTTTTCCATCTTACAGTGTTTTTCCTACAGGAGCCCCTCTAGTTTTGTGATTTCCTTTTTCCCTTGGTTCTGTTTTGTTTTTTCGCTATTGTTGCGTTTGCATCTTCTTGTGTTTTTTTCCCTCCTTCCCGAGGAGTGAACATTGAGGCGGGTGTCTTTAAAGGGCGGTCTTTTTTTTTTCGAATTTGGCGGTTCCTGTCTTCTTTTTTTTTTCTTTAGACCCGCCAAGGTTAGTTGCGACCTTTCTTGCTGTCTTTTTTTTTGGTCCCGTTGTACCTCGCCAACGCCTTATTACACTCTTTTTTTCTTTCTTCCCGGTTTCTCTAATCTTTTCCTTTTTGGGTTCTTTCTTATTCCTCCCCCCCCTGTTCAGGGAAAAACGTTCCTCATCAGCTCTTTCCAAATTCAACAAACCTCTTTTCCTTTTTCCCCTTAAACACAGAGTTTCCTTTCCGCTGCTTGAGGGTTCTTCCTTTCCCCCCATTTTCTTAGTTGTGTGGACGATATACTGGGCGTACGCTGTTTCTGCTGGTCCGAATATGACGCTCCTCTGTTTTTTTCCCCCCTTCCCATTTCGGCTTTACGCTTTTTGCTTCGTCTTTTCAGTCCCCCTCTTTTGAGAGGGTTTCCCTTGCACAAGCTTATTTTGCATTTGTATGGATGCGTCTTGTCACTCTTTTTTCTTTCTTGGTGGTTCGCATTTCTCTGCATTCAGGCTTTTAGCTGTCTAGAAGTTTTCCTCCCTTTTTTCAAACAATGCTTTTTTTGGGATGGCTGCCTCCCTCTCATCTTTAAAAATTATTCGTAATTCTGGACGCCACGTATTCTTGCGGCGCCCGCAACTCTTCCCTTCCCTTTGGCTTATCTATTACAGGCTGGCACTTTTCTATAATACGTCCTTTGGGAAACTCCTTCCCGTTGCATTTCATCTGCCCCCTATTCATCTCCATTCTTTTTGCCTGGTCTGCAGGGATTTTCGAATTTTTGCTGTAGTGTTTTCCGTTTCCTTTTTTATTCTGCTTTCCTTTCTTTCCAGCAGGACTTTTTTCGTGGTGGGGTTCCCTTTTCTCCTCGGAAGCAATTTTGCTTCGCTCCCCTTCGTCCCTCAGCCTTTCGCTATCCAGGAGTATGTGGTCTTCACTTTTGCTGTGGATTCCTAGTAACCCCAGGCGCCAAGTCCTCTTCCATTCTCATGAATAGTCTGCCTGATTATTTTCTTTGGAACCCCTCGTGCTTAGCCATATTCACAAGCTTATTGTGTGCTTTTTTACCTGCTTTGCATTCATGAATTTTTCTCCGAAAGACCACCACCCCTCTTCCGTCCGAAGCCTAATCGATCTCCTTCGCCAATGCACTTACCCCCCCCCTTCGTCTAGTTTTGCAAGCGGGCCGCCCTAGTTCCCCCTTAGGTTAAAACCTTACAATCCCCACCCCCCTTTTGGGTTGTGTTGGTTGAGTTTAATGGTTCCCCCTACCTCTCAAGACCTCGCTTTTAGGGTTGATCTCAACTCTCCTCTTTATGTTCTTTTTTGTCTCTCCGCTTACCTGCGTGTTCCCCTTCCTTCTCCCTACAGATTCACCCGTTCTCGTCACGAAGGTTTTGGTTTCCCTTTTTTCCCCTCGGATTGCATCCTCGACGCGGATTGGTCCCGCTCCAATTGCAAGTTGTTCCCCCAGTTTTCCACTTTCTGCGTCTTCCAGTTCTTCTACAGGTTGTTAATCTTTTTCCAGTTCCCTGCCGTTTTCAAGTTTCGAATTTTTCCCTCTTGTTGGACGGATTACTTCCTTTTTTTTTTAAACCCGTTCTTCTGCAGCGTGATTGCTTTGATCTCGGGTCATCTTTTTTTTTACCCTTTAGTTTGAAAACGGCATCCGCTGAAAATCGGAGAGTCCTTTTCTCTTTCTCTTTTTTGTTTCTCTTCCCTCGATGACTTAGCTTGTCTTTCTTTCTCTTTCTTTATCACCATTAATTTTAGGTCTCCCAAACAGTTTTTAAATTGGCCACACCGCCTGCCAAGGCGTCAACCATTGATTTTCCTTTGTTCTCTTTTACCTTTTTCCTTTTTTCGTCATAGAGCATGGTAGTTTTATTTTCTCATTTTTGTTTTTTTTTTGTTTTATTCCACTCATTTCGTTGAAATTGTTATTTTTTCTTCCCCCCTTCTATAACTACCCCCCCAGGTTTTCGTATTCGGATTTTTTCTGTTCTTTTCTTCCGATGGAGTGTCCCTTTACATTCAGCTCTTTTCTTCCCCTCTTGGTACACCTTAGATCCCCATCCTCTCTTATTCCCTTCCCTTTTTTTCTTTTTTTGCTAGAGAGTTACTGATACCACATCTTATGGACCTCTTTTTGGCCCGTTCAAGACTACTTTGAATCCCAGCCAAACCCCCCCCCTCCCCAGCCACCAGCAGCACCCCAGACTCCCTTTTTGTTTCGGGCGATCCCCAATTGCCAATTTCCCCTCATCATTGGCCGGCCCCTCCCTCCAACAGCGCGATTGACTTCCATCCTAAACCAGTGTAGAGAAGGCCCATCAACCTTCTTTTTTACCGCCGTCAATGTTCCCATTCGTGGTCCAGTTTTTGGGAAACTTGGTGAGCCGTCAACCGTTGACCCCCTTTTGATCAATCCCGTCGAACCCCCCTCCAAAATCCACAGCCCTGCGCGTTGATTTTGCGGATGAATAGCACCTCCTTCCCCCTCCCCCCCCATAGCAAATAGAATACGCATTCTGAATTCATTCTCATTTCTATACATTCGGAAAATTCGACATCCTTTCCCCCCGCCCACATCAAGATTTGAACTAGGAATTTTTTTAAGTTTTTTCCTCCCCCCACGATAACAAACACCCCCTTTTCCCCCCCCCATCTTTCCCAGTATTTTCCTCCGTCGTGTCCCGATTTACAGAAATATGAGGTCCCCTCCTCCCCCCCCCTTTGCCCCCGGCAACTGTAACCGAGCTTCTCCTTCTTTCCGGGACTTCCCTCCCTCTCTGACAGCGCCTCCTTTCCGATGTGTTCCCCTCCCCCCCTATCACCATTTTGTGACTTCCAATTGGCTTCGTCTTTCTACGGCATTACATACGTGCGCCCCAAGCGGCCCTCTTCCTCCCTTCCACCTCCCAAGACGCGCGTTGTCTCGCACCACTCATCCAGTCTCGATGTTGTTTTCCGGGCTTACGCATTCTTTAGTTTCCTCCCCTAGTTTTCGTTACGTACTGGCTCCGGCGTCCAGGCTTTCATATAATTTTTTTGTGGAAGTTTCCTTCGATTCTCGAGGCGAGTCGCGGCCGCTTTGTATTTCTTGTAGTCGTCGAAGCAACCCCCCCTTAATGTTTTCCGACGTTCAACGCCTTCCAACCCCCCCAAACCCACCCCCCATACGCCCCCGGTTGATCTTGGCCGTCCGAATCCGTTTGTGGAAGTTCCCCCCCGAACCCGTCTCCTGCCCACGCCTCGCATGACGCATGGACTTGCGCCCCCTGTTTGACCCTTCGTCAGCAAAATTGATCCCCCCCCTTCTAATTTTGGTCCTGACCCTTCTCTTGCCCTGGCCCCTCCAGCGCAAATTCTCTTTTTCCTATTTTTCTCCCCCCACCCAACACGCACCCACAAGTCCCTGAGTTGCTTTCAGGATCCGAAAAAGACGCACCTCATCGCAAAAGTTCGCACCTCCCTTCCCCGAACTCATGCAAACTAAGCCATTTCTCCTCGTGTTTAAAGTCAACCGATGAGCGTCCACCCCACTAGTTATGATTCTGGCAGCGGGGGACTGTTCCTTGGATAGGAATCCCGCGAGGCATTATTTATCCGCCGTTCCCCCGCAGAAGCCGTGCCCTCCCCTCATTTACTACCCGCCCGGTCCTTCCCTCTTAGCTTTTTTAGGAAGCCCCAGTCCCCTTACCCCCCCACAAAGCCCAGTAGTTTCCACCTGGAGCAATTGTCCTCGCATTCCTTCTTAGCTAGTTTATTCTACAACCCCACTCCAAGACCTATCCCCCAGTGATTTCCCACTCTGTCGAAGCAAACCGCTGCCTCCTCTTTTCGAGAACTCTTTGGGCCCCCCCCTACTTGCATGCGGGCCACGCTCCACCCACGCGGCATACCCCGTTCATACAACGCATTTCTCCCTTTCGTCTTTTTTTCCTTCGCCCATAACCCAGTGGGCTCACCCCCTTTTCTTACGGCCCACCCCGATTAGTCTTCTCCCCACAAATCAGCTTCAACCCCTAACCTCTTGTTTGTTGCGTCGCTGGCTTTTTCCGTGTTAGCCCTTCTTTTGCTCTCGACCTCTTTGGTCCCCTGAACGATTGTATCCGATAATAACACCCCCCAGGCGAGAGCTCCCCTCTGTTCTGAGTAACTTTGATCTTCAGGCTCCTCCTTTCGGCTTTCCCCCCCACTCACACCCTGATAATTCGGCACAAAGCCTTTCTTTTCCGAACTAAAGAAACATTCCAGCTCCTGGCCTGCCGGATGCAATTTCCCCCCCGCGTTCATTCACCCTACTCCTCCTGTAACCTCTTCTCTCTACTCATTTATTTCCCCCTCCACAATCCCCGCGCAACACGCAACACCGGCCATTTCAAACCCAGTCCCCCATTTTACATCCCACACACCCCGTTTCTTGCGTCCCCCTTTTATTTACCCCCCCCTGACGCTGAAAACAACGTTTTTCCTCTTTCCCTTCTGTTCAATTGCACCAAAAAGGATTTTGTTGCCTTTTCTCCAGTACACGTCTCCAGCCCACTTGCTTTCCTCTTTTTGCCCCGTTCGTTTGATTACAAGCTTTGAATAACAGCAAACGGCTGCCTGAATTGGTCTGATGTCAGTTGTCCTCTCCCTTTTTTTTTTTACTCCTAGCCCCAAATCCAGACACATCGCCACCCCGCTGGCCCTCCACCATCGTTGTTTCCCCCGTTGTTGCACAGGCCTTTCGCAGCGAACCCCTTTTCCTTGTTCCCAAATTGCAGTTCCCATTTTCCACTCCCTCTCCTTTTTCCCACCACTCCAAGATCGAACCCCCTCCTCTCCTCAGCTTCCTATTAGTGAATTTTTTTCAATCCCCTCTCTTTTTTTGTAGATTTCTTCCCTCAATCAAATCGTTTTCGCATGGATCGCCCATGCGCCTAGTTTTGAGGACCGTTCTCCCCCATTCCCCCTCGACCCAAAAATAGAGTATACGCACCCTTGACAAATTCTCCAACGCCCCATCAGTCACTACGCCCTTGCTTCCGTTTTCCCCCTTCCCCCGATGATCTTTTTTCTCCCCCAACTGAAAAGGAGATGTGCTTTGTTGAAAATTTTGAAATCCGAGAGCCTTCCCCGGTCAACTTTACCCCAACTGTGACCAAACGGCCCCCAAGCCCGTTGCAACAGCCTGAAGTGATTTGTCTTTGCCCTGTTGTGCACGAGCTGCCTGGTTTCGCATCAACAACCCACTCCCCTCCCTAAAACCAGGACGACCCATGTTTCCCACCTCTGTCATCCTCTCACTTCCCGAGTGCCGAAGATGGCCGTATTTGTTATGTTCGGCCGTTTGGACGGCGGCTTCCGTTCTTCCGACCCTGCTTTCCCCCTACAATTCCCTCCGCCACGTCGGGGCCTCCCTTAAATTTCACACTTTCCCCCAGTTCACCCTCCGATTCCCCCCTTTCCTTTCCCCTGTGCCTATCCTCTTTTTCCTCCCCGGCTCCAAGGATAACACACGCCTTTGAAGAAGTCTTTCGAGACCTTGAAACTTGGATTGCTCCGTCGCCCCTCCAACCTTGGGAAAAACCAAACCCCCCTTATAGAAGTTTTCCGCTATAATGGGATAGGACAGGATTATCTTGATTATCTTTCTATAATGAAAGCGATTCGAGCGGCCCCCCCCCCCCCCCCCTCTGTTTCAAATGAGTACGAGGTACCATCAGGGCGTTTTAATTTCTGGGAACTTCCTTAGGGAAAGCCCCCCCTCCCTTAACCTCTACAACGGCCCCCCCCTGCGCCCATCGTACGTCCTTTCCTCCGCGCGGGAATGGGGGGCCCTTCAAGAGACTCCCCTTTCGCAAGCGTGCATTTGAATTGCGCGTTTGGGAACCCCCGTCCTCTCCCCCCAATCGCCTTTATAGGTGGCGAATTTCACTTTTGCTTTGCCCTTTGTTTGAGATGCGCGAGTTTGCAGTTTTTTTTTTTTTCTCCCCCTTTTTTTCAACTCTGTGAGAACAAACCGCTGAGACATTCTCGTATTGGAATCTACCCTTCCTCCCCCTCTCCCGCCCTTCGAATGAAATTTCTTGACTTATCCCCGCCGGAGCTGCACCACCCCCAATAAGTAGCTCTTTCAAACCGACCAGTTCCCCCCCTCTTCCCAATCTTTTCGCTTTTCGTTCGCCATTCACTCCCCTCCCCCCCGTTGAAGAGGTTAAACCCGGCTTCCAATAGCCGCTGAACCAATGTTTTCCCGCATGTAACCCAGGAACCCCTATGGATTCTTTTTCCTACGTACCTTTGAAAATCCCCATATTTCTTCCACTCCCCCCCCACTGGGACGCTCCACCCTCGTGATCTTCTCCACTGTGTATTCTTTTCCTCCCACCCCCTCCCTGGGTTTTTTTCTCGAGCTCCACAGTAAATGGATCTCATCTTTCCTTGATTTTCATGGTTTGTCGTCTTCGTTGTTGAGAGATTGGTCCCGTTCCTCAAGCCTAATAAATTCTGATTTCTTTGGGTAATGCGATGACCCCCACCCTTTTTTTTCTCTCCGATTTCTGAATGTTAAGACTTTCCCCGTTTTTTCCCGATACTTATTTCCTTTCACAAACTTTTTTAATCGCGCGGTTCCCTCTTTTGGGACCCCGGTAGGGATTTCAATTCCTTCCTCCTTATGGTGTTTTTCTATGCAGTGAGTACTCGGCTCTGCGTTTCATACGCCTCCGCCTCGTCCAGATTTTCGGTCTTACATACTCTACTTTCGCGGTTTGGGCTCACTCCGGCTCTGGGTCCTTTTTTCTGCCCCCTTTTCAAGATAGAGATACCCGAGTCCCAGGGTACCTGCGCCCCCCCCCCCCCTCCTTCCTATCTTTTAGTCCGTGGGAAGAGCGCTCACTTTCCCCTTTGGCTAACTTTGCCTTTCCTGGGCCCCACACTCTTCTTCATGCTGCCCGAAGCGTCGCTGCCCGTTGTGGTTTTTTTTTTACAGGCTTATCGTATTTGAGGAGGAAGGGTTCTTACCACTCCCCTTTAATTTGTTTCTTCACAGCCTTGTTGCTCCTTAACTCGCGTCCTGAATTACCTCCCTCCCCCTCAATCCGGGCCTATTCCACCCCATTTTCTTCTCCCTGCCTCGATTTTATGTTTTGAGTTTTTTTTGGGATTCCCTTCGAATCCACAGGCTTTCCGCCGTTCCAATGGCCTTTGGTCGGTTTCGGGTAGCTTTTCTCCCCCATGAGCAGGTAAATGGGCGATGGCGGTATTTCCCCATAGTTGACATTCTTTTTCCTTGCCTTCCACTTTGGCGATGGAAGGAGTTTGGGCGCCTATGCTCTTTGGTCTTCCTCCTACGCCGACAATAAAGCGCCCATGGGCCTTCCCACCCCAAACCCCTCCTTCTCTTCCGACATAGGAGATGGTTGTCTTTTCTTCATCCTTGTTTTACCCTGGCGCCTGGTTTTGGTCTTTCCTCCTGTCCAAATCCGGCAAACGTCCCTGCCCCCCGCCGTACCTTCAGTCTTGCTTGCATTTTGGCCGTTACATTCATTGGAGGATCCTTTTGTATTCTCGCTCCATACTTATCCCTGCCCGAACCCCTTTCTGGATGTCTGATTTTTTTTTACCCCTCCTCATCGGTCCTTATCCGAGAAACTTTTTAGGATGTCGGTTGTTTGCTCCTTTCGGCATTTTCTTCGTATAGATAGCGTTTTTTGCCCCTTGTGCCTCAAAAAATAGGCGCATGGTAGGCTCCCTGTCCGAAAAACTATCTTTCACCGAAAATCTCCGCTCCCCTTTCACGCCATTAAGTCCCGTCTGCTGCCTTTTCGAGCGGTGGTCATTGCGTGGCTTTTTTAGTTGGATTCTGTGGACAGAATTTTATCTTGTAGCTTATCCGCCTTTTTTCCCCGGTGCCTTTTTCCCGAAACCTATTTGCAGAGTTTCGCCATGTCGTGCTTAGGACCCTCCTCCTTCCTCGCTGGATGGTTCTTGTTCTGTATTTCTCCTCGTTTTCCCAACGATTGGTCTACCTTCTTAACCCGCATAGTCAGCGTTTTTCTGCTGTTTTTTCCCCTCGGACCTTCCGCCACGGTAATTGGAGGCGGCTCCCTTCTGCGCCTTTTTTTCCGCCTCCTGCCTCCCCTTCACCCGTCCGCGTGTTTGCCCCGATACCACTTTGTTTATGCGTGTCCGGTTTGGTGCAAGCACGTTGCACGCTTTCACGTTGGTGGGAGGGACCCCGTTGTTACGGTTTTGAGGGCGCTCTTTTTCCCTTTGGCCCTGGTTGTGTTTGTGGAACTCACCTTCTCGTAGAGTCAAGAGTTTTCCTTTCTTTCTGATGTTTCGTCCGGCGGGAGGCGCATTCGCTTCTGTCTGTTACCCCCTTTTCTTTATTCCCTCCTGCGCGACTTTATTTTCATGACTGGCGTGGTGGCTTGTCCCCCCGCGAATTTCTGCACGTTTTTTTCAGATCACTATTTTCCTTCCGCCCCCGGACCGGATAATCGCTTTGGTGTGATCCGCGCCCTTTTCAGGGACAAACCTAGTCCCCCTCTCTCCCCGAGATGGCGAAAAAGTTCCAAAATCTTTCGACTGCGGCCAAGATTCCCTTTTCCGTTCTTTTTTTTTTTTTTGGTACCCCTGGCATAATCGTTTTCTTTGTGGGCCGTTCTAATGGGTTCCCTCGGGTTATTTGCCCCCCCTACGGCATGCTCCATCGTTTTTTTTTGATGACCCCTTCTGGGATTTACGCGTTTTCGAGTTGTAGGTCCGCTTTTTCCCGAGGGAGCGCACTCTGATGCGTTTTTTTATCTCTCTTTTCCTTTTCTTGCGGGGGTGGCAGTCGATTTTTTGGTCTCTTTATTTCCTTTTTTCCCCCCCCTTTCCTTTGTTTCTTGGATTGTTTTTTCGTGCTCTCATCTCATCGTGATGACCGTTTTTACGTCTAGTTTTTTCCTTCTGTTTCCCCTTTACGGTTTCTTGCGGCGTCTCCACATTCGGTCCTTCCCCAGGTCCTATTTAACAGGCGGGTCCAGATTTTTGAGCTTGGTTTCTTCCTATCCCCCTTCCAGCTCTATTCCCTTTTTGGCTCTTTCTTGATGTCTGCAGGGTATTGCTCATTTTTTTTTTAGTCGTTCGGCTTTTTCGGCGCTGTACAAACTCCCCTTTCCAGCAGTGCGGTTTTCGTTTTTTGCTTGATAATCGGGAGCTCTTATTGACGTAGCTGTATGACCCATCTTAGGCGACCTCTCATTTCCTTTGGCAATTTTTTTTTTCCTTCCCCCCCGCGAACCCATGGCGCAAGGCATTTCTTTTATGATTTTCTGCTGATTTGGCCAAGTCTGTGACAAGATTCCCCCTAGATTCCTTCTCTGTTTGACGCGCCCTCCTCAGTGGTTCTTCCCCCTCGCCACCTTCCTCAAGCGGACTCCGATCTCACGCGATTCTCCCCCTCCATGAACTTCCACAAAATGCTTTCGTTTATCTTACCGCGCCCCCAAGACCTCCCCCAATACCAGATTAAAGCTCACTCACCACGACCGCGGAGGAGTCGTTTGTGTCCTCTCACCTCCCCTCCCCGTTCTTTTGGAGTGCGCTTCCCGCTTCTATTGTGTTAGAAGCGTTCCTGACGATAGCCGTTTGCTACTATTTATCTCTTTGGTTACTCCCTTTCTTGCCGGCCCGGTCCTGGTGATCTTTTGGATGTGCTCACGCAGGACACTTCTCCAATCTCGTTACGTGGCCACTCGGTTTTTCTTCCTTTTGGAAGATCCTTTTCCATCAAAGCAGCGGACTTTTATCCCCGAATTTGTCCCCCTTTTTTTTTTCACGGCTTCGTGGAAACTCTTCAGGTTTTTTTTCAGCAGCTGATTGTGCTTTTTCTTCCTCTTTTTTCCCCTTTATTTCCACCGGCATCGCTGGTATGCTTATCATTCTCTTTTCTCTTGATTTGTCTTCTGCCAAGAGTTCGCCTTTTTTTTCGCTTTTTTCCCCAGCCACTTCACCCCAGTTAAAGTGGCCCCCCGCCCCTTTCAATTTGAATCTTGTCCAAATACAGCACTCCGATCGTTACTTTTTTAGGCCGCGCTGGTGTATGGCTCCGTCCACCCCGTCCTTTTTCTTTTTTGGGGATGTTCCCTTCTCTCCCCACTACAACAGGCTTATGTCTTGTGTGGTCTTTTTTTTTCTTTGGACTTCCCTTTCTGCTTTCCATTTCCAATCTTCTCCCGATGTTCCAGGAGTGCTCCCTTTT
>Ga0179591_1188107_pt1 | contig 12233 bp, 13 predicted proteins | sample CZOMad2_1_08_16f_FD_182891 | JGI IMG/M metagenome (GOLD analysis project Ga0179591, IMG submission 182891) | Vadose zone soil fungal communities from Angelo Coast Range Reserve, California, USA - CZOMad2_1_08_16fungal (PacBio error correction) | ecosystem: Environmental > Terrestrial > Soil >... | reverse complement strand
TTTCTTCCCCCTCGCCAGTCCTCCCCCCCCCCCCTTTTTCCTCTTCCTAAGTACTTCCTCTTTGACTGGAACCCACTTTTTTTCCTCTGACTTTCCCCCCCCCTTATTCCGAGTCCTTCCTAATCAAGTACGACCCCCCCTGCCTCCTTCCTTTTTCCATGTTTAGAGTCGAATTTTTCCTCGCCCTTACTAGAAGTAAGAAGTTCTGATTTTTTTTCCCAACCTGACCCTGTATTTTCTTGACTTTTCCCCCAAGCCCCCCTTTCAGCTTTAAAAGCAGGCCCCTTTTTCTTTCTCGGTCCTTTGGGCCTTAATAGCCCCCTTGTCAGAAGCTAGTAGCAGCTGTATTCTCACAGGGACCTTTTGTCTCCCCCTTTTCCTAGTCCGCAGGTTTCTAGTCTCCCCCGTTTTTCCCTGGACGAACTTGCTCTGGCTAGCGCTCCGTCTCGCCTTCCTTTCCCCCTTCGCCCCTCCGTTTTTTGTAGGTTTTCCTTCTTTACCCTTGGCTGTACAGTGTCCCTTTTCGATGGAATTCCTTAATCGGTTTCCTGAGTTCTTCTTTCCCCCCCGGATATCTTATATGTTTTTTCCCCTGTTAGTTCTAATCTTACAAAAAAAAGTTCCCCCACGCCCTTATTAGCCTCGAGAAACGATCAGGTGGGCCTCCCATAACATGGGTAATTCACGGCCTTTTGTCTCCTCCCTTTCTTTTGTAATATCGAGGAGGCTTTCTTCCTTCCCAGCGGAGGTGCCTTCGGCTTGGAAGAGTGCTACTTCACAGTAGCAGCTCTTTCCCGATTCATGCCCTGTTGTGTTAGGACGTCATGTTTTCAATGTCCCGAAGGTGGGTTGGGGGACATTTTAAGGTTCAGAATGTGTGAATTTTGGAATTCCCCTCCTCCTTCCCCTTTAAGAGGAACCATTCTTCTCTGCTGGAATGGTCCCTTGTTACCCCTAGTTTAGAGCGACCGGCAACCACCCCCCTTGACTTTAGACGCTTTCCTGACCCCCTCGACAAAACTTGAGCGTTATTACTTTTCGCAATTCCATCTTCGAGAATTCCCCTTCCTGCCCTCTGAGTTGGTAGGAGGACTGACGTCTAATGTCCCCTCCCAATTGTGTGTAATTCGCCTCTAAGTATTTGATGTGATTTCCCTTCTATCCTGTCGCCCCGGTAGTATCAACCCCCACCTGTTCCTTAGACTCGCGTCAAGATCCCCTACAGCCCCTTCCTCTTGTAAGGTTTCTCCTAAGTGTAAGTACCGCCCCTACCCCCGATGACTTATTTAATTTCCGTTGGAAATGTGCCCCCCCCCCCATTTGTCCGGAAGGCGGATCATCTTCTCTGTACGTTAGTGCTCCTACCGTCATTACGTCCAGTGTTGATGTGCCCTCCTTGTTGTGGTTTACTTTTCGCCCAATCAGTTTTGTTTTCCACACCTCTGTCTTTATAGCCTGGTCCCAAAAAATCTTCCTTTTAAAGTGGTGGACCCCGAGTATCTCTTCTGCCTTACTCCCTTACTTGAAAGTGTATTCTCCCACTTTTAAGAATCTGTACTTCATCGAGGAGAAATTTTCGATCCTTTCCATTTCCTCCCGATGAGGGTATCATGTGTGTTTTTCCGGTCTGCTCGTAGCCTTCTTACTTTTTCAAGATCATTTCAACCTTACCCTGACCCCTCCTCCTGGTGGTGGGTTGTTTGTGGTTGTGGTTAGCACTCCCCCCTCCTTCACCTTTCCTCATCTAATTCTCCTCCCCCCACTCTGCAGTCTAGAAACCCCTTCTAAGCACGGCTGCTCAGAACCTTCCCTACTTTCCGACCACGTTCTCGTCCCTGTCGCGGATGCGCGGCCCCTACTTTCTTCGTTGGCGTCCTTGTAGGGTCCCCATCCCCCCCCCCCTCCAGCAATACCAGAGCCTTATTGTCCTCCCGAAATGCCCCTCCCTTATTCCCGTCCAGGCACCCTTCTCCTTTCCCCGGAGTGACGCTTTAGCGTGTCTTGTGAATTCTCCTCTGATAGTTAAATTAAAAGTATACTGTCTGCCTCTGTTTTCCGTTGCCCCGCCCGCTGTTAAGTTTCTTCCATCTCGTTGCCAGTTCCCTCCCTCCGCCCCTTAAGAGAAGAAATCCTTAGGGGACTTTTTCAAGTGCGAATTCCGGAGTGGCTCTAGCTGGGGACTTGCTTTCTGATTCTTTATTCGAAGTATATGTTTCTTAGGTTGTTCCCTTTTCGACTCGCGTAACCCCTGGATGTGTTTACGGGATGCATGGGTATGTTGTCGAGCCTTCTCCTTGAGAGTCACTTATTTTCTCCGCCCCCGAACTTTTTTTTAGTTTAGGTAAAAAGTAGTGAACCAGTGAGTCCCCTGGTCTCGCCACTCAGTCCTTCACAATGGGATGACCTCAATTTTTGATCTTAATACTACTCCAAGCTGATGGCCCTCCCCAGGGTTTGAGAAAAGAAGGTTCTAATTTTGCTATTCTGTTAACCCCCTTACCAGACCCCGAGTCCTGATGCCAGTTATGTTGCCCCCCCGAAACTCATTGCGCCTTCTACAAGACCCTTTGTTATCTGGCTTCAGCTAGGGTTTTTTGCCCGTTGTGCCTAACCCCACTGTCGTATTTCGTTTTATGTCCTAGGGTACCCTTCCTTTTTGCATCCCACCCCGTGTCCCCAATAAAGCCCGCCGTGTTAATCCCCCCCCTCGCCGCACCCCCATGGAAATCTTTGTGAACCACCTCGACACTCTGTGTTTCGAGGAACCCCTCCCTGAGATGGTGAAGAGCTTGCCGCACTGCCCCCCATACTACCCAAAACCCTCACCTGCTGCCTTCCAAGATTATTAAGCATTCCCCTTTTCTCGTATTCTAGGAGAGCCCTCTTCTCTACCCCCCCTCCCCCCCCTGGTGCGGAGGATATATTCGATCATGTCTTATGGCCCCTTTTCGATCCACACTCCTACCCCCGATGCCCCCCCTTCAAGTATTTTCCCCTTCTCCTTTATTTTTAATACCCTCCCTTGTCGTGTTTTTCCGAGAGGGTGAAATACTATTAGACCGGCTGCTTGTGTCGTCCCCTCCCCGTACGGCGAGAGTACCACTCTTCTATTCAGATTAAGAAGTCACCCGTTCCTTGGGTAGTTGGTCCCCGAGGCCGAGGTCTGAAGAGAGACTTCCTCTCTATCCTGCTATGTTACTTTTCTCCTTTTCGGGTTATTTGATTAGGCTCCTATGGATTTTCTTAAGTTTCCTCCTGTCTAGGTTTAGGGTCCTCCCTCCCCACAAAAATTTCTTCTTTTTTAAACCTTCTTACACTTTGTTGCACGCCGTTAGGAACCTGTCGTCTTTTTTCTGGTTTCCCCTATTTTGGTTGAACAAAAGGCCTGACCGTTTCCCCTAAAAAGCCCCGCTTGGATTTTTTTGTCTTACCAAAGAACCCAAATATACCTCCACCGATCAGCCCCCCGTTCTGATAGTCACCCCTCTCGGGAGGGGCCAACCCCAAGGACTTACGTTAGAAAGGGTTTTAATCCCCTTTTCTGGTTACAAAAGATCTCACAAGGGTATTCCCCCCCAGGTGAAGAACCCTGGGAACCTGCAATCACGTCTTCCTGTGAGTGGTGGTGGGGTTTTTGGCGAAGGGACGTCCATGATCCCGACCTGGTTTTCCCCCCATTCCCAGCCAGTTTTCGCCATGCGGGTTGGTCTCCCCGGATAATATTTTTTTTAACACCCACCTTTTGGTTTTTTTCCCGACCGAAAACCCCCCTTTTTTTTTCGACGACAATACCCGTGACCCGGAAAGAGAATTCGCGAAACCTCCCCTATCTCCTCCCCCCTCCATTTTCAGGGTTCCCAAACTGTTCGAAAATTAGCCTTCCCTTACGGCCCCACACCTCCTTTTAACCCTCCCGTACCCCCAGAAGCACACCCTGACTATACACTCCCTTCAGTGGATACGCCTCTGCAAAGGATTTAGGATCGCCTCGTTCTTGTGAGTTCGCCTCATTTTTTTGTTCCGTTTTCTTCACACCCATCCCTCTTTGCTTCGTGTTTTACCAACGTAAAAATACGCCCCCTGTGCGACTTTTTCATGGAAAGCCTCCAAGAGTCTCACCACCAACAACTAACACTCAGCCTCCTTCAATCACCGGTCCACTAGACATTGACGGTGACGCAGCGCAATTTTTCGCAGCTAGTTTCCCCCTCAGTTCTTTTCTGTGTCGCTTTGGTGCCTTTTTGTCACCCCTCTCCTAGCCCCCCCCCCTCGACCCTTCGTTCCTCCCCGCTCTTTCCAGGAAATCAAGTGTCTCTCTCAGCCACGTGTTGATGCTCCGTTGAGTCCTCCCTTTTCTCCTCTCCCCGTCGAAATTGCAGGAGACTTCCCTAGCATGTGAATGAGGTGTCTTCATACCCCCTCCCCTCTGACGGTTACCTTTTTACGACCTCCTCTTCAACCGACGGTGCTTCTACGTCTAAGCACCATGCATCCCCCCACCTCCCAACGTCCCCCAATTTTTTGCCTCCACGGTGTTCGTCGCGAACCTTTCTCACCCGAAATGGCCGTACTTTACATCTGTCCCCGTACCTTGGGTAACACCCGTTTCCCCGATCCCGACTTTCGAGTCATCCGCCCTTCCCAACATGGAAAATTTCAGCTGTGGTTGTTCACCTTGCCCCTATCCGCCTATATTTGTTGCACCCGGAGTAGAGGGTCGGCCTTTTTTCCCCCCTCCTCCTTTGAACCTTCTCCCCTTCACACCCTTGAGTCAACTTGATTACACTCTTTTTTTAGAATCTCCTCCTGGGAAGCTTTCAAGTTCCACGGCGGACGTCAACCATTACGTTCCCTTTTCTTTTCCGGTACTTGCACCCCTTTCTAGGCAAACCTTTTCTCCCGAGTCAATGGCGTATTTTTGGATCTTCTGACTCTGGCTTCTCCTCAGTAACAGGTTTTTCGCCCTCCTCCCTTTTTCTTTTTCATCCGCCTCCTTTACTAAAATAACCGATTGCTGAGGACACCGTCACCCCCAGCACTAATGGCATTAATGGCGACTTTGGCCTGCCACCCCGTCCCCGTATTTGAATTGTTTTGCCTTCCATGTCTCAGCCTAGAAGGACAGACTTTTAGTAATCCTTTCCTGACTTTTGGAGCAAGATGTTACGGCGCATTCTCGACGCCTTTCTTAACGACCATTTGTTTCGCAGGTTTCTCCTTTTTTGCTTTTTAAATTAAATCTAGACTTTCGTTGGGTTGGTCCATTTCTTTGAGCCCCGACGCCTCCACTCCCCCCTTCCCTAACCGAGAAGGACCGTAAGACGAATTCCATCCTCCTAACACCCGGTTTCCCCTTCTTTAATCTACCCCCTCTCGGTTACCGGGACTTTTTCCCTTCCCCTCTCCAACACAGATCCCCCTCGCCTGTAGTTTTTTTGTTTCCGTCCCCCGCCCGCGATGACCCCCATTAGTTTCTACTTCAAGAAGGATTGTGACCTTCCTATTGTTGAAGGCGCACACAATTCTGAGTCGCGCTGGCGACCAAGTGGGGTTAATGCGGTGTCTCGACGCCGACGTTCATGGAAAACCTCGATCTCTTTTTCTCTCCTTCCAGTACAACTCCCTCCGGCATCCCCCGCTTGAGTAATCCCGCCAGCGTTCCAACTTTTTACCGCACAGGCCAGCTCGTGACCCCTCTTCGGTTCCCTTTTTGACTGGATCGAGTTCTTTCGACTCGTCGGTTTCCCCTCTCAAGTGGAATTTCCCCTTGTCTGGAATGACCCCAGTTTTGTGCTAGGGAAGGTCTCCTCCCCCCTCTAGTGTCATCTTTCTCCTTTTCCCTAAAGTGCGTGCAATCCGATCCGTTTTCTCCTCTAGTGGCAGTACGAGGTGAAGAGTCTCTTCCTCTCTCCGAGGGATTATCTCTCCCTCTCGGTAGTTTGTTGACCCCCATTTCCCCCCTAACGAAGGCCGTTTTCCAGGTCCCCCCCAGTTCCGAGGACTTCAATAGCGCCTCCTGGGCCCTCACTGCTCGACCCATTTCCTTAAGTACTGGAGTGTCCTTTTTGTTATGGAGTCGGACTTTCCTTGAACCGGCCGCTTGCCTTTAGACATTTTTACTCAACTTACGTAAGTTAGACCGACTCCTTCCCCGTTTTTAGACTTGGTTCCCTCACCCACTTCTATTTTACCCCAACGTTTTTGTTGTGAGAGCTTTTTTCTCCCCCACCCCACCCGCCGACTGGTTTCTGTCTCTCTTCCCCTCTTTTCTGACCCCCCCTTGTAAGTAGACCACTCCTCTCTCCCTCTTCTTCAATTTTTTTTTCCCCAGTCGAAGAAGGCACTCCGCCTTATTCATGTTCGATCCAACTTAGAAGCGATTACTGCCCTCCCCGATATTGACCGTCATCAGACCTGTATTTCTCCCATCCCGTCGTGTTTTCTGGGACATTTGTTTTCCCCCCCAATTTCCACCGATGGTCTCTTCTACCTCTTCCTCGGCGGGAACCTTACTACCCTTCGGACTCTTTAAAGCTAGTAGACCGGTCTTATTTACATTGGTGAAATTTTCTTCCTCCATCCATACTTTAGTACGCCTCTTTCCCGAATCCTACAGTGAGAGAAAATATAACTTTCGTAATGGATCCCTCCTACTGAAGACTGTCCCGATATTCCTCCGCCACAGTCTGTTTGGTTTCTTCCTGAGGATGGTCCTTCTTTCAACCTGGCCTATTTAGATGCACTATTGAACTTTCCTGCCGTCGGTCTTTTAGGAGGCGCTTTCTTCCGTTGTTCAAAGTTTATTGATGTACGGTATTCCCCCCAGCCCCACCAGAACTCCTCCCCTCTCCGTCAACTTTCCTTTGTTTCTCCCCATTACAATGATGTACTTAAACCTAATTATTGAGCATTAGCCTTTTTCCATTGGTTGGTTGATGGCCACTTTACCCCAAGAAGATGCTTTTGAACGCTGATTTGGTCTGGTATTATCCAGAGCATTTATCCTTTTCTGAGTCTCAGTCCCATTTAGGAACCCTTATTAGGAAGTTCAGTAAGGTTCCTCCTACTGCTTTCAATGTTCCCCCCCACAGCATCTCTACGCAGAGGCCCCTCCTCTCGAGACTTTACTGTTTTAGTCACAGAGACTAGCTCTGGTCAACAAATTTCTTATTTTGAAGCAAGGAGTTTCTCCTCGTCTGCCCTTTATCCAGACCCCTATTATGCAGTTTCTCCGGTACGAGTAATCCTTCCTCAACTTCAAATTCCTGCCGTGATTTTCTCCCCTGAGACCCCTGATAGAAATGTCGAGGTTCCCTTTCCCTCCCCCGACGCTTTCTTGGTTTCCTCTCAGTTTCTTGAGTTACCTTCTTCAGTGATTACACATTTAACCTCCTCGCCCTCCGTACCTCTCAGAAATAACCCCCCCGATTCTCCAGGTGGGATCATTTTTTTTTTCGTTACCTCCACTACATATGAAGTATCTAAGTCGCTTGGAATTGAACCCTACAGAAGGATTAGTCTCGGTCTCCCTCTTTTAGTCCCTTGTCAGACCAGCATTTTCTTTTATGATGTATCTCTGTGAGCATGCTCAAGATTCAAGCCTCGTGCAACTCGAGTATCTCTCCCTTACCCACCACAGAGGAATTTTAACCTTTGGAATTGCTTCTTGTCATAGTCGCTTTCCTTTCCCCTTTTCGTCCTTACACAGCCTCCCTTGATCCAGTTTTTTTCTTCGCACTTGTCGTTGCTTTGAGAACCCTCCTGTGTTGTTTGTTTCGCTGGTGACTGGAGGCTTTCGTCTGGTCCCCCTCATCACCTGTATGGCCTCTCTTTTCCCCATTTTCTCAAGATCCCCTCTTAGCATTCTGCATGACAACCGCTGAAAAGGATTTCTCCCTCCTCCCCCTCCACCTTTCGCGTTCTACTCCCTTCTGCTCCCCCCTTCTCCAGACCCGTAGAAGGGTTTCCTCCCCCCTTCCTTCCCATGAGTGACGATATCTTCCCCCTCAGGTTCATCGAGGCGGAAGACTGTTTTGTGCAACCCCCATAACCCAAAATTTCGAAGAACTTCCCTCCTCTGTGTACCCCCAGTCTTACTTTCCTCAAGAAGATAGTCCCTTCCCCTTTACTGTCCTTGCGGACCTTTCTTCTGCTTGGAGGGGTGAATTGCGCATTCTTCCTTGCTTTCCCCGTTCACACGTCCAACACTCCAAGATTTTGACCCTTCTATCCGTTGCCATGGAAATCCTCCTCCCGGAAACAGTGCGCCGACCTCCTTTCCCAAACCCTTCTAATAATCTGGACAGACTTCCCCCGAGAACTGCTTCCTTGCTGGCTGGGGCTTCCTTATTGAGGCGGATATGCCCCTTAATTTTAGCGTGTGTCGTGGTTTTTTTCATTTGCGACCCCCCCTATTGGAAAACTTTGGGAGGTTTTCGAGTCCTGGTTTTTTAGCTCGGAGCTTTCTCGATGGCAAGAGTCCTTTGCCCCTGACACGTTTTTTTCTGTTTTCCCCCTTATTGTTCAACATAGATAACCGTGGGTAGCCGCACACCTTAGTCCAAATTGGCGTACCGAACCACGTCTTCTTCTTTCATCCGAAAGAGAAAGTCTCAAAGTGTTTTACCGCCCCTTTTGATCCCACGTTACTTTGGACCGGCTATTCTTGTGTCCCCAAATCGGGTACCGCCTGCTGCCCTCCGCCCCGGTAGTTGTTTCCCTCCAGGAGATCTCTATACCCCCGTCAATTCTTTCGACGCGGAGGTCGCTTCTTGGGTTGCGGTGTTTCCACCCCCCGAAAGAGAGGTCTTTTTTCTTTTCCTAGGAGTCTTCCGGTTTTTTTCTCAAGTGGTCCAACCAACAGAGTTTCTTACTTTCCGCCAATGCTCCGTTCCACACACCGTTTAAGTCGTTGTTGAACCGTGCCTCTTTTTGTTTTCTGGCCCCCTTAACCGCAGTTTGTACGATTGCGCCTCCTAAGCCCTTCCCTCCTCCTCACCCTCAAGACGAAAGGTGTCCCGCTCCTTATCTTGATCTTTTCTTCTGGACCCCCCGAGTCCTGCGACCGCCGAACCATCCTGTGCTTCGTCAATATGGGATCATGAGGCTCTTTCCCCCTTTTTGCCTCCGACAGACCCCCTCTTTCCCATCTATCTTATCCCTTTTGTTGTTGAGAGTATCTGTAAACTTGTCGTTCGCCTGATCGGTGTGTAGTATACACCCGTCCCTATCGCATCGTGACCCATATTCCTCCATAAACGGGCTTTTTAGGCTGTCTCTTCTCGTGGAACTAGACTGCTTACCATCATATTCCATTTGATAATTTTCTTTCCCTTTCTTCTGGTTCTTTGAGCTTATGTCATTTCAAGCAGAACGTCCGTCCTCTGTTTTTACGCGTACCCCCCACCATCGTTTCTAGGGTTTCACATCTCCACATGGTTTTGCCCTGCTCCCTTTACGGACCTCTTATTAGTCTTCTTTTTTTTGTACCACGTTTTGTGCTCGCCAACCTTTTCATCACCTTTTTTTTAAGACAAGATTTAAAATCCCCACCCCTCAACCGACGCTGGAGAGTGTCTTGACAAAACCCCCCACAGTAAAGCACCCCAGACCTCAGCGGGGGCTTGCAATCACTCCTATGTCGAGTTGTCCCCCCTTAAAGGGATGTCCCTTTCCTTTCGTTCCCCGCGGTTTAAAAATTCTAACATCAGCCCATTATTGCTCCCCCTGTGCTGTGGGTTTGTGCCACAACTTTGACTGAGCTGGGATTACTCATCCTTTTTTCCCGTCTTCGGTCATCAGGGTTGTCCATCGGGTTCTTCGACCTCTGGGAATATTTTTTTTTTTTCACCCTACTTGGGGGTTCCGGTAAATCCCAGAAAAAAGTGTCGTTAGAGATCCCCCCAGTTGAACACGTAGCCCCTCTCATATCTCCTACAAACTCCCGGCCGCAAAAGTCCTGGTTCGAAAACTTTAGTACCCTGCCTCCCTCATGGAGCCGACCCGCGCTACCTCCTCCTCACAATATAACCTTCCCTCTTAGACGTTTAACAACTGCGGGCCCCTATTTGAGTGAGTTCCCTTTCTTTTTTTTCTTCGGGTCGGCATGGGTTGTACGGGTCAGTTTTCGCTGAATTTTTGTGCCTCTCCAGGAAGCCTGTCCCTCGGATCGACCTTCCCTTCTTTTCTCACTGTGGCTAGGGCTTACTGTCCCGCATCCTTTTCTAAGCTTTCCCACACCAATACCTCATAATTCGTCCTCTCAGGCCCGAAGATCCACCTGGCCTAGCGCCAATTTCTCTTCCTTTTATTTCCAGAAGCTGATGGATTTAGATCTTTCGGTCTTTGTGCACCCGTCCCTATTACGACACCGATCACCTTCTGCCCCCCTCTATCGACGCCGGCAAGCATTTTTTTTTTGAAGCCCTCCCGTTCGATTAGCCTTGCCTTTCCGCAGGCCCTAGGGACGGGACTGCCAAGGCGGAGAAGGATTCTGCCCCTGTGCAGCGGGTTTTTGTACCGATACGAGTCTGGCCTCTTTAGACTGGTTTTTGAGAAGTTTCTTTTAAAAGCTGTGATCTATGCGACCAGTATCCGCGCCCAATTTTCCACGACCTCCCCAGCCCCCAGCGGGCCCACGGAGTCTCCTACAATTCGCCCGAAATGGAGTCCCAGATCGTACGGTGGCTATACCCTTTGTAGCTGACTATTCATTCGTAGCTCCCGAACTGAAAAACACTTTTGCCAAGGTTTTTTTTTTTCCCCTTGACGAAGTTCCTCGAGTTCCAACCTTAGTCAGTTCTGTTCTTCAGGTTTGACCCTAACGCAGTACTTACATACTCACATTTCTCCGTAACCTCCCCTACAAGCAACTTTGGAGCCCTTTTCTCGCCTTAATTCAGATGGCCGTTGCCCCTTCTCCCCCGTAACGATTACTTTCATTTTGTCGTGGCCATTGAGTGTCGGCAAAACTCTTCGTTACCCCGTGCCGCATTTCCGCGGTTCTTCTTTCGAACGGCAGTGATCGTTTTCGACCCTCCTCCAGGTTTATCCCTACTACCTGTTCCAGTTCATCCTCCCTATTCCCACGCACATCCACCACTCTTTTGTCCGCACTAGTTACTGCCCTCATGTCGATCTTTTGTCTGCGGTCCATTCATCTACACCCAAGGTGACGTGGTTTTATACATTCTCGCCCTCCGTAAGACCTCCGAGGCCTACGCTGGGGCCAGAGGTTGCCATGGCCTCGGGAAAGCATTTCGACACGAATTGTTAAAAGCTTTTTCCTCGTTTCTACCATTACATATAGTTCATCGTTGGAGATCGTGGCTGCTAGGTATGTTTCAAACTTCCCCCAAGCGCTAAAAGGTAAGTTAACAGGCGGTTTTCGGACCTACCTCCTAAAACCGGATCATCGACGCATCCCCCAGAAGGACTCAGTCTATCCCGAAGAAACCCGCCGAAGTTTTCCCCACCCGCCGCGGCGGGTTATTCCGGGTTTCAGAACCTCCCCTCGATGACAAGCTTCAAGCTCAAGTCCTGGCCGTGGCCAGCCCTTCCCTGTGCTTGTGCGCTCCAACCTTTCCCTGTTCGCGCCTTGTCGAAGACCAGTGTCTTGCCTGGTGGTTCCACTTTTTCCCCCGCCCCTACGGGGTTCAAACCTCGATCCTTCGCCGCCCCTCAAGACTAAGTTCCCCTATTCCACGTAGTCATCACAGCGTCACTGTTTTACCGTCACATAACAGCTTTTTGGTCCCCCCCTGACACGGTGTTATTCGCAGGGCACTCGATGCGACGTCGGTCTTCACCAGTGACGACACACTTTTTCGGGGCCGAAAGGGTGCGTGTTTCCCGGGTGCGTTCTCCCCTTGAAACGAGGAGTTCCTAGCCTATGTAACGGTCCTTGACCCTCACGAGTGATACGAGCTTTTCCCCCTGAAGGCAGCCGTCCTTCAGGCACTAACTAAGCTATTCCGTCCGTGTCCGATAGCCCCGTCGTTTTTTTAACCCCAAAATCCTTCCCGAAGCCGGTATCTTAGAAGTTGTAAGTCGTCCTAATGACCCCTTAGATATTACTCGGTCTCCTTTCCGATTTCGGACCGCAAAGTCCGGCTTGCCTCTGGCGGACTGGATCTTGCAATGAGTTACTCAGTCTTGAAAAGTAGAATTAAAGTTTTTTTCAGTTAAAAGCCCTTACCCGCTGACGCAGTACCTTTTTTTAGAGGGGACAAACC
>Ga0179591_1300155_pt1 | contig 12234 bp, 10 predicted proteins | sample CZOMad2_1_08_16f_FD_182891 | JGI IMG/M metagenome (GOLD analysis project Ga0179591, IMG submission 182891) | Vadose zone soil fungal communities from Angelo Coast Range Reserve, California, USA - CZOMad2_1_08_16fungal (PacBio error correction) | ecosystem: Environmental > Terrestrial > Soil >... | reverse complement strand
CGGCCGGAGGGAGTCCTTTCCGAGATGCCCTTTTGAATTCCTCAATAGGAATCCCTGCGAGTCGTCGTGGGGTGAGCAAGGTTTTTCCCCCTGAAACCCGTGGGCTTTTTTGCGGGCCGGAACAAAATGGTCCTCCCTTAAGGCCGCCTCCTTAGAGACCGTGATCGCTTGGGGGGGTGGCGGGTGCCCCCTCGCGGGTATCTCTCGTTGATTGGACTTAGTTTTTTTTTTGCCGTTTCATCGACAGTCAATTGGCACTTTACCAGCCCTTCGTTCAACCCGTGGAAGAAAATTTGGGAAGCGTCTCTCTTCCCCGAGCACGGTCGTTTACTCCCAGGACTCCTCGGATCCGACTGGAGCGTAGAGTAAACTCCTCCCGAAGGAATTCTCCCTTTTTCTTTGTCTATCTTCTCCAGTTCTGTTTAGCAATCTTAGATTTTCTCTTTGGCGAGAAGAAATCCCCTGTCTGCTCGTTTCTTCGGTAGTAACTTCCGAATAGACCCCTCCATCCTGAAGGACTCGACACTTTTTTTTATCCGGCTAGGGTAGACTTTCTTCATGGTTCCTTTTTCCTCATACCAGACTGGCGGCCTCGGAACAGAGCCTTCTTTGAGGTCCCGCGATCACGCTTCTCGCCCGTGATCGAGCATTCCTTTCACAGTCGGTTTTCGAACCCCATCCTGCGATCACTTACGACGCACGTTTCAGTGAGTTGGACGTGAAACGGTTCGAACTTGGTAGAGAAAGATTTTTCTAGGTTGATGACTCTACCGCGTATCTTTCTTCGGACGACCTTTTGGCGGACTGTTGCTCCCGTTTTTTTCTGGAACAGTCTCTCTACTCTTTTATCGCTTTGTACGGTAGGGGATCCTGCTTGACGCTTCCCTCCTCCGGTCGCCCTTCGCGCGTCTCCCTCCATCCGAAGGGGGCATCTCCTTCTTGCTCCTTAAGCGTTCGGGTGAAATCGTGACTGGAAGATCGTTCTTTTTTTTTAGCAAACACCCCTATGGCCCAACCCGTCCAGATCCGAGGACCACTTCCTCTCGAGGGAGGCGAATTTTTTCCATTCAACTTCAGCTTTCCTATGACCGCCTCTGTACCTTTGCACAGGCTGCGAGCTTACCCGGGAAAGAGAATATCCCCCCCAATTTTTACTGATTCTCATTGGTCTCTCTTTTTAAAACTTTCCAACCCCGTCTACGACCGCCAGTCCTCCTCTTTAATCCTCTAAGTTGTTTTCTCTTTATGGATGGGGGGAGTGGTCTTTTCGGTACCTTTAGATTGCTTTGGTCTCTTCTCTCAAACCAAGCGGCGCCCCCTGTAGTTTGCCGTATCTTTATGGATGTATTTTCGCTTCCTTTCGGGGGGTCGAATCGCGACCCTTTGTGTCAGATTCGATCGAGAGTCATCGTTCTGTTTTGGGAAGACAGGGAGAGTCGCCCTCGGCAGCTTGTTTCTGAGGTTTCTTGGCTCGTCTTTGTTTGCTCTTTCGTCGATCGTCCGTTCTTCGATCCCAAGCAGGAAATCACCGGACGCTCTCTTTTCCTCAGACATCACTGGGCTCCTCGTGCCCAACTCGACCTGCTTGGAGAAAGGTTCTCCCTGTCTTCACGACTGGCCTTGTTCTTCGTATCCGACCCCTTCTCCTCGTCATCAACCCCTTGATCGACCTTCCGTAATTCGACCCTCTGGGCCGTTGCGATATTTGACGTGGACCCCCTCTTGAAGGTCATCACCTTGACCGGTTAGAAAGGTTTTCTGGCACAATTTCGCGGATCTTTCCTTTCAGTGGCCGGGGTCTCCTCTTTCATAAAGACTAGCTAACCCCGGGACTACCGGGACGTTTGCGCGACCTAAGTCTTTATGGTTAATGTTTTATCTTCCCTTCTGTCGTCGCCCCCTTCCCCCTCCTTCCACGAAGCCTTATAACTTGTCTTTGACTAATTCATGGTTGGGCGATTTATGTCGTATCGTGACCTCTAAGACAAGAGATCCCTTTCTTTCGTGGTCTGGGCGCTCAAGCTTCCCCCTATGGGCCCTACCCATGTCCAAAAAATTCGATCGACCCCTTGAATTTAGGCTTCAGATTATCCCTCTTACTTTCGATCTACTCTTTACCCCCTAACAAGTCTGTCGGCAACCTGGGGGAATGGGCTTCCTCATGACTTTCTTTTAGCCCTGCTGTTAATCTCCCCCCGAACAATCCTTCCTTTGTCACGGATTTTTCGAACTGCCTTTTGAAAATTAAATTTTAGGGTCCCCGAACCTGCCAGCCCTTCTATGCATAAAAAGTCTACTTTTAGTTCCCGTGCTCAGTTGAGAACTCCCCCCCCTGTCCATTGACCTTTGTTGGTGCGTCCTTCTCCTTTTTTCGTGGAAAAAAGTCGGCTGTCGCTGCCTCCTGGAAGGGTTCCCTCCTACACTCTCTCTTACGTTTCCTCCGTTATCCCCTCGAGTTAATATTTAGAAATTCCCCTTTACATCCTACCCCCCTTTAGCACGACACGTACCTTTTCCCCAGGTTTTGAAGGTAATGGTGGTTTGGGCAGGATAGAGAATAGGGCTCCTCGCTTTTCCCGCGGTTCACATCACCATATTTTTCCCCACTTCGAAGTCTCTCTACCGGCCGTTCGAGACACGGGAGATTTCCTCTTTTCCCCCGATAACCGGGAGTTTTTTGCCGTTGTCTCGAGAGTCCTTTAGTAGGTCCGCTTTTTTTTTAAGTAGATTGATCCCACCGCTACCAGACTTCTCTTTTTAATGAGGACCACTTATTACGTTCCTGGGGACAATCTCTCAAGCAGTGGTCGAACGGGGCAGACTTTCCCTTCGAGATTCTTCAAGTTTTCTCTTTCCCCCACCCGCCAGGTCTGGCTTGCATCTCTGAATGAGAGTCTCCGAACCAGTTCTTCCTCCATTGTAGAAGACTTAGGTTCTTCTTTTTGACTCCTTCGAGGGTGCATAGTCTTCTTCAACGGCAGTTGTCGAGGCCTCCGATCTCACTCCTCTTCTTGTTGAGAGTTTTTTCCTGAGCGCTTCGACCAGGTCGTTTTCCCTTCTCGATCACCTCTTGACGCCAGGACGCCCCTGCCCGCGTAGAGAAGAGACAAGGCAAGGACCTTTAAGACAAGTTTTTCCATCTGGAAGTTTCTCCATCCCCTCAAATGGAAGATGAATACGTCCCCAGGTCGAAGTAGCAAAGTTTTCGCTGGTTTTGCAGATTGTAACCTCCTCCGTGTCGACCAAACGACCCGTTTTCCCCCCTGGACGTAGGTTTTTTTCTCCTGCGGGCGACTTTCCATGACCCTTAAGCTCGGACCGACTCCCCCTTCCAGTCACCCTTTTTTACCCGAGCGATCGGAAGCTGTCTTTTTAGAGTCGAATTCGGTCTTTTTCCGGCGAAGTGTGTAGATCTTGTGATGGAAATCCCCTTAGACCGCTGCCCGCTCCCCTGAAGAGGAGCAAGAGTCGCGTCCTCCCATCTCCAACCCATTTTTTAGAGTTGATTAGGGGAAGTGAGTGCTATTTTTGTTTCTCTTCTTTCCGGTACATATCCCCCTTACATGACAGCTCGGTGGATGACCCTAGTACCGTAATGATCGGGAAGTAGAGTATTTCTCGGTTTCCCAACTTTTTTTTTTTTGCCCCCACGTGTCTTCCGACCATTGGGCCGGAATGGGTTCCTGATGCCCTCGCTTCCGAAAAGCCTACATCTGCCCATGGCGCTTGATCGGCGGGAGCCCCCCGAGCGGGTAGTCCTACGTTGATTCTCATCTCGGGCTATTTTTCGGGAAGTTCGCGCTAAGCCTTGCAGTCCGTGTCGACGGGTCAACTCCCCTGTTGCCGAACTGTTCGTTTGAAAGAGTCGTGGCGTCCCATCATAGCACCTTCTTTTCTCAAAGTCCCCTTTTAAGCCGATACGTCCATCGAGTCGTCGCTTCCCCTTTGTCGAGATCAACCCTTCAGAAGAAAAGAAAAGCTGTGTTTGCTTTTTCGATTTCCCTGACTTGTGAGAAACTCGTAGAGTTCCCTTTTCTGGAGAGCCTTTTTCCGCCCGAGATTTTCCCTTTTTTTACCGGCGGGTAGTAACTCCCTTCCTCTCCGGACTCATCCCGGAGTTTTCATCGACACGTGGACTAGGTCACTTTTTGATTTCGGTCGGTAGATGAGGGTACAATACTTCTCCCGACGGGTTTCTTCACAGGCCCCCCATCCCTCTTCCCTGGGGTCGGCGGGGGTTCCGATAAACCCGACCGGTAGTACCGACCGTGTGACGTTTTTCTCGGTCGCTTCGGGGCGCCCACGCCACTAAAGTCCTCCTCTTGATAAAGGAGTTGGCCGTCTTCATGGCCTCGAACATCCCGGTCGAGACAGGCGGGCGACGACCCATTCACCCCTTCTTCCCTTTGAAGACCCTCCGAAAGGTCGAGAAACTTTTTGCGAAGTTTTTTAGTGGAGTTGAATTCACTCGCCCTTTAAAGGTAGAGATAGCACTGGGTTTCCATTACCCGTTCTCCAGTGAGAGGTCGACCGACAGTTGTATAATCCTTGTCTGAGGCACAACGCTTTCGTAGCCCTTTTAGTTTTCCTAGAAGAATGGACTCCCCTTCGGTACGGGGGACGTGGCTCCAGGACGAGCCAACCGAAAGAAGATTCCCCTTCTCGTCCCTGCGTTTCATCCAGACTCTCAATACGAACCTGAATGTACCCTTCTTTTTTACATCTGAAAGGACATTCCGCGCGCTTCCCCCACGACGCCCCACAAATTGACGATAATAACTCTTGAAGTAGCAGCGTTTCATTAAATTTCCCCGTTTCAGGAACAGCCAGTTTCCCCCAACCGCAACTCTTTTCCTCCTCCTCAGTTTTTTTTTTTTCTGGCGTGGGGTAAGTTCATGGTCACGTCTCGTTTTTCTATTCCCCCAAGAGGACGTACAAATTTGAGTACTTCTTCTGCCCAATTTGGTATTAGAGTTTTCCGGGGGGTTAGACTCGAGTCCTTTTTCAATGGCCAGAGGTCTTCTCTTCTGTAAATTATGATAATAGTTCCTTGCCTTTTGGGAGTCTGAGAGAGTAGCCCCCTCCCTCGAGCCTGCGCGTCTTTCCTGGTTGGGTTTTGCCTCCTGTTCCTCGTCAGTATTCGCTTTATCCACGCCCGGAAGCCTTTCCCCCGGCGGGGGCCTCCTACCTTTTTGCTATTATAAATGGCTCCCTCGACGACCAATCTACCTTCTGCGAGAACGGCTTCCATGGATCCCCGACCTGGCCCGCGAGACCCCGTCGAGTACTCCTTTCTTCAACCTCGTCCCGACGGGATAGACCCTGCACCCTCCCCTCCCCGAAGGTCCCAGTTCTATATGCGTTTTTGACACGTGACCGAAGGGGTTACTTCTCCGTTTCTCGACCGTTTTTCTCTCACTTTTGGAAAAAGCCTCCCTCAAGGTTCTGTAGCCGTGGAATTAAGCACGGAGAGACTAACTCTCCCTCCCCCCCCCCCCCCCCCAACTCCCCCCCCCCCACCCCTCCCCCCCACCCCCCCAACCCACCCCCGCCACCCCCCCCCCCCCCCCCACCACCCCCACCCCCATCCCCCCCGCTCCCCCCAACCTCCCCTCCTGATCCATTACCATCAAGGTTTTTCCGCGGCCCATACACCCGCCCTTCCCTATAGGATATGGTTACTGCGGGTTTCGAATCGCGCCCCTTCTAAATACCGCGTCCCTTTTCCAAGTGTATCTTCCTATCCCGTCTGAGTCAATCTCGATGGTTCCCTCTTTAGATTTACGAAAAGCCCTTTTCTCAGATCCCTTTCGTTGTTATGGGAGGCTAGCCCCCCCCTTCGATCGACTCAGAATTTTTTCCATTAAATGGCTCCCCTATCGACAACGCATTCTGACTTAAGATTCCCTCTTTTTTGACGATTATGATAGGGTCTCCTTCTGGAAGGATCGTTACTGCCCCCCTGCGGCCTTTCACGTGAGAACATACCGATTTCTTTCCCCCCCCTCCCAGTAGTCCCATGGAGTTGAAACTCCGAAAAGGTCTTGCCCTTTCCCTCCGGGTAGAAATGAACCGACGAATTTTATTTTTTTTTTTTAATAAAGTAGCCCCCGGAGCATACAAGACTTTAGTACTTAGAAACTTTCCCCAAAAGCCGCTCTATTTCATGAGATCCTCCAGGAATTATACTTTTGGACCTTAATTTACCCCGATAGCTCCAGGGGGAGGTTAATTGATAAGCTTACGGAATGAAAGATAATTCCTCTGGTACTATTTTCTCCTTCCCGGGCCCTTCTTCAGGTATCAGAACTTCTTTAGCCAGAAAGAACTTTTTGAATCACCTTTCCTGGTGGGAGATGGCCTCTCTGGGCATTCGAAAGAATCTCTACTCCCCCGGTTCCCTCCACCGTTAAACTTCCTTCCTAGAGTTCTACAATGAAGGTCCAGAACTCCCAAGGTATTTCTCCGCCCCCCCAGATTTACGATCTTGTGGACTTTTTAGGTAAGCAGTCCATGTTCATGAGTCGACCTTCCCCCTCCTCCAGTCACGCATGTTAGTGGTAGTGTTTCTTCGGAACCCATCGTTACAAGATTTCCCAGCTTCAGGTACTTTTGTGATCGACCGTGGCGACTTCTATCTTCTACTGCTCAAAGCAAAGTCTTTTCCCTTTCTTCGGCCCTGGCGACCTTCCACTCATCTGACTGCTTTTTCGTGCTCGTCCTTCGGATGGCGACGGGCATTTTTTCCGTCCCTTCCCGAGAGGTGATCAGAGCCTTTTTCCCTTTTCTCGGTCGATTCCCCCTTCCGACCTTCTCTCTCTTTTTTTTGTGAGAGAGGATCTTGTTTCTTCGACAAGGAAGTTGAAGAAGTTCGACAATTTGGCCCTTTTTCTTTTTTCCCTCACGCAAGGACCTTTTTTTTTTTTTCGCAGTATAGAAGCTCAAGTCCGTCCCGGGTAGTTCAGATACCCTTTTGAAGGTCGCCTTTTCTTTCAGACAGAATTTCTTACGACTTTTTTCCTGCGAAATCGAGCCCCCCTTCTTCCCCAAGTCGATACAAACCCGCTGGGGCTGGGAGGTGTGCCCCCCCTCATATTTTCCACCTCCCAAAGAACAGGAAGAGGGCCTTTTCTCCTCTGTCGGTGGACTCCCTCACTTAGAAGCCTTTTTTTTTTTTCATTCCATAGAGTCTCACGTCACCACGAGCGTACAATAGTTTTTCGAGGATTCTCCCGTTTTTTTAAAAGGCTAGGTTTTTCAGGTTATTCCTCCCGTACCAGACTTTGAATACTATCTTTCCCCTTGGAACGTCGTTTCAGTCGGTCGCCTTTTCCCGTCGCTCCCCTTTGAGTGATGCAACGGGGACTTGGAGAGGTTTCCTTTTAGTCTGATCACTTCCTTCTTCCTTTCACGGTGGCTGAAGGCGAAAGTATTTCCCCTCCTTCTTTATCCGGGCCATTCTCTTACTAGAAAGGGCTTTCCCCCACGGCCGGTGGGAAGCCCTGGGGACTTTTTTTTTCCATCAGGATTACCCAGTCAGACTCTCCCCTCCCCCTCTAGCGCCGATATCCAAGGGGGTCGGCGGGCGTCTCTGAGAGCGTTTAGATTCCCTTCCGTTGAGGACCTGGAGACTCTATGCGGTGTCCTTCCTTTCGACCTCAAAAGGACTTCCCTCAAAGCCCTTCTTTGTTGCCCACCCTAAGGCCTTAGATGTGTTTTTCGCCCTTTTGGAGTCACAGCCTCCCCGGTCTTTTCACTCCCAGGACAGCCCTTTAAGTTACTCGCCCCTTTTTTTGAGCTGTGCGCTTTTTACTCCAGGCCAGCTTCGGGAGACCTTCCAGTTCTGTCTCGGGCTAGTCTCTTTGGCGAGCAGGAAAATCTTCTGACGGACCGGCGGTGTTTTCCCCCCAAGGGAAGACTACTCCCTCCCCCCCCCTAGTCCTAGGCCATGAAACGGGTCTTTTGGTAGAAGTGTATTTCGCTGATGGAAAGTCCCAAGTCCCCTTTTTTCTCCAGATAAAAACCCTCTACGACGGTGCCCTTCTTTTGGGCTGGGCCCTCCTAAGGTTGTCCCGGAAAGTTTCCGTAGAGACGTCTCACGTTATTCTCCAAAGGACACACCCCCCTTTCCTCACGTAAGACCGATCCTTCAATAAAGTTTTCATTTGAGGAACCGCTTTCTAAGAGGGACAACGTTCTCCCTCTGACTTTACGAAGGTGATAACCCCTTCGGGCACGGTCCCGGGTCCGACCTGTTTTGGAGAAGAGTACGGTTTCTCACCTTTCTGCTCTTTTCCTCGTCAGATCTCCTCGGTTTCCATTTTCTCTATGCCCCTTCTTCCTTTGGACAGGAGACTTCCCAGGCGAGCAGGTGACTCTTTCTCGTCGAACAGTGATAATCTCCCGGGGGTTCTGAGGCCACTTCTCTTTCTAAGGGCGTTTTCTCTAAGGGAACTGGACGCATTTTTGGGACGTCACCTTTCTTCCCCACAAAGACCTTGTTCCGACCGCCCTCTTTCACGCTATCGGCCGAGTTGACTTCCCATTTCCTTCAGTAGAAGAATGACAGCTCCTTCGCTGCCAGGCCCCCCCCTTTTTTCGCGACCCCCCCCTCAGTCGAACGCGAAGCCCCTGCCGACGGAAAGCCCTCCCTCCTGCATAAACCTTTCGATAACCCACGTCGAATTCCAAGCCCCCCCCCTCCCGATTTTAAATAATATACGTTTTTTTAGATGGTTTTTGGTGAGGGTCTTTCTTTTTCAAGGGGTTATCAGATTTCATTTTTTTGCACAATCCGGGGCTTCCCCTCCTACGTCATCGGTAGGAAATCCAGGGTTTCTTCTCCTTTGGTCCTCCTCGGTGAATGGACTGCGGCGCCTTCCTCGTTTCGGATTTCGTCATGGAGAGTAAGCCTCCCTCGGCGATCGGCTTGTTTTACCCCCCCCCCCCCTTCCCCTGGAAGGGTTGGCTCGTCTTTGTTTTTTCCCCTCCCCCCGGACTTTTTTTTCAAGTTCTTCACCCCTTAACGGAAGCATGAACTTTGCTCCTAGCGGGGATCCTTTTTCGGCCTCTTCGCGGCCAAGCCTCCCTCTGCCGACCCTGTCCCTTCTACACCTGGACCCCTCTTTTTTAATGGCTTTTCTGTAAAAGGTAGAGTCTCGTCTTCCTCGCCTCAAAGACCTCCCAGTACCTTCGTTCCCCCTTTTCCGTAGGAAAAGTTCTACGCTAGGTCAGGGCTACGGTCATAAAATTCGTTCCGGTCCCTTCTTTCTTTTAGGGAATCTTTTCAAAGCTTCTCCCCTGGTAGGAATGATAGACGTGGCCGCCTTTTTTAGACAGTACTGCATCCCCCTTTCAAACGGTCGGTCTCCCTCTTCCAGTTGATAGAGGCCTGCCGCACCCCGTTTCAGGGTTCTCGTTCGGTCGTCGCCTCTCTTCCCCAATGCGACATATCCCGGACATTATCAAGTGTTCTCTTTGCCCCCCTACTCCCTTCCTTTTTGCGTTTCGAGGCTTTTGACGACCCGACCAGGTCCTTCGGATCCGGCCTTTTTTCTGAGGCGTTAAAGGTATACTCTACCCCCACCCTTGCGCACCCGGGAACCATCGGAACACGCCTTCACTCTCTTCTTCTTCCCGATGTGAACCTCTTGAGAATATTTTATCTTCACCCCCCCCCCCCCGCACAACCTTTTCTTTTCGGTTCCAAATGGATCCTTTCCGGCGTTTGACCTTGTGAATGATTAATTTACTACCACGCCGCTTTTACCAACTCTGTCCCTTTCTCCCCCCCCCCCTGGAACAGTAGGACATTGGGAGCAGTTCGAGTCTCCGTTCTTTTCTGAACACACCCCCCCCATCAGGCCTTTTTCGCTAACTGACCTTAGGCCAGTACCGGAAGCCCACTTTCTAATACGGGAGCTATCTGGAGTTTTTCCGGTTTTTCTAAGGCTTTTGAGACACAATTCCTTGCTACTGGTAGCACCGGGGGCTTTGGAACCCCCTTCCCCTTGATCACGTAGTCTTTCCACCCCTTTCATTGAGAATTTACTATTTCTCCTCAGCCACCGGGACATTTTCCTTTCCTTCTTTTGAGAACGACACGCCCCCTTGCCACAACCCCCTGATCTTTGGCCGACTAGCTTCCTCTGCGACCGCCTTCTTCCTCCCCCACCGTACCCCAAGATCGCCCCTGTGGAAGCCTCTGCTCTAAATTCCGGGCCGGGAGATTCCTCTTTTTTTCGAAGAGCCCTCCCCGGGACTTGTTGGGACTGGATCTAGTAGGTAGATGTTTCGGATGAATTTTTTTCACGGATCGCCTTCCGTCCTGTTAGTGGTTTGGCATGAGCCTTATTAAGGATGGGACCCTCAAACGGCCAGAAAAAGATTTTCTTGGTGTCCCTTTGACTTTTTTCTCTACCTTCTTCCTCGGGCCAAGGTTTCTACCCCCGCCAGGACCTCCGGGATGATCGTTAGATGAAGACAACCCTTCCTGTAGTTTTTTTTTTTGCGATGTTCACTTTCTGGTACTTGCCCGGAAGTAGAAAACGGTAGGAAAGCATACCCTTTTTTTTTCCCCCCCCCCACACACAGCAAGGGAGTCCCCTTATGGTCCCTCGCATTCCACCCTATCTTCTCTTTTAATAATCCCCCCTTTTTCTCTCTTTCGGATCTAAGAGCGACCAGGACGTTTATCCACTCTCGGCCTTTTTAAGAAGAAAGGAAGAAAAGGACCGTCATACGCTTGGCTGACCCTTTGAAGCTTTTTTCCTTCTCTGTTGAAGGGTAGCTAATTAAGTGATCTTTCTCCAGCCGGCGGGGTTCTTTGGAGCCCCTTCCTTCGTGGAGAAGTAGAAAACGATCACCAACTTGACTTCTTTTTCCCTGTGTGGCACTCCCGTAATAAGTTCCCTTCCCGACCCCTACCAAGGAAGTAGTCTTCCCTTACGGCGGGATTCCCCAAAGGAGAAGAAGCAGGAAGATCTCCATCTTAGACTCCACCTTTGGTAAAAATCTTCTTCAGGAAAGAGACCCCCCCCATTTCTCGGAGACTCCGGTCTTCCTCGACCTCCTCCGGAACCTGATATTGGCGTCCTTTTGGGAACCAGTCCAGGCGGTCTAACGAGTTCAGCCTCCTCCATGGCCAGCGCCCCCTCGTTGATGCACCCGGTAAGTGAGGGGAGGATCGGCCTTTTCGTCTATACTTCCCCTTTTTCGGTGGATGAATTTCCCCTCACCTTGTTTGATGATCGGGCTGTCTCAAGGGCTGTCTTTTCCCCCGGCACCCCTGGGCCCCCGACGCACGCGGGTTTTGGGGGTATACCTCCGTATTTCCCTGGCAGCTCGACACTGATCCAGATAGAGCTTCTTGCGAGCCAGTGGTTCCGCGAAGGACTCGGCTCTCTCGGGCTCGAATGGTATTTTTCGATCTAGGCCTTTTCGGGCCATTCTCGAGACCATACCATGAAACTAACAGCCGTGTGACTCCCCCCTCCAGTTAATCCACATGGGCGGGGAACTTTTTGAGGAAAAGCACGAGCACTTTTCTGGTCAGAATCCTTCTTGTTCAGCCTTCCCTGCCCCCCCCCCCCTGGGAGAGTAGCTTTTCCTCCATAGCGCGAGACAATTCCAAGAAGATAAGGACCAAGAGTCTCTGTGTCGAAATGGGCCTGTTTAGGCGTTCCAAATAGTATCAGAAAGCCCACCCCATGACCAGGACCGTTATCGCTGCCCGGTTTTCTTCCCTCGGACGACTCGCCCCTCCCCTCCCTTGAAGGACTTTCCCTTTCTTAGGTACGGATCGGGTTTCTCCTTCGCTGATGGACAGGACCTCGTTCGACGAACTGCATTGCTCCCAATTACCGGAGCCGATAGGTGTCTTTTTTCTTTGAAGCGCCCCCTGTAGTCCCTCCCGTTTTTGTGACGTAGAGCATTTTTTCTATTCGTGGCCCCCCCTGGCGCCTTCCTTTCCCCGCGGATCAAGTTTTCCCCTAATGTGAGGAAACCTGGTCTCCGAGGGACACTCTCGCAATCGGTTCCTTGACCCCCCCCCGGGGCACGGTCCTTTTCTTCGAGCCCGTTCTCCCGGCGGAGAGTTAGTGTTATCCCGCTTGAGGAAGAGGCTTTTCCCTCCTATATTTTCTACATTTGAATGACAGTCTCTTTGTAAGGGTTTCGCCCCTTTCGTCGGTCGATCTTGGCAACAGCGTGATCACAAGAAGGGGTATGTTTCCT
>Ga0179591_1353648_pt1 | contig 12236 bp, 11 predicted proteins | sample CZOMad2_1_08_16f_FD_182891 | JGI IMG/M metagenome (GOLD analysis project Ga0179591, IMG submission 182891) | Vadose zone soil fungal communities from Angelo Coast Range Reserve, California, USA - CZOMad2_1_08_16fungal (PacBio error correction) | ecosystem: Environmental > Terrestrial > Soil >... | reverse complement strand
CGATGCTTTCAGCTCCCCTTGGAAGCGCCTGTTTTCACGCTGATCTTAAAATCGGGGGCCCTCCCCTCCGTGCATGTTTGACCTTGGGTTTGTTCTAAGATTTTTGTTTGACCTTTTTGGCCGTCTAATTCGTATGAAGCTTGGAGAATTTACACACTGACGAATTCCTGTCGGTTAAGGCGTGTATTAAATCAACGCGTGATATCGCAACAGTATCTTCCAACAGACACTTCCCGGCTGGCCAGACCGCCTCAATGCCCTCTTCCCTTTTTTTTTTTTTCTTCCTAACGAAAACACAATAAGCATTGTTCGTATTTGGTTTTGGAGACTCCTTGATTGAGCTCTTGGTAGCCCCGATAGGTTGCCTCCCCCCTGTCTCCCCCAGAGTTGCCTTAAAGTAGATTAGAAATTTGGTTGATTTTCCATTTTTCTCTCCCCTTTCGAGGAGCACATTAGTCATTAGACTTGCATAGTCAGATGGAGAAAGAGGCTAATCGCCGTGATCGTGAAGAGTCCTTCTGACGTAGCTAGAACCCTTCTTTTGTTAACCGCCCCCCTCGTCTTTGGGCCGGCGCGCCCTTTTTGCCGTCTGTTTCTTGGCCGTTGCCCCCGGCCGGCTCCTGCTGCGCCTTGTTGCCTCCCGTTACAAACCACCATCTAACCACAGACGGATCAGCGCAAGCAGATCCCGACTCCCCCCCGGTTACTTTCCGCTGCGTTTTTGGGGTGGCTGTGGTCGGATGGAGAAGGCTTTGGCAAGCTATGTAGGCCTCAGTTTTTACCAACTGCCTTTGAATGGAGCTTGGCTAGCTTTCAAAAACAGACGAGCTTGTTCTCCTCACGCTCTTTTTTTCCTCGGGTTGTGCCTCTCGAGCACTTTCTTGCCCATGTACTGGCCGGTCACAATCAGTGAGCGCTATCGTTCTATTTCTTTTTTTCACTTTGGTTTCAGCGCTGTCCCGTGGTACTGCAGAGCCGGCGCCCCTCTAATGTTTTGGCCCTCCTGACGCGGTTCGTACCTCGGCGGTCCCCTGCGTTGACTCGTTTCAACCCCTGTGTAGGGATTTCCCCAACAGCCTTGGCTCCTGGCTTTATCCGAAGACATTTCGCGTTACCGCGCGCACAACACCTTCTCCTCCCTTCTCCCAACGGCCTCCCCCCCCATCACCTTTTTAGATTATTGCCCACCCCCACACCTCTTCAGACGGATGGTGCAGAAGGAGAATTTCCTTGACGTGACCTGGGATTGCTGGAGAACTTCCCCCTCGTGGTTCTCCTTGTCCCCAATCTAATTCGCGGATCTGGATGAACCACCTCCTTCCTACGCACTCCTCAAATCTTAAGCTTGTGCTGAAACAATAGTCCGTTTTCTTCATTGTGACGTACTCCTTGTATCCTTTCCCTCGAGCGCGTGATCTTGCATGATCGGGTGAAACTGTCGGTCCAAGCATTGATCCGGGCTTCCCGTATCTGATGCTGGAAGAAGGCGTCCCCCGCCCTTGGACGCTTCCATCCGTCCATCGTCCTCATCCGACACCACTTTTTACCTTCTAACGTATTTTAAAACCTTTCCATTTCTCTCTGCAAGGGCCGGATTGCGGGACGAGACATGCCCGCATCCTTCTTACGCAACGCCCCCAAAAGACGAAATTTTTGACATCTTCCTCCTTCTTCTGGATCGCATCTGTGAGGCATCTTCTGGCATCGCCACCCCGGTCAGCCTTAGACATTGTTGGATCTGTTCGTTTGTAGTGCGTCCTTGCTTATAATGCCCCCCCGTTGCGACTCCCCTGATTGGCTGGCTTCGTGATTCGGCCTCTGCCCAATTTTTACATGATCTTGATGTCCAAGAGTTCTTCCTCAGACACCTTACCCCTGGCAGGCCCCCGTGTGATTTTTACTGGGCCTCACTTGGGCATCGATTGCAGCAAAGGAGGTTCGGCCCCATTAAGTCCCGCGGTCCCCCCTGCACATCGGGGAATGTCTTCGGTAAAAGCGGTTGAGACTTTGACCACCAAAAACCACCTCCCCCCCCCCCACCTGGAAGGACCCCCAGTTTGTTTTTAAACAAAACCTCTTCTGCTCCCCATAAACCCCACCCGCGTCCCCTTGGAGAAGATGTGTCAGGCTCATGTATTAGGTTCCAGATACCCCCCTTTAGCGTGTTTTTTATAGTACCCGAGTCAACTTTGCTCTGACAGAATATAATATTACTAATGGATCTATATTCCCCGGGCAGACTTTACGTGTGTATTGGTTTTCTTGGCACTCCGAAGGGTGCTAAATAATCTGTCGAGCGCACCAATCGGCTCCCATAAGGCAAGGGGAACTGGTTGACGTGAGTCTTCTTGTGTTCGAAGGGCTTCACTTAATATTTGTTTGAAACTATCATCCACGAGTTTTTACCCTTCACGTACAAATCCCTTAGCAGAAAGGTTTTGGTCCTGGTCATAAATTTTTGTTCCCAATCGTCCTGCATTTGATCCGACCCATTGCCCCCCCCGTCTGGCATATGTTCGATGTCCCTGCTTTTCTTACCTTCTTACCTGTACCGGTCGACAGACCCTGTGGCGGAACGTAGAATCGTTTTTCCCGTCAGACCAAAGGCTTTAGACCGGCAGTTGTAGCCCCGGCATGTCCCCACAGGTAGCTTCTACCATTCTTGATTAGAACCGGATTTTACTTAATCGCACATGCCTCCCAGATTTTTTTGCCTATCCCCCCCTCAGAGTCCTTGCCTAAAACTTTTTATGACATCACTTCCCATTTTTGTTGGGTTTTGGCGTAGCTCCTTCTTTCCAAACGTTTCCGCGACCTTATTTGCCCTGGTGCGCCCCACCGTGGTGGTAAATGGAGCGCTTCACCGCCCTCAAAACCCCGGTAGATTCTTTTGTAAACTGATTCCGGTGGATGTCGTCCCCCTTTTCCGGTTTGAGGCCTATGGCGCAGCACTGGTCCGTGGATATATGCACCACCCCGGGAGAGTATTCTTTCCCATCTCTTTTCCCACGTCCCCATATACGCAACCGCCATTGAACCGACAGGAGTCTGTAAATGTAGAGGCCTCCATAGCAAGTTCCGTGCACAGCCTTCTCCTCTGACCTCTACTAGGTGGTTCCCGAATTTATACGTATGAAATCACCCGCCCTTTCCCCGTAATAACCGATTCTCAGACGGGAGCAGTTTTTTAAGTACATATGCTAAAGGATTCATATTGAATGAAGTAGGGTGAAGGGCACCGGGGTTGTCCTTGGATCGTTTTTTTTTAGACTGAATGGTCCTTTCTTCTGTCATTTCATTTGTGCAACTCGCGGGAAACTGGCCGATCAGAGTGCAAGATTGTGGCTTCTGTATCTTAACTCCCCCAGATTTCACAAACTCCTTTCCAACCCGCATCTTTGTCCGCCGGTTTGCCCGACAGAGGGAGAAAGATCCTCCCGGAGACTGCTTTAACGTTCCTTCAGCGCTTACCCTGAGACCATCCAAAGTGCAGATTCGAAAAGATTGTAACTCCGCGCGGGCAATGTTTTATGAACCCTGGATTCCCTCCACCGTACGACCTATCGAGTGAGGAATTGCAGGAAAATGCTTAGGAAGTGGGAAGAACAGTTGTGATGCCCAGCCTACGTAAGGCTTCCTAACCCCAGAGACTTTTGATACCCTGGAGTAACCTGCACGCGATCTGCTCAGGCCCCCCTTTCCAAAGACCACTTTTTTTTTTCAATTTTTGTCTGCCTACCACCACCACCGGCCCCATGGTGATGGGTACTGCCCCAGTTTTGTTCCTTGAGTGCCCCATTCCTAGGTTTGGAATTTCTACTTTAATCGATTGTCCATGCGCAGGTACCCCTTCTTTAAATCTGAAGTTGGCTTTGGACCATGAGCCACCTGAAGCCCCCCAGCCACTAAGGCTAGGTTCCCCCTTACTCCGGTACAAAATTCGCCTCTTGAATGTTACCCCCACGAGCGTAGTGCCTCCGCATGGCCCGCCAGTGTCACCCCCAGCAAGCGCAACTTTTTTCATTTAGATTGAAGGAGAATGACCCGTGGGCGCCCCACCCTTAAAGCCATGTGATCACCTGTTTGGCTTTTTTCAACCTTTTCACTCCCTCTGTGAACGCGTACTTTCCGGCCACACTACTGCTCGCTACGAGGCACGACCCCTGTGCTCAAAGAGGCACCCTTATGATCACCGCTTCAACTTCCTTATTTTTCGGAGCTAGCCAGGCAAATATTTCTAGGTTGCGGTTGCTTTCTTATTTCTTCGTGATTTAAATAATTGGTGAGTCGGCCTCGTGTTATTATTTGTATCTGATCCCCCGTTTCTACCGCATAGAGCACATTATTGTACTTTAGATTGGTGACACTTAATCCAGGACCAAATTAGATTCCGCCTTTAAAAAATGCCAAAAACACATCTACCAGCAACTTTCACCTTCCATGCCCTTTCGGTTCGCAAGTTAAGGGATCGATGCAGTCCTTCAGTGTTACCTAACCGGACCCCCCCAAAGAGTAAGTCATAGAATCTTTCCTCCTCCTCTTTTTCTTTGATACGAGATATCGAGCTTTTCTGCTCGTTGTTTAGCTTTAGCTGATGGCTTTGCCTAACAATGTTTTTTAGCGACAACCAGTGATCCAACAAGAATGTCTCCCTGAAGATTTGGTGCAGTAGTCTACTGTGTTTTACCAGTTTTTTCCCTCTTGAGGTAGCATGTTTCCATGATCTCTTTCCCCATGCTCCACCCCCACACCCTGCCCCTAAGTACTCACACTGGTCGCTCTTTCTTTCCAAACAAGCCCTTGTCTCGCGCACAAGTGAACCGAACGGTTTTTTCTTCTGCAAAGATTGATTCCCTTCCCACCGTCTTTTTTTTCGATTGAATTCTCTCCCCGTCCAAAATTAAGAACCATACGGTAATACCGGATTAGTCTTAGCTCAGGATTTGCTCTCGGTAGCTCTTTAGTAGCTGTGAATAGGTCCCCCTTACGCTGCCTGATCAAGCGTGGTCCCCCAAAGACGGACCAAGAAATTGATTTGATTTTTTTCAGACGAGGAAGGAGCCATGGTCACAGAGTTTTCCCCTAGCTGGGCCCCGCCTAGTCTTAGTTTCACGCGGAGGTCATCGACCTTTTTGGTCCCAGGCTTTCTGCCCTGGTTTGGGCGCACTTGACAATGGCTTTTCTCCTGCCCCATCCCTTCCCCCAGATGAGTGACTATTCTCGCATTGCGCCCCCCGATGCCTATATATTTCGAGATCCCCCCCCGAGCAGTTAGCACAGCAGACGGACGAGCATACCTGACGCACGCTGCCGTTTGAGGTTTATTCTTAAGTTCGTGGATGGGGCAGCATCCCTTGCAAATCTCTTGCAGTAGTCCCATTTTTGATCGCCTCAAATTTTTGTCCAGGTCGTACATGCAGTTCTTTAGCCCAAACCAACAGTCGCTCCAGTTGTCGAAGGATGCAACCTCGAAGCTTATTTGGTGTTTTTTCCCGACGTTAATATCTTTCCTGCTCGACCTCCCCGTCGCGGACCCTTCTCCCCGGTAACACCGGCCTCTTTCTCCCAAATTAGTTTTTTGAATCTGTCAGCGCATTCATCCCGTTAAGCCCGCCCCGTTCGGAATCTTTTCCTTCGGTTGCGGTAAACTTCGGATACATTGCAACAGCACTTTGAGTTTTCACCCACTGGCCACCCGCACATAGGAAGTCCTGAGCGCTTTAAAAAAAAAATCCCCTACTGTAGAACACCCTTCCCCCCCAAACCAGGTCCCGTGATTTATTCACACTCTAGCCCAGTACGTGCCAATATGAAACCCTCCGGTGCATCTTTTTCTCAGAAGAGATTCACTAGAAATCGGATCGGGGAGATGAGTAGTGGGCTCTCCCCCATATCATGACTTCGGGGAAAAAAAATCCCCCTAATATCACTAAGCGGAGAAGGTGTCTGTTTCCCCTGTCGCGTTTTAAACCTGTATAGCATTTACATAGAGGGACAATCCACTCAGGTAGAATCCCAACACACGGGTGTCTTGGCGTCCACAACAAGGTTAGCTAATTTCACTCTCTGAGAGCACTTCCATCATTTAGCCACCATCGGACAGATTCCCTGTACCCTTCATATTCCCCCCACCATTTTGTGCTATAGGGTTAAGAGTTCCACTGCGTTCCCAAACTTTTAATGTATAGAGGACGTAAGGCCCTTCTTCTCTTCTGTTTTGGTTGGGGCATGTCGTTCGGAATTTTCTCCTCGTACGCAACGCAACCAAAAAACCCCTCCAGACGAAAAATGGAGATTCCCTCTTTTTCCCTCGGACTGAAACATCGGCATTTCGACGTTTTTCTCAACAAGTTTTTCTCCCATAGATGTTCTAGATCGTCAGAAATGTTTCGTGCCGGAGAGGATCCATATGAGTTCGGCTAAATTATGAGGGTCAGGAGACACGATGGTTCTATGCGTTATCCCACACAAGGTCTTCACATTCCCACTCAGTTACGCTTTTTTTATGAAAGGCCGGGAACCATCCCCCCAACCCCCTGCCTTTCGCGGATACGTAGTTGTCAATTTGTCATCCAAATTGTCCTTCCTATTGGCCCCACAGCGTTTGGTTAGGACCTAGCAGAAGGGGGTCTAAACGCCCTTTGGTTTGAGGAGGAAACACTGGCATGATACGGCCTTTCCCCACCCCCTCTTCCATTCTCCCGGCCCCCCTGTCACCCCCCCCTCTTAGGACTCCTAAAGCTCCGCCGCATTAGGATCCTAGCTTTGCTCGATGGCCGACTTATTTCGGCAAAGACTCGCGCCAATCCACTCTGCTCAAAGCTTTCCCTCCCCCCCCCCTTTTCCCCCCGAACGAATATTTTCCTTCTCCATCTTTTTTTTGGCTTCTTTTAGATTGGCGTCTCCGGTGGTTATCTTTGACGACTTGTCCATTGATTGCAATGACCTTCTTTTCACTCTGACCCCTCTGCCCGTGAGCCTGCCCCCCAAAGCTACCCTAAGCTTAATGCGAAGTTGATATGGAGATTTTCCAAGATTTTGAAGTGGGGACCGTCATGTTTTGACGATTTTTTTTTTGAAAGTTGGGTTCTTCATGGAAGATATCTTAAAGTCAACCCCATTATTGCATTTAGAGGTCTCGTCATCCTCCCCTCGTGATCAAAACCTTTCCCCAAGTTGATTAAGCCCCCATTTCAAACACCGTCACGGATTTTACTTTGTTCGGAGAAAACTCGGATTGCTCTCGCTCCAACCCCCCTCCCGGTTTTCTGATACCAGATGTGGAAGCCCTTCCAGCTTTCCAAACTAAGACTCTTTCGACCTTTGCCTTATGGCTCCGCCCCCCACTGGCTAACTGTAGTACCCCCTTTTTTCTCGAATTTGGCCGCCGCGTCCGAAATGCATACACAGCTTGCGATCCAGGGCCATTGAAACTTTTTTCCCAGTTGCCGTTTCACCTTATCTTAGTTGGCGTCGTTTCGTCTGCGTTTTCTGTTCGGTCGTTTTATATTTTTCTTTTCCCTGCCGCTGCCATGTGAAGAGCCGACCCATTAAACGTTTTTGGAATACCTCTTTTACTTCCGGACCCCGTACAACTTCTTTCCCAATAGTGGCTTCTGATCCAATCTTTCAGATATTAAGGTCTTGGGCGCCTTCGTGACGTCTACTCCTTTTTCCTTGCTTTGATTTCTCTACCCTGTGGTGTAGGCAACCTTCCCCAGTTTGGTCGTCACTTCCCCCACCTTAAGCCGTCTGGCCAATATCCGCGTCGATGACCGGATGTTCTACCCCTTCATCGTCCTTCGCCAAGCCTTTTTCAGTTCACGGAGTTTCCCAATTCTTATACACGTCTGGGCGTGTCAGGTGAATAAGATGAGTAAGGAATCTGCACCAAACTCCCCCGTTTGCCGTTCGTTTGCCCTCTTCTGGGTCTCCGGTCCGTGAAATCTGGCGCACACGGATCGGCACCGTTTTTAGCTGTCTGAAGCGTTTCGGTGCGTTTTCTTTCCCAATTTATGTTTGTATTTGATTCCGTTGTTTCGTTGTTGTTCTATGGCCTTAATTCACTCTTTTCAAACAGAAATCTCCCGAAGACAAGCGTTTCTAAAGTTAGCCAGAAAGTGATAACCACGTTTCCCCCCCCAACCCCTGCCCTAAGGGTCGCCTCATTCAATGGGAAAGAGTGCTTCCCCCCCCCAATAAGTTCCCAGACTTCCGCTTACACTGAAATGAATGTGGAGGAAGCCCTTCAATCCCCATGACAACGTCACTGATCCCTTTCCTGTGTGCTTTTTGACCATCACAATTGGTCAGCGTGCTGCGCGGTATATGAACAAATGGCCGGAATAACAAAAGAGTACGGATCTTTCTTCTTTTTAGCTTGTCCCCGAAATTCATGCAACCTGGACCCTGTTTTTTCTAGCATAATCGCCCCCTTTCACGACTCCTCCCAACACCGCGAATGTTTTTTGTCGATCCCAAAAGCGAATATGACTCAGTGAAAAGGGATCAGTGCCCAATTACCATCCCACACACAGCTCCGACGAACTACAACCCCCCAACTGAGCAGGGACCTTCCCTATTGTATCGAGTTCGTTTTGCATATTTCGACTCGGTGTCTCCCCCAGAGTATCTCCATTAACGATTTTCCCCACTGACGCAGGTTTCACTATTTCAGCGCATTTGTTTTTTTACAGAGGTCATTTCATGGAACAAGGTCCTTGTCAACCTTCGCACCGAGATGCCCAATCCTTGTTTCGATTTCTACCCCCGTTCTCGTGAATCACGATCGTCTTCTTTTTTCCCTTTTTGCCTGGAAGCGACTACTTTGTATGTTTTGCCCTGCCGATGCAGAACTGGTTTCAATGGCCCCCCCCAAACCTCCAGTCCACTTTGGACTCTGAAGTAAACATTGATTATCACTCCAGAACGCGCAGTGGAAAATCCCTTCCAGATGCTACGAGAGAGCAATACTGTATGCCCCCCCGAATTACCCCCGATGTTTGAATCCGACTTTCACACTCCCTGGATTTTTAATTTGGTCGGTGATCAACAGGCCCTCGTCATAGAGCTGTTCCCTTTTTGAGCCTAATCTGTCCCCTATCCTCGTCTTCCTTTCTTTTGACCGACTTCACTTGGTGGACGCTTCGAGCCGTTTAGATATATATGCGATCGCCCGGTTCTTCTGCCAAGTTTTGCCTTGTTGCTTTGTTTAAATCCTCGCCCCCCCTGACCCCCTATAAGGAAACATGCGATTCCGATCTTTTTACATTTTTCCCCCAAACTAATTTCAATCCCCCCCCCAACTTCCCTTCCTTCCATTAGGGAGCCTGGGTTGGTTGCATGATGCTCTTTTTCTTCCGGTCAACCTCCGTCTCCCCCCTTCAATATGTCCCCCTAGCCGTCAATGCTACCCTTATATTTTACCTAACTCTTGTTGAAGAGATACTGCCTGGTGTTCTTTTCCTAGCCGGGTTCAATCTGAAAACAACTTTCACTTCCCCTCTATCCTGACCCCCCATAGGGCTCCCCAGAATTCTCTTTCCTCTTGGTGAAGTTCCTAAGAGTGTTTTTGTTAACTTTCCGTCCTTCTATGTTTTCATTTTCTCTCTTTTTTTGAGATTCCACAACCTGTCCCCAATTCCCAAATCCTTACTTCTGGTCCGGTGACAAGGAGCCTACTAGCGCAACTAAACTCGGGTACGATCGCCCAAAAGCCCAAGACACCTACTCAGCGGTATTCTGCTTGATTTCCCTCAATTTCCCCCCTCTTAGTCTTTTTGATTTTTTTCTAAAAAGAACACACCCCTAACCCTCCTTCATTTTTCCTCGTTATTCCTCTCATGCGTGGCTCCTTATTTTGGACATCCAGTTGCTGTTTCCTTTCGCACTATCTTCCTAGTAGGTCGGTCGACATCTTTAATTTTCGTTCCTGCTTTCTAACTCTTCCCAGCGGCCCTACGGTGTAGCCCTGAGTGCTACTGGGAGCCCCAGCTTCTGCCCCAGCGGAAACCTGAGCAAGGTATCTTTCTTTTGTGTAATAGCACAGTGTTGCGTTCCCTTTCTTGACGTGCACCCCTTTCTGATTCTTTTCTCCCCTCTCCCGGTATCGAAAAGGATGTCATCTGTTCATTGTTGGGGCACAGCGGTAGCCCAATTTTACTTTTCCAATATGGGTCTACCCTTTTGCTCCTCATAAACTCTTCTTGACCCCTTTTTCTCCCCCTCTGCCTCTCCAGAGCTAAGGCGTTAGATATCCACCTTTAGTATGCGTTATAAGTAGGCAGGCACTAGTCCCGTTTTGAATCCTGCTTGACACTCTTTCCGTGTGTTGGTTCGGTTTTTCCGGTTTTTTCTTTTCCTTTGGCCGGATTGAATCTTCTTAGTGGAGAAGATTTTGATCCCACCCCAATTTTACAGTCTGGTTTTTTTGAAATCACGTAATAACATTTTTCTCGAACGGCTCAAAAACACCCAGTTCGTCCCGCCACGTTTCTTTTTAGACCTGCTGTCTTCATTTCCTCATCGTCCTTAGTACGTCTTTTCTCGTGATCAAAGTCATAGAGTCACCGCTTTTCCTGGAGCTGTCCCCGTTTTACGATTACACCCGGAAGAGCTCTATCATGGTTTCTTGCAGGTTCTCGTTCAGCGATTCTTGCATCCTTTGCCGATTTCGTTACTCCTCTGTCTTCCCATGTAGAAACCCTTTTGTGCGCCCCTAGGCCTTCTTAACCTCGGATTTTGGTGGGTTGGTTTTTTAACTTATTTTGCCCCAACAAATGTGTGGTCCCAGCCCCCCGACCCATGGCACTTTCCTGGTCCCTCGCGCGTCATGCGATTTCGCTGTTTACACTGAGTCCCACACACAATAACTCCAGTTTCATATTATCCTCCCTTTTTTCCCCAAACGGTGAATCCAAGCCACCCCCGGGTAGATTGCCTGGCCACCGTACGCACCCCCCCGCAAGCCTTTTCACCCTATTTGACCTTTTTGTGAAAGATCGATGGAGAGGGAATTCGGACCTTTCCTCCTTTTCTTATAGGTGCGAACGCACGAGTGGGTCTTCGTGCCACTTTATGATTTCCGGCGTAATGGATGAACACTCATCGTGCATCTCCCCTAACTCTATCCGGTTAGAAGGCTTCTTGCGATAATGCGCTGAGTTTCTCTGGAAGGACTTCCTGTTATCGCTCACTCGCGTCCGGAGATGGGCCCCCTTGCACGACTGTTAAGTTAATCTCCTCAACGTTTTGGTGCACGACACCAATACTTGATCCGCAGCAGGGACATGATTTTCTGGCTGCATCCTTGCCCAAGTTAGCAATTACTGTTTCCCCCCCTAGTTCACCCTTCCAAGGCCTCGTCCCAACATAGCCCCCTTTTCGGATTCTTTCCGATCCTTCTCTTCCTGTTTTGATCTTATTTCCAACACAAGGTCACCGGATCCCCTCCCCGGCCGCCCCCGTGCCGGCCTCTTTGTAGCGTTTTCATTGAGACATGCCGCTACGCCTCCCCCACCGACACGCCCCAAAATCGACGTGAGAAATGGACCCCCCCACCCCCTTTTTTCCAGTAAAAACGTTTCTTAATGAAAGATGGATCCTCAAAACATATGTTTGAGATTCCGATACGGTCGCTACCACCCCGGTTATCGCCCGACTTTTTTGTTCTCTTCTAGACAGGTCCCCTTTGTCGTGCCCGGTTGTGTATCATTCCTACAGTTTAAGCTCCCTATTTTGAGTATGAGCCGCTGCTCTGCTTTTCACCCCCCCCACTCAATGCCTTTCATACCTGTAACTCGGTTTAGCTATCCCCCAAAGCCCCTTCGTTCCCTTTTACCAGACCCCCCCTTAATTTGCCGGTTTCCCTGGATCTAAGGATTTTTCCATGCTTTGGCCCCATCCAAATTGGGTTCAGGCTTGGCGCAACATCTGGTCCCGGTTCGGCCAAGGATACATACCTGTCGTTTTCTCCTGCAAGATTTTATCTTAGTTTGGAAACCCCCGCTGGCTTACCTGAGAAGCCCAACTTTCAACCCACAATCTTCCATGCTGACTGCCCCCACTTCTCCCCCCCCCACAATCTTTTTCCCTCCCTTTCCCCCAAATCTTCCAATGCTATTCTTCGGGAGCCCCGAGTGGTTTTGAAATGAGTTTTTATCGGGCAGACAAATTCCTGCTCCCACTGTCCCACGATCTTCAAAGCTTTTTCCTCTCCCACGTCTCAGTCGCCATTA
>Ga0179591_1275221_pt1 | contig 12236 bp, 5 predicted proteins | sample CZOMad2_1_08_16f_FD_182891 | JGI IMG/M metagenome (GOLD analysis project Ga0179591, IMG submission 182891) | Vadose zone soil fungal communities from Angelo Coast Range Reserve, California, USA - CZOMad2_1_08_16fungal (PacBio error correction) | ecosystem: Environmental > Terrestrial > Soil >... | reverse complement strand
GTAGGCCGTCCCAGCTTGGCGATCTGTGCGGGGCCCACTTTTCCGAACTTTATCTTTCTCTTACAGATCTGACACACCTTCACCCTCTTCCCCACCCGTTTCGTCTTTCAGATGTATAAGTAAGGGCCCATCCTAGGGTTCAGAACCTCTTACCCTCCAAATTTTGTCATACGTAGTATTTCCTTCGCCGGTGGAGCTCCGAGGAGTTGCACATTGGAGATACCATTAGTCCGAATACTCCCTCGTTAACGAAGGGCTGGAAGCCGAAATGTTTTCCCTGGTTGTCGAGATGTGAACCCGTACCGAGTTGCTTCCTTTGATGCACGATCGAGGGGTAGTAATCAAACGATACTTCACCAAAAGATGCCCCGATGGTCAAAGAATCGCATATCTTCTTTTGTAAGAGACTAAAAAAGGATGTTCTAGCGAAGCTGGGCTCGGACAACAATCGGGGAATGGTCGTAGTTTGAATCCCGAGCCCCTCAGATCGTGGTGCTCCGTGTCCGGCCGTTTTCCAGACTTGCCATAGCACCTATGAGTATACTGTACCCGCTTTTATCCTGTAACCCTGGAGGTTCACAGCCCTTCCCCTTTCAGCTAAATGGGGACTTTCCCCCCTTAGATGGTGATTTCGTACCCCGGTGTGGACGTTTACAAGGTTCAACCTTCCTTATCTCTCTTTAGGCTGTATTGCCCTCTCTCCCTTGTACGTGGCCTTTGTTTCCTCCCGTAACTCAGGCGAGACAGGTCAACGTTAGTCTCCGCCGCCATCATGGTCCCTGCCACTCTGGATCGTGTTTGTTCAATAGTAGAAATTGTAGTACCTCGATGACAAGGAAAGACCAGGTTTGAGGGCGGAGCTGCTAATCATCGCCTAGTTTTTGACCGGTTAGATGTCGTGGAAGAGATTGGTCCCAATCTATAGAATGTTTCGCTCGCCCTCATCAGGATCTGGGGCCAGTTTTACCTTTGGAGTCCATCACATTTCGTGCAGGGACCTTTTTGTTTTGCTAGTCAAGTCGACTTGACATGATGCAGCGCGGTTCCTCTATAAGAGATTCCAGCCATCCAATATCATGTCTGCGAGCGCTCCGTCCCTTGGTCCGAGGATATTTGCAGTGAACGGGACCATTATGGGCCTAGTCGTTCTTGCAGAAAGAGGGTGAGAGGGTAGAGGAGGAGATTCTGTCTTTTTCCCTAAGAGACGACCCCGAAATTAATCATATATATCCCCCTCCTCATTTTTTCTTTGTTGCTTTGATTCCCTTTTGACGTTTGAGATGATCGGGTTGACACCGACTTTTTCATTTCCTCCCTACGAGACAAGGGGCCGTGTGCGACACCTATCGTGATGCCATGAAGGAATGTCCTTCACTTCTAAAGACCGGTGGAATGTAAAGTTTCCAATTTCTGTTCCTGGGATGTTCGGAGCTCGAAGATCTGTGGATTTCTTCAAAGCCCATGAATAAGTTACTTCTCCTCCTCCCCACGATCCCCAGGTGCTTCAGTACCGGTCTGCCCCCCCGAGACGAATACGTGCAGACTATTCGCAGATTTCTCGATGACGCTCTACCCGGGGGTTGTGACCCAGCTATCCCCCTCTCCCCGCAGTTCAGGGCTTCCCGCGTTCTTCCCTCTTATTTGGTCTCTGACGATATCCGCCATTGGGCTTCTTGACCCTCCGTCGAATCGTGCTTACGACCCTTATTTTCTCCCTCTCCACCTAACAATCTCTCCCCGCTTAAAGGAAGGCCACGTTCTCACAGCAGGGGCCGTCGAGATAACTCTTCTCGCCGACCACGTAGACCGATGGTCCCCCTTTACAATGCCCATTCCTAGAAATCCGATCTTACGCTTCTCGATTACACATTTTGAGCGACTGCATCGCTCGACTTAGCACCCCTTGATCCTTCTTTCCTTGACGAGGGGCTTAAGAGGGAACTTCGACCAGACAGACACCCACTCCCATTGTTCCTACTCGGTAGATCCCGAGTTCACTCGCCCCGCGGACTGAAGGGAGAAGTAAATTTTGATGTGCGTACCCCCACGCGGGTTTAAGAGGATTTGAAGAGCCTATGGAGTCCCCCTCTTGAGTGGTTGCTTCTTCGAAAATTCGGAACAGTCCTCAGATTTTTCCCTGAATATTGAACTAACAGCTTGGGCCGGCCTCAAGAGAGCGCCCAAAACCCTTCGTACCTTAAGCCCGGTCTCTGGGCTTCCCCTCCCACAACCCCCTCAGAGTAGCGGGAGGCATTTTGCCAGTAGGAGATTAACCCCAATAAAGCAACCTGAGCCCTATAGGGAGCTCCTCGCCATGGAGGATAGAGTCGGATCAGTGATGTCCCAAGATAAGGAAAGTAAATCCACTTTACGACTACAACTTCTTGGTGTTCCACCCCTGCTGTGACTATGAACGCTATTTCTGGAGCAAGTGAACGCACTGCTTCCCAACCCGAATACGTTTGACAAGCGTGCAAGGAAGATCGCCCCTCTCATTGGAGACGAAGCCTTCGTCGAGGAAAAACGAGGATAAGAACAGACCAGTCAGCCCCAGAAGCAAGCAATCTTGTCCGTATAAAAGTCAAAAAGAGGAAGCTCGGTCATAAGCCTCTTGCCAGTGTTTTGTTGTAAAGAGCCTCTCTCTGTTTGAAGGGTGGGATAAGTCCCCCTTCCCACCCTTTGACGCCCCGGGCGGTTTCTTGTCAACGGCACCGTTCTCACGACTCTAACCCGAAGGCCCCTCCGAGAGCTGCGCGTATTTAATCCTTACGAGACTGATAGATTAGGGTTGACCTTTTTTTCTCCTGGCCCCCAGCGCGAAAGCTAGAGGATTGACCGTCTACGTCCAAGATCTTCTCTCGGCCTCGGAAGCAGAAATTTTTTTACCGCGGAGCACGCACGTCCCATCGTAGAAGATGGGATGGAGGACCACTGGAACCCCCCTCGCGGTTAGAGCGACCCGAGAATGGTATCGACGCATCTATATTATAGTTCCTGTCCTGCCTCTTTTATGTTTCAAAAGTGTTTGTGAAGCCTTCTTTTAACCCGCATGCTTGAGAGATTGTCGGCCCAGACCCTTCTAAGAGAAGTCTCGCCTATTCAAGGATGAGAATTAGAGAGACGGCCCCCGAGACTCCATGCTTGGGGCACCTCTAGAGAGGATCGCGCCAAGCAATCGCAAGCAAGTCTATCTCCAGACCTCAGAAGAGCGCAAGGTTCAGGTTAACGTTTCCGAGGTTTTTCTGCATCTTTTTTACGCACGCGGAAAGTGAAGGACTGATTCTCGTCTTCAGGGCGAGGACTTTCTTAAGATTTTCTCCCACTTCCCGGCCCGAACGCTTCTGATTTCAGGTTTGCTAACGAGACCCGCTTAGTCGCGCCCCTACCAGTTAGCATCCATGCTACTAAGCAACCACCGACCTCTTGCTCGGAAGTCGGGGCCGTTCTGCCCCGCCCTACCGGACCTCTCCGCGCCCCGAGTCTAAGTTCTGTTCTCACACCCCCTTGTTAAAGAGCCGATTCCGGGTTGGACAAGAAAGCCTTCAACGGTGAGTTTTTGAGAAAGCAGACGATCCCATAGTAGTTGTCCGGCTTAGCTTTCAATTTCCCACTGGGGTGGTTTCGATGGTCCGAGTCCCCTCTCTTGATATTGAAAATGCCCCCGAGATTTATCCGACTTTTGGACCCCCCTTGAGACAAGCAAAGAATCAGAAACACTACAACGAGCCGGATTCTGTTTAGATTTTGCAAAGTCGAAGCCGGCCAATCAGAGTTCTAAGTTGTTTACGACGACGTGAAAACCCCTATAGTGCGGTTCTTTTATAGTGCCTACGCACGTCGCCCAAGAAGGACAAGACAAAGATGCCCGCCCTTTCTTTTTTTATAACCCCATCAATTCTCATAATCTCTTATATTTTTTCCACGAAATGGTGGAACAGCTATCCATGCCCAGTTTCTGACCCCCTGTAGGGAGGTTAAGAAGCTCTCGTCAATACTGTCCCGTCTCTGACTCGCGCTTTCCCCGTCCAAAACAGTCTCTCTACCGAGAAGGCCTTTCAGAGCGTTTCTCTCTCTCCGAAATATATTCATACTCAAGTTGTGGTCTAGTGGGGAGGGACCTAGATCTTCCTTGGGCCAAGTATATAGTGAGTGACTCCTGGTGAATTCTGGTTTTCTCCCTTCAGCACCCCTCTCCCCCATGATTGATCAGGGAATTCGTTAATATACTCATGGTGCGCTCTTCTTCCCCCCCTAGTTCCCTCCTTACGGTTTCAAACGTTTCTGTTAAGGAAAGCTAAACAGCCCTCTCGTGGCGGAGTGGGCTTCATACTCTCGGAAAGAACTGTTTTTAATGCGACACGTACTTCTATTCTAAGCTAACCAATTTCCGATTCCCCGGGGGGATTATTTTAGCTAGTCTGTCCGCGGAACACTTGGGGGAAATGCCTCGAGTGTTGTTCTCTCTCCTTCTCTTTTGGAGCTAAATTTTAGTTTTATTTAGGGCTAATAGTAGCTTCGCCTTGCCCTTCGAGATGGATTCATCCCCCGCCCCTGGCAACCATCGCTGGCACTGGGCGACTCATCCCCTTCTTCCGCAGAATCCCCGTCCTTAGGGAAGTATTAACCGCTCAACCTAAGGGTTCCGGGATGATAGCCATTAGAGATATCTTAAAACTTGTTAGTTCTAATGGTTGTGGCAGATACTGGGGAGAGACATGTCCTGGATCTACGGCCGGCATGAGAGATCTCGACCTCTCTTTTTCTGTAGGTAGGATTTGAATCCCGTACCACCTTGCCCGTGAATGAATAGTATTGCCTAGGAAATTACGTTTAAATAGATGTAGTTGATGATTTTAAGTCGGGGAAGCTGATAGGCCCAGAATGATCACTACCCCCTTATCCAGGCTTATCTGTCATCTAATAGAGTTTCTTCGATGGGTTTGACCCCCCAAAGGATCGCTGCTTTCGCTCTTGCTAATGATTGTATCACCCATACTTGTTCTGAAGGTGTGTCAGCTCGGCTGCCCCCTCATCAGGCGGCGTGCTGAGCGCCCCTTCCTTTATGATTTCCTGCGGTGGGACTCTTGGATCGACTTGAAAGCTTTTTCGTAGAAAATTACTCGAACGAGAGGCCTTAGAAACTGTTAACGAGTAGGCCTTTCCTCGGAATGGAGAGTCTGAACATTCATCCGTTTTCTTCTCATCGAGCTAGGCGAAGCGCGGTTGATCCTTTCTTCCCCCTCAGCGGATAACTGAATCTACTTAATGGAAACCAAACTCTTCTGCTATGGAAGGATGGCTGCTGTGGTTTTTCAATCGAGCTTATATGTGCCGAGGAGGAAGAGGTCCCTCTCCTCTGTACTCGTGGAACTCTGGGCAGGTTCTTTAGCCCTGATTGCCTGAAGATGACAGTTGGACGATGTGGGCCTGTTCTCGAACCAAAGAGTGCAGTTTAAAAGATCTCCATAGATGCGACTAGTCATCCAGCACGCGGAAAACTCCAGCGCCTCGACGGACGGGGGAATTCGGTCAGGACCTCAGCGGGGCTCGCGGGTGGATTTTTTCGATCGGCCACCGCGTTTCTTTGTAGGTTGCCTGTCCGTCGGCGTTTGGGTTCATGCCTAGCGTTTTCGCAGCGATGACCCTGTCGGAGGCCTTTCTTCGGGCCCCTTTTGTCGACAGAATGCCTAGAGGGTTTTGCAGTTCACGCCGCCCTTATGTGTCAACCAGTCACAAAGAGTTTCCTTTGCTTAGGCAGTGCCGTTAATGGTGTATCCCTTTCTATCCTACAGTTCTTTTCCTTAACTAGCGACCTAGGAGTAGGGTTGGGTTTTCTCCCCCCCCTTAGGCATTCCGCCCACGGGGATTTTAAATTTCCTGGGTCCCTAGTGGTCCCATCGCGGGCTGTCTTGAGTTATTGGTAGTTTTCGACTCTTTTACGCCTGGCGCTGTCCTGTCAGATAGCTTTCGTCTGGACGCCCTTTGTTTCTCAAGGAACAACACGCTGCGTCAGATGGCTCTACTGACCCTTGCCCGCGTCACGAACATTAGCGAGTTTAGGCTATGCTTCGAGGGGCGTTTGCCACTCTTCTTACGGGGCTTGGACCTCTTATCTTGACCCGAGCCTGGTTCGCGGCGGCTTTGACCTAGGAAAGACCTTTTTAATTCTCCGTGTGTTTTTAGAGAGTTAAGGGATTTTTAGTCCTAGGCGTCCACCGGCTCACTTTACTCTGATGTTTCTTTCAAGCTAGGAAAGGATCCTAGAATCTCTTGGAACGGCTCTCGACTCAGTGAAGTGATGTCCAATTTTTGATTTTGAGAGACGATTGGGCATTTGTTTGATTTTTTTTTTGGTAGTCTTATGTTGATGGTAACCCCCAATTCGGAACCTGCTGAACCCGACCTTCCCCACGGGAGCGCGAGACGCTTCAGCCACTTGAGGCCCCCTTTGTATTTCTAGGTCGACTCTGCCCAGATAAAAAATCTTAGGATCGATGTTGGGTTTCCTTTTTCACGGAGGACGGATGACCTGGGCCCCTCTTAAATGGTGATGCGACTTTAGTAGAAGACTGCTGATTTCTGGTTTTCTTCCCTATCTGTATTAATTTCCCTTTCCTTCCCCTCCGAACCTATTAGGAGAAGCTAAAATTCTTTTGATCGGGATAAATCTGGGACCGTGCCCCTACAATAAGGTTTTCCCCCTTTTATAATATATAGGTGGGCCTTCTTTTAGGGTGTATTGTCCCCGGCGGACCCCCCCCCTTCGCTTCCCGAGTTTTGTTCCTAAGATTACACGAAGCCCCTTCTTTTAAATTCTAGTTGGTTGCTGTTTGAGATGTTCTTTAGATTTCTCTTTGCGTCGCAAAGGCACTTTGAGTTCCTCATCCCTCGCCGCTGGAGCGGCCATAAGATGAGCAAGAACCTTTTCCTTCCCAGGGTCTACCTTTTCAGGTGTATCTTGGAATTGGCTAGGGTATTTTCGACTTCGGCCATCCCGCTATTTTTTCCCCCTCAAGCGTTTTACGGACGTGACTCCATAATCGCGAGTGTTTTCTTGAACTGCTCTAGAGACAGCGCCGTTAGTTGTCTGTCCTCTCGTACGATGCCGCGACTTGTTGAGAGCGAGCCTTTTTTTCTCTAATTGATTTTCCCCATTTTGTTGATCAATGTAATAGGATTCTGTTGCTTCGACTTCTGGACGACATGGGACGTGAAACATCACCATTTCTTCCCGGGGGAGCTTATGGACTGACCCGCGCTCCCTTTCTCTGACCGTGAAGTGGAAGGGTCATAACTTTACGAAGTCGAGTTTACGACCCTTTCGAGAAACGACGACTTCCTCATCTTTCATGGCAAGCCTGTCAGCAGTTCTGTTCCGCCCTTTAGAGTTACCTGGCCAGCCGATCGAGAGAAGAACGCGCGGCTTTTGATGACGAGTTTCGTTTTCTTTCTGCGCGAGCGACCACCAGCTTTTATAAGAGAGTAGATAAGAAAGCCATTTCCAACTTGCCCAGCGATAGATCTTTATGTTTACGCGTACCTTTTGTCACTTGAGGGAGCTGGCGAAGGGAACCCCTGACTGGGTTTTTTTTGCTAGAAGCATCCGTTCGAAGAATAGGAATCATTTTTGCACGGGACATCCTTTTGGCCTCAAGATCGTCACCACCTTGCCTTCTGCAAGCCCGGCGATGGAAATCTCCCTAGTCCACAAGCAGAAGCTTGTTGGCCGGATTGCCTTTCAAGTAGCAGAGCACAAATACCGTCTCTCCTCGAGAGATTCCGCTGAGGAGGCTCCAGAGGAGAGCAACGTTCTTACGTCCCCCCCTTCGGTCCAGAAGAACCTTTGTGTACCACGAATCTGGACCTTATCAGGCATATCAGAGGCTCAAGGCGAAATCCTCTTCGCATTGCAACGGGTGCCCGAGACAGTGGAGTCTTTGATTCCTTGAGTCCTTCCACCAGAAGACTTACGCTCTGCGAAGCATGATTGGCCGCGCCTGCCAGGTCCCTTTTCGTTTTTTCCGGCATCTTGTGTTGCCGCCAAATTTAAGTGGGACCCATTGGTTTTCCATCGAGCCTGCAAGACGAGTTGACTGGCTCCGGCCGCGGCAGTAGCCCCAGGCGGTTCCCAGTTGTAGGCCCCCTAACGAAGCCCGAAGGAAGCAGCGTTCTGGAGTTCTACGAAGTTACCTGAGCCTTCAGCAGGCGGACAGGGTTGAACGAGGGCCATGGTCCCAGTGGGTTAGGCCCTTAGAGCTCCGCGGCAACTTGCCTTCATCAACGCCGCGTTCTCAGGATTCTATGAAACCTTTTCCATCTTCTCTGCAGGTAGTGAACCTTTCGAATCTTCTTTCCGGGTTCTTCGAGAGAAACTTTCGTTTTTTCGCGGCCAGTTGCAGTCTTTTGCCTCTCTTCCCGGTTGAACCACGCCAGTCTCTTGAAGCAAGAGATCAAGCCGCATTGGCAGCGATGTTTTCCGTTCATCCTGACACTTGCTCTTTAAGAACCGAAGGGTATAGTCGTTCTTCCCCGACAGGCGGCCCGAAGAGAGATCGTGCGGGTCACCGTCACAGGGTTTGTCTACCTCTTCTCGTAGAGCTCTTTGACTTTAAACGGTTCTCAGGGCCGTCCTTTATTCGTTGTCGAGACGCGTCCCAGCACGGATCTTGATACCGTTGTAGTCAGTCGATGTCAGCCGAAAGACTACGGTCCCCCCCTTTAGACGCCCCTCCCTATGTTCCCGCCATTCGTATGAACCATTCCTTAGTCGGTCATCCTAGCAGGGGACTGGCATCTTCAGCCTGAAGAACACCGTTCCTTTTTCGCTTTTTCCCTTCAGTTGCACTTTTTTCCAGAGTAGTTTGGGAGCGGCCGCTTCAAATTATGCCTTCGTCGGGTGTGGCAACAGGGTCTGTTTCAGCGCGCGTGTTGCGATCTACCCCCCGCATCCACCTTCCCTCGTGTCTCCGCGTCTTTTCTCTCAATTCGGCGTCGACGCTGTACCCCCAGGAGTAGCACCCGAGATGACCAATCTTTTTCGCTGTTCTTTATGGCTTTGATTCTGTTTTGATTTTTGCCTGCCACTCCTTCTCGACTGGGATAAGCTATTGATCGACCCCAATACCTGCAGAACCCGCCCCCCCAAGGAGAGAGGGGCCTAGGTGTCCTTCACTCGCCCGGGAATGAAGCAGCGAAGCTGTATATTCCTAACTGTCCACCCTGGTGAATTGAAAGCGGAGACTCTTACAATTTCTGTACAATCATGGCCCTCCCAAGTTTGCCAGATCTATCAAAACCCACTCCTTCCATCAGACGGGTATATTCTTTCAGTTGAACATAACGGGGGTTTCTCTCTAGCCGATATCAGAAGATACACCCTTTCAGCGCGAGTTGTACCTTATTGGCCTCGTATTACTGATCAAGTCTCTCCATTTTGCCCTGCACCTACGTGGCGGAAGGCCCTCTCCTTAAGGGAATATTTCCCCTAACCTCCAGGTTCTGAAATAGTTATTTTGGAACTGACATTCCGTCAGGTAGGCGGAAGGCTATAGCCAAGTTCTTTGTTGAATCCAAACTCACAGCCACTCATTCGTATTAGTGATAAATGCGTCTCTAGCTGAGATGGCCGATTCCTCTATCGGTCTCTTCCCGCTTAGGGTATGCCCTAGTGATGTGGAACTTTCTGGTGTGTTTTTGTTCTCGCGGTCTATTTGTTTTCCCTTATTATACCTTCAGGATAGATAACCCAAGCAAGCTTTGTTCTTCAGTCTAGGCCCAGTATTCCGATCTCGATTTCACGGCTTCGTTCTGAACCGTCCCGTTAAAGAGAGGGGCTTCGGTTTGGGTCGGGAAGTCCTGATTGACCCCCTTATTTCTGCGTGGGGTTAAGGTGAAGATAAATAGTTTTTCTGGGATTCTTGAAATTCAACACTGTAAAATTTTCTGGTAGAACCACTTTTTCCTACTATCGGAGTGAAGTGACCCATTCGGAGACGTACCCAGGTCCGTGTCTTATAAGGGGGTCGTGGCGTCTCGAATTCTAGCACCAATAGCGCTCTTGAAAAATGTTCTGATCAACCCTTCAAGGATGGCCAGTTCTTTTTTTCTTCGGAACTCGTCTATTCCCTTCGGAACCCTTTGCCTTAGATGATGAGGTGTGTCGGTCGTAGGAAAGTCCCGCCATTGTGTTGGTGTCTGTTTTGGTGGATGGAGTCAGAATCTGAGCCTGTTGTGTTCAGGCTAACCCCCATAATTGTCTCTCGGATCTTGTTGACTGGTTTTCGAATTTTGGTTAGCATGAATCAGACCTGAGACGCTTTTCCTCATTAAGCTTTCTACGGACGGAAGAATCAACGCTAGTGTCACCATCAGCTTCTAGATGCTAGTATTGCTTTTTAGCTTCGATTCTTTTACACGAGCGCTAGGGGAATGAAATCGGAGGATAAGATAGACGTGACTGTTTTTTCTCGCTGATTGGACTGGGATGAAGCTACCTTTTATACCCTTCGTTTCGTATGTCCAAACGACTAGGGAGTAAAATTAATTCCTTTGGTCCTTCCTTTTAGAAGTCTTGGTTTACTACCAGGACTTGGCCGCGGCGAAAACTGGCGCGGTGATTAGAAGATAGGTCAGCAGGCTCTAGTGGATTTGAATTTTTAACCCTTACGTTAGACGCTGCGTTCCTGATAAGGCCATCCCCCGTGAGTGCTGGACCCTGGCTGTCAGCGATGCTTAATTTGACAGTTCAGCCGGGCGAGTCCTTGCAATTGCAATTGAACAGTAAGTAGATGGTTCGGAGAAGGACCTTTTCTCGCAGAGGATGGCCTTTGGGGTTTAGTGATTTTGTTGCCCTTAACCAGAGTTTGCGCCGCCTCCCAAGACCGGTCTTCGATTTTTTATTTGGCCATAGCCGCTTTGTCCTTAGTTTTCTAGTATGAACGTTCTAAGGGCGGCAAAGGAGCTGGTCCTGTTGATGGTTCTGTTGCCCGGTTCCGTATTTACCAGTTTTACTTTCTTTAGAGCGTTCTTCGTTTTGTTGAATGCTAGTGTACGCGAGCCCCTTATTCTCGGATTGCGGCACCGTCTCGCGACTCCTTGATGGCGGTTTCAATTAAAGAAAAGAGTGTGAACCCCTCGTTTGTCCACAAGAGCTTCGTGCTGAAGGCGTGTAAGTGAGTTACGATGCCCACCTCCTCGTTTCTCTCCTAAATTCGGCAAAGATAGAATCTCCTTGATGTTGGTTCCTTTTTTTGCTCTGGCCTTCTGGAACTTCTCTTGTAACTTCGGCTTGTTTCGCTTTATCGGTATCAGGATGGGCAGTATTGGCTCCCTGGATGCCAAAGTTCGGACGTTGTTTTGCAAGCTTTCTTGCCTAGTCTGCGTAGTGAGATCCGTGCTCAGACCACCCAGCTGTTACTATTTGACGCATTAAGCTACCACGGAGATCTTTCCCAAGCTAACTTTATGTTGGGATCTTCTTCCTATGGTTTGTCTTCCATAGGGACGTGTTTTCTACATGTTAGCCCTTGAGTTTCTTCAGTTCTTTGACTAATAAACTAAATCGTAATCATTTCTTCCCTTCGTTCTCTCTTTCATTTCTGTTAGCTGGCTTCCCTCGTCCCTTACGGGAGGAGAGGAATTCTACCTCGCATTCAATTTCATTGAACAGTCCCAGCACGGACCCGTCGTGGTCGGCTTCCCTGCCTCTCAGGGCCGGGACGTGCTGTGAAGTTCCCTGTCTAATCGAAGACTAATGGGCTCTCCTCGATGACGAACCGGAGTGTTTCTAGTTAAGTTCGATCGTTGTATTTTGTATTGCTCTCCTCTGGGGAACACCTGCCAAGGGGGGGGTTACTGCCCCGACCCTTTTCCTTCCTGTTTCATTTCAGTCGAGAGTATTTGAAACACCTTTTTGTACTAGTCATTCTTCCTCTGATTAGCGTGGACTCCCTCTTCCCCCTTAGAGAGTATACGTAGGACTCTCAATTTGTGCCCCCGCGGACCTGGTTTATATTTTCCTGGTTTTGAACCGGTCGTTCCTCATTTCATGCGCGTTGGGTTACTATCTCAGCGTTATTTCGATATCCTGCCATAAGAGGAGAAAGAACGTTCGCCATCGGTGAAGTAACATCCCCCCTTTGTTGTCAGGGGCTCCTATAGGTGTTTTCGATAAATGGCTGCGTTCGCTTCCGTCGGCACCTTGCCCCCAGGCGATTAAGGTTTGAGACGCCCGCTCA
>Ga0179591_1255633_pt1 | contig 12236 bp, 13 predicted proteins | sample CZOMad2_1_08_16f_FD_182891 | JGI IMG/M metagenome (GOLD analysis project Ga0179591, IMG submission 182891) | Vadose zone soil fungal communities from Angelo Coast Range Reserve, California, USA - CZOMad2_1_08_16fungal (PacBio error correction) | ecosystem: Environmental > Terrestrial > Soil >... | reverse complement strand
CCTTTTTTCTTTATTCCTCGCGTCGGTGTTCCAACGGCGGATTAGAACGCTGAACCTTCTCTCTCGCCACTCGGTCGGCGGCGGGGGGGGGTTGGGGGGTTCTCGTCTCCCCCCCTCTCCCCTTTGAAAAGTACATGCCGGAGTTCGAGGAAGCGATTGGTCTTTTTTTGTGACAGTATCTGCTATTGGTTGTTTCACGTTATGAAAGCGCGCCTGCTAGACGGTGGGTCAGCAAATTTTGCTCTTTTTTTTTCCCGGGCCGTCGGGGGGCCCCCGACACGTTTTTTAATCTCACTTTCTTTGAGAAGGCGCCGGGTCATCCTCATTGTGCGTCCTACGGCATGGACGTTTGTGAGCCCTTCTCAACCCTCCGGCTTTTCCCTTAAAGATACGTGGGCGGTAGGAATAACCTTTCACCAGTTCTTCGCCCTGCGGCGGCGCCCCCTGAAAACTTGTCGACAGCCCAGAGGACCCTTCTTCGGTGTTTCCCCTTGTCTTCGTCGCAGACTTTCACCCCCTCCGTTAGTTCTGATCCACCGCCCGCTTCTCCTCATGGTCCAGAATTTCCTTTCTTGGTACCAGGTCAGAGCTCCCGGGGAGGATGAGTCCCTGGCCCGATGAACTTTCCTTCCCACTACATTTCTTAATTTCACCTGCCTTTCTTTTTTCTTATTCTTATTATATGTACCTTGTTCCTTCCCTGCATCCAAGTCAGAATTGAGAGAGGACCCGAGGCATGTCCACTTGGGCCCTCCCCTGCACAGTTTTACCGTTTTTATTTAAGCCATCGTATTATCGGGTACGCCCATGGATAGGACTCTTTCCTCCTTCCGAGCGGCGTGGGCGGCAATATGCGTTTTGAGTTGCTTACGACTAATGGCGGAGGGCCGTTGGGCGGGGGGCCCTAACGTCGCTCTATTTTTCAGTCTATCAAAATCGAGGCGTATTGCGCGAGCGTCCAGCATTAGCCAGGATTCTTCCGGTTTCTACTCTTTGTTACTCGCCAGGCTCAATGTTGACTCCCCCCTTATTTCTTTCGTACAATTTCGCGCCACCTTTGTAGTCCCCTAAGCTATTGACAGACATTGGCAGGCCTTATGTCTGAATTTTTTCTTTCTTTGCCCTGTAGTGTCGTTGGCCTCTTAATTTCAAGCATTCATCGATTGTTGGGGACGGTCCCCCCCCTTTAAACCATTCGTTCCCCGTGACCCCCTTTTTTTTCTTTATTCTCTTTTTTTTTTCAACGGGCTTTACGCGGTCGACCCGTTCCGCCTTTTCTTCCGGGGGCCCTTTTCCCTTAATTTCGTTTTTTTCGCAGCTCTCGACACACGACAAATTTTTTTTGGTTCTCACCTTCTCAAAACGTCAAGTGTGGCAGCTGCCTTTTTTTCTTCGTTGCTTTCCGGGCCGCCCCAGGGCGAGGCGCAGATACCGCTTCTTGTAGCCTTTTTCTGCGGGCAACGCAGTCCTTTCGATGATGGACCCCCCATGGTCCCTATTTTCTTCACCACCGGAGTCGGTCTGTCCCGACTAAGGATTGATTCCTGGTGCTTTTCTAGATTCCCCCTATACCTTGCTCCTTTTCTTTATCAGCCTCGTTATCCGTCCTTTGGAACCACCGTTCAAGCCCTCTTCCCCCCCGTAAGAGCCCGCCATCTTGTTATCTTGCTATTTTTTCAGGTCCCATCGCTACCAGAACTCCCCTCCAATCCTTTTTTGCCGCGGTGGCACGTCACGGGAAGGGTGTGCTTTTTCAATCACCCGCAGTCTTGGTGTCCGTCCTAGCCCCAATCGTTCGTGTGAACGTACGGACTTCTGACCTTTCTTCCTCAGTTTAGGGGGGATGATCCTAATAGGCTTCCAGTCCGACCTTTTTTTATCTTCAGATTCGTTCGAGAGCCATACGGTCGCCTCCGCGTCTGTTTCACGTTTCCTTCGGCCGCCGCGAGGCGCTTAAACCCCCCCGTCTCTTGTTTTTTTCCCGACGGCTCGGAAGTGGTTTCTGATTTACTGTTTTAGGTGATCCGGACTTGACCTGCCAGTCGACTGATCACGGTGTTCTCCGGAACACCTACGTTTTTTTTTCTCCGTTGCCTATTTCCCTTTCCCCATTTTCCCTCGGTTGTTTTTTGATTTCACCTTTTCCCCCGCTTTCTATCAGACTCAACTTTCTTGTGCCTTTGCGCACGTTGGTTAGTTCCCCCACCGCCGTCGTCGCCCCGGACCATTTGAGGGATTCTCACCCTTTCTACTTCATTTCTTCCGCGAGTGTGAATTTTTCCCGGTTTTTTTGCCGGCGTCTTTCGCAACCCGTGCTGGAGTCACTCCTCGTGATTCTTGTCTATCTCCGATGCTTGAGGATCAAAGGTTTTTGTTGTTCCCTGTCCCGATGAGCCCCTCACCGGGTCTGTAGAATTTTTTTGTTCCATTTAAGCAAGCCGTTTCAACTCAAGCGCATTTCTCCCGTCCGCAGCCCCCTGATTCTTTGGGTTCTTATGGATATTACAATGCAGTTTTCACCAGTGGTCCAAGAGCCCCTAGGACTTGACCGGTATTTATCTGTGAGATGCTGCATGGATTAAAGATGACGTTTACTTTAGTCCGATCATCTTCGTTACCCCTTTGGTATAAAAATGTATTCTTTTTGCCCCTCGTTCGGGAACGTATGAGTTTTTCCTAATAGTCCCCCTACATACGGATTACGACTCCACATCCCCCCACATCCTCTTTTGGAATACCGTCATCGTTCCATTGGACATCACTCTCTTCTTACCTATTGGTTTTGCCGTGCGCAGGGCCCCTAGGGATTCTTCTCCTTCACTTTGTGTCTTACACAGTAGGAGGAAGGTTTTTATGTCCACTTCCTTTTCGTTTTTTTTTGTATCTGCACCTGTATTGTTTCCCCGTGCTTAGCATGGCTCGGGCGCTCCACTCCTTCCCCTAATCCTGGAGGCCTGCCTGTTTCGCCGAGATCTTTTCTTCAACCCCCAATTGATACCGTCTTTCCCCTCTACTGTCCTCTTTTTCTTTCTTAGAAATCCCGCATCTTTTTCCCTCTTTGGTAAAAACCCCTGATTTTTCCCGATGTCCTCCCCCACCAATCATAGTGAAGTGTTTTGCTGGAAATTTTTTTGCGCCACGATCTATTGTCTTTTCCTCCGAATCAGTGCTCCTCCTCGCTTTCCCTCTTCCGTTTTCTCTCCCTACAGCAAATTCTGAGATAAATCGGTCCTTAATGCCCGTCGTTTTTTTGCCCCCTCGACATTGAACCGTCGAGGGTTGAATACGTACCCGTCGCAGATCTCCGGGTCTCCTCAGTGCTTCACCTTTTCCTAAGTAGGTTCCTTTTCATTAAATTGTCCTCCCGAATTGTAGTCCGCCCCCCTCCTTCAATCCTACCTCTGCTCGCGGACAGTCATTTGCTTTGCCTTTCTCCTCTCTTCCCGCAGGTCGCAGGATCTTTTTGACTGGCTTTACCGTTCCCTTTTGTGAGTTAAGACGCCGGGTCTGAGAACTTTTTGTCCTTTTTTTCTTTTTAATGTCATCTTCGTTCTCCTTTCTTTTTTAAATGTATTCACTTCTCTTTATGCATTTATCTTCATCCGTCCCCGGCACGTTGTTTTTTTCCTCACGTTCAGTTTTTTTTCCGCAATGCACCCGGTAAATGACCACTTCACAGCCCCCCGAGGTGGCGGCGGTTGCTCCCCTTGACTTTCAACGAATCAATCCCCGATCTTTCCTATCCCCTGAGGACGCCCCCCGTTCCAGTCGCGTGATTTCCCTCCCTACTGGAAGTGCCTGATAGACACTCCAACTTTTTTTTATCTCTGTGTTTTCACATCTTCAATGGACCCTGTCTCTGCCTAACACCACCTCTATGGCCCTTTGAATTGATCAGGACGAGTTTTGAGATTTCCTTCATGTGTACTGGCGGGATTCCTCTCTGTCTCTCGTCACCCAGGCGCCCGAATTCGAAGAGGTTAGTTTCGTTCCCCCAAAACACGTCCACCTAAAAAACGGCGAATCCCCTCAGATATGCACCGCTCCTACTTTTGGGCCGAGGTCGTGGATTAGATGACGGTTCCCGTCCCGCTGCACGACACATTTTTCGCGAAATGTTTTTAGTCCTGATTTTCTTTTTCAGGACCAAACTCTTGGTGACCAACCTTCCCTACTGCCTTCCACCGACAGTACCGGGTACCCTCGGATCGTCCGTATCGACCATGGATGATGCCCGTTTGATAGTCTCCACGTCCCATGGCCTGGGCTCGCCCGCCAAGAACTCGGTTGGGCCGTTGCGAGTCTTGTCGTCTTTCCCCTATTTTTTTGCTGGCTCCGGACGCGCTCTACTCTTTCCTCCTTCTCTCTTCCCCCTCCGGGTTTTCTTGGCGATTCTTACCCCTTCCGATCTTGATTCGGTTCCGGGCTGCTGTGTAGAAGAACATCTTCTTCGCGCCCTCTTTTTTTTTCTGCCTGGCGAGCGGTGATTGGGGCGTTGCTCCTCTCACACTCTCCATCAATTGTCGTTGCCCGGAGGCGGATGGTCGATGTTTTTTTCTTTATATTGTAAGTCGTTTGAACGGCCCGTCAGGTCCTTGCCCCCGCATCTTTGGCCAAACAAGAGGCTGTCCTGTTGTCAACTCGCCGGTCTCCTCTTTACCATTGCTTATTTCCCTCCTTTTCCCTTGTTTAGTCCGAAGCAAAGCCGCCCGAGGGGCTCCGTGTCTCCTTGGCCGATCAGGCGAGCTCCCCTCTGGACTAGGATTGGACTTTTTAGCAAATCTTTTCTTCTTTTTTCCAAGGCCCCGTGGTGTTTGGCTGTACCAAGTCAATCTCTCAACCGAGTTACGGCCACTGTTCGAGGTTCGGCCGCCACTAGGAACCGATAGGTGCAACCCCCCTTTTTTCCCAACTTAGTTTCGAGCAGGGTGCAAAGTGTAGGATCTTAGCCCCCCTCCTTCTTTAGACTCATGGGACCCAGCGACTGATGGGAAGTGACCGTTTCGAGTCTCTCTGGGAGGATAGGAATCTGGAACCCTTTCCGAAAGGCCCAACTCATTTCTTCTAAATTCCTTTTTTCCGTTTTCATGTAGATGATGTCACGAGAAGTGATCCTTTTTTGATGGCCCCTTGATAAACGAGTTAACATGGAATCGTGCCCCCTTTCCCCTCTATTAATAATCGCTTTCGGATTAGAGCTTGACTTTTCTCCCAGCCGCGTCCTGCGCGGGGAATGCGAGCGTGTGCCATACTTTTTGCTCCGAGGATTACTACCAGCTGACAGGATTTTTGGGTAGTTTTTCTGGAACGAAGCCCCATTAGGAATGAGTTGGAACCCCTCCGTTCGGTGTTCTTCTTAGAGGAGCCCTTGTCTTCCTTATGGCTCTCTAGTGTTAGCGTCTCATTGACTCACATGTCTGACCAAACGCTTGCTTCCCTTCCACTCCATTGCTGGAGGGATTCCCCCTTCACTGCCCCTTCATGCTGCCTCTTGCCCACTGCTTTTCTAGTTTTCTCCTTTTTAGTGCGCGCCGGCAAAGGTACCTTCAGAGTGTGGAATCCCGGACCTAGTCCCCCCCCCCTCGTTTACACGCTGAACTTTTTTTTCGATTTTTCTTTTTTTTTTTTTCTGCATACGTCGCACCAGTTCGCTTTCTCCTCCGGGCATGCTGGCGGCGCTTGCTTTTCCAAACCACGACATCGTGATGCAATGAGTAACCGATCGTTTCAAGTGGAACGGACCTGCCTTCTTCTCTTGACAGCCCCCTGCACATTCGGTGATGTCCCATCTTCCTCCTGATTCTCTTTTTTCCCCCCGGCATTTCCGGATGGGGATGGAAATTTTTTTATCTCGTCTTTTTTCCCACCCTGAATTATGGTTGTCGTGACGAATCAGGATTGATGCAGTTCCTCCCCATCTTCCCCATTTTTTCCCCCTCTTTTCTTTTGACGACGCATTTTTTTCCATCCTTTTTTTGGACCACGACTGCTTGAGTCGCTGTTGTTCCCCAGTTTTGCTGGGCTGAGCGCACGCTACCCTACCGAACCCCCCCCCCTTTCCCAGTCTCGGGACCGCGGTGCACGTCATTTTTCAAGGGTTTGATCCGCCATCCCTCACCCGGTCAGTAGAGGAGGTGGATCTCCTCTCTGTTTCCGTTGCGCAGGGCTTCTGCCCCGCTTTCCTTTTTTTCCCCAACCTGGGCGGCGCTTCGCAGACAGCAGGTGATATGGAATCTTTTCCCCTTTTTGCAGGGCTTCGCCGATGTTTGATGCTTTCGTTTCTTCTACTCGGCGCCGGTCTAGGTCCTGAGTACCCACGCCGGCAAACTTAAGGGATTTATTTGGAGATCGGACCTGCGTTTGATCAGTTAGGAACGAGTGGAAGAGCCACGTCCGGATCGCCTTAATCAACTCATCCCCTTCTCTATATATCTTTTACTACTCTTTTGTTGTTTTCATTCCGATTAACGCGTATATTCATTAGGCTGGATCCCTTGCGTTTTGTGATCTTTACGTACGGCGTCTAAAGGGATAAATTCTTCTTTCAGTTTTCCCCCCCCAATTCCTAGCGTCCTTCCGCCGACATGTGAACTTCGTGGCGACTGCCTTCCTTTGATTCGAAGATGGCTGAAGCCCCCCCCGACTACCCTTTTCGGATCTGCATGCTGGATCTTCTCCTTTCTCGAAGCACCATGCGTCCTTGGCTTACTTTTTCCCCCCCTCAATTAGATCGTGGAAGGTGAAAGAACCTACTCTTTCCCCTTTTTTCCCTTTTGCTATGCGCGGTCGAACCGTCTTCTGACTGTTGAAGGGGGTGGGATTTTTTGCTCTTCCCAATTAAAGGTTGTGCACAAGCGGAAATCTTTTTCTTTCTGATCTGAGTCGTTTTTCTTTTTTTTTTTTTTAGGTGCGTGCTCCGAGCTCTCCCGCTGAACAGTTTGCCCTTTCTCCACCTCCGTTTTGGTTCCACCGGGCGGAAAAAAGGGTTCCTTCTTGTCAGGAACCACAAGTCGGGGATTCGTTGGTGTGATTCCCCTCACTCCTGCCACTCAATCCCGGTGATTCTTCGGAACCCCCCCCCTTTCCCTACCTTCCTGTTGGTGAATAGCGACTCAACTCCTTTCCCCTTATCCACCGAGGACGATGGCCGTTCGGCTCCTCCAGGGCGGGCTCTTTTTCTCTTTTTGGCTTTGCGGGTGTCCCCGGGAAAGGGGTTGCAAATTACCTCGTGTTTGATCTGCATCCCGATGTGGTTGTGCGCAGTCCTGAGGAATCCACTTCGTTTGAGGTGGATGGGAGCCGCCTAAACTGCGCAAGAGTTAGTCCCCCCTTTGACGCCGGCGACCAGACTTTTTTTTTTTTTCTGGGGCTGCCCTCTCCAGTTGCGCGGAATGTGATGTCTTGTTGACGTTCTTTCTTATTTTTTTTTTGGAAATTACCGTCGGATGAAGTCTTCTCTGTTACGAACCTCGCTGCCACGACATTGCGCCGAAGTGACCTTTGGGAGGTTGTTTGCGCTGGTCCTGTATAGAGCTTCCCGTCTAGACATTCTCGTCCCTAGCCTTCCAGGGGCCGCGGCTACTTTTCATAAGCTTCCTTGAATGCGCGACCACGTCGCCTATTCCCTTGACGGCATGATCTCGGGATTTTCTTCTTCCCAGCCTCTCCTGCGATGCGACCCGCTCTTCTTAACGTTTCCTCGATGGCCCCACACCGGCGCGCTCGCGCAAGGGTCTCCTCGGCTGGGTCGAGCAGGTTTCTCAACTCAGATGCTGGAAAGTTTCCTTCCTTGATGATGGCTTTGACTTTGCCCGATGTTCCCACCGTCATTCCTCTTCTCAAATTCTCAATTATGTTTAGTGTTTTTTGTTTTGTTTTATCCCTAATTCCAGGTAACGAAGAATCACGCAGTTAACTTTTCCTTCCTTCTCCGTTTATGAATTAAATGAGTTTTGGTGCGCGTCGCAATGTAAATTGTCTTTTTCCTCATAATAAACGAGGTACTCTCTTCCCCCTTTTGAAGGTTCACGCAGGCGTCTTCGGCGCCCCCCTCCTGGCGGCCTACCTCCTTTACATGCGTAGAGGGTTGCGTTGGTCCCCCTCTTCCCTGTTTATCTGCTTGCGTGGAAATACCTGCCTTTTTCCTTTTTCCTTAGGGCGGGGAGATATGATTCGTTGTTTCAACCGGGGAGTCCGTTACCTTTTTTCCCCCATTTTTTTTCCAAGGCAGGAGCGAGAGGACAGAGTAGAGAGTGCGCCGCGGTGGCTTTAGTCCCCCCAAAAACAACCAAACGTCCCATGCCATTGCGGGCTTTCCTGCCTCTGCACATTTAGTCCCTTCCCATTCTGAGGCGAGGCGGGTTTGCCCAGTCGTCCGTATGAACGAATTTTCTCACCGTCGCTGTTCCCCCCAAGTTGCCCGTCTTTTCGAAGCAAAGCTTGCTGAAACAGTTTTCCCCCGACCGGCCTAGAATCCCTCCTTCGTGGCATCGCCCGGTGGCATAGAAAATGACTTCTTGTTGAGCTTGTTCACCCCTTTCCCCTTTTCGCCGTCCGCCGAGTTTTGTTTTTTTTTCTTGACGATCTGGTTCGTCTACCCGCCTTTGATGGCCTAACTCCTTGTTTTTTTTTTTTCTCTTCATGGTATATCTTCCTCTCCTTTGTTTTTTCTTTTCACGGAGTTAGTTTAGTCTTTTTCTGCTGCTCTCTTTCATCCCTAGTTATGTAGAAGTCCCACTTCCTCTTTTCAGAGTTTCCAACCCGGCTCGGCTGGAAAGTTTGGAGTGCCTTTGCTCTTTTAGCCAGCGCCGTCCTCTTCCAAGAGTCGATGTGGCTGTCTGTTCGTGCTTCTCCGCACCTTCTTTTTTTCATAAAAGACGAGGGTTCAGAAGTGTTAATTTAACACATTTCCTTTGCCCTCGCCGTGGTTGTCTGACCAAGTGAGTCTCCTGCGTTCGGTTCCTTCGGTCAAGAACTCCTAGTCATTTTCTTTCTATGGCGAAGGTGCGAGGGAGATCTTTGGTTTCTTTTCATGGTGGGACGTTTGATATTCGAAACCGCGGCGTAGTTTCCAGCCTCTCCCCGTTCCGGTACGGCAAATCAAGCAATCCCCCTGATAACTCATCGCCCGCCTCGTCAGGCAAATTTGTTTTTCGTTTTGTCTCAGTCGGCCATGATCGGTGACCCCCGTCTGTTTCCTTTTGTGAGCCCCGACAACTGCCGCGACGACCGCGAGTCCTCTTTCATTGTCCTCACTGAAGCGGGGGCGGCCAGGTTTTTTTTCTTCTTCTCCATTTTTCGTGATTAGGTAAGATCGTTCCCCCAGTGTCTCCACCTTCTTTTCTTTCTTCCAATTATGACTTATTTGATTTCGTTTCCCCCTTCCCTTTTTCTTTTCTGAAGCAGAAAGCGCCGCTGAAGTCCCCCCGCCTGTAGTGAATTGAACGTTCTGCCATGACATCCTCAATTCCAAAGATCATTTCACCTCCTGCTTGAATACCTCCCCCAGTCACCCCTTCCTCGAGAGGATGCAGGACGCTCCCGTTTGTTCTGTCGATGGAGGGCGAGGTATTGTACTTTTGGCCCGCTACTCTACCCCCCCGATGCCTTCTCTTTCCTTCCTGGTCACCAGACGTACGGCCGGATACTCCGCCTGGGCCCTCAACTGCGTTTTCTTATGCGGGCGAGTGAGGATTTTTTTAACCTTTGATGGGCCGTGGTAGTTTAGGTTAGACAGTGCTTTCAAGCTTGTAATAAAAAATTTTTTCCACGTTTTCGGACTCCAATTGGCTTGCCGTCCTCCCCTACAGAACTTGGCAGCGAAATTCAAAGCCCACAAAGGTCCCCCTAGGCGGCATTCTGTGGCGGATCGATAAACCCCCTTCATCTCTCCTTGGAAGTTTCTTGAAATCGTCTTTCCCCCTTCACCCAACCAGGGGCCGGCCATTGCTTAGCCGGCTTTGTCCTTTTTCTCCTTCGTCCGATGCAAGTTTGTATATCAGGTCCCTCACCGTGAATTGGGCGGGGGCGCCGGTGTGATGATGGACTTCCCCTTCCACCCCCCGTGTGATCATAGCGGAAGTGGCCCCCCGCCTATTTTTTTGACGCGCAACATATCGCCCAAAGCCCGATGAGATCGGGGTAAACGCCTGTCTCTCTTTCTTTTCCCCCAACCTGACGTGGAACCAAAAGACGATTTCTCTCCTTTATGTTTTGACGCCCACTCCTGAATTGGAGAGGAATTATTTCAATACCCCCCCCATGCGTAACTATTGTTTCCCCACTCCCCTTGGGATGAGCATAGCAGTGGAAACCCATCCAAGGATTAAGTTTTAGTATGCTCCGTTTTAGTCTGTTAGTTCTCGAGCCATCTAAAAATAACTTTTTCCCCTCTTCCCCGATACCTCGGACCGCGGCCCAGTAAAAGTGGTTTAAGTTTTTTTCCCTAAACCCAGGATTCTGAGGGGTGGCTCTCCATAGCCTGTTTTACTTCTTCTGACCCCCTCTTTCCTGGTGGGCGGGTAGTAAGATACATATTGGTTTCCTCCTTTTCCTTGCCGTTTGTCCCAAGAACCTCGTATAGCCATTGCAGTTCTGATTAGTCCGCTTTCTGATGCCTTTCCACGTTTCCGAGGTTGCAGTCCTCCCTGATGCCGAATCACAAGGGCGTGTGCTTGCCGACGGCTCATGAATTTTTCTGCTTTCAGGCACCTGCAAGTTGACCGGTAGACGCCGCCCCCTTTCAGGAGATTCCCGACACTGGGATCCTCATCAAAGAGATGACTTCTTTTTTTTCCTCCTCACTAGGTTTTGCTAGGATATTCAATCCTTTCTTCATGGAAGGCGATGTTGGTTTCGTCTTTTTTTCGTCGTTCTCCCTTTAGTCCCAGCAAGACACACAAGCATGTACCTTTTTTTTTTATGATTATACTCTCCCCCAACCCTTCCGATTACACCCGGTGCTTAAACTCAGATGTCGCAGCGGTGCCTTTCCTTCCTTCGAACCGTCTAGGATCCCTCCCTTCCGTTCTTGAGTTTCGTTCCAGAAAAACAACGCACTCCGCTCGCCCTTGTGCTTCCGTCACTTGATCTCTTGCCTTCTACACCGGGTGATCCGTCCTGATCTTTTGGAGCTCCCCCCTGGGTCCGCCCTTACGATTCTTTTTTTGCCAAGTCATTCCACCCACTAACCCTCTCTTGCGGTCCGACAGACTCGACCCCACTTTTCCCCCTTTCTTTTTTTTTTGTTTAGGATGGTGCCAGACCACTGTTTCCGGTGACGTTTTGTGCCAAGCGGTACCCACCTTCTTCCTTTTTTTCTTTGAATGGTGTTTTGGTAGCTTTTTTTTGCTAGCTTACTCTTTTGCAACGGTATCGCTCTACCTAATCGTATTTGTCCAGGCTCTTGAACCCAGTTCGATGCTTCGGAATTCGCCCCCCCCCCTCAGGTCATGGAGGAGGGGTCTAGCACCCTTTCATCTTCTTCGTTAGCCCACAGACCGACCAATCTATATCGCCCCCGTACTCCTTACCAGTTACCCCACTTTTCCAGCCTCCTTGTGTATTAGGCGACTTCCCAGGATAAGACGAGTACCCGTTTGGACATTCATAGTAGCTTGCCGATGGGGGGTCCTTCTTGGTCGCGCATCTTTTTGGGCGGAGTTCTTTCCTTGGCTCGTTTGTGAGTGGGCCCACCGGCCTGGACGACTTCTTTTTCTGCCCCCCTTTTTTCGGTTTGTGCAATCACCGCCTTGGTCGTTGTTGTTATGAGTGTCTCCGGGCGTTTGCGCCCAGCATTCTTTTTCTTAACTTTCTTTTTTGGCGGCAAACTTGTTCTTACTGCCGTATTGCTGGCCGCACGGCGGTGAAGTTACCTCCTCCTTTTGAATTGACTGGGGAACGTTTTTTCCCGGATTTTAGCTGTTTTTTCCACGGCCAACTTCCCCGGTTTGAAAGTGATTGGGCCGCACCCACCTTCGCGCTCCACTTCATTTCGACGAAGAAGTTCGGTGCAGAGGGCGTATTGAATGTTTTTTCCCTTTTTTTCTCTTCGTCCTCCCAACGCAATTTCGATAAGTTTCCTCAGGCCGTGGTGGCAGTTGTTGCTCAGGAATTGACAAGCAGTCAGAATTTCCTTACCCCACGTCGCCGCCCCCCTCTTCCAGTCCTGGCCTCGCCCGCTTTGTGACCGTAGGTCCCATTGATGCCTTTCGACTGTCCGTCCTCCCGACCTACAT
>Ga0179591_1483976_pt1 | contig 12237 bp, 15 predicted proteins | sample CZOMad2_1_08_16f_FD_182891 | JGI IMG/M metagenome (GOLD analysis project Ga0179591, IMG submission 182891) | Vadose zone soil fungal communities from Angelo Coast Range Reserve, California, USA - CZOMad2_1_08_16fungal (PacBio error correction) | ecosystem: Environmental > Terrestrial > Soil >... | reverse complement strand
GGGCGCGAGGAAGGGAATGCTGCTCCACGTTGGCGACCGGCGCGGACGCGGTGGTGTTTGCCGTGGAGGCCCACCCACTGGTTGGCGCTCGGAAAGTTGACGAGCAGCCAGCGGCCGTCGGCGACCAGACGAGATCGCCGAAGACGCCCGGGCCGGGCGAAAAACTGCAGGCGCCACGCGTCCCGGGATGTCGACGTCGACGAGCTACATCGTTGACGGACGCAGACCCGTCGTGGCGGACGTGACGGCAAGCAGGTGGCGCCGGGCTGGAACGCTGCGCCGAGCAGCGAGCTTGAGGGTCACGATAGTGCGAACGAACGCCGGAGCCGTCGAAGCACGGTGACAGCGCCGTGCGCGACAACCGAGAGCCGCAGGCCGTCGCTCGGACAGCACGGTCGACGTATGCGGGCACCGCGTGCGCACAGAGCGTGCGAACGCCGTCGACCTGGAGCAGAAAGACGGCGCCGCCCGTCTCGTAGGCGAGCGTCGTGCGCGGAGAGGTTCGGTCCCAGGAAGGTGGATCGGCAGCGGCGTAGGCGTCGAGCAGCGGTCGTTCGTGCCGTAGCCGGCGACGATGAGCAAACCGCTCGACGCGAGGTAGTCGATGCGCGTGTAGAGGCTAGTGACCCCCTCCCAGCATCGGCCAGGCGACCGCCGTGCGCGGGGAGACCAGCGCACGGCTCCCTTCGGACGATCTCCCGCGAAGCTCGCGGGGTTTGCGACGACTAGGTAACGGCCGTGCGGCGACCAGGCCGCGAGTACCCACGACACCGATCCGTCGCTTCGCCCCATCCGCCTCGACGATCCACGTCACGCGGCTCGGGGCGGACTCGACGAAAGGCGGCCCGGGCGGGAGCGCGAAGGTGGCGCGCGAGTGCCGACGAAGACCGCGCGGAGCACCTGCTCGAAAAAAAAAGACGCGTGGCGGACGGCGAGAGGACGTGAGAAGACGGCGGCGGCGATCACGGTGCCGGCGGGCGCGGCCTCCAGCTGGCTCAGCGAGACGCCGCGGCGGCAGTGGCGTTCGCTGGTGAAGCGCAGGCGAAAAGACCTCCCAGGCTCGCTCCTCGGGGGTCACTGAGTCCTTAAGGTGCGTCGAGGCAGCGGCGCAGGCGCGAGTTGACCGTCCCGAGGAAGGTCCACTTAGCGCGCGACTCGACCGGGGTAGTCGAAGACGTAGCGGTAGCACGATCACGGGCGCGGTGCTCCGGGGAGGAGAGGCTCGCCGAGACGAGCGAAAAGGCGGCGCCGTCGTCCGTCGGCGCGGGCGGGCGGGCCACCACGGCGCCGAGCTCGAACTCGGCGCGCAGATTCCCCGGGCGAGTGTCAAGTCGACCCCGGTTGACGACGACCGGTGCAAGCCACGGGCCGAAGTGGCGGCGGCGGTTCGAAGCGGTCGAGGTTCCGGATGGCGGCGAGGGCGAACGCTCCTGCGAGGATGTCCTCGGCGCGGCGGCGTCGCCGGGCGTGACGAGGCGGGCGAGCGCGGTAAGGAGAAGGCAGTGCTCGCGAAGAAAAAAGAGCCGCCGAGGTCGGCGACCGACACCGCCTGGGCTCCCGATCCAGGCGCGCTCAGCACCCGCCGACTCTACGACGGTGCAGGTGCATGAGGTCCATACGGCCCGGGGACATGCTAGGGTCGCGCAGCGTAGACACACCATGAAAGGACTTGCGCATCCTCGTGCTCGCGGCGCCGTGCCCGGGCGTCCGCCCCCCGCCGGCTGAGCCCGATTAAAATGCGCCGCCGAGCGGTTTGTCGCTCTCGGCCACGCCTGTTCGCGGTGCTGCCGCAGGGGTGCAATGCCAGGCCATGGTCGTTGTTTCGACCTCCGCACGGGCGCAACGCGCTGCAGCTGTCGGCGGCGCGCCTCAACGGCCACCTGCGCGTCCCCAGGCGTTCAACAGCTCACGGCACGACGCCCTTCACCGGTCGCGAGGCAGGGACGGCGATCGCAAGGGCTACCTCGCAGGCTCGCCACAGCGACGGCGTGCGCGCGGATGACTCAGCGCGTTCCAACAAAGAAAAGCAGACGGATTCACGATTCGCCTCGCCGCACGGCCGGCGCACGATAAGGCGCACGGCAACACTGGGCTCGACGCGGTGGCCGATCACAACCTGTACTCCTGCGCTACTGAAGAAGAACGGCTACGAGGGTGCGGCGCTAGGGCGCTATGAATCGCCGCGAACCGGCCTCGTCGCCCCAGCCGTTGAAGGGACCAGAACGAGTCGTCGCCTGATCTGGGGCTCGCGTGGGCGCGCGTTCACGTCGGGCGACGGCCGCTACGTGTCCGCTCTAATCGGCCAGAACGGCGCGCGGATGTGGCACCAGCTCTTTACCGTGCGTCACGCAGGTGTGGCCCGTTGCATCGACTGCCGGGGGGGACCGGCAACTTCAACAGCAGGCACGAGCTACGCGCTGCAGATGGCGCCCGGTGGGCGACGCTCTGGGCGGTGAGGCCACGGGGGTACGGACCGGGTCGGGAGCATCGAGCGTCGCAACAGAACGGTGCGAAAGCGTCAGCGTTAAAGACGGAATGGCAGGTTGAATTCGCCGTCGGCAACGGTTTCGCAGGCTTCTCACCGCGCGGCGACCGCCATCGAGGTCGCGCTCGCCAATAGGATATGTTAAGTGATCACGGCCGAAGACGAGGAAGGTGAGCACCGCAACTGTAGGATGGGCACGCGCTAGCGTTATAGCCGGACGGCAACCGCCTGTGGGTCGCGCGCGGCTCGTCGTTGCATCCGCTACGGACTGTAAGGCCGCCGTCGACTGTCGGTGGTGGCCTGCGCGATTCTAGCGCCCGACCTCGACATGTGTCGCGATCGCGTTCAGAGCGGAGAGGACGGTCGGAGCCGTTGCCCGCGCGCCAGATTTCGCGCACGCCCTCGAGCTTCGCGCTCCGAGCCGAGTTGCGCGCGTGCGGTCGACGTCGCGCAGCGTCCGCCGCAACGAGCTGCGAGATCGGGAGCGCGGTTGCGGGCATGTGCAGGTCCATGACGGGCGCCTCGAGCCGTAGCGCGAAGACAGCCATGTTTATCGGTCTGTCAGCATCCGGTGCCAGTCGGGATCTCGCGGCCGCGTCGTACTCCTCCAAGGACATCTTAACTCGGCGCTGTGAATTGGCGTATCAGCGGGCGGGTTGGGAATTCAGGGTGGGCCTCATGAAAAATGAAAACTCACATTCAAATTTGTTCATCGCCCGGGCGATTCTCTCAACTTTTAATCTTCAACTCAACAGCGGAGACCAAGCACGGCAATGTCACTTACAACGCAGGCTCAACGACACGGCAATCCCGCAATGAATTATGATCTTCGGTTGGCGATTTGCGATTGCTCTGTGACGATGGAATTCTTTTGGCGTTTGTCACCAATTCACCACAAGGCGTGAGCAACGGCAGTTTCACCGTCACGTGGATTCGGCGGCGTGTTCAACGGCTCGAACTACGGGCTGGAAATCGCGCGCGCGACGAATGGCGTCGGTTGCGTCAACACTTGAGGTCCGCGCAAGCCCACACGCCGACGCCGTATATTTTTTTGCCATTTATCGCCAATGCGGAGTGCGTTGCGGCAACCACGCGGGAACGGCGGCCAGCGCGGAATTCGTTTCAGCGGCGAACATTTCGGACGGTGCAATTGGCGCAAAGTGCCGGGGACAATCCTGACGAAAGCAGCCGCGGTTGGAATTCGACCGGCACGTCAGCGGGGATTGTATCATTTTTGCGCAGGCGTGGGACCAATGTAACTCTTCAACGGCCAATTTACTTGCCGGGGCATTGCCTGGAAAACAATCCACAAATACCGTGATAAGTAATTTTCGGGTTAACTGTGCGCTCTCCTCTTCGCGGGCGTAGGGCAACCAGCCTCAATCGGTTGTTTGTGACGTTTTTGGTTTGATGCAATTGGGGATGGTAGGCTGGATTTGATATCCGCGAACAAAGATAGGCACAGCTGACGGTGTTGACCAACAACGGGCGCGGGATTGTGTGGCTTCCTCCGCGGGGTGGGCTCGGGGCATCGTTCGGTGACGGCGGTGATGTCACGGAGATGGCAAGGTAGATTGATTGCGCGAATTCCAGTGACAACAAGCTCACGTTTGCTGACCAACAATGGCAGAGTGGCGGATTTATGATTGTATCATCGCCTTAGCGTGGGCATCAATCCTTTTCGGTGCGGCGGTCGGATGTCAACGGAAGAAGATGGCAGGTGGATTTGATTCGCGCAAACCTCGGTAATAACACGCGACGGTGCTGACCACAACCAGGGAGCGGCGGCTTGTGATTGCCTCGCGCCGGGCGTGGGCAGCAATCCTATTGCGGTGGCGGCAGCGGATGTCAACGGAGATGGCAAGGTGGATCTGATTGATTGCGGCGAAAGGTCAAGTTGCCAAACACGCTGACGGTGCGACAAACAACGGCGCCGGCTTTGTGATTGCCTACTCCGGGCGTGGCAACGCGGCACCGTTTCGTGATGGCGGGATGCAACGGATCATGGTAGGTGGATTTGATGTGGCGAAATTTCGGTGCCAACACGTGACGGTGCCTGACCACAACGGTAGCGGTGGATGTGATTGCCTCCTCCCAGGCGTGGGAGCAGCTTACGGTCGTTGCGGGATTTGTCAACGGGGATGGCAAGGGATTTGAATCAGCGCGAACAATACTGCCAACACGCTTTCGGTGTGACCAACACGGCAGCAGGCGGATTTGTGATGGCCTTCTCGCGAAGCGTGGTAGTTCTCCAGAATCGGTGGTGGCGGCGGATGTCAACGGGGAGGGAGGTTGTGGATTTTTGATTCGTGCGAGCTATGTTAACTATACGCTCTCGATGCTGACCAACGTCCCGAAAACCTTTTTTTTTTGGCGGAACCAAGTGGTCAATGCGACGGTTTTCACCAGGCAATTCACGGAGCAATGGCGCGGGCTTGACCACGACTGTGACGGCGAGAAACATGCCAAGCGAACCTGAAGAAAACATTCCACGGAGTGGTAGTGAACGCAGTTTAACCGTTAATGGCGCGGGATGACCACGGAACGTGGCGCAGTTGCCAGCAAAACGGTTCTGAGAACAATGAAAGTGGCAGTGAACTTAAACGCACATTCAGCGGCAACGGAACATTCACGACGAATTGAATACATGAGGCATCGGTGGGCAATGTCGCCGCGCAACTTTCGCACCGAACGAATTCAATTTTTCAACGGTAGTTTCGCTGGCTTCCACAGCGGGAGGCAAATCATTGACGATCTGGACTCCATTGAGATCGCTCGGGGTAACGTCGTGGCCGATATCGCAAGAAACCAATTCAACATTTTCCACGGCAGCTCGCTGCTTTCACATGGGAACGGCAATTCAAGGACGAAATTGAATCCGTGAGCATTGCGTCGGGTAATTTGTGCCACAGCTTGTAGCCCACGAAACCAGTTAATTCTTAAACGGCAGTTTCGGCCGGGCTCACAGCGGGAACGGCAATTCATGAAGAACCTGAATCCGTTGAGAATTGCGGCGGGTATGTTGCCGCACAGCTTTTTCGCGACAACCAGTTCAATAGTTTCAACGGCCAGCTTCGGTGGGATCACAGCGGCGAGGAGCGGTTTGACCAATCTCAATGATGTTCGCAACTTTCAAGTGGGACGATTTCGCTGGCGCAAATTGCCCGGAACGAGTTCTGACGACCAACGAAGGCGGCGTGAATTGGCCGGCACATCAGGGGCAACGGCTCGGGCGTAACGAAGGTAAATCTATCACGGCTTATTCAGCGGGGCGCGCACAATGGGCGACACTTATCGTGAGCTTGGTCTCAACTCGCGCCGGTCAGTTACCTCAACCTAACTTTGTCACGGCGAGCGGATGTTTCAACGGTGTGGAAAATGGATTGGTGCCGTGGTGGGTAATGCATCCGGGCTGTCGCGGCGTCACTGTGTTGACGAACAATGGCAGCGGCGGCTTTTTGCAGCCGCCACAATTACACATCAGCGGGTCCTTTATTTTCCCCAAAGGAGAGCAGTGGCGGAGGTCAAACGACTGATGGAGGTGGATTTGATTTCTAGCGAACAATAATCTCGCCACACTTTCGGTGTTCACCACAACGGAAGCGGGGGGTGGGTTGTTGTTCGCCGCCAAGTTGAGAGGGGTTTCGCATGCTGAATAAGTCGCGCGGCAAACCCAGCCCCCGATTCCGGTTGTTGGTGAACACGAAAGGTGCGAGATTATGTTCGCAGAAATCAAATCCATCCGGAATCACCGTTGACATCCGCCGACTGCGTCTCCTGTGGGGAAAAGAAAGCCCGCGGAGGTGAATGTGGCGGCTGTCAAAAAGCCGCCGCTGCCATTGTTTCGTCAACACAGTGAGCGCGCGAACGGATGAATTACCATCCACGGCAACAAACCATTTTTACCATCACCGTGACACCGCCGCCGTTGACACGTTAGGTTGGAGTACGGACCGGCGGACGAGTTGAGAACAAAGATCAACGGATAAGTGTAGCCCAATGTGAGCGCCCCCCGGTGAATAAGCCGGAATAGATTTACATTCGTTAGCCCGCGCCCGTGCCAATGAATGTGGGCAAATTCACGCCGCATCTGTTCGTCAGAATCGTTCAGGGCAATTGCGCCAGCGAAAAATCGTCCCACATGAAAGTGGCGAAGCATTTGAGATGGTCAAACCGCTGCCATCGCCGCTCGTGATAACCACCGAAGCTGCCGTTTGAAAAATTTATGGAACTGGTTCTCGCGGGAAAGAAAAGAGGTGCGGCAAAACATTACCCCGGGGGGGGAACCGACGCAAATATGCCTCAACGGACTTCCGTCGCAGTGAATTGCAGTTCCCGCGGTGAAGCCCGCGAACCATGCCGTTGAAGAAATTAAAACTGGCTTCGTGCGAAAGTGTTGCAGCCACATTACCGACGGCAAATGACAACGGATTCAAGTTAGTTCGTCTAGTGACTGCCGTTCCCACTGTGGAAAGCCAGCGAAGCTACCCGTGATGAAAAAGCTGAATTGGTTCGTTGCGAATAAACTTGCGCGACGTTACCCGATGCGATGCTCCATGGATTAGATTCGTCACTGAGTTGCCGTTCCCGCGTGGAGGAAGCCCAGCGCGCGAAACTACCGTTGAAGAAGTGAATCGTTCGTTGCGAAAAGTGCGCGGCGACAGTGCCCGGACGCAGAGATCACTGGATTTCAGATTCGGCAGTGAATTCCGTTGCCGCTGAATGTGCGTTTAAGTTCACGCCACTTTCATTGTTATAAGAACGTTGGCAACCTGCGACAAGTTAAAGTTGGTAAATCCCGCGCCATTATAAAACATTATTTTTTTTCTTACCTGGTGAATCTGCCGTTCAATACCCACTCCGCTGAATTGTTCGTCATGATTCGTTGGAGCGTCGTCGCCGTCACAGTCAAGTTGTAGCCGCGCCAATTTGCCCTAAGTTGCTTGAAACACCTGTCGCATGACCACTGTTGTTCCCAAAAGTCGGGACGTGGTCAGCACCGAGAGGGATAGTTACATAGTCGACATAATCAAATCCACACATCATCACCGTTGACATAACGCTGTCCCCCACGATCTGGACGAAACTACCACGCTCGGCGAGAAGGCCAGCACAAATCGCCGCTGCCGGTGTGGTCAACACCGAAGCGTGTTGGCAGTTTGTCTCGCGCTGATTTCAATAAATCAAAGCTTGCCATCCACGTTGCCATCCGCCGCAAACGACCGAATAGGTTGGCTCCCCACGCCTGCGAGGAGGCACTCAAAAAATCCAACGCTACCGTTGTTGGTCTAGCACCGTCAGGTGTTGCACCGAAGTTCGAGCAAAATCAAATCCACTTACATCGACGTAGAATCCGACGCCATAACCGAACGGGGCCCGTTGCCCACGGCACCGGCGAGGAGGCAATAACAAAGGCCGCCGCGTTGTTGTCAGCACCGTCAGCGTGGTGGCAACTGACGTTCGCGCCAATGCAAGATCCACCTTGCATCTCCGTTGAACATTCGCTGCCCGCCACCCAATAGATTGCTGCCACGCCCGGCGAGGAGCAAGCACAAAGCCGCCGCTCCGTTGTTCGGTCACACCGTCAGCGTGTATACCGAGGTTTTGCGCAAATCAATCCCTTGCCATCTCCGTGACATCCCCGCCGCGTCACCGAAACGTATGATGCCCACGCTGGCGAGGAGACGAGAAAATCATAAATCCGCCATGCCATTGTGGTCAGCACAGTGAGAGTGTTGTACTGGGAATTCGCGGAACTAAAAATCTACCTTGCCATCTCCGTTGACAACCACCTCCGTCACCGAACGAGGCCCGAGGCCACGCCCGCGAGGAAGCAACAACAAATCCGCCGCCCGTGTTGGGCAAAAACCGGCACGGGGCTATCGTGTTCGCGGATATCAAATCCAGCATTACATCCCCATGGACCATCCCCCCCCCCCGCCAGCGTAACCGATTGAGTGGTCGCCCACGCCCGGGAAGGGATGAGCGCAAAGTTACCAGAAAAATAAAATTAATTATCACGGTATTTGTGATTGTTGCCCAGGCAATCGCCCCGCAGTATTGGGCCGTTTGAAGATTGACCATTGGTCACGCCCTGCGCCATTCCAGTGAAGTGGGTAAATTCACACCGGGCGCCGTTCGTAGGATTGTCCCCGGCCAATGGCCAAAGTTTGCACCCTGTGACGGAGGAAATGTTCGCCGCTTTGAAACTGAATTCGCGCTGGCGCGTTCCCGCCGTGGTCGCCTTCAACGCACTCGCAGTGGCCGAATAAATGGCATACGGCGTCGGGGCGTGATGGGCTGGCGCGACTCAAGGTGTGAAACGCACGCCGCCATGCGTGCGCCGCGGAGATTTCCAGCAGTAGTTCGAGCCGTTGAAACGCCCGCCGAATCCAGCGTGCACGGTGAACAGGCCGTTGCTCACGCCGTGTGGCGGAATTGTGACAAACGCCAAAGAAATTCCATTCGTCACTGCATCGCAAAATCGCAAACAGAAGATATAATTCCATTGGCGGATTGCCGCTGTGTTGAGCCTGCCGTTGTAAGTGACTGCCGTGCCTTGGGCCGTGGCGGTTGAAAGTTAAGATTATAAATAAAATGAGAGAATTCCGCCAGGTCGATGAACGAAATTTTGAATGTGAGTTCATGATGCTCACCTGAATTTTCAACCGGACCGATGAATTACGCACAATTCAGCGACCGAGAGTTAGTTGAGATGTTGTACGCGAGGAGTACGACGCACGGGCCGCAGATGTCCACGAGCTCGGCACCGGATGGCCCTGACGACGAGAACAAGTGGCTGGCGGCGCGTACGGGTCGAGCGCCCGTCCTGGACCCTCGCGCTAGGGGGCCGCCGCAACCGCGTCCCGATCGCGCAGCTGTGCGGCGGACGCTGCGCGAGCGAGCCGCACGCGCGCGAACTCCGGCTCGGGAGCGCGGGCTCGAGGGCGTGCGCGAGATTCATGGCGCGCGGGGCACACGGCTCCGCCAGGCAGCTCGAGTTCTGGAACGCGAATCGGGACATCGTCGAGGTAGTGCCGCGAGATCGCGAAGGCCACCACCTAGCAAGCGACGGCGGCCTACAGCCGTAGCGGTGCAAACGCGAGCCGCGCGCGAGACACAGGCGATGCGTACGGAGAGAACGCGAGCGCGCCCGCAGACTGGTTGCAGTGCATCCACCTTCCTCTGTTTCGGCGTGATCACGTACAGATCGGGGCGAGCGCGGCACCGCGATGCGGTCGCCGCGCGGTGAATTTGAGACGGCGGCGACCGTGCCGACGGCGGAATTACTGCAATCCGGGCTGGAACCTGAACGCCGTTGCGCACCGCGGCGGGGCGACGTCGATGCTCCGACACGCCGTTAACCTGGGGGCTCAACGCCAGAGCGTGCGGCACCGGGCGCCAGGCTGCAGCGCGGCTCGTGCCGCTGTTGAAGTGCCGCCCCGAAGGTCATGCAATCGGGCCACCGCGTGACGCACGTACGAGTGGTGCACCATCGCGCCGCCGTTCTGGCCGATGTAGGCGTGAAACGTAGCGGCAGAATCGCCGACGTGACGCGCGCCCACGTCGAGCCCCAGATCAGCGACGACTCGTGCGGTCCTCAACGGCTGGGCGACGGAGCAGGGTCGCGCGAGGTAATAGAGCCGCACTGTAGCCGTTCTTCAGGTTAGTCGCGAAGGAGGGTAAAGGTGGATCGGCCAGCGCGTCGAAGACCCAGTTGTTGCCGTGCAGGCCGGCTAGTGGCGCCGGCCGTGCGGCGAGGCGATCGTGAACTCCGTCTGCTTCTTTTGGACCGTCGATGAGCACCGCGCGCACGCCGTATGTGACGAGCTGCGATGTAGCCCTGGCGATCGCAGTCCCGGCCTAGCGACCGGTAGGGCGTCGTGCCAGGTGAGCGTGAACCGTCCGGTGACGAGCAGGGGGAGTTGAGCGCGCGACCGGCAGCTGCCAGCGCGTGCGCCCGTGTGCGGAGGTCGACCGACCATGGCCTGGCCTTGCCCACGCGGCTGCACCGCGAAAAGGCAGGGCCGAGAGCGACCACCGCTCGGCGCGCAGTTCAGCGGCTGCAGCCGAGGCGGGGGCGGACGCGGGGAGCACGGCGGCGGGGCCGCGAGCACGAGGAATGAGCAAAGTCTGTTCATGGGTGTCTACGGCTGCGGGGGACCCGAGCAGGTCCCAGGGCCGTATGGAACCTCATGACCTGCACCGTCGTAGAGTCGGCGCGGTGGCGGAGCGCGTGGATCAGGGGCGCCCAGAGGGGTAGGTCGCCGACCTCGAGCGGCTCTTTCGCGAGCACTGGCCGCGGCCTACCGCGCCGCCCCGCCTCGTAACCGGCGGACGCCGCCGCTGCCGAAGACTCATCGCGGAGGAAGCGTCTCTCCGCCATCCGGGAAACCTCGCCGTTCGACCGCCGCCGCCCTTCGGCGTGGCTGCACCGGAGCGTCGTCAACCGGCGATCGATGGACACCGCCCGAAGATGCGCGCGAGGTCGATGCTCGGCGACGTGGTGCCCGCGGCCGCGCCCGACGACACGACGGCGCCGCCTTCGCGCGGGAGGCGAGCTCTCCCCGCGAGCACCGCGCAGTGATCGGGCTCCGATACGTGCTCGACTACACGCCGGGCGAGATCGCTCAGCTGCTTGGCACCTGCGGACGGAAAGGTCAACTTCGCGCCTGCGCAGCTGGCCTCGACCCCTGAAGGAGCTCAGTGGACCCCCGAGGCGGAGCCTGGGAGGTCGTTCGCGCGCGTACGACGAAGGCGAACGCCACTGACGGCGGCGTAGGGACCAGGCTGATGCCGCAGCAGCCGCACCGTGATCGCCGCCGCCGCGTCGGTCAGCGTATCTCAGACCCCGGCCACGCCGTTCTTCGCAGAGGGCGCCGCGCGGTGGTAGGCGTCCAGCACGCGGCGCGCGCACTCTTCGCCGGCTGCCCGCCCGGCGCCTGCTAGTCGAGTCGCCCGAGAACGGCGGGGACGTGGATGTTCGAGGCGGATGGGGCGAAAGAACGGCGGAACGGTGGTGGGTACGCGGCTGTCGCCGCACCGCAGTTCTCGTCGTCGCCAACCGGCTGAGCTCGCGGCGATCGATCCGAAGGGAGCGTGCGCTGAGTCGCTCCCGCGCAACGGCGTTCGCCTTGGCGAGCTGGGAGGGCAGAGCCTCGACCGGCATCTCATACCTCGCGGCAGCGGGTTGCGCATCGTCCGGCGCCGGACGAACGACCGCTGCTCGACGCCTACGCCCGCTGTCCGAGCCACCGCATGGGACACGGAGCGGTGCAACGCTCGCCTACGAGACGGGCGGCGCAGCTCGTGCTGGGCCGGTCGAAGGCGGTCGCACGCTCTGGGCACGCGGGTGCCCGAATACGGCGACCTGGCATGGTCGAGCGACGGCCGGCGGGTCGCGGTGTCGCGCCGGCGCGGATCACCGCTGCTTCGACGGCTCAGGGCGGGTCGTCGCACGATCGGTCCTAAACCGGCTCGATGTCGGCGCAGCGTCCAGCCCGGCAGCCATGCTTGCCGTGCACGTCCGCACGAGCGGTCGGCGGCCGTCACAGCGAGGTGAAGATCGTCGACGTCGGACCATCAGGGACAGGCGCGCCGCAGTGGCCGGCCCGGGACGTCTCGGCGATCTAGTATGCGTCCGCGACGCCGCTGGCTGCTCGTCAAACGGGCCGCGCGCGACCAGTGGGGTTTCACTCAACGCAACCGCGTCCGCGCGAGTCGCCAACGGTGGAGACAGCAGTCCGGCGCCC
>Ga0179591_1317109_pt1 | contig 12237 bp, 21 predicted proteins | sample CZOMad2_1_08_16f_FD_182891 | JGI IMG/M metagenome (GOLD analysis project Ga0179591, IMG submission 182891) | Vadose zone soil fungal communities from Angelo Coast Range Reserve, California, USA - CZOMad2_1_08_16fungal (PacBio error correction) | ecosystem: Environmental > Terrestrial > Soil >... | reverse complement strand
TTTCGTTTTCTTCTTCTTTTGGGGCTAGAGGGTAGTTGGCCTCCTTCCCCCTTTTTTTTTTCCCCGCTATTGGATAGAAGATAGGGCTTTTCCGGACTGATCTCTCTCGTTTTTTTTCTGTTCGCTGCCGCTCCCCCTTTTCTTCTGGAAAAAACTAAAGGGTCCTCCTATCTTTGCTTTTTTTGAAGCATATTAAAGAGAGATTCTATTTTCCTTCTTCTTCTCGTGAGGGGGGGAATTCCTCCCCTTAGTGTGTTGATTTGTTGGTGGCTTTTCCTCTGAGGGAGAAGGACCTCCTTCCTTTCACCAGGTAGAAGAAACTTCGATTGCTCTCCTTCCCTTTCCAAGAATTAGAATCTCTCTTTTTTCCCCTTTCTCCACTAATAATGGTTGAAAGGCGGCTTTTTTTTCCGACAGTCTTTTCCCTTTTTTTAAGGAGGAGTTGACCCCCTTCTTTTTCCTTCCTTCCCCCCCCTCCTTTCCCGGTGAAAGTGTTTAAAGGTACGCCCAATCCCCATTCTTCCTTCCTCCGTTCTGGCGCGAGCTTTCCTCTTTTCCTTCTTTCCTTCCCCCCTGCATGAAGAAGAGATTTTCCCCCAATGTGTCTCCGTTTTTTTTTGACGGCGACGTAGGACATGAAATTTTCCCCCCCTTCCCCCCCCCCTTCCCCCCCTTCCTTTCTGAGAAGAAAGGGAGGATTTCCTAAACTTTAATCGATTTTTCTTGGTTTTTTTCCCTGGGGGGAGGAGAATCATCCTTTTTTGGTTGCAACCCCTTTTCTTTTCCTTTTACCGTGAGTTATTGCGGATAATTCCGCTTCTGGGAAATAGGTGCTGGTCTTTCTTAGCACGGCAAACGACCCATCCTCCCTTTCTCCACTGGCCAGCTTCTTTCCCGGTCTACTGAGGCTTCCCTCTCTTTCCCTTGCTAAAAGGAATGGATTTCATGACCCCTTCCTTATTCCTCCCTTTTACCAGTGAAATAATCTCCTCTCCTTTTTTTTCTTTTTAGGAAGATTAAGAGTTAGAAACCTCCTTTTGGCTGTCCCCCCCCCCCTCTTTCCTCTCTTTCTCTTTTTTTGGACTCTACTTACCAGTGAACATAGGACCCTCTTTCTCCTTCTTTCCTTTTCCTGGCGAAGAGATAGGTAGAAATAGGTTCAGTCCCGTCACCCGTCCTTTCTTCTTTTTCTGAAAGATATTAGGATGCTTCTCCCTTCCCCTCATTTTCTTTTTTTTTTTTTTTTTATTTGACGAGATTAATGCGATGAGAGATTCCTTCTTCTTTTGCCTGCTTTCCCCTCCGCCTTTAACAGAGGAAAAACTTGGGTGTTTCCCTGAGGAGAGAACTCTCCCCTTAGTTCATCTACTCCCCTTAAGAGCAGCCAAAGCGAGTGCCGTGAGCGTTTTCCCCTTTTTCCAGGGCAGGATTCCTTTTCTCTCTTAAAAAGTGCCCCTTCTTTCTTTCATATGACACCTGACATTCTTCCCTCCCCGGCAGTTGACGGTTCCCCCCTTTCTTTTTATAGGGTGGTTTAAGTAAGCCTTTTTAACCGTCTTCCCAATTCCCCCTTTGAGTCTCTTTTCCTCCTTCTCCTTTCACGGAGAGTAGGGACTTTCTTTCTCGCATTTCCTTTCTTTCCTCCAGCAGGATCATAGAAGCCTTCCTCCCCTTTTTTTCTCTATGGCGAAAAAAGAAGTATGGGGGCACCTCCTTCTTTTCCATTGGTTTTACTGCTTTGTCCCTCTCTCTCTTTTTCCCTTAAGGCGCGAGTCTACCACCTTCTTTCTTTCCCCCCTCCAATCTATATATTTAATAAAAGAAGTGTTGTTTCCTGTATTTTCCTGTAACCTTCAGTCTTTCCCCCGAGGGGAGAAGTAAAGAGATCTTCCCCCCTGTTCCTTCTTTCTTTCCCCTTTCGTGAGGGGAAGAAGATTGAAAATCTTTTTAAGCCCCTCTATTCATTCTCTCTTCTTGGAAAAAAGAAGAGAGCGTCTCCATTTCTCCCTCCTTCCCCTTCCCGCGAAAGAATAGAAGTGCTTTTTTTTCTAAACTGAGCTCGCGCCTTTTTTTCTTTTTTTTTCTTAAAGTTAAGGAAAGGCCTCCTCTTTCCTTTTTTTTCCCTTTTCCACCAGAAGATGAAAAGGACTTCCTTTCTGGGGACTCATCTGGCCACGCTGCCAATCTTCCTTCTCAGATGCGGAAACGCCGTTCGGAGACACCGTTTTTTCCCTGGCTTTCCCCCCCCTCTGGGGAATGGAAGAAAAGCAACGCCTTTCGCGGTTTTGATTCTCGTTCCTCCCCTTCCTCATTGAGGTTGCTCCCATACCCCCTTTTCTTTTCATAGTGAAAAAAAAAGGGTCTTTTTTCTTCTTTCCCCTTCCATGGCCAGTTCTCTCCTCTTCTCTCTCTTCCCCTCCCCCAAGAGATAGGGTAATGGAGAATACTCTGCCCTCCTTTCCCTCCGACGGTGAAAGAGGAGGTCTTTTTTCTTAGTCGCTATCTCATTTCAAAGAAGAGTAGAACTCATTCCTTTCCCCCCTACGCTGGTAGAGGGTCTTTTTCTTCTTCTGAACGTTTGTTCCCTCTGCTGTCCTCCCTTCTCTCCCCTCAGCAGAGAGTGTACGGTGGCTAAACATCCTTTCCTTTCCCTGCCAGATGAATCAACCCTTCTCTCCCGATTTTCTTCATTCTCTCAGTCAGGCCCTTTTCGGCAAGGCGGCGTTTCTTTTCCCCTCTCCCTTGTCCCGTGAGAAGGATGGGACAAATTTTGGCTTTCTCGTTTTTTCCTCCTTTTCTTTCGCCGTGGAGGACAACAGTTTCTCCTTCCGTTGGTAAGGATAAGAAACCCTCCTGAGTTTCTTTTTCCCCCCCCCCTTTTTCGATGAGGACAAGAACCCATTTTCCTCCCTCCCCTCGAGGGGAGTTGAAAAGCGCTCGCACTGCTTTCTTTTCTTTATGTTGTAAATTTCCCCCCTTCAGTAAAAAGAAAAAGGAATCCCTTTCTTGGGAATTCTTTTTCGTCTCCCCCCTTCTTCAGATAGCGAAAGAAAAGGGAAGATTTTTTTTCTTCCTCCGTCCTAGGTTAGAATGATCATGAGGACTTTCTCTCTTCTTCCCTCCTTTCAACTCCTCCTTTCCCCCCCTTTTTCTCGGTCATGGCGAAGCAGACCCCTCTTCCCCCTCTCTTCTTTCTCCCGTGCGGGAGTGTAGAGATAGAAGGATTTTTTTTTCCCTTTTCCCCCGAGTTGCATTTTTTCAATCTTTCCTCCGCCCTCCAGGCGTATGGCCTTTCTCCCCCTCTCTTCTTCCTTCCTCCTCCCCTCACCAGAGGAAAAGGGATATCCTCTTTGAATCCATTCAACCACTCGCGATTGAAATCTTCCCCTCTTTCTCCTCCAAAAAGAGACCTCTCCATTAGGTTTTCCCTCCTCTTCCTTGGAGAGGAATCTCCCTCTCCCCCCTCCCCCACCCTACGAGAGAGATAGGCCCCTATAGGATCCGCCCATCCCTCTTCACAGCTCTTTTCCCCCCTTTCCAAAGAAAGAGAGTCCCCCCCTTCTTACCCCTTCCTCCCCCCTTCTTTCTCTTTTCCATCACTAAACGGTCCTCTTCCCCCTTTTTTTTCTTTTCCTGAGAAAGGAGAACCCCCTTTTTCCTCCATCTTTTCTTTACCTTTTCTTTGCCTGCGCATTTTCTTCCTTTTTTTCTCCTCCTCTCGTTGACTGAGAACTGCTCTCTCCTTTGAATTTTTGTCCCCCTCCGGGAAGAAGATTATTCTCTTCTTTTTCCTTTTTTTCTCTTCCAAGAATGGGGGAGAGCCCACCTTTCCCCTCCTCCTTTCGAATAACGGAGATAAGTGATTGTACCTCCCCCTCTTTTAGTCGGGGATCCCCTTTGGCCTTCCCCCTGTTAGTCAAAGACCATGGCCCGCCGGAGGAGGTTGAGCTGCGCATATCCCTTTTTTTTTTCAAGGGAAGAAGACTTCTCTTTCCTCCCTGGAGGAAAGGGACCGACCTCTCTCTTCAGCATTCAAAAGGAATCCACCCTTCCTTTCCTTTTAAGAAGGAAAGAGTCGCCCTTCTTCTCAGGGGACCTCTTCCTCCTCTTTCTTTTAAGAAGAAGGGAAAGCAGGCCTTCCGTTTTTTTTCTAGGAGGAGGATTTTTTTCTTCGGTCTTTTAGACTTTTCTTTTGTTTGGAAAAGAGATTGGATCGTTTCTTTCTGGCCCCTCTCTCTTTTTAGAGAGATAGATTCTCTTATTTTCTTTCCCGTAGATGTAGAAGGTTGTTCCTTCTTCCCTTCTCCCCGACCCTTTTTTTCTCTCTGGTATAGTGATGGGGAGAGAACATTTCTTTTTTTTTCAAGGAGATCTCTTTTTTTTGCTCGTTTTCCCCCTTAAGATTAAAGCTTTTTCTTCCCTTTCTCCCCCCCTTGGGTATGGAAGGATTATTCCTAGGAAGTTCTCCTTCCCTTACGGTCGACCCTCCCCTTTCCCTTCTCCCTCCCTTCTGTCAAAAAGATCATGAAAATGGGATCTCTTCTCACATCCCCCCGCCTTCCTCACGGAAGGATGTGAGTCGGTGGGCTGCTCTTCTCCTTTTCCTGCCCTTTCTTTTGGTGGACGGAGGAGTTGAAAGGCTTTCTCCTCTTCAAGACAGCTTTATCCTCTTCCCCCCCCCCCACCTTAGGAAGTTATGGAGAGTCTCCCCTTTTTTTCTCCCCCCCCCTCTCCGCGCGAAGAGGGCGTATGCTTTTTTTTTTGCGGTGAAGGCGCCGTCTTTTCCCCTTCCCCCCCGGTGCAGGAAAAAGAAAAGAAAGCCTTTCTTCCTTTTATACTTTAGGTTCTCGTTTACCCCGGGGGAGAAAATGGGTTTCCCATATGAAGGAAAAGGAAAATTCTCCCCATTGCGCTTCTTTCTGATGGATAATTGTTTGTTTTTCCCTTTCCTTTGTGGAGGATTTTTTCTTGGTATCCCACTGTCTCCTCTCTCTTCCCGCCCGGAAAAGAAAGGATTTCCCTTTCCTTTTTAGGGTTTCCTTCCTTTGGCCTTGCTTCCTTTCTTTCGAAAGAGACAGCTCCCCTCCGTTATGCGTTGGTTCCCCGGTAATGAGAAGAATATTCCCCCTCCTTCCCCTCTGCCGTGGGGATGAAGATTCCTGGAAGCCTATTCTTTTCTTTTCTGGTAGGGGAGGACTCTTCCCCCCTTCAGGGAGAAGGGAAGGCTCTTCTCCCCTCTACCCCATTCTCCGGCGGACGCGTCTTCTTTCCCCTCTCCCTCAAAAAAAAGTAGATAGAGTCCTTTTTCCCCTCCCCATACTCGTCAACTTGATTTCTCAGAAGGATGCTTCGAAATGACCGAATCTTCCTTTCATCTCCTCTCGGATATAGGCGACTCTCTTTTCCGAGTGCTGGTCTATTTCCCTTTCCCCCCCTTAAAATTAAGAATTACCCTTCCCGTTTTTTTCTCTTATGAGAAAAGGATGGGGTTTTCTTTTTTTCCCCTTTCATAAACTCCTTCTCTCAAGAGCATCAAAAGATCTTTTCCTCCAAAGAGATATAGTTGAAGCGTCGAGGAGTTTATCCTCCTCCTCCTTCCTGAGAAGCCTCTTCTTCACCTTTCTCTTACTCCCTTTCCTTGAAAGAGTGAAGATGGAGCGCTTTTTTCTCCGGGTCACGGCAAGGGTGAACGGTTTTCTTTCCTCGGGAGAGAGCTCTCTAAGTGGGTCTTACCTCTTCCCGTGGGAGGACGTCTTTTCCCTGCACGGGCGAGTAGGGCCGGTTTTTTGGTCGCATTTCTTCCTTCTTCACCCGCCAGCGGACCTCCCTTTTCCCGCTTTTTTCCCTTTTCCGAGCGAGGGAGAAAGTGAATTTTTTTCTTTTTTTCAAGACGCAATTGCCGTCGGGACGTCTTTTCCTTCCCCCTTTGTTTTCCCTTTTTCCCTTCCTTTTTTCCTTCTCGAGGTGACAAAGGCTCCTGTTCCTTCCCTCCTCCTCCGTTTTTGTTTTTTCGCTCTCTTTTTTTTTTCCTTTTTTTCAACCCTCGCATTAAAGACGAGGGCGCTTTCCTTCCCTCCTCTTTTCCCTTTTTCCCCCTTAGTATTAAGAGAAAAGTAGGGCGGCCTCTTTCCCCCCAATTATGTCGCGCGGATTTCCTCTTCATGCTGGAGTGACACACGCCGCTCTTTTCCCTTCCTTTCTCCCTTCCACGCGAAAAGGGAATATCGCCTTTCTTCTTTTTCACCTCTTTGTAGTTGGCGCGAACGTTCCTCCCCCTTCCCTCTTTCTTCCCCCCCCCCTCGAAAAGGTAAAAAAAAAGATTGTCCCCCTTCCCTTTTCCCCGGGAAAAGGGGGCCTCCCCTTTCTTTCTCCAGTATTCGGCAGTCTTTCTACCCCCTAAACGCCGTAGGAGCACCCTTGTCCCTTTCTTTCCCGAAAGAAGAGACTTTTTTCCTTTTTTTTAACCATATAATACAGCTTTTTCTATACTTTTTCTCCTTTTTTTTTCTGCGAGTGAGAAGAAGTTTTTTCCTGGGTTTCTTCCCCCTTGCTTATAATAGTGAACCCCCCTTTTTTCCTCTTTTTTCCTTTTCCCTTCCCCCCCCCTCTATGAGGTAATGGGCCCTTCTCCTTCTCTTACACCCGCTACTTCATTTCTCCTTTTTCTCTCCTTGCACGAGGATGTAGGAGGCCTTTTTCTTTTTCCCCCTCCTCTCCTCTCCTGTGTTGGAAAGAGATGTAGAAACGATGCTTCTTTTGAGTAATCCGGCCCCCCTCGCAATGCCGGTAGACCTCGCTCAATCTTTTTTCCCTTCTTTTTCTTCTTTTCCCTCTTCGTGTAGGGGGAGAAAAGCCTCCCTTCCATTTTATATCTTCTGATTTACCATAGGGGATGAAAGAAGGGAATTTTCCTTTCCTTTCTTTTCTACGGTAGGAGAATCCCCCCCCCTCTGGGCCACTTCTCCCTCTTTTCCTGCGTCGGTGACGGGGTATCTGTTCTCCTTTCCTTTTTCCCCTTTTTCTTCGCAGTGAGGACCAATAGGGTCTCTCCCCTTTTTTTGATCAGACCTCCCTCCTCAAGCGAATGTCTTTTTCCCCCCCCTTTTTCTTCTTTTCAGACCCACAGGGCGCCTTTTATTTTCCCGCAGATATACCTTCCCTTCTTCTTTCAAGACATGGCTGTTCCCTTTCTTCACTGTTTTCCTTTTTTCTCCCGTCACCCGACACCCAGAGCAAAGTGTTCTCTCCCTTTCCTTTCTTCTGTTGGATTCGAAAAAACGGCCTCCTTTTTCCAGATGGTTGTCCTTCTTTTTAACGGGAAAAACGTTGCACCCGGAACCTCTTCTCTTCTTTCCCTCCCCAACCGAAAGAGTATGTACAAGAAGGGGATAGGTCTTTCCCTTTTGTCCAAATTATATTTCCTCCTTCCCTTCTTCGAAAGGCGTTCGGAAAGACCCCTTGCCTTTTCGTGCTAGAAGGGTTAAGAGCCTTCTTTTTTTTTTTTGGTCTTTCTCTCCTCCGGGAAAGAAAAGAGAAAACCTTATCTCTTCTCCCTTTTCCCCTTTTCTCTTTCCGTCAAGAGAAGAAAGAGACTCTACCCCTCTTTCGACCTCACTTTCTCCTCCCCTCCCTTCCTTCCGCAGGTTTCCAGGGAGGTTCCCTCTCCCTTTTTTTTCCTTCCGGAAGCGAAAGCGCCGCCTTTTCTCCCTCGCTTCCTTCCCCACGGATCGGCGAAGCACACAACTCTCTTTCCCTCCCTTCTCCCTGGAGAAAAGAGGCCCCTTTCACGACTATACTCACCCCCCCCTTTTTCTGGGAGCTGACTCTGGCCCCCCCTCCCCTTTTTTTTGCAAATGGAATGAGGCCCCTTCCTCCCCTTGTGAAACATTCGTCCCCTCTTCCTCTGGAAAGGGCTTTCCCCTTTTAAGGAAGATGGCGCTTTTTCTATCATTTCTTAAAGCAGGGAATTCCCTCTTCCTTCTTCCTCCTTGGAGGGATAGCCCTTCAGACTCTTTTCTCGCCGGAATCTCTCTCCTTCCCTCCTTTTTGTTAGAGAAGATGCCTTTCTTTTCGGAACCCCTCAGTGTGTTTCTCAGGAGTTTGATAAAGAAAGGTTTTTCCGGCATGGAACAGGCGTTTCTTTCCCCCCCTCCCGATAAAGGAAAGGAATCGGCGAGCTTTCACGTCGTGCCCTTTCTTCTTTCCCTCCGGGAAGGGCCAGCTTCCTTTGTTCCTTTTTTTCACGTTGGTCGCCACCGGCTCCCCGTTTCGTTGTTCCCTGGGACCAACAGGAGACTTTTCCCGTGTATTTCCCTTCGAAAAGGACCTCCTTCTTTTTTTGCTAGGCGTAGGAGGGGGGGTTTTTTTCCCTCCATCGTCTCCTCGCCTTTTTTTCCCGAGATTGGATCTCCTTCCTTTCACGAGATAGAGGCCGTCTTTTCTGCGTTTCTCTTTTTCCTCCCCCTTCCGGCACGAAGGAATTTTCACCCCCTTCTTGACGAGAAGGGTCTTCCGTTATTTTCTCGGATCCTCTCTCCTATATATGGAGGAGGTCCCTGCCCGCTTTCCCGCTCCCTTTTGTGCAAGGATGGTCTTTCCCTTTTTCCCCCCAACAAATTCCTTCTTTCCGGAACCGATTATTTCTCCTTCCCTTTCCTCGAAACAGGAGAGGCGGGTCTTTCACCGCTCCCCCTTCCTTTTTTTTTCTTCCTAAAGAAGTAGATAGAGAAAACGCCCCTACTATATTTTATTCTTTGGTATTGATTAGAATGTTCAACTCTCCAGTAGGGGAGAAGAGATCTTTTTTTTTCGTTTCTTTTCTGTTTCTTTCCCTTTTTAAAGTTAAGAATGAAGCGCTCTCCCGGACCTTCCCCCAATAGGAGCAGTTATGGGCGCTCTCTCCTCCTTTTTTCTCAAAAGGGGGTGACCACCTCCTCTCTTTTTTCTTTCTTTTTTGTGCGGGTGACGGCGGCCTTCTTCCCTCCCCCCTTCTTTTTCCTAACAAACCTAAACAGACAGAACCTTTTCTTTCCTTTTATCTTTTTCAGAGGTGGTAAAAAACCCCCTCTCTCTTTTCGAAAATGGGGGGATCCCCCCCAAGTTTTTTCCCCATGAGGTTAGGTTCCTTCTTCTTTCTTCTTCTCTTCCCAGTGAGTAGGTGTATGAAGTGCCCACCGTTCTTCCTCCCTGCGAAGGTTAGCCGACTCTTCCCTTCCTTTTTTTCCCCCCCCTCACAGGAAGGAAACGTGCCCTTTGACATTGGCCCCTCACGGCAAGGTCTTTACTTTTCCCTTCTTTCTTTCCTTCTTCCTAAAAAAGGGAATGACGGCCATCCCCGCTCATTCCCCCATTTTTTAATCAGAGTTCTCAGCTCTTTTCTTCTCTTAGGGAAGGAAGATTTCTATTTTTTTCTTCTCTTTTGGGTTGGCTCTTCCCAATTCCTGAAGGAGAAAGGAAGGACTCCCTTATTTTCCCTCCTTTCCTTTTCCTCTCAAGGGGGAGGCTTCTTTCTCCCAACCCCCCCCCGCACCGGCTCCTACATGCATAGTGCACGGCGTCCTTTGAAAAGTAGATCGTCTTTTTAGAGTCTTATTTACTATATCTCCTTCTCTCGCGATGGAGAGAGGGCCTTCCCTCCCTCTTCTTCCTTTTTTTCCGAGGAAAAACTGGTGGTGCCCCTCTTCCTTGGTTTCTTTCACCCCCCCCTCCCCCTTTTCGAGAGGACCCCTTTTTCTGTGAGAGTCTGAGAAAAGATGTCTTCTTGAGGCGCTTTCCTGCCTCCTTGAGAAAGGAAGGCTCTTCCCTTTTCCCCCCCTTTTCCCGTAAATTAGTGAGATGGGAGCGTGTCTTCTTTTTTTCGTCTTGGACTCTTTTTCCCCCGGTAGAGGGGCTCTCCCTTCTTCTTTCGTACGTTGAGCTCCTTTCGAGTCCGTTTCCTTCGCGTTCGAGCACGGCGAGTAGTGCCGTTTTCCTCTTTCTTTGGGAGAGAATTGGCTTCTTTTCGCAACGCTGTATCCCTCACTCCTTTCCCCTTTCTCGAGAGATGGCGAAAGACTGCTCCCTTTTTCCAGCTCGCGACGCACCCTTTGTCGCCCCTTCTTTCTTTCTTCCTGACGATGGGATATATATTGAAGGATTTTCTTCCGGGTGGACCAACTTCTCCGTGTCCCTTCCCTTCTCTATTGTCATATAATTAAAGTGTTTAGAGCTTTCTCTTTCTTTCCTCTCCGACGCGGGCGCTCGTAAAGAGATCCTCCTCTTCCTACCCCCTCCCCTTCCCCCCCTTTTTGCGCCGAAGATTGAAAAGACTCTTTTCCCCTTCTTGCTGGCTTGATTCTTTTTTTCCAACAAGCCGCGCGCTTCCTCCCCCCTTTCTCCCCTCCTCTCCCCGGGAAAAATAGAAGTGAGCGACTTCCCCTTTTCTTTTCCTTTTTCCCGAGAAGTCAGTGCGACATTCCACTCTTTCTTTTACAAAACCCGATGCAACAGGACGGCTTTTTTTTTTTTTTTTTTTTCCCCCCTTCCGCCTAGACAAGAGAAAGAGGCACTCCTTTTTTCCACCGCCTTTCCGAACCTCTTCCTTTTTTTTGTCCTGGCGGCGAGAAGACCTCCCTTTTTTCCGAAAAAGGAAAACCTCCTTTCCCGCGCTGTTTCTTCCCTTTCTTTAAGGAGTCGTATTCTTCCCTTTTCAGGCAGAAAAAAAGCAGGGTCTTGGCCCGGTCCTTCTTCCTTTTTTTCCTCTCCCTTTCATGGACATCGCGCAGCGCGCGCTTCCTTTCCTCCTCCTTCTCCCCCTGCATCGGTAATGGGAGAAGCAGCCTTTTCGTATCTTTTTCAGGAGAGACCCTTTTTTTTCCCCCTCCCTTATGTAGAAAGAGGAGCGGCGCCTTAGTTCGAGGCCCCTTCCCCTCCTTCCTTTTTTTTTGGGCCGAGCCGCACCGACCCCTTCCTCCTCCTTCTTTTCCCTTTCCCCCCGAGAGAAGAGGACGTTCCAAATTTCCTCGCTTCTTACCCTGATTTGAAGATGCGATCCTTTCTTTTTCCTTTCTTTCCCTTTTAGGAAAGGAGGTTTCCGTCCCTTACACTCTTCTTTCCTCTTCTCTGTGGAAACGGCCCCTTTTTTTCTTCTTCCTTCTTCCTCTGGGTAGTTGAAGGGGCTCCCTTGAAGTTGGCACCCTCTCCCCCCTACGAAAGGAAGGATCCCCCCCCCCTTTTCCCCTCTTTTTTCCCTGAAAGAGAATGTAGTTGGAACCCCTTTCTTGAGGCAGCCCCCCCTTTTTTTCGCTCCCCCTCGGGGTTGTACAAGGCCCCCCCTTCCACATAAAGCCTTCCCAGCCCCCTTTTTTATGCACCTTTTTCCCTTCTCCCTTTCCCTACGTAGCCGTAACACGAACACGGATTTACCGTTTTTCTTTCTTCCCCAAGCAATGCCAAAGATTAAGCATCGCGCTCCCCTTCCTCTCTTCTTCCCTCTAAGAAGGGAGAGGCCTTCACGTGCCCTTCCCCTCCTCCGTCAAAAAAAGAAGATTCTTTCTCCCCTCCTCTTTCCTTTCTCCTCCTCCCCCCCAGAGAAAAAGAAGACGTTCCCCCCTTCCCGGAGATCGATTCTTTTTCACTGGTGGACAGCTTCTTCCTTTTTTTCCCTTTTTTTCTTCCCCCGTATAGAAGACTCCCCTCCTGCTTTTTTTCTCACTCAAGAGGAAAAAAAGGGATACCCTCTTTTTCCTTTTTTCCACTCTTAAGTAAAGAAGGAAGCTTCTTTTAGCTCCTTTTTTTTCGCCCAGAAAGAGACCCTTTTTCTCTTTTTCCCTTTATGTTTGGACAGATACGGTCTCTTCCTCTCCTTTCCTTTTCCCCCCCCGACGAGGATCTTCCCCCCCTTCCCTTTTTCCATAAAAGATAGGAGAATCCCCACTCTCTTCTCGGCAACGAACGCGAGCCCCCCCCCCCTTTCTCTCCTGTCCCCCCCCCCACGATAAGAGGAGGGCCCTATTGCCATCACTCCCCTTTCCCTTCTTTTTTTTTTTCCCCCCCCCCTGGCCTGAGGACCGGAGACCCGGTGGCCTCTGTTTCTTTCCGTCCCGGAAAAAGTAGTCCCTTTTTTGCGCATTTTTATTCCCTTCCTCCTCTGCGCTGATTGGCGAAACTGTCTCCTCCCTTCCCTGCTTCTTGCCTGGGATTGAAGAACGCCGTTGTCTCGACTTTCTTTATCTCCCCCCTCTTTCTACGTTAAAAAGT
>Ga0179591_1312425_pt1 | contig 12237 bp, 16 predicted proteins | sample CZOMad2_1_08_16f_FD_182891 | JGI IMG/M metagenome (GOLD analysis project Ga0179591, IMG submission 182891) | Vadose zone soil fungal communities from Angelo Coast Range Reserve, California, USA - CZOMad2_1_08_16fungal (PacBio error correction) | ecosystem: Environmental > Terrestrial > Soil >... | reverse complement strand
CCTCGCGCTCCCCCTTTTTTCTCAAAGAACATATACGACGGGGCCACCCCCCCCCCCTCTCCTCCCATTGGGTTCCAGGGAGACAGGATCTCATCCTTTTTCTTCTTTGTAAGCAAAAGGGAAAGCAACACTTTTTCCTCCGTGATTCCGGCGCCCGCACTCTCCTTTTTTCCCTCCTGAAACCCTTGCACTATCCCCTTCTCGAGTGATGCCGTTTCTTGATGGGAACGTAAAGAAGGCTTTTTCCCTTAACGCAGGGACCCCTCTTTACACGAAACGCTTTCCCCTCTTTTCCCCGCAATAAAGGGAGTCGGTACTCTTCCTCCCCTCCGAGCTAAGAACATAAAGCTTCTGAACTCTCCTCGAGAGAGGGATAGACATTAACGTCCCCCCTCTTTTTTCCTTTTACTATAGGAGGGGAAATTGAAATCTTCCACCCTTTTTTTCCCTCTCTATGCGCGGTTGCGACTCGTCAATCACTTTTGGAACTATGACGCACAGTGAACTAGTACTTCTTCCTTCTTCTCGATAAAGGGATTGGTGGCTCGTACATCCACTTTTTTTCTTTTCTGAGAATAAAATTGCCCTATGGATGAGAAGAGGCTCGCCTTCAGTAGGTCTTTTCTTTTAGAGAGTAGTCTCCGAGACGTCCTATTCTTAATGCACGCATGCTAATAGAGCGTGCATTCCCTTCTATTTCTCTTTTTTCTCGAATAGAGATGGGCATGCGTCCTCTCCTCCTTTCCTTTTTTCCACAATCCGCCGGCCCGCTTTTTTTTGAAAAAGGTCTCCCAAGAATGGATAGTCTTAACCTCCCCCTTTTTCTCCCTCGCAGATATTTTCGCCGCGGATTATTCTTTTCCTTTTGGAAATTGGTTCGTCGTAGGTTCTCTCCTTTCAGGGATGACTGCCTCAGGGGGAAATTTAGAAGAGGAAGAAGGTTCGCTCCCTTTTTCGGAAGTATGAAAAGAGATCTATTTCCCCCCCCCCCCCCACGCCCCCCCCCCCCCCCCCCCCCCCCCACCACCACCCCCCCCCCCCCCACAAACACCCCCCCCCCCCCCCCACCCCCCCCCCCCCCCCCCCCCCACTGAACTGAGAGGAGAGCTTTCCTTTTTCTCCTCCTTTCAAATGACTCGATTTATTTCTTCTTTTTTTTTCCCTGATGATGGGTCCGAATCTTGAGTTTTTCTTCCCCCCTCCTCGTGGTAAATGATGATGGTTTGGTAGTCTATATCGTTCTTTCCTTTTTTCTCAGTGGAGGTAATGAGAGATGACGATCAGTCCCTCTCTCTTCTCCTTTCCTTCTTTTCCTCCCAGGGGAATGAATAGAGATCAAGTGTTTTGGTTATTTTTCCCCAGCAGCAGGTTGAGTAAAGAAACAAGCCCTTTTTTTTTTTTTGCCCAAAATGAAATTCGAACATCTTCCTTTTCTTTTCTTTTCATTGGATGGATCCCACTCCTCTTTTCCCGAACCGAGGCGTTCGTTCTCTTCTTAATCGGAATGCTTCAAGCTCGCCCCTTCCTTTCTTCAGTAGGAAGATAGGGGTCTTTCTCTCCCCTTTTCTCCTTTCCACAGAGCGGACACCACCCTCAAGCTTCTCCCACCACACGGAAGGCGTCGAAGGTCTCCCTTCAGAAAGCAATTCTTGGGACGCGGTCCTTTTTTTTCAGATCTAGCCGTCCTTTTTGAGAGAATGAAAGAACAATTCTTGGCTTCCTTTCCCTCGGCGGCCCGCATGAAATTGGTCGCCTTTTTCCCATAGTGCGAAGAGCGCCTCCCCTTCTTGTGAGAGATCGCTTTTCCCCCTCTTCGGACCGAGAAGAGCGGACCTAAATCCTTTCTCTCTAAAAATCGGGCACCCCTTCGTCCCCCTCTCTTTTTCCTATCCGTTGTTGTTGTTGATGCTCTTTGGAACGATGGTTCTTTCTTTCCTTCTCCCCCTCCTCGTATGTAAAAGAGCGCTTCCCCCTTCTTTTTCTGAAAAAAGGCATGCTATCTCATATTCTATTTTGGATGCGCTAGTATCCTCTTTCTCCTTTTCCCGTCTCCTTGAGGGGAAGCCTTCCCTTCCCCGAATGGGGTGGCAAACGTCTCAGAAGATCATTACGGTCTTTTTCCCCCCCCAAGCAAGGGTGACGTCACTCGTCTTTTTTCTCCAGGATAGTTCGCCTTCTCTCTTTCTCCCGTCATAATGGAACACCCCGAGCGAGCGCGAGGCGCTGTCCTCTTCCCTCCCCTAACGGACGAAGAACGGGCCTTTTTTCTCGATGGGCAGGTCCTCCTTGAGGGCGGATATACGCCGAGACGACGCCTTTTTCAAGATGGATTGGGATCCTGCTTTCCTCTGTTCCCCTTTTGGGAAAGAAAGGACGGTTCTTTTGCTTTTCTCCCCGGCGTGTTTTTTTAAGACCTTGCATACCACCCCCTCCCGTCAAATGGCTGAAGGATACCTTCTTTCTCCCCCTTTTCTTTCCTTTATAATCTCGCCTTCCCTCCCTTCATTTCTGAAAGCATTGCGCAGCTATCTCCTTCCCCAACTTAAACCGGAGATTACTACCTCCCACCCCCCCCTGATTAGGACAGCATCTCCTCCTCCTTTTCCTCCCCCCTCTCTCCAGAAAATAGAGAAGTTGAACATCCTTCCCTTCCCTTCCGCTCTCTCGAAGGGACAGTCGCGCCCCCCCTCTCGAGCTAGACCAGGACCTCGGACCGCTTCCCCCCCTTCCCCCCCCGAAATGAAGAGCCCGTCTGGCAGTTCCCCCCTTTTTTTTTCCGAAGAACCTACGGACGCCTTTTAACCACTCCCCCCCTTCTCAGCTTTCGGCAAAGATTTTCGCGCTGATTTCCTCTCCTCGGGTTCGATAGTCGAACCGTGTTCTTTTTCCCCCTTCTGGAGTGGGGAAATGGAAGTCTCTTTCTTCAGGACCATTCTCTCCCTTTCTACACTTGACCGAATCCTGACCAGCTTCGTTCTTTCTGCGAGTTTTTGCTGGTGTCCCTCCTTTTTTCCCTACCGAGATGAAAGAAGACCGACCTCTTTCCCTCTATTTTCATCCTTTCAAGTTGTGCCCCCCCTCTCCAACTTCATTGTTCTGTCCCCCCCCCCCCCCATCAAATGGGGATATCGAACCCCCCCTTCCCTTCCCCCTTCCTGTCCGAAGTTACGAGGTGACTTTTTTTCGGTTCCCCCAAATCAAGAGTTCTCTAGAAACCCGCATTCCCTCCCTTTTCCCCCCTGGAAGATTTCAAGTTCCTTTCCTGACTGAGCCACGCGAATCCCCCTTTGCTCGTTGGTTAGTCAGCTTATAGCATCGTCCTTTTTTAATGCTTTTCCTATTTTCGAAGCGTCGTCTTTTTTTGTCCCCAGAAGAAAGGTACTTCTTCGTTAGTGTAAAGAGTTTCCTTTTTTTCCGGAGTGAAGTGGTACGGCATCCCCTTTTCTTTTCCCGTGGTAAGGACCACCCCCAATCACGAAGACAGGAATCACTCTTGTCTCTTCATTTCCGGAGAAGGGTCCTTTTCTACGGAATCACGTCTCCCTTTCCCCCCCATTGTGGAGTGGAACCCCCCTCTTCTCTTTAATGCTCGAAGAAACCTTATTCTCTTTCCTCCAAGAGTCTCTGTTTTAGAGAGGAGGGTGGTCCCGTTTCTCTTTCTTCACCTTGATGCAGCGCGAGAGGCTCCTCTCTTTTCCCCCTTTTCTAGAGAGAATAGAGCGCGTTCCTCCCCTTTCCCCCCCCTGCAAGATCGAGGGGCCCCCCCCTCCCGAGACCGGTTCACGTGAGACAGGAGCTCTAAGTTTCTTTCATCGCAACACGGCCACGCCCCCTCCTGCTGGAAGAAGTGAATTCCTCTTTCCTTTCCTGCACCCAGGACCCCTGCGTCTTCCCTAAGTCCGCCGCTCGCGTGCCTTTTTCTGAGAGTGATTGACGTGCCCCCTTTGAAACACGTTCCCTGGAACAAGTAACGCCGTACCCTTTGGCCCCGAACGCTTGACCCCCCCTTTTCCCACGAAACTTTTTCTAAGGAAGGAGCATCTCCCTCCCCCCCTCTTCGTCTAAGGGCCAAGCCAGAATCTTTTTCTCTAAGGTCTCGATCGAGAGGGCTAGAACTTCACGTCTTCTTCTCATGTACTCTTGTAGGTTCCCCCCCTTCAATATTGCGTGGATCGAAGTGCCAGATGCGTTTCATCACGTCGTGATCGTGTGTCACTTCTTTTTCCCTTCCGCGATAATTAGCGAATGATCGCGATTCACAGGTGATTGGTTTTTCTTTCCTTTTGGGATTTAGAGCATCACCCTCTCCCCTGAGGATCGCCGCCTTACCAATGCTCCTTGCGTCTGAACGAAACAGAATCCTCCCCCGCGCAGCTTTCCTGCGCCGCCTTTCTCCCTTTTTCCGGAATTTATGCATCTTTTTTTTTTTGATCGATCCGATGTTCCTTTTTCCCTGTAGCAAACGATAATTATGTCCCCCCTCCCCCCGTCCGCGAAACCGGTTCGAAGATCGTACATCTTCCTCCTCTTAGGAACCATCAGCTCGATCTTTTCTCCCCTTTTTCCCCTTTTGAGAACTTGGTATAGTCGTTAGGTCTTCTCTTTCGAGCGGATGCCGCCCTCTGTTTTGCGAAGGGGCGCGCGGCTTTTTCTTTTTGAAGTCTGCACCAATTCTTTTTTTCTCGCCTTCTTTCTGAGTAACGGAAGAAAAATCTCTTTTCCACTGCTCGATTTTTCTTCTCTCTTGTTTCTGCAGAGCGGTCCGAATTATGAGTTTCGCCCTCCTTTTTAAATGATGATGGTTTGTAGTCGCTCTCCCTTTTTCTCCGTGGAGGTCATGCGAGATTACGATCAGTCCCCTTTCCCCCCCCCCACCCCCCGTTACTTTTTTGTGTAACGAGATCAGGTTGTTGGTAGATCTTTTAGTCCAGAACAATGCCTGCGGCCCTTTTCTTTTTTTCCCCCTGACAATTCGCCCAATATTTCTTCTTTTCCTTTCTATCAAAGCCATCGCATCAATCTTCGGCTTTGTATAGCCGAACTCATCGCGACTCTCCTGACGTCTCAGTAAGTGAGTCGTCTTTTTTTCCCCCCCTTAGTAAAGAGAATAGCGTGCTTCCCTTTCCCCACCCCCTCCTCTGTTGCCCATGATGACGGCCATTCCCACCCCCTAAGTTTACGGAAGGCGAAACCTTTTCACGCCCATTCTTCTTGGGCGCTTTTCTTTTGACGATTAGAAAGTCGATCTCCTTTCCCCCTGCCCATTACGTGCCTGTTACCGCTTCTCCCTCCTCCCCTGAAAGGGTTGTACGTCTCAAAGATTCGACGTAAAGCATTCCCTTTCGCAGATAGCATTCCTTCTTCTTGCCCGAGAGCGGAACAGACACCCCTTTCGCAAGCCGAAACATAGGGCCAACCTCCGATCTCTCTCTTTTCCTCTTTTTCTCGAAGATCGGCAATTTTCTCTCTTTTTTTTTCTAGAGAGCACGATATTCTTCTTTCTTCCAGTTAACCCGGTTCCGACTCTTTCTTCCTTCTCTATAAACAAATATTTTCCCTATTTCCCGCTCGTAGAAGAGTGGGAGTTTTTTCTCCTCCCCCCCTTTCAGGCGGGCCTCCTCGCTCAGCAGAGGGCTGGCAAGTCCCTCTCCTAAGAGGAGTATCTTAAGGGAGGGTTTTTTCCCCCCCTCAGATGGGCGTGCTGAGCCATTCCCCTCCCCCTTCGACCTATTCCGTTTTCTGACGTCATCAATGGCAACATTTTTTTTCTTGTTGAAGAAAGAGAGGCGCTTCCTCTCCTCCCCTTTTCCTGAAGAAGGCATGCGCCTTTTGGAAGGCAGGAGATGAGAGGCGGCCCCCAGCCGAGGTCTTGCTCGCTTTTTAGTCCTGCACGACCTCTTTCCCCCTTGAGGGGGGACCGACTACCTCCTGCTGCTCCGCCTTGTTCGGGACTCCCGGCTCCGGCATACCAACAACCTGTTTTTTTTCTTTTTTTTTCTTGAGTAAAGGATCAGCGAGACCGGATCCTGATCTTTCTTCCTCTTCTAAAGAGTCTGACTGCCCCTTCCTTATCTTACCAAAAACCTATAATGTACCCCTTGTTTTGCAGAAAAACTCAGATTTTTCGGGACCCCCCTCTCCCTTTTCCCTTCATACAACGAGCTCCTCCTCTCTGTTGAAACGAATGAATCCATGTTTTTCAGGTACGCGCTCCTCTATTTCTCCCCGAAAAAAAATCTTTTCCCCTACCTAGCAAGCTAAAACATTCGTCTTTCCCTTTTCCATGTCGCGCCCGTCGGGAAGGCATGCCGCTCTCCCTTCCTTCGAAGACCACTTTGAGATACAAAGGTCATACACCCCTTCTCCCCCCTTCTATGATGGGAAGCGTTCCCTCTCCTAAAATTGATGCGTGTCGATTTTTTTTTCCTCGGGCACGGCGGAGTGGTCGTATCGGGCTACTTCTTTCCCTTTTTCTGGTCGATCAACAGAGGATACACGCTGTTCCTCCCCCCTTCTTCCTCTTCGAAGGAAGAGCTTGCGCTTCTCCGGGCGACGAAGCGCTTTTCCTCCGACTTTGTCGGCGGCGCGTCTTGCAGTTGATGCTCGAAAAGCCCCCCCTTTTCTAGCACCACCAATCACCTGATCTCCTCTCCTCTTCTCTGCAGAAGTACGATGGGAACGTGTTTTTTCTCAGCTGTTTGACGAACGTAGACAACCCGGCATCTTTCTTTTTTCTGTGAAGATTTCCCCCCGCAGAGAAGAGACATCGCCCCCCTCCCTCTCCCTAAGGTTTGCTGTAGGGTCTAGCCGCCTCTAGCTCTTTTCCCCCCTTATGGGCACTTATTCCTCTTTTTTTTGCGTGCTCCGGCGTCCCCCTCCGTTATTCGTGGTCAAGCGTTAAGTGTTCCCTCCCGGCGGTACGTGGTCCGGCTTCCCCTTTTCCTCGTTAAGTGGTCCTTCCAGCAATACGCAGATCCTTTCCAAGCATACAAGAGTTACGTAGTGCAGTTTTCTTTGGGGCGAAGAGTTGCGGGAGCCGGACTTCCTCTTTCCCAGTGTTGGAGGGGCCCATTTTTCTTTTCTTCCCCCTTATGAGATTAATGTCTCCACTGGCCCTTCCCCTTCCCTTTGTTTTACGTCTTCCCGTCGGTGAAAAGGAGATAGGCGGTTGCATCTCTTTTTCTTTGAGCGAGCGAGGATCATCTCTCTTTTCCCCTTTTTCTCGGAGCTCCTCGCGAGCGGCAGTCACTTGCCCTTTCCCCCTCGACGGGGCAACTCCGCGACGACCTCCTTCTGGGTACCGAGACAGGATCTCATAAGGTTGAGGCGATGCCCCCCCCAATGGGCAACGAAAAACTGGTTCCTCCTTCTTAAGGAGAAAGCAACTCTGCACCCTTTTTTTTCTCCCCCCCTGCACACGAACGACGTACTCTCCTTGTCTGCTGTTGGGAGAGTGATGAAGAGACCCCCTCCGTGATGAAGGACCACTTCCTTCCCTCAGGAGCCACTTTCCCAGAGCTGGAAAACGTACCCTTCCCCGATCAAGGACGGCGGGACTCCTTATCATTTTTATAAGTGCAAATCCTCTTTTTTAGAGAAGGGATCGCTAGATCTTTCCCCCTTTTTTTCTCCCGTAGGCTTAGCGTGGACAGTAATGTACTCCCCCCCTTGGATCTTCAATATTGCCGGTGATCCCTCTTTTGTTGAGACTTTGGTCAATCACTTTTTTTTTTCTCGAAAGTGCCCTCGGACCATGCATCTACTTCTCGATAAGGTTCTTGGGTAGTCCAGACACAAGGACTTTTTTCCCTTTCAAAAGATGATGCGAGCGGCCTCTTCTTTTTCTGTCATTAGGTAGCGAGTAGTCGCCCTCCTTCCCTTCCCCACCGCGCCCAGCTTTCCTGCTCTCCCCCTCCTTTCTCCCTCTGTGAGGAATTAGAGCAGCGTGTAGACGCTTTCTCGCAGAAGTAGCCACCGATATTCCCCAAAAATAAGAAGTGCCCTTTTTTTCCCCCCCCCTGTTCGACATAGAGACGCAGCCTTTCCCCTCACCCTGCGCCATCAGAGCGAGTTTTCGCCCGTCTCACTTGGTGAGAACTGGTACTTCCCCTTGATTTAGAGAGGATGCTTTTTTTTCTAGAGGACGAAGTGTGTCGGGGGGCTCCCCCTGCAAACGCTCGACTTCCTTACTTGCGGAGCCGCGTACGCGAACCCCTTTTCAAATGCTCGATTTCTTCCTCCTTTTTCTTGCGATGCTTGCGGTCACGCACTCTTCTTTCTTTTTCTTAGCCGCATGGGTACAAGATGATTTTTTCCCCTCCTTTTGCAAGACTTCGTTGAGACTTTTTTTTCTTCCTCCAGAAGGTATAGCGGATCAGGTCACCTCATCCCCTGGAATTACTGATCCAGGTTGTTGGTAGGCTATTTTTGGAGTCAAGAAAAATTGCCTGTCCCTCTTCCCTTCCCCCTCCTTTCTGTAACAATGCAATTCTCTTTTCCGGAGAAGGGATATCCCGAGCCAAGACAGAGGCGCCCCCTTATAGCAGAACAACTCATCGCCGCTCCTCCTTCTTTCATCGTATTAGTAATTTCTTTTTCTCTTCCAGCGACTAGCGTGCTTCACAATCTCTTCCTCTTGTGACTTGGACGGCATCCACCACACGGACTTCCCCTGATACCTGGCTAAGAACGCCCATCTTCTTTTTCCCCTTTCTGGGTTAGATATAGGAAGTACTTCTTTTTTTTCCTTGAAAAGCCCATTCGGTCCTGTTTTCCCCAATAGCGGCGGCCCTCCTTTTTTCCCGTCCTCAAAGAGGATACGAGCCCCCCTAGTGTGAGAGATAGAAATGCTTTTCCCCTGACCCTTCCCCAATTTAGTAGCGTTTCTCTTGGCCACCCCTTCGCACTTGCCGATCTCTTCCTTTTTTCGAGAGATCGAAATTCGACTTTTTATGGTTATAGAGCGCACGCCTCTTCGATTTTAAGAGCGACCCCCATCACCAAGAATGCTATATTGCACCCTCTTTTTATAGTTGAGGACTTCCCCCTTTCAGGCGGGAAGAAGATATACTTTCAAAGGTTTTGAAGGGGATGGCAATTTTTTCGAGATCGAACCAGCCCCCCTCTTCAAAAGAAGATGGGGCTTCTCGCCTTAGGAAGAATTAGTGTGTCTCCCCTTTCATAATGCCACCCGAGTCTGTGTGTACAGCGCTTGTGACACTCCCCCCTAAAAAAGAGATACCACTTTCCCCTTACTTTTCTTTTTTCTGAGAGAGGGCGGCTCTCACAGACGCCGCTTTTCCTTTCTTTTCCCCTTTCGTCCATGACAACGACCTTCTTTTTATCCTTGCCCAGGGGGAAGACAGAAAAGTACTTTTTTCTGCGTGCTGATGCTCGACGACTGCTATCCAACTGGAGGCAGGATTACCTTCCCTCTCGTCATCTCGCTTTCTCCCACCTCCACGAAGGTCTGCACGCTTGGCCCAAACATCATCATTTCCCTTCCCCCTGGGTTGAAGAAAAAACACTCCTCTTTTCCTCCCTCCCACAAGCGAGAGTACATTTTTCCTTTAACATTATCCAGCGTTTTTCGCCGGTTCCTTCAAAAAAAGAGTCGATCTTCCCCCTCGCACAGATACAACCCCCCCCCCCCCGCTTAGAAATGAAGTAGCCCTTTCTTTCCCCCCCCTCTCTAAACCAAACGTTGCTGTCGAAGACCTACGACTCCTCCAGCACTAAGACGCGGCGAAAAGATTTCCGTTTTGGGGAAGACGACCATGCTCTTCTCTCTTCTAAACGTGGTTTCTCGACGCGGGCACGCGTTTGAAAGTACTTTCCCCGAGCAGGAACATCGCGAGTCTCTTTTTCCGAAATCTGCACAGCTCGATTTCCTTCTTTCCCTGAAGAGCGTTCGGCTGGGGAGATGCTTTCTCGGGCTCTTTCCCCCTCCAGCGCTGTCCGGCGGCGATTTCATCATCTTTTGCCCCTTATGCTCAGAAAAGCCCCCTTTTCGGAGTTTTAGAAACACCCTAATCCATTCAATGCGCTCAACTGTACGAGGGACACGGTTCTTTCCCCCTCACGTGATGACGAATTCCACCCCTTTCCCTCGCTTCTTCAAGATGAAGATTTAATTACAGAGCCACGCGAAGCAGACGTTTCCTCAGAGATCCGTTCTCTCCCTTGGCAATGTATAGACGCTTCTTCTGCGGTCTCCCGGCGTCCCGACGCCCTGTTTTTTTACGTGTCCAGCGTTCCTTTTTTCCTTTCAGGCGTTACGTGGTCCGGCATCACTTCTTGGTCGGCATAACGCGGCCCTTTCCCTACGTTACCGCGCATCACGCGATACGGGAAGCAGGGGTCCTGGGTTCTTTAATCACGTCGTCCCTTGGCCCAGTGGGTTTGCGTGGCCCCCCCGCCCAGTTGTTGCCGGAATTGCTCGCGCGCCCCCTGAGAGTCCTGGATCACAGGGAAACCCTCTTGAGGGTGGCAACGTAGATATGGATTTCCTCCTCCTCGCTCTTGACACTTGCTGCCGGCGCGAGATATTCTCTTTTCGAGAGATCCTCGCGAGCGGCAGGCCCTCCTATAGACGGGGCAAACTCCGCGCCCTCCCCTTCGACAGGATATATAAGGTTGCGGCTGCCCCCCTTAACTCCAACACTTGCCACGCAACATGGCCCTTTTTTCCCGGCGCCCGCAACTCTCACCAGGTCCCCGGCAAATAAGGAACGCCTTTTCTGCGTAGTGCTGGGCCGCGTTCGCCGGACCGCGCAGGAACAACGCCCCCAAGTAACGACGGACCACGTACTCAAGCTGGAAAACGTCCCGCTTTCCCCGGGCGGCGGACGGGGACGAGCCCTTGGCCAGCCTCTGGTCGATAAGTGCCATCCCTCCTTGTTCGAGACGGATCGTCGAGCTTTTCCAGTCTGATTGGTGTCTTTTTTTAGTTTCAGTGAAATCTTCAAGCTTGCGTCTCGCAGTGCCTATTGGTGTTGCGACTTCGTCCCCCCTTTTTTTCGGTTGCCACTAGCAGCACCGTGCCCTTTCTTTCCTCTTTTTATGGATTCGAGAGCCAGGTGATTGGTGGGCTCCTTCCCTCCCAAGGACTTTGTTTTCCGAGCATCAATTGCCGCGCGGCCTCGCCGCCGCTTAGCGCGTCGTCGCTAAAAAGCATCCCCCAGCACCACTTTCAGCTCTTCATGAGCCGCTCTTGCCAGAATGTCGAGCAGCGTGTAGCGACGATGGTCCTTTTTCCACCGATATTCATGTCCCCCCCCCCTCCGCCCCCGTGCCCGCGTCCGCGAACCCCTTCCCGCCAGCATGGTCGTCTTCCCCGCGATATTTAGCCGAGGATGAGGATGGATTTTTACCTTGGTATCGTAGTAGTTTCTTCGTGACAGACTTGTTTTCGAGCGGATGCCTGCCAGACGCGGGCGCTTTTTACGAAGGGGCGCGCTCTTGAGAGTCGGACCTTTCCCCAGCTCGACTCTTTTTTTCGCGAGGCCGCGTATAACGCTGGATGAATCGTTCACTGCCTCCTTTTTTCCCTGCGATCGATGAGGGGCCGATTTTGTTTTCGGCAACCCCCTTTCGTAGTAGCCGCCGGTGGTACATGATTGATGTCCTTCGTGCAGACTCGTGAGAATTTTTCTTCGAGATGAAGATCAGGCAGCCGGTTTCTCTATCAGGTCCCCTGCCGCCAGTGGACTGAACCTTCCCCCTCTGTCGAGCAGCAGCACGCCGGGTCTTCCAGCAGCCCACACGTACTTTTATGCGAACATCTTGAGGTCGTGCAGGGACTGCTATCCAAGCCATCGAGAAACTTTCCGGCGGTCTAGCCGCCCTAATCGCCGCCTTTCCTGCGATGGCCGTCTAGTCAGTGAGTCTGCTCGGGTTTCTTTCGAGTACAGAGCCTAGCGTTCTCTTTTCAGCTTGTTGCCCAATGATTTCTTCCAGGCGTCGAAGAGAACTGACCATTCTCCCATCTTCTTGGGAAGAGTTACTTAACCCTGATTTTAGCCTCTCGCCCGTAATCATTCCTTTTCCAGCCCATTCTGATGTTACGAATAGCCTTTTTTTTTTTTTCGCTACGTCCATCAAATTCTTCCTCCCGACTAGAAATATGGGTTGGAGATATATCATGACTTGTTCAACAGAAGTAGCGAAAGCTCCCTCTTTTTTTCCTCTTTCTAAGCGTGCGCGATAGAACCCCTTTTTTTTTCCTTACCAATGAAG
>Ga0179591_1310688_pt1 | contig 12237 bp, 16 predicted proteins | sample CZOMad2_1_08_16f_FD_182891 | JGI IMG/M metagenome (GOLD analysis project Ga0179591, IMG submission 182891) | Vadose zone soil fungal communities from Angelo Coast Range Reserve, California, USA - CZOMad2_1_08_16fungal (PacBio error correction) | ecosystem: Environmental > Terrestrial > Soil >... | reverse complement strand
GCCCATTCGTACTTTGTCGTGATTACGCTGTGGCAGCGGATTGACTCAACGAGAAGAGAGCTTCCCACGCATTGAGGCAGTTTTCCCTTTTTCTTTTGACGGCGACTAGTCCCCCCACTCCACCCGGCCCTTTCCTTTGTCGGTGCACCCTTCTCCCATTGCTCGACCCTGCATCTTTACCTTTTTTCCGGAGAACTCTTTTTTTGTGAGCCCCCTGTCCAAAGCCGACCCCGGAATTGAGCAGACCACCCCCATCTTGAAGCTGTGTTCCCCACAACGCGAGTCTTTCAGAGTGACTGTGTGTGTTCCTCGGCGGCAGCAGGCCTTATGCGGTCGCTCTTTCTGTGTCAGCGAAGGTTTGATTACCACCCCAGCCCGCCTCCCATACAAATAAGCAATACTTGGAGCCGGCTTCCCAAACCCATTTCTCTCTATTACCCGCAGAGATGCTGTCCCACGTGCTGGATCGGGGCAATGTTTAGGCTTCGCCTTCACGTCACAGGAGACTTGACCTTGGTCGTCTTTCTCTTCTAGGAGTCTTTTCTTGGTTGCTTTGCATCTTTTGAAGTTGCGTCCCGGGATTTTTGGCCAACCAAGTGGACTGGCACTTGACCCTCCACCCTAGAACGGAAACTGTTTCTCCCTGAGCCCCACCAGTTGCATCTTAGGAAATGGCCGCCTTCCCCTTTTCGCAACCACGTACCACATCTTCTTTCCGCTGGTTTTTGCTTTTTTCCCTTGGTTTTTAGAGAGTTTTGGCGACGCCCTTAGGAAAGTGTCTGGAGGCTTATCCTCTTTGGGGACTTATACATTTCCCCATTTCCGTTCTGGGCGTGGTTTGGCTTCCTCTTTGCGTTCCGTTCCCTTTTTTGACCGCCGCCTGAAAGTACCTGCCCCCAACCCACGGTGGTGACGTCCCCGAATCGTCCCCGCCGCCGTTTGAGCTGTTCGCACCTCTCTTTTTATTCCCAATCATTGCCGACGTAATTAAGTCATATCCGCGCCCTCTGGACACCTCGGTGGTAAGGTTCGGACTCCTTCTTTCTTAAAAGTTTTCCAACATGTGCTTGCTTTCACGGATTTTTTTGCATCGGGCTGAAGCGGCTTTGGCACCCCCAATCCCCCACGAGTTTTTTTTCGTTCTCTTTCCAATTGACGGACCACCTATACCGTTCCACCCCAATTTACCACGATTTTTCGCTTTAGCCCCCCTGCGCTATCAACTGCGCAGAAAAATACGAATTGCCTTTTCAGGTTACTCTATAGGCATTTTCTCGAGCTGCGGATCTCCGACCCTCCCATTCAGCCTTCTTCAGGTGACTCCATCGGTCGTGTGGCCTTTTCCCTTCCATTTCTTTCCACCCTTGCTTTTAGACCGAGTCGGTTGGCCGAAGAGTCGGAAGATCGATCTTGGTGGTATCTTGGAGAGTTTTTTCCACACTGGGAGTTCCGCTGTGACCAAGGGACATCCTCTTTTCTGACTCCGCTTCTCTTCCCCCTTTTCTGCATGGGCTTCAGCTCGGTTCTACCGTTTAGTGAAAATGTTGCGCCGCTGTTGCGAGCTCTCAAGCCTAAGCTTCCGCGACAATCCCTCGTTTCCATTGACTGTTCCTTTCAAGATTTTCTCCCCCTAGGGCCGGGGAATCCCGCCCCTACACGTGGAGAGGACTTGTTTGGGGTTTTCTCGGATTTTCTCCTTTTTTGGCTAATTTGGCGGGATTGTCGTGTTAAACGAGTCCCAGACGCCGCCTTTTTCTGTCTCTCCCCCGGTCACCTGAAAAGCGGTCATTCCTGATCCTACTATATTTAATACTCCGTTTTTTTTTTCTTCTCTCTCCAACAGAACCTACCGCTTTTCGGTCATGTTCATCGAGCTTATCCTTTTTGCTGGACCGGTCCACTCCACTAAACCAATTCTCCCACCCACCTTAGCCAAATAAGAGTCCACCACCTAGAACCCGTTTTTTTTCCTTTGATTTTTTAAAGTCTCTTCCTGCTTGTAGACAGCACTCTTTTTCGATTTTAGGCGCCTGAGGCCCTGGGTGCATGCTTCATCCCCTGCAACACCCATTTTTTCCTGACCCTCCCAGGTACCGACGCAAGCTTTCATTTGCGGCGGCTCCCCTCTTGTAGAACCAGAGGATGTAGTTTTTTTTTTCAGCCTTCCCCATTGTTCGGCCAGCTCTCCACGGATTCCCCCTTCTCCTGCATGTAAAATGGCCAACGACTCGTGAGTCCATCGAAGGTGCAAGTTTCGCAAGCAGCCCTTCTGTTTCTTGGCTTTTCCCCGTCCTCATTCTCAGTTGTTGGCTCCGCAGCTCCCGATAAGCTTCCCTTCCAAGCATGCTCAGGTCATTTTAACTTTTCTAGTTTTATATCAGTTTTCGTACTCGACCCTAATTAGTTGACCTCTTGGTTCGCTTTTTTCTTGGGTGTGTACAGAACCTTTCCAGTTTAGCCAATCCTCAAGGAAAAATCAGTTTTGAGTTTCTTTCCCCAGCCCCCTTTCCTTCCAAGCCTTCATATTCTCCGGACAATCCTTCCCCCCTTTTTCTGCAGCACCCCAATGTTTCTAGTTTTGTGTCCTTCTCTTCCCGCGTTTAAAGTCTCCTGTTGATCTAGATGCATGCTTCGGCACTATTGTCCAGTCTCTCTCGGTTTGCGTTTTCTCAAACCATAGGCCTTTTTGGGCTCTTTCGTTGAAAACAACCCTTTGGTGGAATTATATCTTCTTTTCCTTCCTCAATTCCCCTGCTTTTCAGCCCCTCCGTGAAGCCTGCTCACCCCAAGCACTTTTTTTTTTGGTGGGAATTCCCTGTAATTGCTCACTCTCCCTTTTTAGTTAATCCTCAAAGTTTTCGCCCCGTCTTCCGCAAAGCACCCTTTCTACGCGCCCCAGAGATCCGCACCTCCCCCATCCCCTTTGATGCGATTTTTCCATGGTTGTTGAAGTGAAGGTCCAGTCCGACTTGCGTGCTCTCCGCCTCAGTTGGAGACGCTCCCCTTTTCCGTATGTTTTTCCCCAAGTTTTTATTTTTCCACCCCTTCCGCTTTTTACCCCGGAGCATTCAATACACGCCCCTCAGTTTTATCTCCCGCGACCCTATTGACTCTAGTCTCAGCGGTGAAAGGTCCCTTCAGCTCCACTGCAATCACTTGTTGTGAAATCCCCGCTTCGTAAGATCATTTCCATTTTTTACTTTTTCTCGGCTTCTCCCTTGTCGTAACTTACCACGCGTTAAACCCTTCCCTTCCCTTCCCATACCCATCCGGTCACATCCCGTTTCAAGCCCTTTCTTCCCCTTCCCCCCCGTTACGTAATCTCCACCTCTAGATAACTGTGTCGCACCCGTTAAACTTACGATTTTTTCTGGGCTTCGTCGGTGCATGTTGCTGGTACAAAACCTGGCGTTTCTTCCCCATCGAAGAGTCAGTCCAAGTACCTGGGTTTTCTTGCCACAAAGGAATGGTTGGATGATGGGTTCCTCTTCTTTCCGCTCCTCTAATCTGCCCTCTGCGATCGTTCAAGCTCCTCTTATATTTTTTTCTGCTTTCCACTTTTTTCCCCCCCCCCTCAATTCCGATCCCCCCTTAGATACTTCTGCCCTGCTCAAATTTTGCATTCCACTCCGATTAAGCCATTCCCCCTCGCACTATCGCGCCATTTCAGCGGTTTTCATTTCATATCATCTTTCCCGCTTCCTATTTCCATATGAGTTTTCAGTGTCCGGAATCATCTTTGGCTCCCCCTTTGCAGTTTCCAACTTTTTCACGTTGAATTTCCCCCCTGTCTCCCCCCTTTCTTCCGCGCCCTCCAATCCCGTCCGAAGCCGCCCGCAGGTATTCCGTCCACTTCCCCGTGAATATCAATGTCCAGCCCAAGGCCCGTTATCCCCCCGAATTACTTGGAGCAATCGCTGCTTCAGTGGCCCTCATTTTCCTTTCAACACCCCAAGGTGAGCATATCATCGCTATCCTTTCAAGGAACACGTAACGGTCTTTTTTTTGCCGTGCAATCTGTCCCTTTCAACGGCTTATCCCTCCCAATGCCCGCTTCACGGCCCCCAGATCCTTTAGGACAACCCCCTTTCTCCCATCGCTTATCCCCTCGCCTCCCATAACTATCGGCGTTTGATTCGCCCGAAACGGCTCGTTCCACTACTCCCAGCTTTTAAGGATCCCCACGACTGATTGTTTTTCCTATCCCCCCCCTAATATATCTATTTATCTCCTCCATTGTTGCTGTTTTGTTTTCTATACTGATTATGGACGACCATTCCCTCTGTGGCCTTCCTTTTGCCCTCTCTTTGGTAGCTTAACGCGGCCGTTTTCCCCCGATCATTGAAGGTTGATTGGGCATTCTCGTGTCCCGCGGCATTTTGTCGCTTGGGGCTTACCTTTTTCGTTTTTTTGGACCTTTTTTTTTTTAAGAGCGGTTTGCTGTGGCAGCGAGGGGAGTTCATCTCTTTTTCTCCATTTTCCCCCTTTCCCTTTCCCCTTACGTTTATGTGATGCCCTTCCCCTTTTTTTTATTTTGGGCACCGACATGATTTGCTCTTCTTATTGATCCCAGAGGGATGTCCTACCGGCCTTGCGTGACAGGATTTCTCTCATTTTTTTCGTTCCGGCCTTGAACTCCCCCAAGAGCTGGGCGATCCCTTTTTTTTTTCCTCTTGTTTTTTCTTTTTTTTTTTTTTTTCTTTTTTTTTTAGTCCGTTCGGCGGTTGTGCGGGTTAATCGCTTGAGCCCCATCTTCCCACTTATCTCAAGAAGGACCACCATCCTTGAAATCTAATGCCGTCCACGATTTGGAAACCCTTTCGCGATCATCTGGCGGGAGCCACCCTGTAAAAAGCTTTTCCACGTCTTGGTCTTTTTTCGCAGTGCGACTTTCCTGAATGCGACTCGGATTTGATGATTCGGAGGCATGTGGCAAACATTGCCCCGCGCCTTTCATGGTACCTTACCTGTTTTGGCTCGTGATCCTTGTTCTTTTCTGCTTTCTGGTCCCCTTTCTCCCTAAGAGGCCCAAGCAGAGAGCTGGGTCGTTGGGACGTCGGAACACCCCACTTTCCCCTTCCTTGGTCAGCAAGTGATTTTTCCCGCTCCCCGTGTTGTCCGCCCCTGCGAGCCTTTAATGCAACGCCTTGTAGACAGAAAATGCTTTTTCTGGAGTCCCCCCCCCCCCTAAACCCGCATCGACTTCTTTCCCATCTCGAGTGATTCTCGCGGCGGAGATTTGTCGTGTTTCTCTGCTTCATTACCTCTTTTTTTTTTTCCCCCCCAAGGATTTTGAGTCGGTACGCCCTCTTCTCTCCCGATTTTATTACGCAAAGCTGAAGAAGCCGGTCAGGAGCAGAACACGATCACTTGCCTCTTCGCTTCTAATCGCGGATTTCTTCTCTTTTTTCTGGAGTTTTCCGGCTTACGACACCGATGGAAAATTCTAAGCTTAGTTGCTTTTAGATTCCTCGATGAAGGCTTTTACGCTTTGTTCCGTGCATCTTTTACCAATGGCCCCCTCCTCTTAGTTGATTCCACTATTCTCTTGGAAGCCACCTACTCCCCAATTGTCCCCTCTTTGCCGCACCATGTCCCAAGCGTAGTAACGGATCGCCACCACAAGTGGATCATAACGATGTTTTTGTTCCTTTTCCGGATCCCTTGCTACGTAGTCTTTGCAGGCGGTTTTTTTCTTCCCCCCTCTTTCTTAATTCTCGACCCCTTGGTTAAGTAAAGTCCTTTTCCTTTTTTTTTGAGTTGGTGAGCCTTTTTCACGGCGGCGGTTTTCCTTCCCTGGAGTATTTGCTGCCTGACGTCTAATGCCTCCCCTTCTGCAGATCACCAAAACTTATTTTTTTTGTCTTCACGAGAACCCAGCTTTGTTCCTTTTCATACCATCATTTTTCCCCAATACTGGTGCCGAACTACTCCCGTCCCCCTTTCTGAATCTTGAAACTCTCTTTCTTGGATCGTTCCTTTGAGGCCCTTGGCTGGACCCTTGGTGCTTGCTCACAACGTTTTTTTCCTTTTCGCTAGTGCGCCTTTTTCATCTTTTGCTTGGGTCCCATCAACTATGTTTTGTGCTGGGTCTCTTGTGTTTTGGGGCGTGGAGTTTTCCTTTTTGCGATTTGGCGACCCTTTCGGTTGCTTTACTCACGCAGGATGAACCAACTTTGGCGTAAGCGCGCTATTTTCCCTGCATCCTCCCCAAAAAAACTTTGCTTCTTTTTTCCCTTTATGCAGGCCTTATCGCTTTCGGATTTTAACCATGAGCATTCGTTCACACTGGGGGGTCTTTCCTTCCCTACCACCTTCTCGACAACTTTCTTCGCTGCAAGTGAGTACGGTTGGCGGTCCCTTTCCTTTTTCGGCTTATCTTCTGGGGAACCCTTTGACTCTGAACAACTGGCAGGGCTGTTTTCCCCCTCCTCCGGTCGGACTCGCTGAGTCCCCACCCGAAATGCTTCTTTGACTCTTTGGGTTGTTTTTCTCTTGAACTTTTATGAAACATTTGGGTGTTTCCCGGCCAGCTGATGAAGTTTCTTCCCCGGCGTCTCCCAGAATCTGGCCGAATACAAAATTGGGGCCGGTGATGATTCAAGAGCAGGAGACCAAGAGGTTTGCAGCTAAAAGGTTTTTTTTGCTTCGTTTTTGCTTTCTTTTGACGTGCCCGGTCCTTCCTTGGTCGGGAGTGTTTTTACAGTCCGGCCGCCCTAGAGCTTCGATAACTGTTTCAATTTGTCCCTTTCTGATTTTCTCTCTCTTCCCCCCCTTGTTTCTTTTGATATATCTTCCATCTTAGATTAGTCCGTTGATCGTACTCTCTGAGGGCTACATTTTAAACCCCCCCTCAGCCCCCCAAACGTCGGCCAGAAACCGAAAACCCCCTAGACAAACGTCTCCCAAGTTTCTTGGGGCTTTCATCTTTTTTTTTTTCTCCTGCTGTAGCCTCACCTAATCGCAAACGCGCTTTTATCCCTCCCCTTATGAGGCGGACTTTTACTCTTTCCTTTCCCAGCGTCCCCGCAAAAACCCTTTTCAGGCCCCGCATGGGAAGACGCCCCCGAGCTCAGGACACTACTCCCTGCGTCGCTCCTATTCTCGACCCAATTCTGTCCTTCTCCCCAGGCTCCCTTCAGGTCAATCCTCCTTTTCCCTTTTTTCACATAACTGGCCCCTCTCCCTCGCCAATAAGGCCCAGACTAGTTCCGCCCTGACCCCAATTTTCCCTGCTTTTAGTGTAACTGCCTGCCTTGCACTGCACGTAAGGCATCTTTTTTCTCATTGGGAGTCCCGTTCTTTTTTTTTTTTTTTTTTTCTTTTTTTTTTTTCTGGCTGCAAGTTTTCCCGTCTGCCTCATTTCACATCTTTTTCCCACCCTCCGTTTCGCCCCCATAGAAGTTTTATGTGTTTCATCGGTTATTTTTTCGAGAAAAGTCCCTTCAGTAAAGTTCCCAATCCCCCCCACGCCATCTTTGTCTTTAGGTGACACCGTCCCGAACCCCGCCTTCTGCAACTCCCCTTCAGTCAAACCCCCCCCGTTTTCCTCCCAAACAACTTTTCAATCAGGACGGAGTCCGTCTCTTCCCAATCCTCTCAGTTTTACACTTCCTTTTGCGCGGATCTTTTCCTGTTCCCCCTGCACAATCTTTTTCCCAAGGCGCAGCCTTTTTGAGCCGTAGTCAACCTGCGGATTTTTTGCGGTTCTTAGTCAAAACGTCCCTTTCTGTGATATGCATCGGTCGTGAACTTCTTGTTCTGCAGCTTAAATTCCTCCCCCTCTCATTACTACCTTTGTGATGCCCTCCCTTCCCCCAACTCCACTCCCTTCAAATGTCCTTCTTTTAACAAGATTCATCTTTCTTCCTTCCAATACTTTCTCTCACCAGCGCACAGTGCCGCGATCTCCCCCGCCAGCTTTTCACCTCCCCACAAGCTTTCGCTTGTTCGTGTGTCCCTAAAGGCATTCAGTTTAAGATTCATTTCCCTTCTCGCCTCCTGTTCCTTCTTTTCTCCCGTTTTACCCCTCTTTTGTTTCCCTAGTCCTTTGGCCATCCACCTCCACTCGCTCCGTTCCCCTTTTTCCCGGATGCACGAAACTTCCTCAATCTAGTAAGATCGCGTATTGTTCACCTCCTTCCCCTGTGCTTCTCTGTCTTTTTGAGGTGAAACCCGTGGATATCCGATATTCGCGCCACTCGAATCTTTCTCTTTTACGCTTTTCCTGATGCCTTTCTGAAAAGCGTATCACCCCTCGTTTTTAATCCCTTTTGAACATCCATCCTCGTCCTTCTTCAGGCCCCCGTCGCATCTTCCTGCCTCCGACACCGCCTCGGTTTAGTCAGGCTTAAACATTCAATCATTTGCTTTTTCTGTTTTCCATCGGCGCATTTTGGATCCCCAATAGGAGTGTACCGATCGCCTCCTGTAAGTCAACTTAAAGTCGTGTTTTGTATCCGTTTGACCCCAGCTTGCCCCGGACTTGTGGACTGCAGCTTTTGTTTAATCCTCCGCTCCCTAATTTCGCCTCTGCTCTACTTCTGCGTCATTTGAATTTTTTCGTCAGACCCAGCAAAACTATTCCCCACCCGACCTCCAAGTAAGACGAATCTGCCCTCCCTTTTCCAATGTTTGCCACTATATTCCTCCCAGGCTGTTCCAAATCATCATCGTTCAACTCCTCCTAGTCTTCGGCCCGGGCCCCCCCACGTCGGTCACCGCCCTTTTTCCAGTTCCCCCCCCCTCCGTTAATCTCGCAGTTGTTACGTTCCTCTTGGCGCCATGCGCTGACCTCTCGTTTTCCTTTTATTGAAAATCCGCTTCAATTTCCTGTCCCCCCCGATCAAAACCCCGCCCCGCCCCCGCCGCGAATCCTCGCAAGAGGGGCGCCCGCCAGTTTTCCCCCCCCCTTCCTACTTCCCCTTACTTCCGGTCCTCCTTCGGCTAGAAACATACCTCTGGATCCGTGCGTTTTCACTCCGTCCCCTACAACAACCCCCACCCGGTGCAATTCAGGGATTTTTCCTTCTGCCTTTCCCATTGGGAATGACTCAGGAAAGTCCGCAAGTCACACGCCCCCCTTCTTCCACCTTCCACTCCCGCCACTCCGGGTCTTCATCATTTTTTGGGTTTTTGAAACAGTCCCCCACGAGTTTATTGCCCCCGCGCCACCTCGCCCGCGGGCCCGCTCCCCCCACTCCCACCCGGCCTTTCAATCTAGATGACCCAAGGCCTTTTCTTTCCCTCCTCCCGGTCGCTGCTTTCTCCCCGGCCATTCTGGTTTGATGTCCCAGGGTCGTTTCCCAATCATCTCTCTCCTTTTCTTTTTGTGAGATCTGATTGAGACCCCCTGAATTCGGGGTCTCCTGAAAAGCTGCTTGTCTTTTTCGAGTCCGTTCGTTTTCGCTTTATAGATAGCGTCGGTTTTATTTGGGTACGCGTGCCTCTGGTCAGGATCTTTTTTTTGGGACCCTAACGGCTCTGTTCCTGACGGTCGTTTTTTGAATTGCTGTCGTGAGGCGGCAGCCTTGGAATCTTTTCAGACTTGTACGATGCCGCAGCCCCAGTTCCTACCTTCATTCTGGCCCGGCCGCGCGAATAATTGAACTGGGGCCTTTTGTTCCCCCGTGTCAATTGTGCCTGTACGCTCAGTCCTGTATTGTTCCCCCCGATTTTTTTCACTCGATCCCCCAATTGCTTCCGGCCGCCCATCTGTGGCGACTATTCGTCCGTGGATTCGGAGGACGTTGAGCGTGATTGTTATACTGTCTTCATTTTCCTATTCTTTTTCGTACACGACGTAGTGATGCTTCGGGTTTTGGCACACCATGCCTGGAAAACCGCAAACGTCTGAGGGATATACTTTGAACGCCCTTTTTCCTTGGAGGACCTACAGGTCAAGCCTGGAACTATTCTGCGGCGACTTTGCGGTTGGTCCTATTTTCCATTTCCCACCTTTTTTGCGCCTGGTCCTCCTAAGTATCTTACGTTGTTCGGGATTAGGTCCTCGTGTCGTTATGAGCACCTCTTGCTTCCATCAGTCGGCAGATCGTTAGCTTAGAAAGAGGGCACCCCCGCTCTGTCCCTTCATTCCGGTGCCCCTTTGTACTTCCCCCCCTCTCCGGGGTTCTGCCACCTTCCTTGCGGTGTTTCTAAGAGAACGCTTTTTTTGTGAATCTCCAGCACCCTTTGTCGCCCCCTTACGTACTCAAGAACCAGATTTAGGGGCCCCCACTCGAGAGCTTTCCTCTCGGAGTCTCTTTGCCGGTGCCTCTTCTGCAGGTCACCTCTCTGGTGTACCTTGTCTTTTTCTTTGTCCGAGCCTTTGTTGACTAACTTCATCACACTAGGAGAAGCCGGCGGACAAGCATTCAACCTGGCTCTTGTAGCTTACAGTTCTCTATTCTACCAGTGTCGTCTTTTGGAATTTTTCCGGCTTTCTAGATCCCCACGTTTGGCAGGAGAAGAGCACGTTGGCTTCCTGATGAGTCCTTTATGGACTTTCGTGATATGGCAAACTTGCCTTCGCTCTTTCTTTGCAACCCCCTTGGCCCCCCATAGTTTGTCAAGAGTGCCTTCCCAGGGAGAGCCGCCCCCCGACCTTTAGGCGGTACTGCCTTCATTTTCGCACAACTTCCAAGGGATCACGCGATGGATTGCGGATTTTTTCGACGGTTTTCCTTTTTTCTTACTCCTTTTAGCTACCTTTTTTTTTTTTTTTTTTTTTTCCTGTCGGAGCATTGACGAAAATTCTGAATTTGGTTCACGTTTTTTTCAATTACCCTTGCTTTTTCCTTGTATGTGGTGATCCGAATTCACTTTGTTGCTTCCCGCGGCCTGTCCTTTTCGCCTTTCCCCCTCTAATGATTTCCACGGAGCGATCCCTTCCACGGTGTTTTTTCAGTTTACGTACGACCCCCCCTTCCCGTCCGCCTGTTTTTACTTCTTGGAGCCTCCCCACACTCTCTCCTTGCCCCCGTTGACCAAGTCCGCAGTCCGGGCAGCCATGTCCGCGCGTGGACATTTTTTCCTTGCCTCACTCCGTTGGAGTAAACGGGCCCCTTGTGACTTTTGCCCTTTTTGACGGAGGTAGGTCCTTTTCTAATTTTTGTGTGGCCCGTGGCACCCCCCACCCGATGGATTCTTGCTCTGGCCGAATGGGTTCGGATTTTTCCTGTACTACGAGTCTTCCACCCCACCTTCCGATTGGGCGCTTTTACCCGTTTTAACTCTTTCCCCCCTCCAGTTCCCAAATGATTTTTCCTAATTGTTTTTAAGTTAATTGCCTTCTTATCGAGTTTTGCTATTTTTCCAGGCCTTAGGCCTCCCTCTATTTTTGGGCGGCCTCTCCCCTGCCCCTTTTACATAACACCTTGGCTTCTCATAGGTTGTCCAATTGAAATTCTTTGCTTTCATTTGATCGAGCTTTGCTTGGTACTCCCTTGGCTTCTTCCCTTTCCCCCTTTTTTTTCTTTCTTAAGCTTTGAGCCCCTTCCCTAAGCTTTTAATCGCTTGATCGAAGCCTTTTTGCATGCTTGTCCGCTAGGTGGTGGTCGTCCCCGTTTTCCACTTTCCCCTGAGTGCCCCTTTTGTGTGTTTTTGATGCCGCTCGTCCCCATGCAAGGCGTGGCAGCAAAGAAGCGTTTTTAATACCTTTCTGCTACAAGTTAATGACCACCCGATGGCCGGGTCCCCCCTCACCTAACCTTTTTTTGGATGACTTTTTTTTTGCTAGTTTGGGCGTGACCGTTCTCGGCCTGTCTCCTTGGGCGGGAGTGGGGAGTTTTGAACCCCGGCATCCTCCGCCTAGTTTCTTGTCCCCATTGGTTCTCCCTTCTTGTGGACTTCTTTTCCTTGGTGTTGTTGAGTCTCGAACCACTTTAAATCCCGTTCTATTCCTTTTATCTAAGCTATCGGCGAGGCTGGGCGTCACATACCCCTTTAACAAGGCTCCAAACCCAAACCATCTCACAAAACCCTATCCCAGTCCCCTCTCCTTACCTTTAGGTTCTTTGTTGACACTTCCTCTGGTTTTCGATATTGTTTTCCCTTCTTCCTTCAGTTTTGCTTGGTAGCGGCCTCTTCTGGCGCGAGCTTTTATCACAGGGGACGACACCCTCCCTACTTCCAAGTTAAATTTCGCTAAGCCCGAGCTTTTTTTTCCTTTCCCCCTTTCCATTCGGCGGCTATAGTTTCGACCCAGAGGCTGCCAGCCCCTGTTTGACCTGCCGCTTT
>Ga0179591_1236094_pt1 | contig 12237 bp, 19 predicted proteins | sample CZOMad2_1_08_16f_FD_182891 | JGI IMG/M metagenome (GOLD analysis project Ga0179591, IMG submission 182891) | Vadose zone soil fungal communities from Angelo Coast Range Reserve, California, USA - CZOMad2_1_08_16fungal (PacBio error correction) | ecosystem: Environmental > Terrestrial > Soil >... | reverse complement strand
TTTTATTCGACCTTAAGAACTATTTCACTATGCCGCCTCCCCTGAATCGTTGTCCACTTACTTTGGTTTACGTATTCTCCTTTTCACTTCCTCTTCAGTTCCCCCGGCGCGTTCCTATTGTTTTACTCGGCGACTTGCGTTTTTCTCCCCACTCACTACTACAAACTTCAATAATACAGAACCCCCCTACAACCCTACTCTATTTTTTCTTCCACTCCAGGAGTCCGAGCCCCGTTTGTAGGTTTGTCGATGTTTCCCATGGTTCCTCGCCTCGATTGTGGTCCTTTTTCTGGTCTATTTACTGTTTCGCGTTTTTTTTTTAGTTCCCTACATTAACTGGGCATGGCTACGTTTATGCTCTGCTCCGTCCGGGTTCTCCTATTACGACCTTATTCGAGTTTCTACTTGTGCCCAGTCTGGCTTTTAGCAAGTAGCGTTTCATCCCAGAGGGTTGTTGCTAGCCCTCCGTTGTCTTCCGTTTTTCATTGCGTCCCAGTCCTTATTTTTTTTGTTTTGATTTCATACCAGAAAATTGTTTCCGGCATTTCGCAGTTGTTTTTCCCGGGGACCCATTCTGCTTTCCTCTTTCTTTCTTTTTCCCGGGTAGCGTTTTGTCGTCCCTCCGATTACTGTTCATGGCCGCTGATGGTCCGGCACATGTCCCGAGCAGTTCACGCCAGAAGACGTTTGCCACTGGAGAGATTTGTTATTCCTCTCACCGAATCGGCCATTCGCCTGCCTTTCCTTCCTTCCGGTTTTTGATTGCCCACTGGTTTGCATGTGCCTGGAAGTTCTACCATCATTCCTCCCCCCCCCCCCCCCCTTCCCCCTTGGTTCCTCTGCTGCATGAGCACGCCGCATGCAGTTCTTGTGCCCTGTCCGATTTCGTTTAGCCTGCGTTTGCTTTCCCCCGGATTGTTTAGTTTTGTGGCATCCAGGCTTATCCCATGAGTATGGCCTTCACCACCACACCCCCTCTTGCCCTTACCCCCCCAAACCCCCCATTTTACCACAACTCCACGAGGTCCTTGGATTGGAAGATTACATCCGCCCCTATCCTTCTCCTTGATCACACTTTGCTGTCACGCCTCTTTCTCCTTAGTTGTTTTTCATAATCTGGCGTAGCTTGTTGACTGTTTTTATCTCACTTTCCCGATCATCGATGTCTTGCCCGTTTCTCCCTCTTTCCCCTCTCGTTGTCTTGTGGCGTTGTCAACATGAATGAGCAGACTACGCCAGCGCTCCGCCGGTTTTTCGTTTCGCATTTTTTTTCACCTAATTTTCACAAGATTTTGGCTCGAAGAGCTACGTGAATCTTTGATAGTATGTTATGTGCTGCTTCTCGGTTCCTTTCTGGACGTTCTTGCCTCATCTGCCCCTTCGTGTGATAGGTTCGTGAATGTGATTCAGGCCCCCCCTCAGGCCGACGGCATTGTGATTTCTCCCCCCGGTTCTGTTCGTCCTCTTCGTCTCTGGCGTAAATCCCCGAATCAGGGAGTGCCTTGTTCTCAGTTCGCCTTGATCTATCTTTTTCCTCTTTCGTTTTTTTTTTTTGGATTTTTTTTCTCGAGAACAAATTCATATCCGCCTATTCTTCCACGCCCAGGTTGACCCGACATAAAAGCGCAGCTCTTCCCGGCAGGCCACTCGACCTTTTTTGCAGCCCCCATTTCTCTCTTCTTCTTTTTGTGCCCTTTTCTCTCCTCCGTCCCAAATCCCGTCTTACGTTATCCCTTCACTTAACCTTTATCTTTCAGCCCCTCAATACGATTAAATCTCCGTGTAGTATACTTGTCCTTATTTCCTCCCTCCAACTCCGTTTCTGTCCTTTTTTTCTCGCTCATTTGTCCCCCTACCCGAGTTTACGAGGAACGCCTACCGGTAAGATCGGGCATGTAGAGGAACCCCCTCCCCTACTGATGGTTTTTTCAACGCCTCCCCCTTTTTTTTTTTTCCCCCTTTTGACTCTTTCCTGATGTTTTCGCGAAATCCCAAGGACTCTGTGGATTTAGAGCAGAGAAAGGCTTTTGGGTCTCGCATCCTTCCCTTGTAACTCTGCCGGCTCCCCTTTGCAACCATTCCTACGGCGGTTAGGTCCCAGTATCGACCACCATGGACTTGTACAACACCCCCAACACAAAACCCCCCACCCCCCCCCCACCCCCACCACCACAACCAAACACACCCACCCCCCAAATGCCTTTTTTTGCTATGATCTCCATCCTCTGACCCAATTGTCCTCCTTGGCATGGGAAGTTCTGAACTGATTCAGTTGGTCTTCCACCCTCGTATAATACCCCATCCCCTCCCCCCTCTGTTTTTTCCTCTTTTTTGTTCCCCGGGAAAGTTTACTGGCGTCTACATGTCCGCACGAGATATAGGCCCAGGCGTAGGCGCCCTTGCGATCTTTCACTTCCTGACCACTTTCCCCCTCCCTCTACGCGTTCTTTTTGATACCGAGGCGCTTTTTTTCAAAGGAAGCAAGGGTGTGTGGAAAAAGGTCACCCATGCGCCATCCCCAGGGTTTTCTTGATTAGCTCCCTGTCCTCCTTCGTCCTCCAATTTTCCCCTTTGATACTTTTTCAGTTTGGAAACCCATCCCTGCGTAGATACCTGTAATAAAGAGATACCGCGGCGCAAGCAATCGAAGTCCCGTTCTATTCTCCCCCCCCCCCCCCGCGAGATCTCCTCACGTCCTCCCTGCTCCCATTTCCCCCCCTGTTCCCCTTATCTTCCCTTCGCCCTCCCTTAAAAAGTTTTTTGTTCTTAACGTTCACAGAAAATGTAAGCCTTTCCCGAAACCCCAGACACGCCTTTTCCCCCCCCAATATAGTTTCATAACCGTTATTCTCTCTTTTCTTTTTTTTTCTTCTTTCTTTTCTCGTTCCTTTTAGTAGTTTTTTGCAGTCATGGTGGTTTTGTATTTGCTTCACCTTTTGTCCGTGCTTTTCCCTTCCTTTTCAGTTTCGTTTCCCCCATATCTTCAAGTCAATGTTCCTCCCCCCGGCTTTTAAGTCTAATAAACACGTTTTAAATCATCCTCCTCGATGTTCCATCTCCTATCCCCTCGACTCTTTTCTCTTTTCCCCAAACAGAAAGTTTCATGACTCGAGGAACTGCAGACCCGGGTTCCAATTTCCCTCCGTGCGTAACCAGATACCCATCCTCTTTCCGTGCTCCCCTCACTTTTTTTACGACCTGGCTTCAGAATCCCAAGTTTCGTCGTAACTGTGATCGGCCGTAAACAGGATCGCCCACAAGGCTTCCCTTTGCTTTCCCCGTTTTCTTTTTTCCCTCCCTGTTTTGACGTCTTCCACCAGTGTATTTGAAAAGACATGATAACATGAAGAAATTGCGACGCCCGCCAGAACTGTTCACGATCATTTTCTTCTTTTCTTCTTCGCCTTTGGAGCCTCCCCTCCCCTCAGAGATTGCAACCAGCGCTGGTCTTTCCTGCGATCGTAAAAATCCGTAGAGCCTACAGAGAACATAATAGCAAGGCTCATTCTACTTCCTTGCCGCTTCTCCCACTTGGTTCATTGCTTTCTCCACCTTCTCCCGAAGTCTTTTTATTGAGTATTGAAGCCAAAATTTCCATCTGATCACATCTTCCTCGCCCTTCGCCCTCACTCCCCCCTAGTTCTTTCAGCGGCGGGCCATCATCCTTGACATTAAAGTGCCCTGCGATTTGCTAGCAAGTATTCCCCCTTCTTCTTTTTTTCATGCCCCTCGAGTTAGCATCCTCAATCAAAGTGTGCGTTTACCGACTTTCCCAGCCATCTCTGATTTCTCCTTTTTCGTATTCCCCTATTTCCCAAGCTATTCCCCCCCACCCAAAGAGCAGTTTTTTTTTTCCCCTCTTTGCGGAGGAGGTCTCTGCTTCCTTCATTCCTTCTCCCCGCCCTTAAAGAGTGCGTCTTTCTGGTAGGCTTGGCTTCAATTTCTTCTTTGTTTTCATTCTTCTACGATCTGTCGAATTGACCTCTTTCTCTGGAGTGATTTTGCAAGGTCCCTCTTTCCTCTTTTTTCTTTTATGTCCGTGACCATGGGATTTGCCCAAACTGTTTTGCGGCGCTGAGAGAATTGCGTCAAAGCTCTGCTACACTCCCTCTTTTTAACTCGGCCTGGCATACCCTCCCTTTCGGGCTCTTTTTTTTTCTCTTTCACCCGCCCATAACTCTGGGCCTAATTTCCCTTTTGAGCCGGACAACTGGTAGGGAATCGCTAGGGGGGGCGATAAGTTATCCCTTGTAAGTTTATAGTGAGGTTTTTTTTTTCCCTCGTTCTTCCTTTCGAACGATTGCCCTACTTCCCCTCTTGCTTCTCCCACACAATGAAATAAATTTCTTGATCTCAGCCAACTCAATTAGCCACTCCTGCCCTCTCTCGACCCTCTGAAACTTCTTTTTTTTTTCCTATTCCCCCCCCCTTTTCCGGCTTCCTCAACATTCAAATTAAGAGGCCCTTTTAAAGAACCAATCGATCGGAAAGACGGTATTATTTGCTTTACTCAGTTCTTGTTCTTTCTTTCCCCCCTTACGGTCTTAACTTCTTCCTTTCTTCTTTCTTTTCCAACTCTCTCCCTGAGTAACTTTCTCTGGGACCAGCCGGCGGGAATTTCGCCATAGAGTAGACATGTTGATAACTAGGCGAGGAGGAGGTGACACTAGTGGAGAATTTTTTCCTGAATTTTTTCCCTCTCAGATCTAAGTTATTTTTCCTCTTCCTCTTCAATTCCATTTTCCCCTCCCCTATTTCCCTTTACTGATCCCTCTCTCTTCTGGTATCCAGAAGAGCCTTACAAATAGAAGTGGTTGTTTTTCGATGTTACATCGACAGGTTCGCTCTCATCTTTCTGTGCGTTTTCCTCTTTTTGATCGTTGATGTGTTTTTCCCCCCCCCCTCAAGCAATGTAGAGGATTGGAACGTGCTGTTCGTTGAGTCTTCTGTTGATGATTTCTTCTTCCTCCTCCCGTGTCTCAAGAATCTTTTTACCGGTTTTTTTGTTAGAGTTTGTCTCTTCGAGGGTTCTGCCTTTATCACAGGCTCTTTTTCGCGCTGCGTCCTGGAGAGTCATACCTTTATCGAGGGGCACTGAGCCCAATCCGTGACACCGCCAATTTCCTTTTTGTCGGCGAGCTGTTCGCCTCCTCCCCTTTTCATTCCCTGCCTGAAGCCGCCGATGAAAGGAATCTAGGAGGAGGTTGCCTTACGGCGCGATGTCGACCTCTCGCTTAGTCCTCTTTACACCCAGCCTTCCTATCTTTTACTGCGATTTTGGTTCCCTTCCCCCACCCCTTCCTCCCGAGGTATAAATGGATTAGGGATGCGCTATAACGGCTGCGCTTGTGCTTAGCTTTTTTTCCCTTCCACACCGCCTCTGTAAACCCTTGTATCTTTCTGAAGGTTTCCAGCGTTACCTTCTCGCTCGTTCCCTTCACGCGATCTCAGAAAGATGCTGGAGAAAGAACCGAATACCTTCCCGGCCTTTCTTTTTCTCCTAATTCTACTTTCTCCTTAAATTTGCTTTCCGACCCTTTTAATCTCGTAGTAATCACCCTACGTTTGTTGTCTTTATCTCGATGCAATTTCTTCTGCTCATTCCACACTTTTTTTTTCCCCTTCTTACCCTGCCTGCAGATACCGAGCAGAATGTACTGACTTCTTGAGTTACCTCGCTTCACTTTTCTTCTCCTGCCGTTTTTCCTCGACTCTTTTTCATATGCTTCACGAAGATCCCCCGAACGCAACTTCTACGCTAGGTTTCCCCTTGGTGGTGTTCCATTTTTTTGTGACGGGTCCACCGTTTTTTTTAAGTCACCATGAAGTACCCTGCATGACAAGACTCTTCCTTCTCCTGCTCTGTTCCTTCCCCTGAATTGCCCTTCTAAGACACTCGCCCAAGGCACTACGAAAGGACTTGGCCTTGGGGCCATGATCCGAGTTTTTCTTGCTCCCTTCCTCTCTGACTTTTTGCAACGATCCTCGGTCATTTTGGCAAGCGACCGTCTTAGCTCCTGCTTTATCCTTCTTTTTCCTTCTCTCTTATGCGCCACAAGTCCCTTTAGGTTCTAGCAGCCTTGAACTTAGAGTCCCTTCGATTCGGTGGCTCTCCACTTTCATAGTTGCTCGTTTCCCCCTCCCTACCCCCAAATCTTTGCTCACTCAGGAAAACAGTTTCAGATAGCAGCAAACGACGTCCAACTTCCTTCCTGCGGCCATCTCCCCCGGTTCCTAATCCTCCCCTGACTCAGCCCTAGAGAAACGGATGAAAATTGCCATGGCGGGGCTGCCCAACACGACCCTAGACCCCCTCTTCCCTGATTTCAGTCTTTCTGATTCTCTCACTTACCCCCTGTCCAGACCAGAGCAAAGAATAGTGGAACGTTTGCCCCATGTTCGATGTCTTCCTTTTCTTTGGTGACCTTCCCCTTTCAGTTTCGCCCCTTAGACTCGGTTGGTAGGGGAAAAGGATGGGGGACCTTCCCCCCATTAAATATTGATCGTACACACGATCAAACTTCTCCCACCATTCAATCCCTCCTTCACTTCTTCCCCTCCGACTTTTTTATTTCTTCACTCTAGATCCGCGAAATCCAGGACGGCCCACAAGTGAGTGCCGAGGTATATCATTGGTCCTCCCTCCGTTCCCCCTCTCCCCTCCCCCCTCACTTTTACCGGCCATGAAAATTTTCCTCCTGAACTGATTAGTATAAAGACCCAATTCCCTTTCCTTCACTTTCCTTTCTTTCTTCTTTTCTTCCTCTCTTTCTTTTTCTTGCGGGGTCCGGTTTTGTTCCCCCCCATTCTTTAAGTCGCAGTGCAAGTTCATAGATTTATCACCCTAGAATTCTTCTTTTTTATTTTTCTGCTCTCTCTCTTTTCCGGCCACCGGATTTAATAGTGTAGGATTTCTTAAGAGGCGTTTGTCATGTGGAGACCCCTCAGTCGTCCCAGGTCTACCTCTTGCACCACCCCCCCCCCCCCCCTCTCCCCCTTCCAATTTCATATCTAGACCCAAGCTTTTCCAAGAACTACAAAAAGGCCTTTTTAGCTCCCACCTTTAGACCGCCTTTCATTTTTGTATCTTTTTCCCCCCCTTTTCCCCTTCCCCTTCCAGTTTCCTCCTCTGTCACGTCATGAGAGTTTAGATAAGTTTACAGCCAACTTTTTTCAGCGATCTGACCCTTTTTGGCAAACCATCTTTTCCCCTTTCCTCCCCCCCATAACCTTTCTCTCTGACCTACTTTGTCGCCCCCCCTTTAAAAAGTGTCATTTCGACAATATCCCCCCGTCGAACCACGTCCCTCCTTTCTCCTATTCCCCCTTTCCCATCTCCACGCCCCTGCACTCGTGATGCGGGGGGAAGAAGAAAGTACCAGCCCCCAAGTTGGGACCTCAACGAATGTGCAATCTTTTTTTTTAAGCATTTTTCCTGCCATTTCTTTTAAGATTTAGGTTCATCCCAATGGAACGCCCCGTTGTGCCCTTTTTTCCGTCCTCTTTTCTATTACTTCTTTTTCCATTCTTTCCTTCCTCCTCTTCCGCTAAGACTACTTTGCCCCCTAGACGTTTTTCCAATGAAGTCAAAGGCAAGTCGCGTGGCTCATTCGCACCCTTCCCCTCCCCCCCTTACGTCCCTTTTCTTTCGGTTTCGGCACGCTTTCTCCTTCCATGGAAGCGATGTTTTGTACGAGCTGAAAGGCTAATTGAGGATCTTCCGTCCCTCCTCATTCCTTTTTTTTTTTTGGTAAATAATCACTTGCAACACTTTCCGAGGGTCTGAGAAATTTCTGCGGAGCACTTTCGGCGATTAGTTGCTCTTTCTTTGGTTTTCTCCCTCACCGCCTTGAGCTCCCCCCTCTTCTTTGTTGTCATACTTAAGATTACTGCTAAACATCGAACACCTACGATGTTTTCCTCTTTCTTTTCTTTTTTCCGGTATCTCCACCCTTGTTTTTTGATGAGAATCCTTTTTCGTACCACGTGGGGTGAGGGCTTGATTTCTTTCGATTCCCACTCCCCTTCCCCCCTCTCGCTCAGTTAGCTCTTTTTGACTTGCCCTTTTCGTGCGATCCCACGTATCTTCGCCCCTTTCTTCCTTTTTTTCTTTGTGGCCGACGCAAGGGATTCTGAATTCTCTGGTCCTGACGGGATGTTCTCTGATCTAACCTTTTTTTGGTCGGTTTTCCCCTTGGTCTCTTTTTGGATGTTATAGCATAGGTCACTTTGATGCAAACCACTTTTTCGCATGGTCCTTCTCTTTTTTCCCGTGAGTCTTTCCATTCCTTCTCCTTCCCCTTTTTGACCTATTTCCTCTTTCTCCGCGGTATTTTTCATTTACTTTGGAGGTAGGCAGTGTCCATTTATTATCCGAAGGCTCCCCCGTTTGACCTCTTTCCCCACTCCATGATGAGAAACCATTAACAAACTCCTCTACGACCCCAAACTACCCAAAAACTCTATATCCCATTCTCTTCCCCCCCCATTCTTGGGCCGGCTCCTTTTTTTTATGGTTGAGATGGTCTCCTACGTGCCCCCAATGGGGCGAGCCGTTCGAAAGCATAGTTGCCAGTGTTTCGTTGTCTTTAAGGTTCTTTTATTGTGTCTTCAGTGGGAAGTTTTCAAACGTGGTCCATTTTCTTCTGTCCTGATCGATCGCATTCCGGGTTGGCGAATAGAAGAAAGTTCCTGGTATGCGGAGGATTTCTCTCTTTGTAGCCCCCACTTCAGGATTTATCGTTGAAGGAGGCCTGGCTCCAATTCACGAGAGCTCCCCCGGCCCCTTTTCGTCCCCCCCCCTCTCCCTGCTTGACCTGTCTCTTCCTCGCTGGGAAGCGCCCGTTTTTTGAAAGGGGGTCCCATTGCCGTCTTTTTTTCTTTTTGGACCCCTTTTCTTGTCTGTCCGACTCCCCCCGTCTCCATTTAGTGGCATTAGGTTTGAATTTTCTTCACATGAATATGTTTGCGCCGCCAGAATATCTGTTTTATCCCTCCGATAGGGCCTTTTTCCTTCCTCCCCCCCGATCTCCTCTTCACCCGCTTTTGGTTCTTTCATTTTGTCTATAGCCTGGGAACCCACTTTTTTATCAGGAATCCCCGCCAACCAAATTGGTATCCTTGGATTTCTCTCCCGCTATCGCCCCGCCAATGCTCTTGGGCAGTCAGATGTGTGTATGAAGGCGTTGCCCGGCTTTTTTGTTCCTTGCTCCTCTTTTTTTACCCCTTTACCTTTGAGCGCCCCGTTTTCCCCCTACACTTCTAAAATCTGTTCCTTGGTTTTGATAAGAAGGAAACTCGCGCAGATATTGATACTTAAGTGGGTTCATCCCCTTCTGTGGATTCTTTCTTGTCCCCTGCCCCCTCGTCGTTGTTAGATTTGTCCTTTTCCGAGTATATCAAGTGGAAAGATATTGGGGCTTCCGTCATCTTTTAAACTTTTCATTGGGTTTTTTCCCGCCTTAAACCTTCCTTTCAGATGAAATAGCGCGCAGGTGGTATTCTTTCATGAATCCTCACAACTCCTTCTTGTCTCTTCTCCTTCTTCCCATACGGTCTGTTCATCGTATTTGCTTTTTTTCACAGATCCTTTCCGTGAGGGGACGGCCCCTCCCCGGCGTCTTCCCTTCACCATACCGGAGGACTTTGTTCTTCGACAAAGTCGGGGTCGGTCTAGAATAGCTTTGATTTTCTGTTTTTGTCTTTCCCTTTTTATCATCCTGTTTTGAGCTTCTTGGTTTTCTCTCCTAAAAGGATATTCGTCTTGTTTTTGATGCGTCTCGATTCATCCGCCCTGATCTAAAGTCGATTTCCCCTCCCCTCCACTCTTGCCCGTCTTCCCTCTCCGCACTTTTTTTTCCTCCCACAAAAAGTCTCTTCTTTGTTCATTGGTAGGTCCAAATCAAGGCGGCCGTGATCCCGTACGGAACCGATGCGCACACCCCCCCGTCAAATGACTCTACTTCTTCTTCTGTCTCTTCTTCCCCCCCATCTTTTTCCTTGATTTTTCCCCATTCCTCTCTAAATGAGTACGCTTTTGGTTTATTTATAGCATCCCTTTGCGCACCACTACCCGAGGACCAGTGCAATCTTCCTTCTCTGCCCCCTTCTCCCTCTGGCAATATTATCTCCAGGCTGCCCGCCCCAAATACGCCCCTTTTTGAATGGTACTGCCGTACTTTCCACAGCCCCCTTCCTCCTTCTTTGTCTTTTTTTCCTGTCTCTTTTCCTTTCTCCGCGGAAATATATCCCTGCCGAATGTCTCATTGAAAATCGGACTTAGTATTTCTGGCAGCTTAGCACTCCCGCGGTTTTTTTTTTTTCTCCCCCCCCCCTTTCCACTTTACTCATTCATCTTGGATTATTTACCCTCTTTCCCCCTTTGCCAAATGTCCCTTCTTCTTTTTTTCCCCCCTCCTACTCCATCTTCCCTGGTTCAATCTTTCCACAAGTATATTTTGACTACGTCAACAACTTCGCGTTTGGCCAATGAACCTGCGTTTGCTGTTCCCCATTTACCTACTTCCGTCCCCTCCTTTCCCCCCCCCTGTTCCCACCCTTGTTCTTCTGTAAGCGTCTCTCATACCTTTTAAAAACGGCAAACACTCGAGAATGTATTTTCAAAGTCACCATACCACTTTCAGTTTTCAGCGTTTTTGGGCCTCCTTTCTTCCGTCTTGGCCCTTTTTCTCCCCCTCTCGTCTCTTTGACTTACCACAGCTTATTCCGTACCCCTTTTTCTTCTTCTATCGCGGAGGAGCAAAGCTTTGCCTAGTATTTGCACGGAACTTTTCCCCCGCCCCTGACTCAGGATGCTCCGAGTGTTTTTTCGCTGTCTTCTCCTCCTGCCGCTTTTTTCACGACGCCTTGTTCCCTGTGCGGCCTTAGGTGAGGACCTCCGGGTCAACATTCGCGTACTTTACGGATTCACCTGAATTTTATTTGTAGCTCCCTTTTCCTGTGAATTTTTTTCCAGTTTATTTGCCTTTTTCTTTTTTCAGCTTCTGGAGCCCACCCTCGCCTGTCCAGCTAACCGCCACGATTATGTTCCCCCCTCATTAGCAGTTTTTTTTTCGGCATTTTTTCTTCATCGCAAGATTTTTCCCCTCTTTCTTCTCCTTTCTTTTTCTCATCTCCTGACTTTCTTTCCGACCCGTGCCTTCTCTATTCCTTGTTTGCTTTTTTCCAAGCCCCCCCTCCTTTTCCCATTCCCCTCCCCTCCCTATGCTTTTTCTCTTCCCGTGCCCCCGCCGCCCCATTTCCGGAAGTTTCCTCCATCGACACCCAGACCAAAACAGTCTGACCGTCCCTCCTGAGTGGAATAACCAAAAGGCTCTACGATTGCAGTTGGTCTTGCTATCTTTTCCGTTCCTTTCTTCCTTTTTCGTTGTTCCCCGGTGTCGCCCATGACCCTACCCACTCGACCGTTGTTCCCCGCTTTTTTATTAATTGTTGTTGTGAATCCTTCACCTTTGTTATCCCTCTATTCCCCCTTTGACCTCCTTCGTTTTTCCCCCTCCCTCACAACCCGTTTTCCCAGCCTGTCACGACGATTAGCGCACCACTATCGCACTCGTCGCTCGACCAGATTTTCTTCTCTCTCGTCCCCTCAGATCCGTCTCCCCCTTTGCCCCTGCCCCCCCCCTCTCCACTTGCTGTCTCGATACACCTGTACAGACAATTTCCTGACGCGCATATCGTTCTCAAGCCCAGCCGATCTTTTTTTCCCCGGCTGATACGTGTTTTTCCAAATCCGGGGCTGGCTCCCTTTCTGTTTCCCCCTACTCACTGATTACTCCTCTCAAGACTGCCTCCCCGCAATCGTCTTTCCCTGCGCCTTTCGGCCCTATGGTTGAAAGGTAAATATTTCCTTCCCAGTATGTTTCTCTTGTTCCCGCCCCCTCTTTTTTCCTTCAAGTCAACCCCCCCCAATTTCTCTCTTCTCGCGCGGACTCGACACCCTTTTTTCCTGGATCTTGAGCTTTCGGTTAGCACGTCCCCTCACATCCTCCGCTTCCGTTCCCAATCCACCTTACCCCCCTGTTCATCATCGCGCACCCATGCCTACTGAATCAGTGCATGTGCTTACTTAGTCACTTCCACTTCCTTTCGAAGCTCTTTCGTTTTCTCCTCTTTCCGACCGCTACCCCTTTTCCTTTTTTCCTTTTTTTTTGTAATTTACCCGTTATGTTTCCCCCGTACTTCCCTCTTTTCCTTTACCTTCTTCTTTCATTGACT
>Ga0179591_1235646_pt1 | contig 12237 bp, 16 predicted proteins | sample CZOMad2_1_08_16f_FD_182891 | JGI IMG/M metagenome (GOLD analysis project Ga0179591, IMG submission 182891) | Vadose zone soil fungal communities from Angelo Coast Range Reserve, California, USA - CZOMad2_1_08_16fungal (PacBio error correction) | ecosystem: Environmental > Terrestrial > Soil >... | reverse complement strand
AGTTTGCCCGTCCACTCCTTTCCCCCTTGAGCTTTCCTGCTTTCCCTTCCCCAAGATTTTTTTCCCAAGGCTGGGAAACCCTTTCTCCCCTCTACATCAACAAAAGTTCATATGACTTTCTCTCTTCCTTGTGTACTATTTTGGTTAAAAGGGGCTACAAGAATCACTTCCTCGTTCTATCTTGGAGTTTAGACAGACGACACCACTTCCCCCCTGACTCCCCTCCCTAGTAGGGGCGGGATTTCGTCTCTTTCCTAAGCGTTCTCATCTCCTGGTTGTCATCGACCCCCACTCCTGTTGGTTTTAGCGTTGCACCTCCCCTTTTTTCGTCCCCTTCTTTATTTGTGTAAAGGCAAAGCCATTTTCTCCCCCTACAAGCTTTTTAGCGGTTGATTTCTTCTCGAACGCCGCCCTCTCTTTTATTTCTTGCCCATTTCTGATTTTTTGCGCGGATCCCGTTTACTAATCACCCCCTTATATTTTTTTTTTTGTTTTTACCCTTTCCACGGGGAGTGGCAGGACCCCTTCTTTTACTCCTACTCCGCGGGAGTCTTGTGCCTGACTCCCTCTCTACAACCCTTGACCAGGTGACCCCCCACATAAGTGGTTGCTTTGACATACTGGACCCACCTACTTTTTGGGAGCAGTGGGCCTGCTTCATCGCCCCCCCCACCCCACCCCCCCCCTGTCAGAAAATCAGGGGCTTGATCCCTTTTCGAAGGAGGGTGGCGTTTACGTCATGGAAAGGAGGAGCTTAGTTTTTTTCTTTCCTTACTGCCTTTTGTGGGGGGTTTTTGTTCTTCTTGGTTTCGTTTATTCTCGCCTTTTTGAGACTTGCGGTAGTGCTCGCCCCGTCGGAGGTGGTTTGAAAGCAAGCCCCTTTCCTTCTCACTTATTCCTCTCTACCTCATTTTGTCTTTCTGACCGCGGCCACTGATTTAGTGAGATCCACGCGGTGTGGCCCCGTCGGAAGTCAGTTGTAGTTCGGCATTCTTGTGATGTATGACCTGTCGTACCAATTTTGATGGTTGTACGTTCACCAGTCTCCACATGCGTACTTTTAGTTTGTCCTTCAACGCTGTCTCATCCCCGGAATGATGCCTCTCTGCAGGCTTTTAAAGACGTGGCCTTCGGGTGTTCTGATTCTAATAGGCATTTGACACTTCCCCTTCGCATTACTTTACCTGTAGGGTTCCCTTGCGATTGGGTTTTGGTTTGCGCCCTTGGGAGAACGTCCACTCTTTCTACGGCTTTGTCCCAGAATGAACTGTCTTTTCTCCCTGTCTATTTGCTTCAGTCACCCCACTAGTGCTGAGGCCTCCTTGCCCCCCGTTGGCAACCCCCGCATAACTGACCTTATCTTTTTTTTTCCTTACTTTGCGGACCCCCACCCACCCCCAGGCCCCCGTCCCGGAACAATCCCCTTGCTCGTGCCCCTCCGGCCCTCTAAGATAGTGTGCAGTTGTCCCTCTGTCCCTAATTCTTTTGGGGGCTTTTCCCTCACTTTTTTTGAAGTCCTAAAGAATTCCCCCCCACCCCCACTTACGTCATTTAAAATCTTTTACCCAAGGCGACGAGAATTCCCCGGACCTTTTTCCCAAATGACACACCGGCCATTTCATCAGGCTTTTCCCCGACTTTTAAGGCGTTTTCGGTTGAGAGTTAAATTTCTTTCGTAATCCCTACGTGTTCGGCCCCTCAAGATATAGAAAGCCTCGCCCCCTCCCTCCCCAGCGTCCTTTACCCCCAAAAACACCTACCCACCTTCTTTCCCCGATATCCTTAACTTGGTAGGTGGACTTCAGGTCAATGTTTCCCATGTTCCTTGTTATTTTATTCCTTGTTACCCGTTCTTTTATGGTGAGAATATCCTGATTGGCCCTCTACTCTACCCCTGTATAAAGAGTTTTCGCACATATTGGGGGTTACACCTTGCTCTTGTTTGACAACCCGTTTGTGAGACCGTCGCCTTTTTTCCCTTCCTACGCGACCCGAAGACTTTTGTATTACACTTTGAAAGCTCCCGTTTCCTTACGTTCCCCCCGGACGCCCCCTAGCTTTTGCAAGTTACCATTGTTTTTTCTTGGACCATCCGACGTAGATGCTCATTTGTACATGGTTCCCTTCCCCTTTTCCCAGCGATTAGTCACCAAAAGTTGTCCCCCCCTCCTTTCTTTATTTTGTTTCCGACCCCTTTTTAAACCCAGTTGCTCCTGGATACCCCCTGATCGATTGCCTCACCTTGCACCCCCTTGGCAGGACACCATATCTTCTTTCCTTTTTTTTCCTTTTCTCTTCTCCCCTTTTAAGCTCCCCTCTTTTTTGTTTCCCTGCCCCTCTGCTCAACGACCCTCTGTTTTTTTTTACCCCCCCTCCCTTTCCGGGATCCCCCCCCCCCCCCCCGGATTTGGAGCCTGGTTTTTTTTTTTTTCTTTCCGTCCCCAAAATGGCTTTTGACCCAACCCGGGAGGGTAGACCCCCCAAACCACCTTTTTTTACAAGAAGTGATTCCCCCCCTGGTTTTTTATTTTTTTCCTCCCCCCGTTCTTCCCCTCGGGTTTTTCATGAGCCCCCAATTGCTTACAACAGCACAGTTCTCTGTTCGTCTGCTACCTGGTCCCCTTCGAGAGGACGGATTCCCCCTGGTTTTACGTTCTTCCGAGTTTCTTCCTTGGTACTTTTCTCACTGTACGGCGCGTTTCCCCGCCCCCAAGAGAAGAGGTCGGTCTGTCCTAAACCCTTCCCCCCTCACCCCGGTTTCACTACACCCACCCCCCCCATGAGTCGACTCTGGGTTCGGACAAATTTTTTCCTTCTCGAATACGCAGTCTGCGCTGACCAAGGCCCTTACCTTTTTGACCAGCGGCCGGTCCCTTTTCCCCTGCTTTATCCCCCTGAGTATAATGCACCTTCTCGACCAATTATTACCAACTAGCACAACCCCTCCCCAAAAAATTTCAACCTGCAAAGTCCGTTTCGGCTGTTTTTTTTCCGCCTGAGCTGTGTCATAGGGAGCAGAGGGGTTTTCGGCTGCCGTGATTTAGGTTACTTCCACCGTTACCCATGGATTTTTGACCCCCCCTTCCGAACGGCGTTCGGCCCTGTCTTTAGGGGAAATGGGGTTCCCTCACTTGCCTATTGTGGACCCGGTGGGAGGCGCCGATTCGTTCGCCGAGGATGTTTACGACAGGTCTGTTGAATGCCCCGTTTCTTTTTTTTCTTCCTCCGACTTACCGTACCCCTGCCAGCCCCAAAGTGCTTTTGAGTGTTTTCACCCCTCGTCCTAACTATTCAGCTTGTCCTCCCCAACGTCAAGCTTGCACCCCCACCAAGTCAAGATCCGCTCTTCAAAACTTAATTTTTCTAACCCCCATTCTCCTTTTTAGGGTGGGCGTCCCCGAAATGCTTGAAATTTGTTATGTGTAGCCGGGTTTGGAATTTCCAGTTGAGAAAACCCCCTTTGCTCCTTGCATTGCTTCCCTTTTTTTCCGTTATCCGGGCCAGCTGCCGTTAGCCCTTTCCGTGCCGAAGTTTTTTTCCTTTTTGTTTTTTTTTTTTTTTGTGTGTTGGTTGGTGTTTGGGTGTGAATCCGGGGCTTCGTTCCAGGTTTCGAATCTCCAACCACACAGTTTCAGGTCCCCCTTTTTGGTTTGACACCAAGCGCCCACCCCGACTTTTCTCCGGTATCATCGCGCCCCCCCATGGAGTTCCTTTACTTTACTTGTTTTATTCATCTCTCCTCCAATTTTATAAAGATATTCGCGTCTCCTCGGTTTTTTCTCGGCCCCCCCCCCCCCGGTTCTCTACCGGTGGAGTTACACCTCGTGTGTCCCCCCCCTCTGGTTTTGTTTTGGGGTTTGTCTTATCTTGACACCCTTCCCCAGACAATATGTGCCCTTTTTTACTGCTCCTCGGTATCCGCCCCAACTTGACCCTGCCGTCCGAGGCTCCAAACACCGCCTTGGAATTTCATAACCGTGCCGAAACCCCCCCCCTCCCTTTTTGCCTGCGGGAGGTTTTGCCCCCCCCCCTCCAATCTTACCAGGTAGAATATGAGTCTTTCCACGTTCTCTTTCTTCACCCCCTAGCTATATTGCGCCCTGCACAATATTTTGAAAAACCCCTCTTCATCCGACAACCCCCCCCACTCTCACTCCCCCATCTTACGAACCCCCCCCCCCAGTCAGTTCCGACCTGACATTTGCCTTTACCAGACCGACCCCCAAGTTCCTACAATGTCTGCCGGTAGAGTTCATGTTGTCAGGGTCTCTTTGTTTTTGGTTCTCTTTCACGGAGCTTCTTAAGTACGTTGACCGATCCTTTTTAGCTACTCCCTGCTTGTCACCCCCTCTTGATTGATATTTTTGTATTCCCTTATACTTTCCCCGGTTTTCTTTCTCTTGACCCAGAAGATCGATTCTGCTCGCATCTCCCCCGTCTTACCAACCGCCCTTTTTTTCGTCATCTACGTTTTTCCCCCAGTAATGGCTTCTTTTTTCGGCAATCCTCAATTTCCGATTCGATCCATCACCTGGTCAATCAAGGGGAGCTCCTTCTGACCAAGAAACTTACCCGAGCTTGCCCCACAGGCTTCCTTCCCATTTGAAGCCTATAGTAGCTGCCCTTGTGCAATGCCCCCGCTTTTTGAATCCAATTTTTAGCCTCTCTTGCTTTTTTCTCGCTGCTTTGGACCCTAGTTTAGTTTTTTTTTTCGTCTGATTTTTTTCTTTATTTGAGGTGCCAGTAGATACATTACCTTGACTATGTACTGTTGACGACGCCCCTTTCCACCCGATTTTGCTGTTCCCCCACACCCCCCTTCCTCCCATTCAATTGCCCCCCTGAAGTATGGCTCCCCTTTGAGTCTCCCCCTTGTTTCCCCCGTGCCCTTGTTAGCGCCATCTAGCCCAGCCAAGTTTTTTCCAAGTTGTTCCCTTTATCAGTTTCTAACCCCTGACATCCGTATTTTTTTCTCCTCTCTTTCCCCCCCCTTGGTTTTTTTTTTTTCGGCGAGAGCTGCTGTCCCCCAGCTTCCCATGAGAACTGGTTACCCCTACACGGATTTCTACTATTGGCACCCCTTTTGTGTCGTCGACTTCCACCTTTGGTCTCTTTGGACCCGCTGATTATTTTGTTTTTCTCTTTTGCCTACTTGTGGAGGCATTTTGCCCCCTCCTATCCCTCATTTCAGAGGGTTCCGCGATTTTTCCCCCTTCTCTAACAACCCCCCTCTGAACGCCCCCTGAGTTCTTCCTCGAATCCTTTTGGTGAGGCAAGGTCACTTTCCCCCCCTTTCATTTAACCACCTAAGCCTTTTTGTGTTAGAGAAACGGACGTCCTTATGCTCGTGGCCCCTTTTAGACTTGTTTCACCGAACCCCCACTTCTAGAGGGAGATCTTCTCCCCCCCCATGCGTTTATCCCACTGAGGGGGACCCTATGTTTTGTTTGTGTATTGGCGTGTTTTTTATACCCGGAAATTGGGGCGATAGCTCAGAGGACTTCCCCCCCCCCCCAATTAACCCTTTATGGAGGTTCCACGTTTTTTTCAACCTTGCTGTTTATTCTTTCGTTTATCCTTTCCCCGGCGGCCCAGCGCCCGTTCTTCCTTTTCTACGAAGCAAATAGATAACGTGCCCCCTCCCCCCCCAATAACTGTCCCTTTTTTCTACTTCAACTCTCTCCCCCCCCCCTCTGTTGCGAGCCAAACACCATCTTGTGTTCCCCTCCAACAACTGCCAGAGCTTTGTTTTTTGATGGGCGGGCGACGTCCAATTCCTTCTTCAAGCGTTTTTTGATGTACTGGAATAGTTTTTCTTTCTTCGAGATTGGCTTCTTTATTTCTACCTTTGACTTTCGGTCGTGGACTAACCCTCGCGGTTTGTCTTAACGCCTTTTTCACCTGCGCAGCCCTTATAGTACTTCCCTTTCGTGGTGCTTCCCTATGCAAAACCATTAGTAGTTTCTCCCCCTTTCGGGGTGTTTTTTCCCCGGACGTGGGGTTTGGTCAGGTTGTTCGGCGATTGTACTTCTTGCATTTTGTGCCGTAAAACCGCTTTTGTCCGTAAGCTCCCCCCACCCCCTGTGGCCCACGGCTTTTCCCTCTTTTTTCGTTCCTGGAAGATGAAGCTGCTCGTGCTCCCTGTGAAGTCTCGTGGAGTTTCCTCTGCTCCGGGCACAATGGACCCCACGAACTTGAGAATTTAGACCTATACCGGCTCTATTGTTGTTTCGCACGCTGTAGTTTTTTTCCACCCTCCGTTTTTTTTGTTTTTGTTTTTTTTTTCCTAGGGTAGGTACCCCTGACCCCCTCCCATTTTTTTTCCCTCTGAGTTTTTTGCTTCTTTTTTCCCCCCCCTTGCTGAGATTCCCTGACTCCGTTTTTTTCAACAATTTTTTAGTGACCCCCCCCCCCTCCCCCTTATTTCCCCCTTGGTGGATTTCGCCCCACCCACAAGCCCCAAGTTCGCTTTCGTTGACCCCCCAACGAAACCCCTTTGCCCCTCCCCCCTCCAGTTTAACAAGGCCTTTATTCCTTCCCTATGTGACCCCTTTCTGTAAAGCACAACGTGTTGGAGGATGGCCTTTACTACTTTTCCTGCTGATACCAGGCCTTCCCCCCAAATGTTGACATGAACATCCCCCTAGGTTTGAGCCCCGCACTTCATTCCAGAAACCAAGTTCCACCCCCACTCTTTTACTTTCAGCCCCGCTTTCCCCTAAGAAAATGTTTGCGAGCTTGGATCCCTCATAGAGTTAACAACAAATTAAAGTGCAGCTTTCTGTTTCCCCCGAATCAATTTTCCCCCCTTCCCGTCCTTCCCCCTCGTTGTGATAGTTCAACGAAGGCCCTCCTTCTCCTTTCAGATCCTCTTTCCTACACGGTCGTCTTCATCCTTAAGGAGACGCCTCTCGGTATTTTTTCCTTCTTTTTCCACGTTCGAGATCAAGTCGCTCGGGTTACGATATTCCCCCCTTGTAGAAAAGTCCCCTCCTAGGTTGTTTTACCCCAATAGTTGAAAATTGTGGTTTTAAATTCTGCCGTTGCTCTCTATTTTACCCCCCGTCCCTTGAGTAACCCGTTTGCATCTAAGGGCCTCCTCCTGGACGCAGGAGATCCCCTCCCCTGACAAGGTCTCTGTCCCTCTCTTTTCTCCACCGTGGTGAGGTGACTTCATTCCCCCCCCCCCCCCCCCTGCATCTCGTTTTAGTTAAAACCCCAACCACCAGTGTCGTTATTTTTCTTGTTTTAACCCCCCCAGTACCAGCCACGGGATTAACCTTGATCCCTATTGAAGACCGGCGTTTTTCATCACCTTCTTCCCGTTGCTCCCATATTCCCAAACCCGTCCGACCCGTTGTTGTTTTTTTTCCTTCTCTGACTTCCCCTTTTCGAGTTCTTGTGTGTTCCACTTGAAGTAAGATTTCGTCCGTTTATCCCGTTTGCTACACAATGTTTATGTGAAAGAGAGTTAAACCCCCCCTCACCAGAAAGGGGTTCACCCTTGGTTATCCTCCCCCCCCCGAGACGGGTTTTTGACATTGTAAGCCCCCGTCGACAACACCCCCATTTGCACTTTATGTAGTTCGCCGAACTTTTTCAGATCGTCCTCCTTTGTTCGGAGGCACCCCCCTGGTTTTTCCCCAGTCGGAATGGTCTTCTTGTTTTCCCCTTTATTACCCCCCCCCCTTGGCGTCTTTTGTCCTCCCCCTATACCTCAACGGACGGCCGGTCCCGTGTACCCACCACGTGCCTAACACGGTGACCCCACCCATAGGAGGTTTCTAACGGTCCCCCCTCCCCCCCCCCCATTGGGAGTAATTTTTCGGCCTTCTGTGCGCTAACATAAGTTGAATTACCCTTTACCTCTTGAGGAGTTGGAAGGGTCCGGGCAAGGGACTCTCCACCACCGGTACGTGTACTTAGGGACCAGGAACCCCCCCTTCCGGCCCCCTTCAAACTTACGGTAACGGTAAGTAAGTTGCTTTTCTTTTTTGTTTCTCGACCCTGATTCTCCCCCCTGGAGGGGTGAGGGCAGTCTTTGGTTTTTGTATAGGTCCCCCCCCCCCCCCCTAACCGAACTAGTTTTTGCTTGTTTCCCCTTTCCTACTTCTCGCTTCATCTTTGGGCCTCGGGACCCCAATTTTCATTAGAATGGATCTTTACGGTGTTAGGGCTCTCTCTCAGTTTGCGAGGGTATTTTTGGTACTCTTTTTCTTTTACGGCTCCTTCTTCTCTACGAAGCCCTGTCCAGCCGCCCCACCGTTGCATATTGGTCCCACTCTGGCCATGCCAATTATTGCCCCTCTAACCCCAGTCCCAAGCTTGCGGGCCCCTTTTTCGGTGGGGGGTTTTTTTCCCTCCCCCCCCGTTAAGAGCCTTTGTCTGTTCGCGGTACTTTCCCCGAAACACCCTAAGGGGTCACCTTTTTATAATTTTCTTTGCCTGTGTCAAGGATAACCGAGCTTTTGTTCCTAGACTGAGCCCCCCCTCTCTCCTGTCTGTGATGTACCCCCCCCCTGAGACGTTTTAGACCCCCCCCGATTGTTCTGAACCTTCTCACCACAACACACTTTTTTGCCCAAAAGACTGGACATCATAGGGAACCCCCAAATTTCTCACCTTTTGCATGTAGACTGTGTTAACCTTTTTTTTCCGCGGGTACTGCCGCAACCGACATGAAGATCGTTCTGTGGCTCCCGTGCGAATTTTCGTGCAAGGGTTTTTGCGCGAACCCCCCACCCTTGAGTGTTTTACCTGACCGATTCTTTTGCACCTTTTTGCCGACGCCACCCCCCTTACCTTTTACCTCCTCTCGATTCCTTTCTCTGCCGAACTCTTCGCCCCCCCTTTCTCACCCCGCCCTTGAGTCGGTTTTAACCCCAATGTTTTCCACGTCTTACCCCCTCCCCCCATGGTAGAAGGCGTCTCTCCCTTTCCCCCCCCCCCGTTTTACCCGGATTCCCGCTTTGAATGTCGCCTTTTCTCCCCCCTTTTCTTCGGCAAAAGTTCCCCGTCCCCGCCTTCGTCTCCCCCTGCCCCCCCCCCACCCCACCCAAGTTAATTACCAAGAACCCGTCTTTCCACCACCCCCCTTCTTTCCAGACCCTCCCCCCTGTTACGCCTACTTTCGCGCCCCCCCCCCCGCATAGAACCAACCTAGGCACTTCTTTGCTTTTATTTCTCCGATCTTGATTGTGAGCCCCTCCCCTGGGCGCCCCGCTGCTCTATCGTCTTCATTTACTATTATCCCCACTCCTCATGGCTTTCCTTTTATCGTTTGGTCTTGCCACGGCCGCGGCCGTGTGATTTCTCCCCTCTTTTTCCATTCCTTCCCCCCATGGACCAACCCCCCCCTTCCCCTTGTCTTATCCTTTCCCCCTCCTCTTCCGTCTCGCGAGAAGTAAAAAGACATTCTAGCCTTCTGCTTCATTAGGGTCGTGTCTCCTTGACGATTCACACTTTTGCACCCCACCCTTAGCCAGTCTCCTCTTCACGAAGTGTGTTTAACCCCTTGTCCACTATTGCCTTCTATGAGTGGTGGGCGCCTCCCCCCCCTTCAGACCCCAAAGTGCTTTTCCCCCTCCCAGGAGGATGACGCTTTTTTCTGCCCCTCTAGCTCCGCCCCTCTTTCCGAGCTTTATATGTTATGAGCTCTCTTTTATCCCCCCACCTCCCTTTAGTTTGCTGGTTGCACGCCCCCCCCCTAAATACTTGCGGCCCAAAACCAGAAGATCCCCAACGGTCCTCCTATTCTCTCCAGTATGTCTCCCAAATTGCTCACATTTTTTTTCCCGTCAGTCCGACCTTTGTTGTAGAACGTCCGGAGCCCCAAGACATCTAAATCCCTTCAGTCTTTTCCCCATTCCCCGTGACTCTAATCCTCCTGTTGTTTGTTTTAGACAAGATCAGTGTCTTTTCCCTTTTTCTCAAAGTGTTGCTCCCCCATTTAGCAATGTTCTACCCTTATTTTCCCGGGCGTTACAAACGGTGACGCCCTTCTTACCCATCCCCAAAAACAAGTTTGGGGATACCTCTTACGTTTTTTCTTGTCCTTCCTGGTGTCTCGCCCCTTGTCCCCTGCGTCCGTGGCCCCCCCTGACGTTATCTACCTCATTCGGTCCGTACCGGTCCTTCTAGAAGACATTCCCCTCCTCCCTCTCTACGAGGTTCTTAGCGAGTGTGTGTTGCCGTGTCTTCCTCGAAGTTTTTGGCTCTTTGACCCCCTATTTGACACCTCTTTGGATTAGTCCCCAACCTGCCTTTTTGTTTAGCTTCGTGGAAACCGTCGGGCCCAATCCTTTGTTTGAGAAGACCAATTTTTTTCGCGGGATACCAGGACCCCCTTTTTGTTTAGAGTTCTCGTTTCAAGTCCCCAGTTTGTCGAGAATTCCCCCCCCTTTTTCCTTGTATGTCCCCCTCCGGAAGAGTAAGTTTCCCCCCGCCATATTTTCGCTTTGTCGCATGGACCCGGGTTTCCTTTTTCTGACCTCCCCGAGGCGTCGATCTCCCTTTTTAGCCCAAGTCCCAACCTTTTAGAACCTTTGGCCGCCCCCCCCATCAGTCTTGTTTCTTCCCCTCAAATTAACATGCCCCCCCCCTCTGCCCTCTTGCAGTGAGTCGTTGTTTGACATCACAAAACCCTCGCCACGCCCAAACTACGTTTGTTCTTGCAGGTTTCTGTGTACGAAGTTCTAGGGAGGACCGCACCAAGGGCAAGGTTCAGCTTCCATCGGTGATTCTCAGGTTTTCTTTTCACCTTTGTGAGGGTTTTGGGTGGTTTTCGGCGGGATTATCTCATTTTCCCTTTCTCGGCCCGGCCCCCCCAGTTTTTTTCCCCGAGAACGTGTTCCAGGTCTTTTGATATTATTTTTATGAATGCCGGGTGCTTTCCCATAATTATTGAACACGTCTTAGTTCGTCTTTATTACAGGGTTGGAAGACACTTCACTGACATTTCTTTCCCGGCCGCAGACCTTCCGACAGGCTTACCCACTTGGGTGTGTTTTGACCGTCAATCCCCCCCAAATCGACAGTTCGTTCCACCCGTTCTGTAGACACCGTTTACTTATTTCCCAGATCGTATTTTCATATCCCGTGTGTTGGCGGGTTACTACCGTTTGCCACCTGTTTTAAGGTACCATATTTCAGAACTTAACTCGTTCTGATCCGTCCCTCTCTTTTTCCCCGTGCGGTGTTTTTTTGATTGGTTCGTTTCTTTTACCCCTATTTTTTACTTCTTCCTGATTTCTTTTTAAGGAACTACTTGTCTTTTTCCTCTGCCTTCTGCACAATTCTCTTCGGCGCTGTCCCCCCTTCCTCGCCAAGCGACCCCTTGCCCCCCGTGATTTTGGGTGTGCTTCCCCGTTTACCACAAAGCCAAGTCTTTGGTCTTTTGTCCCCCAAACCTCCACCCTCACGGGGCCTTCGCCGTTCTTCCCCTTTGTCCCTGTGGCGATTCCCCACCCCCGCCCTCACGCCCCTGGCGTGGCTGGACTTTAAATAGTTCTGTTTCTCAAGGTTGACATTTAAAACACTCCTCGTTGCTACCCCTACCTGTCGTAGAATCCCCTGTTTGGTGTCGCCTCCAAAAGTGCCCCCCCCCCACTCGGCCACTTCACTGGACCGTAATGACTTGACTTTGATTTCTGCCCTCTTTCACTTTGAGTCTCCCCCCAATCTAAGTAAGATTCCTGAAATCCCATCCGTCCGTCACCGTTCCCCGATCCTCCCTCTTTCCCAACTTTCACCTGCAACCTTAGGGTTGCCGTACTTCCTTCCCATTTCCTAAACGTTTCGTTTATAGTCCAGGGCGTCCTGTTTAATTGGGTACCATTGAAACTATCTCCCTTCGCCCGAATTTCCTTTGACCAGATCCAGTCCATTTTTGTCCGTATTTTTTCCCTCCATTTGTTTTCGTCCCTTGGAACATCCAAGGCTGCTCTTTCGTATTCGGTTTGTGTCCTATGGAGTGAATTTTTTGTGTACGCAACCCCCTTTCCCCCGATACGACCATTCAGTACCAGTCCTCCGTAACCTCTGATAGGACCAGGTACATGACCCCATCACTCTTTTTTTCTCATTTCCTCCCCGCCGAGTACACACCCCCCCTTTTACCCAACTTTTGAGTTGTTATAGGTGGTACTTCACCCCCCCCCCCCCATTTTTCCGACAGTTTCCCCCACCCCGCCCGCCTATCTTTTCCACCTCCCCCAAAAGTTTAGTCGTCTTTTCCCC
>Ga0179591_1402233_pt1 | contig 12238 bp, 19 predicted proteins | sample CZOMad2_1_08_16f_FD_182891 | JGI IMG/M metagenome (GOLD analysis project Ga0179591, IMG submission 182891) | Vadose zone soil fungal communities from Angelo Coast Range Reserve, California, USA - CZOMad2_1_08_16fungal (PacBio error correction) | ecosystem: Environmental > Terrestrial > Soil >... | reverse complement strand
TGTAAAAGCTTTTACTTGTTTTAGAACTTTTTTTTTCCAAGTTCAGTCCTCGGCTCAGGTTTTTTCCTTCCCTTCTTTCCCCCCCCGTCATTGGAAGTTTTCCCCTCCCCCCAGGCAAGAGGTTTGCCTCTCTTCCAGTAGAGGGATGTTATTTCCTTTTCTAAGAAAATCTCGGTTCTCCTCTCCTGTGGACCGTGCCCGAGATTCCCCTTTTTTTGAAAAATAGTAGCCTTTGAAAGTATTGATATAAAAGCTTTCCCCCCACTTGAGAGAAATTTTTTTTTCCCCCATTTCTTCTGACGTGGTTTTGCTCTTTTCTTTTCTTTGAACCCCATCACGTTGACAGAAAGTCACGCTCTTTGATCTTAAGAATAATCCGTCTCCCCTTCCTTTTTCCTTTCTTCTTTGGGGGGGACCTCCTTTTTCCCCCTTTTTTTTGGACTTGCCAAAGAATGAATCGCCTCCCTATTTGGCCTTTCCTTGGTTTTTTTCTTTTTGCGGACGCGGCCTTTTCTAACAAGGCAATCGACTGGCTCCCCCTCCTCTTATTAGAAAGATGCTCTTCCTTCTTCTTCCCTTTTTCGTTAAATTGTGGATTCTTTTCCCTTTTGTTAAACCCTTTTGTCTCTTTCCCGATGAAAGACCAACCGCCTTTTTTTCTCCTCCCCTTTACAGTATATTCCTGCTCGTCTTCTCCCTTTCCTTTGGAGGTTTGTTCATGTGGTTGATTCCCCTTTCCTTGTGAATAAAAAATAGAAGATTTACCTTTTCTTGCCTAAGGACTCCACCTCTTACCCCCTTCCCCCCCTTTTCTTTTTCCTCCCACCAGGGCTGGAAGAGCTTTCAGCAGACGAGCTCGCTTCTTGATAGGGAGGGAGCACCTCCCTTCTCACGCCTTTCCCCAGCAAGCTATCCCATTCCTCCTCTTTTCATCCTACTCGTTGTTGGTTGTTCCCTCCTCCTTCTCAACTGGGGAGATTAAGGCCTTTTTTCTCTGCCGAGGAGAAAATAAGATACACTTTTTCCCTCGACTCTCTCTTTGGCTTTATTTTCTTCCTTTTTCCCTTATTTTTTTTCCCCAGCGACGGTGGATGGACTGGCGTTTTCTTGCAGGAATAGGCGAGTCTCCCTCAAGAAAGGGCCCCTCCTCGCAATCCCCCCCGGCGTTCCAGTTCTCATTTTTCTCTTTTCTACGGAAAGGTATTATAATTTTAGGAGTTAGAAGTCATTCCCCTCCAGAAGCCCCTTTTATTAGCATCCCCCCCACCCCCTCCGCGCGGCGTTCTAGAAGCTCTTTTCCCTGCAATGGAGCCAGTAGATCCCAGAGAGCAGTCCCTTCTTTTCCTCCCTGCAAGCCCCAGGTCCCCCCCCCCCTTACCCAAGAGTCAGCAAAGCTTTTTCCGATCTGGTACTCATTCCCCCGGCCCTTTTTTTTTGTCCCACCAACGCTGCACGCCTCTCTTTTTTTTTTTTTCCTTCCCCCCCGAGCCCTGCTCTCCGTTCTTCGTGTCGTTCTCCGCGTTCGTGATGGTTCCTTCTTTGAAGCAAACCCAGTCCCCTGTAAGATGCGTTAACAGGTTTTTTTCCTTTTCCGCTGGGAGCTCCCTTTCTGACATATTCTCGAGAGTGGGACTCGGCCCCAGTCCCCTCCTTTTCTCTGCTTTCTTTCGGGGACCAGGTTTTTTTTTTTTCCCATGGCAAATACCTTCAAAAGGGAGGCGTTCACTTTTTTTCCCTTGCCGGCACTTTCTTCCACCTTCCCCGGAAACGTATGCTTTTCTCTTTTTCTGAAAGTCTTTTCTCGATTCTACCTTCTGCAGTGGCCCCTGGACATTTCTTTTGCCGCTCAGGTTAGCTTTCTTTTTTTCCTTCGAAAAAGAGACAACTTTTAACGGGAGAACAAAAACCTTGTGAACGCGCCCCCTTCCCAGCTTGGCTGTTGGGAGTTTTTTTAGGAGTGATAAACCTCCCCCTTTCCTGGAATGGTAATGAAACCGTTTTAAAAATCTCCCCCGAGACCCTCTCGTTTTTCGCCCCATTTTTTTTAGGTTTCCTCTCTTCGGAGACCACCCCCCACAAGTAGGATGGAGATTTTAATCTCTTTCACGAGGCGGAAAACCCACCTTTCTCCCCTCTCTTTCCTCCTGAGATGCTAGAAAGGATTGGTTTCCTCCTTACTAGTGAAAGGAAAACCATTCCCTTTCTTCCTTGGAGCTTCTGAGAGCCCTCCCCCCCCCCCCCCACGTTGCGCAATTGAGGTTTTTTTCTCTCGTTATCCACGGGAAACTGTCCTGTGTCTTCCGAAGAGAGAGACTTTTCTAAGAGAACCAACCTTTCCCTTTTTACCTTTTGGAATATTTCTTTTTTCTACAAGGAGAAGGATCACCCTCCCCAGGGAAAAATAGGCTCCTCCACGAACTCCGGCCCCTCCCCTCCACCCTCCCCTTCCTTTAGATAAGTTTTCCTTTTCTTTTCTCTTAGGAAATGATTTCGCTGCCTGCCTTCTCACGAAGAATTTTCCGGATACTATTTCCCTCCGTTTTATCTCCGCTAACAAGGAATTTCGAGGAAGGGTTGGTAGACATTTTTCCCAGGAAGACCCTGGCTCTGTGCCCTTTTCTCGGTCTGGTAGGGTGGGGTTTTTTTTCTCCCCTCTGACAAGGATTAGCAGCACCGAGGGAGGACCATTCCCTTTATTGGAGCGCCCTCCCTTCTCTTTTTCCCCTCTTCAAAAAAAGGAGGCCCCCCAATAGAGAATGATAAAAGTGGACACCCTTCCCCGTATATATAGATTTACTAATAATCCGTTTTTCTCTTTATTAAGTAGTCGCGAGTCTCCTTGTGGAAAGTCGAGAGTGGGGACCTTTTTTGAATTTGTTTGAAGAAGATCCCCCCCCTTGAGCGCGAACACCTTCCAGAATGGGTAGAACTCTTAGGTCTCAGACGTGGAAGAGGGTCCCCCTCCCACAACGAACCTTATGCCGTCCAGGGAACAGACTTCTTTTTATTACTGGTCCAAAGGTTTTAGAAAAAACCTCCCCCTCAACAAGACTTTTCTCTTCTTTTTTATAAAAAGTGGTATGTTCCCCGGATTAGAGCCATCTCGACCCCCTTCCGAAGCGAGACCTCTGGCGGAGCGCCTCCCCCCAATTATAGTAAAAGGCCATCTTTTTTTCAGCACCTTTCGTCCCCCCTAATTTTCTCTGGGTAACCTTTCTTTCCCCTTGCATTGAGATCCTGCTCTTCCCTAGCAAACAGTCCAAGGATTCCTTCTCTTTTGCATAGGAGGAGCTCCCCGTTTTTTCTCCGAAGAGAAGTAGAGTAAATACAAGGACCCCTTCCCCAGTTGGTAAAAAGAAAAAAATGGACTCCCCTTTCTGTTCTGAGTCTCTGTGCGCTCACCCTTCCCCCCTCTTCTTTTTTAAGGATCACTAGTCGGATGAGAACCTTTCCCCTTCCAGAAGGTAGAGTCCCCCAGATTGAATGCGATCTTTTCATAGAATGAATTTTTCCCCATCTCCTCTCAATCCGAGGTGTTGTACCCTCCTAGATGTTAGTCAGAAAGTGATCCCTCAAATTGGGGACTCCTTTTCCTGGTTGTCTCCGGGGTCTCCTTGGCAATGCTTCCAGGCGTTAGCACCCCCTCCTTTCCTTGTTTATCCCAGACACTTCTTTCCCTCCCCGATAAAAGTAGACGTTTTCTTGGTAGGATTACGGGACATCTTTTTCGACTGCCTCCCCTCTCCCCTCTTTCTCTTCGAGGTGAAAAAACCTTTTCTCTTTGAGCAGGGAACAAGCGTGAAAACGCAGACGTCGAATAGACGGTAACTGTTCTCCCCCTGCTACTTTCCGTGCAGTGTAGTGCATTTTTTCCCCTGGCAAGGTCAAAACCTTACGAAGGAAAGTGGTAAAGTAAGTCTTTTTTTTTTCCCCCCACACCCTACTCACCTTCTTAATTCAGTGGACTTTTTCGGAAAGCATTATTCAACCTCTCTTTCCTTTTATGAAAGTATTGATATCCCTTTCATAACTTGATGCCCCTTCCCCTTTTCCTTTTCTTGCTTCCCCTTTGATGAGAGAGGTCCCTCCCCCAACGAGATTCGTATTGATCCCCGCTGAGATAGAAGGGCTCGTTTTTCCCTTTTCTCATACGGTCTCATCTGTTTCTTTTTTTTTTCTTCTATTACCGGTAAAACTGGCCTTTTTTTTCTCCCAAAGATAGACCTTTTCTCATAGAATGGAACCTTATTGGGAGAATCTTCTTTTTCCTTGAAGGAGGGCTTTTTGGTACCTATCGCCGAGAAGTTTTTTTTCTTTCCCCCTGGCGCCAATGGCAGCCCGGTTTTTCTGAGACAGAGCCCCCCCCCTGGGGGCTCTACGGCTTGCACTGGTTTCTCTCGTTTAAAAAATTCTTTTTTAAGAAGCCTTGTAAGAGAAATAGGGAGATGTAGCCCTCTCTGAGCATGCCCTAGGAATTCTTTCCCCCTTCTGGCTTTGCTCCTGCTATCCCCCCCCCCCTTTTGATACAAACCTCGCCGATTTCCCTAAGGCTAAAAAGAAAGTACACTTTTCCCTCATTAAAGAAGGACCACCTTTGCCCTCGACACTCACTCGGACTCTTCGCTGTGAGGATCGTACCCCTTTTCCCCTAGCAGCAAGAGAAAGCAGGCTCCCCCAAGTTGAGAAAAAGATATATATATTTTCCTCACTTTCTAGGGGGGTTGGTTGGTTTTGTTTTTTTTTTTTTTTTTTATCGGTGTGTCAGCAAATGGGGCGTTTTTTTTGCCGATTGATGCGAGGAGACCCTCCTCTCCCTGAGATAGATATGCTTAGCTTGGAACGCTTTTTTACTTCTTTCCTTCCCGCCCCCCCTTTTTATTTACTGGCGTTTGAGAAGCTTCCCCTCTCATAGGAGAAGGTTGTATCATCTTTCTTTCTAGAAGGAGAAAATCCCCTCCCTTCCAAGTTCTAACGATATTGACTGCCTCTATCCCTCCCTTTACTCTCCTCTTGCTCTCGGGTTTTTTCGTGTATTTCTGGTTTAATAGCCAAGAGCCCCGATCCTTCCGCATGGAGGGGGGGGGTCTTTTTGGGGGGGGGGGGTGGTTCCTTCCCTCAGCATTTTTCGAAGAAAGAGGTCGTCTTTTCTTGGGGAAGAAAGGCAGGCGCCCCCTCGGTAGTTGTACACAGGACCTTCCCCCCCATGCAACTTGGCCCCCCCTCTTCCCTCCAAAGCTTCTGAGTCCATTCCTTTTCTTTTCTCATAACCCAGGCCAGGTTTTTGAGGGTAACTACCGCTGCACGCCTCCTATGCTACTTCTTATCCCCTTCTCTTCACCGCCCCCCCTCTATCTCAGCGCCTCAGGAGCCAATACTTTTCTCCATCACCTCGTCATAACTCTCCTTTCGAACGGGTCAAATGTTCCTTCTCTCAAGTGCTGCGCCCCTTGGAAAGAATATAGTATGTTCTCGAGTGGGAATTTTCCGTATTTCCCCTTCCCCCCTCCTTTCCCTGCGAAACGCTGTGAATTTCAATACCAACCCTTGAAAAAGGACGGCCGTTTCCAAAGATGCCTTTGTATTCCCTTCCCCCCCCTTTTGGGCTTGCACGAAATGCCCCTTCTGAGTGGTGTATGGAACTGAGAGGAGTTATACCCCCCTTTTGCGCTGTCGAACCTCCTCTCTATCTCCTTCTCTGGCGTCGGGGTGTCACTTCTTCTTTTCCTCAGATCGGTGTGAGCTTTCCCCCCAAAAAAGGAAGGCGCTTTCCAGGGACCCCCCCCCCCTCTCGTCTCATTTGATCTTTTTTTATCGACGAGGGAGCTCCCCCCCCCTTAGAGGATAACGAAGGTCTTTCCCCCCCCGCGGACCACAGTCCAAAACTCTTTCCTTCCCCAGGGTAAGGCGATCATCCTCCCCCCCCTGCCGAAAATCGCGCTGGCTTACCTTTCTAATGAATGGTAAGAGAAGGCTCCTTTCTCCCCCATAAAATCGAAGTCTGAGGTTCTTCCTCCCACCTTTCCCTTCCTCCCTCTTGGTTTGCACGATGACGTTTTCCTCTTTTTTTTTTTTTTCTTAAAGGAACCAAGGGAGGGCTCCTTTGAGATGCAAGAGACGCAGAACCCCCCTTCTGAGAAATGATTCTTGTCCCGCGTTATCCCCGTGGAAATTTTCTTTCCTTGGAGAGGCGAGAAGAAGAGAGTCCGAGAAGGAGAGACTTCCCCCTCTGACTTATCCTGCTGTTGGTCCCCTTTCGACCCCTCTAAACAGATGAAAGATTAGGATTTCAGAGGAAATGGGAAGTTCCCCTCTGATCCTAACTCATCTCCTCACTGGCCTCCTCTTCTTTCCTTGGCGCTGAGAACTTTCTCTTTTCCTGAGGAGCTGCTCCGGTAGTATGGAAGGAATTCTAACGTCTTCCCCCACCTGGTTGATTTCTCTCCCAGATAACCAGGATTGGGTAGCGTTCAGGGTGGGAGACCCTTTTTCCCATTGAAGTCCCTTTCATTCCCTTTCCCCTTTTTATCACTGTGGGCGGGGGAGGGCCTCCTTTTCCCTCCCGTCAAAGAAGAGGGCGACCAGGCTTCTGCAGAGAAAGAGGAGAGTTGGGAACTCCCCCCACCTGCGGACAACCAACCCCCTCCCCCCCGCTTTCTCCCTTGGCAAACAGATTGGGTTTTTTTTTTCTTTTCAGGATATTATATTTAATACTAATCCCCTTCTATAAGTAGTAGAGAGGCCTGTGGAAACTCCAGTCCCTATTTTGATAGGTCTTTTTGCAGACGGGTGTCCCCCCCTCCCGCGGGAGATGATCCATACTTTTTGGGATTAGTTTTCGCCACCTTCTTTCTGTTCTCTTCCTACTGTGGACTTTTTTTCCCCCCCCCCACCGCTCCAGGCACCGGCCGTTTCAAAGACGGCGCCCGGGTCTTCCTTGGTTTTTCTTTTTCCTCCACATGGTCTTCCCAACCCGTTTTCCCTCCCCCCCCCCCAAGCAGGTCTCCTCCTTTGGAGGGAACCCTCTCCCCCACGGTGCGTCTTTTGCCGATGAGCCGCTCAAAAGTTTTCTTCCCCCTTCAAGACCTTTCGAACCGCATCTCGTTTAACAGAACGCAGGTAGACAAGAGTCTACCCTCTTGACAAGTATAGTAAAATTCTCACCCTCGTCCGTCCGACACCGTTCTCCTGGCCTCGGCCGAGGTCTCTTGAATTGAATATGTTGATCCTTGTCCCTGCCGAGGAAAAAAGGTAAAAGTACCCTTGTATAGAGGGCTGTCTTCCCCTCTGAAAAGCATAGAGAAAGAGAAATTCTTTTCCCCTTTTATTAAAGCTTCGTTGTTCCTCCCCTCCCTTTGTCTGGATTGGGTTTTTCCTTCCCCCCCAAGGTAATTGGGAGAAGCCTTGATGAGCAAGTGCAGATTGCAACCCTTCTAGCTCACCCTTCTTTCTCTCCTCTCTTACTCCTCGTGAGTCTCAATGAATGCAGCAGACTTTCGCAAATCCGAAGGTGGGACTTCTCTCTATTCATCGCCATTTCCGGAAACTCAGTAGATGCATCTTTCCCTTCTTAGAGACTTGTTTCAGAGTAGAAGGTGGGCACTTCTTTAAGCGATTTTTCCTTTCTTGCATTTTTTTTTTTCTTTGACGAAAAGAACCCCTTTCCTGGGTAGGGATTAGGGCGCCCACTTTCTTTTCGACCTTTCTCCAGCACCCCCTCTTATCTTTTTTTTGTCAACCCCCGACGGAACCGGCGCCAAGCCAGCAGGACTGTACAGCCATAGTGGTAGTCCCTTTTACCTTCCCTAACCCCCCTTCCTTCTCCCCTCGGTGTTAAGCCAAAAACTCCTTCAAGTGGTAAAAACAGGAAGCGGTTTTTTTTATAAGAGGGATTTTTTTACCATTCCCCTTGTCCCTCCTCCGAAATTTAATGCAGTGGTCTTTTTAACGGCTATTACAAATATCAAGAAGATTTAGGTATGACTCTTTATCCACTGAGCGCATTCACGTTTTCCCGTCTCCTTTTTTTTTTTTGATGAGCGATGGTATTGACCCCCCCCCCTTAGTATTGATACTGCGTTATTTCTCAGGTGATACAGATAATCTCCTTTCCCCCGGAGTTCATCTTTTTTTTACGTATCCCCTTTCCTATTTTTCTATCCCCCATATCTGAGCCCCCCCCTTCTCGGAGAATATTGTAAATATTCTTTTTTCTTGAAGGAGGGTAGGGAGTCCCCTACAGGACCCGTCGCCTTTTTTTCTCCCCTTGAATCGAATCTGGCTCCCTTTCCCTCCTATGATCTTATGAGAAACCCGCTCCCCAATTGGAGGCAGCCGTAAAACCCTTATCTGACCCTATTACGTTACACAACCAGTCTCCCCTTCTGTAAGGAAATTTACGAGTATAGTTCTTTGAAAGTTAACTTGGAGGTGTCACCTCCCCTTCTTTTGCCCCTATGCTCCCTCCCCCTCTTTTCTTCAATGTCTTCTTTCCAGTAAATGAAACCGTCGCGGTTTCCCCAGCGGGCTGAGCTTTTTTTCTTCGCATGTGCGGACTTTTTCTTTCTTTTCGGCCTCGCAGCCTCTCCCCCTTCCCCAGTTGATGACAAAGATTTCTTTTTTTGTTTATCTCTCTTCCCCCCGTAAGCAACTGTTCTGGGCCTTGACGACGGAGGGCGCTTTTCCCGATAAAGAGACCTCCCCCCTCGAGTCTCTCTCTGCTTCTCTCTAGCGCGGGACCGCTTTTCCCCCCCTCCCGGAAAGCAAAAACGAGTCCTTTTCGTTTGAGAAGTCACTTCGCGTCCTCTCTATGTTTTTTTCCCCTTTCCCCCCTCCCAGAAGGTCTCCATCCCTCCTTCCCATGAAAAATTTCCCCTGTTATAAAGAAGAGGCATTTTTCCTTTTCCCTATCTTAAACTTATCAGTTTTTTTTTCTTTTCCGAATTTCTTTTCAAGAGAAAAGTTAAGACACAAATACTTCCGCGTTGATATCAGAGTCCATTTTCTCCTCCTCGGGCGGCCCTTCCTCCGGGGGAAGAAAGGAATTCTTTCCCCCTGTAGTGTTGTAACCCCCGACTGAACACGCACGTTCCACCTTACCAAAGAGTAGACCCCCCCAAGTAATTTCCCTGGTAATAATGAGCACCCCCCCTCTCCCGTAAAGTCCTGTGGGTCCCCCCCCGTTTCGCCCTCTATTATACAGGAGCTCCCCCTCTTTTTTAAGATAAAAGAGAAAGTTCCTAGGGAAACGCTTCCCTATAGATATTTTCTTGCTTTTCAACCTCCCCTCTCTTCCTTTCACCCATCAAAAAAATCTTCCATTTGGAAGATGAGCATAAGATGGGAGACGAAATATTTTTCCTTATTCCCTCCTATATTTGTTGATTAGTCCTCTATTGCAAGTAAACTTCCTTTCCCCAAAGATTTCTTTTCTTCATTAAAGAAAAACAAGAAAAGACTGGGAAAAGGGTAGGCGTAAATCCTCTAAAAGCCCAGGGGGGTAGGACCTTGAGGTTTTGGTCTCCATGAAAGCCCGAAGAGTGTTTTGTATGAACGTTCTCTTTTCTGAGGAGGTCTACCCCCCCCGGTGGTGGTACCTTGCTAGGTTTCACGAATAAGTTTTCCTGGTGGTTCCTAAAGAAAGAGCATGATCTCTCTCCTCCGACGTCACCCCACCTTTCCTTTTGCCCTCAAAAAATCCTCACCGAAGAGTAGAATTCTTTTACGCCGCAAGTCCGGTGCTTGCCCCGCGCCGTGTGAGAGCGATCCCGCTGGAGGAAACTTTTTCCCAGCTCCCAAAAAGAGAACCTAAAGAAGTTTAGCCCCCCCGACCCAGGGTCCGATTTATCGAAGGTCTAACTAGAAGTCCCTTTTTCTGATGGACGCCCTCTTAGACCTCCTGGGAGGAAGTCCCTCCGGAAACCATACTCGCATTCCCACCTTTTTTAGGAAGACTGCCCCCTTCCTTCCCCTCGAAAGGATTGGTTCTCCTTCGAGAAGAATAGTGTCGAGGCGTAACATTGGCTCTGCGGCATTTCTCCAGCCAAAAAAAGCTCGGTTCTTCACAAAAATTCTTCCTCCCCTTTTCCATTTGTCATGGATTTTTTTTCCCCTCTTACCTCGAAGCCCGAGCGAGGAGAGCCTTTTTCCCATCAGAATGTCCCTTGATCTGTGCTTTCTTCTTTCTACCTTTCCCTTATCCAAGATGAAAGGATTAGTGTTTTTCACGCAGGAGGAAGAAGTGTTTTCCGACTTCTACCGTAAGCCTAAGCCCTGGAATTTCTCTCTTCCCGTCGAATTTTGCGCTGCGAATGCTGGAGGCTTCCTTGCATGAGAGAGTAAGTAGTTTTTCTCTGCGGCAATTTGCAACCGACGCCCCTTTTTTGTTATCCGTAATATACACCGCAGCTTCCGGTCGCAGATTGGACTTCCCTCAAAATGGGAGCACACGTTGTACCCCCTTTCGCCTTCGTTTTCTCTCAGGACCTTTTTCTCTTGGGCGTGGGGAGGCCTCCCTTGGCAAGGAAAACTCTTCTCCCCGTTCGCTTTCGACGCAACCGCTGCGAGTTCTTTCTTCTTCCACACAAATTCTTCTCCCCACTAGCGACGATCACGCCCTCCGAGCGAATAAGGATATACTCTTCTTTTGATCTTCATAGTTCTTTCGTCCGCCAGTCCCCACTCTGCGGTAAAAGTGGCGAGTGGGGATCGTGGTTTTTGTAATGTGTTGAAGCCCTCTCCCCCCTTCCTCTCAGTTTTGCTAAATAAGGATCCTTTTTGAATGTTCCGGGTTTAGGAGAACTCCTTCTCTTTCTCCCCCCCCCTTGCAACGCTCCATGCATCGATACAGGAGCACGAAGGAGGCTTTCTCGGGGAGGACCCTGCGACCCACCCGTACTTCCTCCCCCAGCGCTCACCCCGGCGGGTGAGTGCTTTCTTGATCAAAAGGTGAGCTCCCCAGCGTACCTGAGTCTTCAACTGCTCCTTTCCCTACGGCCTTATCCTTCCGAAGTGTAACTCCTTTGGGTAGAATTTTGCCCCTCTCCAAAACAGTTCCTGATGTTTTTTCCCCTGCCCAAGTGAGTTACACTCCATGTCTCAGAGATTCCTTCCAGACGAATTGAATAGGGAGCCTGCTCCCCAGTCCCACCAGCCAGGTCAGATGTTCTCTTTCTTCCTTGCGAGCCGTTTCTCTTCTTCCTCAGAAGAGCTCCCCTCAGGACCCAGGTGGAACGGGCACTCTGGCCATCAACGTGCTTTTTTTGCTCCCGTGAAGCCCACGGTTTCCCTCCATCCTTGTTCGGTCAAAGAGGAGGATTTTTTCTCCCTTGGAGAGGCATCGCTTCTTCTTCCCGATGAATGAGAGGTTCTTTCCTCTAATGTCTGCGAGACAGTCGATTTCTCCCCCGCCGGGAAGTTTTTTTTCCCGAGCATTTTCCCTATTAGGGACAACTCCCTTCCTCTCGCCTTACCCATTGGGCCCGATTCTTCTCTTGTTGTAGCTTCCTTTAGAGTTAGACTTTTCAGAACAAGGACTGGTAGAGAGAAGGGGTTTTCCTTTCCAATAATTTAGCTTTTCTCTTTCTCCCACAGATAAAAGTAGACTCTTTTTATGGTCAATTGGTCCCTTCGAAATTAGTTTTTTTTTCTCCTTCCCCGTTAGCAGCCCGCTCCCTATATGATATTTTTTTTCCCCGGAGGCACCCCTTCTTTCCAAAGATCCCCTTGACTTAGTGGTACTCCCCTCCCCCTTCTCCCTTTTCCTAGACACCAATACGTTTCCTTTTCTCAAGACCAAGCATTGGCCGTCCCCAAAAACGGTCCTTTTCCCCCATTGTGGAACGACTCTTTTTCCAGTACGAGTCTTTGCCAACCTGGTCCTCCCTTGCCAGAAATGGCATGCCCTTGTCCCCTTCACCGCGATTTCTCTATTCCCACTCGTAGGACTTTCTTAAAGTTTACTGATCTAAAAGCTGGCGTCAAGAAAAGTGAGAGCATCTTCCCCTTCCCTCCCCCTTTTTTGCTTCCCTTGAGAGCTCTTTCCCCCCGTGTTGACATGAGTTGACATCCGTCCACTGCTGTCGGGGATATTAAGAATCCTCGGGCTTCCCTTTGTGAAGCGTTGGGGGGACCCTCCTGCATTTCTCACCTTGCCTGGGGGAAATGTAGTACCATCTCCCGGGTGTGGGGGAAAAAAGGTCCTCATCTGAAAATATTTTGGGACCCTTTCTCCTTGCAGGAG
>Ga0179591_1275652_pt1 | contig 12238 bp, 5 predicted proteins | sample CZOMad2_1_08_16f_FD_182891 | JGI IMG/M metagenome (GOLD analysis project Ga0179591, IMG submission 182891) | Vadose zone soil fungal communities from Angelo Coast Range Reserve, California, USA - CZOMad2_1_08_16fungal (PacBio error correction) | ecosystem: Environmental > Terrestrial > Soil >... | reverse complement strand
TTTCCCGCGCCAGCCGGGCTGACTTACGACAGGCCCCTTCTGCCTTAGACAGCAGGCAGTATTTCCGAGTACTTTTCGGTTCCCTCTTTCTTTGATTTTGGAACTTTAATTGCAACCCGTCCCCAGACCCCGATTTTTTTCTTTCCCCTCTTAACTTTTGCTTGCGCCAGCTGGACTTTTCTTTTTCTAGGGCTATCCTTCTTTAATTACAGGGGCCCTCTCCTGCCCCACTGTCCTTACAACACCCCACAACCCGACCATCAATGACTCGTGATGCCTCCGTTTCTCGCCGGCGGTTTCCCGCCTGTCGAAACTATGAATTTTTCACCCCCCCCCTTTTAAATGTTTATCCCATACGAAATTACAGTCCCTGTCCTCTTCCCCAGCATGCCGTTTCCAATGGATTTACGAAAAGTTTTTTTTTCGTTTCCGGATTCCCCACTCGCACGGGTGCTCCCCAAAAAGATCTTCAAAACGATTGTGGATCCTCTTTTGGATCATCTTCTCACGGCCGCCTTTTTAAGGAGCAGATTTGTTTTCTCTTCCCCCCACGCTAGAGTCACGTCCCGCGGCTTACGTAAAGATTTTCAACGGGGACAACAGCTTGTGGTTACCCTACACTTCCGCCGGTACCTGCCACTTCCTTTTTTGTTCCACTCTGGGTGCAGATGATCTCTCTTTTGGGTTTCATTTGCCATCTTGTTCCCTGGCCACCTCCTGGAAGATTTGTCCACGTTTCCCGCTTTTCTGCCTCTCTGGCCCTCTGTGGAGTGAACCATTGTCTGTAACGCACCTCCCAGACTGGAGGGACCCTTCGCAATTCCCTGGGTCCCTTTATTCTTCGAGAGACTCGCCCGAACGAGGAAATTGCCCTCGCGGATAAAAACGACGGTAAAAACCTCTTCGATCGTTTCTATGCTGAAACCAGGGCGCTTCGCCGACGCTCCCAGCCTTCCCCACGCTTGTGGAGCAGTAGATCTTGGATTGCGCGGACCCCACCCCCCCATCCCTCTTGAGTCTGACGAACACGAATTTTTATGCCTTAAACTTCCCCTAAGTTGTGCCCAAACCCCCTCAATCATTTTTTTGACTTTTCTATGTTCGTCTCTTTTGCCCTGAACCTGGGTGTGGCCTCATCTGTTGGAACCGACGTATCAGACCGAGTGCTCCGAGTGCCCCCCCTGGCACAAAGAATCTTCCAAATTACTACACGACTTTGGGACAACACCGACCGATGCCCAGGAATCTCATCCTTTTTTTTGGTATCGATGAAAAAGAGATGTGACTTGACTCGCCTCTTTAAATTGGGTGTTCAAAGCTATGATTTTCCCTCTTTTGCCACTTGTTCCTAGACGACCTTTCCACTTTTGCGTAACGACCCCATCAGAAGATAGCGGTCCACACAACAAGCATCTCCTTCCCAATCGAAGCGCTCCACCGCGTCCTCCCCCCCCCATTGAACCCCCACACTGAGACGAGACCCAGGAATTTATCTTTGATTGAGTAAAATGGTTTCGACGACCAAACGGGCCGTTAATCGATGTCTTCTGATGTCCCGGCCATCCTTCTAAAGAAACCTAACGGCTTGGACGCACGCCAGCCTTATCGTGCACCCTTCAGTTTCCCTCCCACAGTGGCGGGATTCCTTACGGCCAGCCCTAAGAGTTTCTAGTGTATATTCCCTCTCTCCTAGTACCGATGATTTTCCATGTTTACCTTTCAGGACGTGGCCTCCCCTATTTCGCTGTGTTAGAGAGATCCACTTCCTTGCCGGGTCAACAGGCTTGTTATTTATCCCATCCTTTTACTCCCCAAATTCTTACGATTACGTTTCTGACTTAACCATCCCCTAGTTGGGATCCCCTTAAACTTCTTTTGATGGAAGCTCTGCTTGGATTCCTCCTTACTTCCTTTCGCTCCCCCTTCGCTGTTCAGTCTCCGAAACGCTGACCCATCGCTCCCCTTTTTTGAAACTGTGCGTTCGTGACATTTTTCCCATCAACGATAGCATTCCGTTCTACAGTTCTCGGCTTTATAGATGGTTTCTGTGGATCTCCCTCCCCCTTTTAGACCTTTGCGGATGCGTTCTTTTTGTTGCCTGCTCTTTTTTTGGTATATCGTTGAGGTTCGCTCCCCAATTTCCGGCCCTTCCTTCCCACGTGATCATAAATCCCCTTTGTAAGTACCCATTGTTTTTTCATACACACCCCCAAGTGATTAGAAGAGGCATGAGTCTCCTCTCTTGAGTACGTAGTATCCTTACGTCTTCTTTGTACTCCTTGATTGAGACTTCTTCTCTACTTCGGTTTCCATTATTTCTTCTTTCCCCTCCCCCCGCCCTTTAATTGAACTCCTCCTCAGGTTTTTGGCGTCCCTCTTCAACTCTTGCCCCTCAGTTTTTTTTGGGCGTCAACCATTTTGCACATCCGGGCCTCTAAAATCCTCCCCGCCCTGGACCCGACGGAGATGATCAGTGTTTCCCTTTTTATCCACACTTAACACTATCGACTTATTCCCTGGCTTCTTGGTGCTCGGTCGGGATCGCGCGCCCTGTGTTTGTCGCGGATAAGTTCGCCTCCCTCATTCCTTAGGTTATACCTCGCTGTGTTCGTAGTTCCTGGGAAGGATAGTGTTATCCTACCCCTCATACCAAAGTGAATAGTTTCCCATACATTCACTTGTTATTCCTTATCGTTCTCACACCTACCCTTGTGCACGACACGCTTTGCCTTCTTACACGCAAAAGATGTCCGCGCCAGCGGTCTGTTTCGGCCATCAGAAATCTTGCCTTTGACCACCACGCCGTTTTCCCCTGTGGAACCTTCGGTGCCCTTCTGGTTCGATTGTGAAGAGTTTGTAACCGGTTTCCCCTACGTTCTCTGTGTGTGCTTATCTCACACTTTGTGCAGTCATTCCGATACCCCCTTAACCGGCGGGCTTCTGTTTCCCCCGCCTGCGGCAGGATGCCCCCTAATACTTTTTCCAATTCACCCTCACCCTGGTCGAACGTTCTTTTTCTCAAGATCCATTTTCCTTCCCTTTTTTTTGTACTGGCAGCCCCTCGGTCCCTAGACATTTAATAGTATTGATAACGGCTTTGACTTTTTTTCCGGTGGTTTTTTCCGCAAATCCATTCAGAACGCTGTTTCTCGCGAATAGCTCCTGAAACCTTGCATCACGGGCTGTCTCCTTTCCGTACCCCAGTTTGGTTCTTGAACATGTAATTAAAGATCTTCCTTCCTGATACACTTCATGAGAGGGGAAATGGCCAACGACCTCCCCCTTAGCTTTGCGGTTGTCTCCCCCCTCACAAATCTTTTCCCCCTGAAAATTTTTGTCACGGTAAGGGAAAATTATTGCTGCAATTCCGGTAGGAGCCTCTTTCCGGTACCTCTGAGCTTTTTTTTGCCCTCCCATCTATACCCCTTCTACTCCTTTTGGTGTTTTTCTCCCGCCCCAGACAGGCCTGCCCCCCTTGCATTCCGTGCCTTACCCCGAGATATTTGAGATTTTACATACCGCTGCTCTTTTCCTCTTTGGACCCTTCCCCTTCCACCCCTTTTGGTTTCACCCCTCTCTTTTTCTTTTTTCAATGAAAACATTTTACCCGTTTTGCATTTACATATTCTGCAAACGGGTTGTCCTTCATCTACACCTATTTAATTACATGGTTCCGATTCCTTCCCCATGTCCTTAAGACATTCAAGCTCTGATGGCCTTTGTGTGTCTTCTCTATTCTCGAAAACTCCTGACTGTTCAAAGCTGACCCAAACAACTTTGCATCCAATCCGTTATCAAGGACCGTTTTCTCTTTCCCCCTTTTTTGGCTGAATTCACCAGTCCATTTGGTTCATGCCGTAAATTTCCCGATTTCTCTCCCGGCTTGGACAAATCGAAGTTGAGCGCCAACAATCTTGAACCTCTGCTTTAACTCTTGACAGGCTTTTGCCAGCTCATCCCTGATCCTTTTTTTTAAGTTTTCAATGAGTATCTGGAAGGTACGCACACGGGCTTGCTCTAACCCGCGAAACACCCACGCCTTTCAAGACCGGGTTTCCCGATTTGTGGATCCCTAAAACGGTTATTTCCGCCTGCCAGGATACATGTTCTCCAATAGTTCTTCATGGACTTGTGGTTTTGCACGATTTTTTCTCCCCTTCTCTCTTAAAGGTTTACACCGGCGAAGGTTAGCCGTCTACCCTTTCTGTCCCTGGCAGCGTTTTTTTTGATCCAACGCTCTAACTGGCTCGCTGTTAATCCTTTTTTCCACCCTATTCGAATTACACTGTGACTTGTCCCTGATGCAGCCGAATTCGCCGAACGCACCAATGCCTCCCCTCGCTTTGATAGAACCGGTCCAACTCCATTCCTGGATTCCGTATCTCCAGCTACCCTTCTTTACGCAAGAGCTAGCGCGTACCACTACTATGACGACCTTCTTTTTTGGTTGGTTGGACTGAAGCGGACCCACTGTAATATCGTTTGATACGATTGACGCACACGAATTTATGCTCTCAACCCAAGGATCTAACGTGCCCCCCAAAAAAAACTGTCCCCTCAATTTTTTCCTTAACCCAAGATGTTTTCGAGAGGGAACATGACCGGAGGGCGGTCAGGGTCCTGTTCTGGATGCCGAAGTCTAGCCGTGATCCCCCATTCTGAGTGAAAGTCCAGAAAATCAACGCGAGACCGACTACCCGCTTTATTTGACGCCGGCCCTTCCTCTTTATTGCCGCTAAAGATCCAATAGTTTGTGACTTGAATGAAAAGGGTTGACTTCACGGCTTTCAGGCGGGACCCTACACTTCTTTACCCCCGGACTCCCTCCCGAACCCCAGATCGAGTCTCACCCCAGGCTCCCAGAACGCCCCACAACGCACTTCCTCTATCACGCGGAATGATTATCCCCCCAAGTCGCAGCCGAACCCCCATGTCCAATATTGAAAAGCATACACCCTTTTTTCTCCGACCACTGGCACATTCCCGTTGAGGGACCCCCAAGTAAACTTGTCGCGTCCCCCGGGAGTTGTACTCCGATGGTGGCGGTATCTCGTTTTTTCTGCCTCAAAAGCCCAAAGAAAAAGTAAAGGTGAGGCCACGGACACGTTCCAAGATCACTTTCTCCTTATTTGATGACCCCCTTTTGGTTGGATGAAGGTACTGCGAAAACGGACGCCCGTGGGATATTTAATAAACTGGGATGTAGTAGCGTATACATCCTCAACACGCATCCCTAAGGAAGTTCTCCCCCTTTCTTTCCTAATCCTCCTTTTGGTGCGCGCTCTCACGTCCTCGGCTTTTAAAGGTTTTAGTCGGTATAGCTCCCATCCAGTTTTATAACTCAATAGTTCTGCCGTACCATCCCCGCCAGCCTTGTGATCCAGGACGGAAATAATTCCTTTCTCTTTCTTTTGCTTCCTCGACCCCTTTAATTGACTCTAGACTGACTTTTTCTTGAGTGCAGTCCTTTAAGCAGGCCCCAAGGCCCGTTCTTTCGTCGACAATTTTCTCTCTTCAACATAAGTTGTGTTTCCAAACCAGGGTGTAGGTTTTCGTGTTGACGCTCTAGGCCTGCCTTCGTATTTGTTTCGCTTGAGTGGCCTTTTTGGGATGCGTTTCTTCTGTCAGTTCCTTTTTCTTCTCTTGTGATCGCGCCATTAATTTTTCCTTCCAAGAATTGGGTCTCCTGATAAGTTCAATCCCCTTTTTCCTATCCCCACCTATGTTTCTGATCACACACTAAGAGGCTGTGCTTTTTACCAAGTCCTAGTTCCTTAGGCCCCTATGAATTTCTCATTTATCGCTATCCTTTAGGGACCTTCCGGAACCAGGCCACCCCGCCCGCATTTCGACCTCTCAGCCTACTTTTTTTTTTTCTTCTTCCAACAATGGACTAGTTTTTTGTGGAGTCCCCCTTTTCTCCATCTTTTAAGAATCATAACCTCGTCGTCCCCTCGCGGGGCTCATTTCTGGTGCGCCTTCCCTACATCACTATAGCTTTTTTCCCCCCAATGTTGTTTGACTCGCCATTGCACCACTCTTCTTTTTGCCGCCCTTGTATCGGTCTCTCGCATCCGAATACCGTAGGTTCATCCGGCGGTAGGCATTTCTTTCGTCTTCGTTGTATCAAACCAATCACATTTCAACCCCCTTTTTTCTGACGGGTTTTCCATCCATACCCTGCGTCTTGTGTTTTACCGTCACAATGTGCCCGCCCTCTTTGCCAGGCAAAAAGCTCCCCCGTTTCGCACTTCCTTTTTGGGTGCTCAGACAATATTGCCCTCGTGTTCACCCCAGCATCATCTGCACCTCAGTGGACATCAGCTTGTCAGGTTCCGAGGCCTCATTTTTCCCCCCCGCTGTCACCCGTTTATATTTACTTCGTGGTTCTCGTACGATTATCAAAATGGTTGCAGTAATTCCAGACTCCTTCTCCCTAAAACGGGTGGGCCGTCTCCGTTACAACATCTCCAGGATTTACAGACTACTGTTTCCCATTCTTTGTGCTCGTCAGGAGAAGAAAGCTTTCTTCTTCATGCCTTAAGCCTTTTCTTGTGAATGCAGCCAAGTGCTCGATGGACTTTAATTCTTTCTAAATTGGTTTGTTCCGCACTTCATCGTGGTGAACACCTCTTTCTTTCTTCGCGCGAATATGAACCCCAACGGTCCTCTTTTTTTTGACTGTCTTTTTTCTAACGACCTTTGGACTTCTTTCTGTAATCAAAGGTTCAGTACGCACTACTTCCTCTTCCATTTCTTCTCCGAGGAAAGCGTTCAAAGTTTTTTTTTTCTTTCCCAAACGTTGGAGTCGACGGGTGTGGCAATTTTCACAAATTTCCCCACCCTTGGACAGGGAACGAAGTAAAATCTTTCCAAATACTATGTTTTAGGCAGGCCTGCCTGTCCTTTAGTGGCTGGTCCCCGCATCTCTCTTTTCTAATCTCCTTTTTGTTGATCGATTTTCAGCCAGCCAGGCGCCGCCTCCCTTCTTGCTTCCTTTGAATAAGGACGGCATGCCTCTTTTGAAGAGTCATGATGCCCCCCAAAAGTTCTTTAGGGGGCTTGGAACCTTTAACCCCCCACCCCTAGATTCACGTCAGAACCTTTAACCTTTCGTCGAATTAAGAGGATGATCTCTCCGCATTAGTATCTAACCCTTTAATTACATTTTCTACTGCCCAAATGTTCGGACACCCCCTTCAAACTACATCACGTCTGCCTTTGGGAGGGAGGTCCTCTCTCGACCTTCCTAGCTGGAATGTTTTTCTTTCTTCTTTGAACGTTTTGAGGACACCCACGCCCCCCAGCGTTATCACCTAAATTTCTTTTTTTTCAATTGGCTCCTCACCAGCAAATTTTCTAATGCGGACCTGGCTTTAATCTCCTGTCTTTCGGATTGACCCAAATAGACTCCTGAATTTTTTTTCTGTCAATCCTTTCCCCTTTTTTGTATCACGGGTTTTTTTTAAGGATAATCTTATCTGGAAGTGCCTCACCGACTTTTCTTTACAGTACGAGCAACCAACGCGAACGTAACTAAAACGGGGACCGATCGGACCCCCAAAGGATGTCACCAGCGGCCCCCCGACCCCGTGGATGGTACAAGAGTCTTTGATTATCGTCCGTTTTTGTTGAAAGATGACAATCTCTCTGACCCCCTGGCGCGACCGGGAAGACGCGGTTACGCGCTTAATGGGAAAGCCGTGGCGTGAAAAGGGCCGTAAACTTTATGGCAAGCCAGAGTCTGACGGGAATGGTCTCTCACCACATTGAATCCACTCTTCTCGAAGGTTGTCTTGAAACCCCCGTACGACCGCTAACTCAGAAAGCCTTCTTTTTGATATAACCTTACGGCAACCCCCATAATGACTCGGCTCTATCTCCCCTCACCGGCGAGCTTTCCCCCCCCCTCGTTTTTTGCAGCGCGGTCCCCCCATTTTTTCCGAGAATTCCAGATCCTGGTGCTGCCTCTTACACTCCCGACGTCTTCCGCGAGGGGACGAACACTTAATTGTAGACCCCTTTTCCCCCTTGTTTGTTTCCCCCCAAAAAAAACTATTACTCCCTAAGACCTCCCCCCCCCACACCATATGATGGGTTAAAGAGGCTTGGGGGTCCTTGTCGGACCTTCATGCCAGTATACCTCCTTGATCAAATCCTATCAGCTTCCCTCAGAACCCTTCAGAAAACGGTTCTACCTTACTTTGTCTCCACTTGGAGCCGACCGAAGGCTCCTCTTCTTATCGATGAAACTCATACTTTTGCCTTGACTGCCCGGGGATGCACCTGTTTTTTGAATTCGAGACCCTTCCCCGGAATGAAATTGGCCTCGAACTCCCAAGATCGAGAAAGCCCCCCTCCCTCCAGCCCTCCCCTGCGCTTCCAACAAAACTTTTTTTTCCCTCATCGTCTACAGTGCTCAATCAAAGCTTTCAACCATGAAGCGTTTGATGCGACACGGTACATTATTCTTTGCCCCTTTGTCAAAATTTCTCCCGTTAAATTTTTTTGGATTTGGCCGGCGTGTATTCTTTGACTGCACCCGCATAGAACAAAGAAAACGTCGGTCGAGGTACCACAGACGTTATGCACTCAACTTCCTTCTTTTTCGAATGTATCCTTTTGTTAGGAGTCCCCCGGTAAGCCAGCTAACGGGAGTCTTGAATTATTCTTACCCACTGGTTTTGTAGTAGAGATTTCCTAACAAGCATGTTATAAAGGACGTGGAAGATCTCTTATCTAACTAGTTTTGTTGTTGCGAGCTCCCCCACGTCCTCGGGTCCAAGCATTTGCTACTAACCAGTTATAAATATCCTTCGGGACGCTTTTCTTCTTAAGCCCCCTTCCTTTGCATACCCCCTGATATAGGAAAGGTTTGTGTCCTTTTCTTTAGATTAATACCCTTTACGTTTTTTTTTGGCCGGTGCACCATAAGTATACCGCCGGCAATCGAGTACATGCACCGTTGTTCAGTCATTTGTCCTTTTTCCCCCGGATAATGTTTTTTTCCCGAATAACTTGTTGTAGGCTTTTCAATAGATGGTTGAGCTTTTATGCGATGGACTTGTAATAGGGGATGAGTTTCTCCTTTTTGTAGGCTCTTCTCTTCAGGCTGGGGTTCTCTTGTTTTTTCTGTTCTTTTTGACACATTTCTTTTAGACAATTTAGTTTTTTCGATTCACCAGTGCATCATCACATTTTCCGTTTTACCCTTCAAACTGTCCACTACACATAACTCTGGCTCCTTGTTTCGTTTACCATTCTTTCCTTTGGTTTATGCCTCTTTTTTCTGCAGGATGATTATTTGTTCGCCTTTCCCTCTGCGTTCTTTTGCGAGATTTTTCCCTGCATTCCCCTATCTTAGGTCCCCTCCACCTCATTGCTCGATAAGATCCTTTCGTCGTTCAACCCCGGATTCCCCCCTTTTTGTCGTCACCAGTTTAGAAAACTGGTCCCACGTGTTCGTTCCCCGTCCCGGCCCCATCGGTCGAATGAATCTTTTTTTTTTCTTAACCAGAAACTATCGACTTCGTCCACCTGGAGCTTTCGTGCGAGCCGCAAGCTCTGAGGGCTCCTTTTGTTCGAGTAGATATTTGAATCCGAATTATTATTTCTTTTACGTTGTTATAAGCGTAGGCAGTTATGCGTTCGGGCGTTCGCGTGTACTACTCACATTTCAACCCTTGAATTCGGATCCGGTTCTCCCCCCCTTCAAACCTTTTCCCGTGCCAGGTCCTTTTTTGCCAATAGTCGCCCCCTCTGGCCAGTCCATTCCGCGCATGGGAATCGAACACGTCGTCCCTTCCGGGTTTCCCGCAATTTTTGCCTTTCACCCCCCACGCTTCCTCTGCAATCATAGTGGCCCTCCGGGGTGGGGGCCATCCATTTGTGAACCCTCCCTTTTATATTTTCTCGTGTGTTGTCTCTCCTTATCCCCCTTTTTTTCCGTCACACTCTACTTAAGGAGCTTCACCCGGCGGGCGTCACAAGCATGGGCCAGGATTTCCAGCACCTTTGTTCAATTCATTTTTGTCTTCATTTTCCCCCCGGCCGAGACCGCTTCTTTTATCAAGCCCATTTCCGCACGCAGAAAGTTTCTGGTCCTGGCCAGCCATCTATGGATTTAAGTTCTTGAGAGCTTGATTTCCGTGTTTTCCCCCCTGCACTTCAAGTTACGAAAATTCGGCTCCTTCCCTTCGCTTTAGCTCCTGCACCCACACTTTCCCACGAGCTGATGTCTTTTTGGGTCCTTTTCTTTTTTCAAGGGGTAACATGTAATTGTGAGTAGACTTCCCGGTTCTCCCTTCATCGTGAATTCTTTTTTGACTCATTTTACCCCCCCTTTTTCTCCCCTTCTTTGTTGTTGAGGATTGTGGGCCCATTAAAGTTCCAAACGCCCTCCCAAACCTCCGGTTAAGGAACATCGCTTCATATGCCTGTCCCTAGCCTGCCTGTTCGGTCTTTTGACTTTTCTTTCTCTTTCTCCCATTTTATATATTGTCATCCCTCCTGTGTTTGTTGTTGCGCTTCTGAGCCAGCCAGACCTGCCTACCGGAAAGCTGCCTACCGCTTTTCAGGCCCTCCTTTTCCTCCCTTTTTTGCAATTGGTCTTTTGGTAGTTATTGAATTTAATTGAAACCCCCCCTCACAAGGACTCGGAGACTTCTCTTTTACTGCACCCTTTCCGTAGCATGTAGATCTTATTTTTCCACCCCCGGGCTTTCTCCTATTCCACATAGTAATGTGCCAACCTTCGGGCCCACGTTCCAAAGCCCTTTCCTTTGATTGCCTTTGTGCAGGAGCTCTTGCGTTTCCTTTCGTTTAAAACCCTCTGACTGTTCAACTCTTTTCCTTCGTGAACCCAACAACGGAACTAAGCCTTTTCCCATTCCATCGGACGCTCATGGCTGCAGCCCTCACCCTGCCCCCCCTACAAAGACCTCTTTCCTCGCGGAATTCAATTCCTTTGGTTTTAGCGCCCAAAGAATTGGTACCCCATTTGCTGTAAATCCCCCTGATCTTTTTCGAGACGCCCCGGGTTAAGGAGAATGAGTATCTCAGTGACTGACCGTTTTCTAAAGTCTCTTCCACACCCTAGCACGTAAATCTCTGGCCACAGAGATGTTGTACTAACCCCCGGCACCTGAGCACCTTGGGACATGGCACTATGCGGTTTCCCGGCCTGTTTGCACGATTGCAAGCTTGCTTTTTTCCATTTCCCCAGGTTCTAATTTGAGACGCTGGTAGTTTTTTCTGCCTCCCTGGAAAAGCGTTGCCGTGCACATTGTGACGTCCTTTTCCCGCTTGCGACTGTCATGGTTTGACACCTTTTCCTACTTGTTGAAATGTGCGTATTGATAACCGACTCCCCACGAACGAGAATGCCCTACCCCTCGTGATAAACTACCGGTAAAAATTTTCATGCGTATCTAATTCTCCGCTACAACCTGGCGGCTTCGACCGTGCATTTGGTCACCCCCGCTAATGGTGTCCACTTTGTTCTGTGCTGAAGCTGGACACCACATGATCCCTTTTCCCGATTGCCGCCGGGGACTCCACGAATCTTCTCTTAACCCCATTTAAACCCTGTTGACGACCCTGCTAAATTTTTGACCCGATTTCCCCCAAAAGATTGCCCTGAAAGGAGGGAGGGGCCCCCCCGTCTTTTGTTCCACCGTCCCTATTTGTGGTTTTTCCCGTCTAGCCCGTGATCAAATGCTTCGTGAACGCGGACCCCCCCCAGAACCAACTTAGACCTTCCTACCAGGACAACAGATGCAGGCGATTCCTTTCGTCTTTTGTATTTCATCCATAGTGTGTTCCTTTTGTCCTGCATTCTTTTTGACCTGAATGCGAGGACCCCTAAATTCTCCCCCGGAACTGGCCTTTCGAACCCTCCGAGAAAGACCCCTTTACATTTCAGACGAGCCCACAAAAAGGACCAGCGCGATATTCTACCAGTCTAAGCGCATCAACAGTAAACCAGCTATTTTACCCTACACGCGCGACCCCTCCATATTTATTGCCCCGTCGCCGACCCTGGCAGTGTGTACTCCTTTGCCGCGGTATTCGGTACGCAATAGAGGCAACCAGAAAAGCGTAGGTCGAGTCCTCCCCGAAGTCCACCCTTCCAGAATTGATTCCCTGCTGTATCATCTGGCGTTTGTTTTCTTTGGTCCAGAAGGAATGTCCTCTTATGGATATTTTTGACGCTTACGACTAACAAGCTCCCCGCAGG
>Ga0179591_1338108_pt1 | contig 12239 bp, 15 predicted proteins | sample CZOMad2_1_08_16f_FD_182891 | JGI IMG/M metagenome (GOLD analysis project Ga0179591, IMG submission 182891) | Vadose zone soil fungal communities from Angelo Coast Range Reserve, California, USA - CZOMad2_1_08_16fungal (PacBio error correction) | ecosystem: Environmental > Terrestrial > Soil >... | reverse complement strand
TTCCGGACGAAGTTGGGTACCCGTTAGATTGATCGGTTTTTTCTTCCTTGGTGGTTCTTGTTGTTCTTGTTGTCCCCTTACACTTTTGAAGACCTCGTGAGGCCGGATGTGCTATCTCTCTAGAGGTTCCCCCACGCTTCTTTAAATTGCGGGTTCGATAAAGAACACATTTTTTCTGCTTGTCAAAATTGTAGAATTTGTGTTGCCAAACGGATTGCTTCCCCCCTCTAACGACCCCGTCACTCCTGGGCTGGCGGGCGTTTCGGTTCCCCGGATGGCGAACTTTGTCCGTTCCCTCCTTTCGGAGCAGTCAGAGGGGCGTTTAGCCCCGTTGTTTCGGCTTAAAGTCTTTGCCTACCGGGTAGGTTTAGGAGGTGGTTTATCCCTGCGAGAATAACTCTGATTGTCACTTTTTTCCTTTTTTGCCGCCTTTTTAGTAGGTTTACGTGAGTTCCTTTCCTTTTATGATTTTCGAATGTTGAATAGGCGGGGGCTTCCTGACGTCTTTATTGGTAGGTCTTGGATGTTTTTTCCTTTTCCTGTTGACATAGTCCCCGAGGTTTGCTTGAGGGTCTTTTACGAAGTTGGATGAGGTACTAAACCAACCTTTTTTTCAGCATTGTGAGTCTCCCTGAGCCTTCGGGATAGAGGCCTGTTGATGATCTTTTCTTTCTTGCTAGTTTTGGCTCGTCTTGGCGTCGCCTGTCCTTCTTTCCTATCCCTTTTTCTTGTCTCGTCTTTCCAGTGTTTGCTCTCCCTTCTTGACGTTGCTGTTGACTTCTTTCCTCCTTCGGGCAGCGGTTGGGGAAGATCATTCTTGCGTTATTATTGCTTTGGGTTGGTGCGGGGCCCCTCTTCCCTCGTAGGTGATTCCGAAGCTGCTGATCGTTTTTCTTTTTGCTCTTTCTTTTTTCCTCATGACAGGTTTGTTCCCACTCTCTATGATGGCGGATCTTTCTTCATTTTTTTTCGGGCTGAGCGAAGGGGTCTGTGTTATCGACTGTTCCCTCCCTTGGTGAACATGATTCCTCAGATTCTTGTCCCCTCCGACTTCCGTTGGCTGATTTCCTTTGTGCAGTCGTTCCGAACAGGGAAGTTCTAGCTTGCTTCCGGGAATGTTACCAGAACTGAGGTTTTCTTGGTCTGCGTTTCCTCAGAAAGGGGCCGGAGTAGATGCTGATTGAGAAGTGGCTGCATGGGGAGGGTGCCTCACCCTTTCTACTCTCCTTTATGAGATGATTTTGACGTAATGTTGCTTTGTGTTCAAGTTCGTAGTTCTTTTCTTCCCCAGAAGCGTCGATGCCAAACCAATTGTGCTTCGAAGTCCAGTTTGCCCAGGGAGCTTCGGTATGAGAGTTTTGTTGGTACCCTTTTCTTTTTAGAAGGCACGTCTCAAGCGCTCCCGGATTGGGCTTCGAGCACTTACCCTCCCCTCTTTCCTTCCGCCTCCTCAACGGACCTTAATGAAGCCCCACTATTTTCACCCACACCGTTTAGCGGCCCCCCTCCCAAGAAAAGCACACCAGGTTCTCTGGGAGTATGCCCCCCAGTCTGGCCCGAGTGAGGAGGTCCACCCTTAGGTATTACAACACGGTAACTTGATTTTTCCTTTCCTTTTTTCCCCCTAGCCTTTTTGCTTCTGCCACTGCGGCGGCCTAGTTGCAACGTTTTCTCCCAACCGGCTAGTACGTCACTGATTTTTTTTTGATGCTTTGATGTCCCCATCGTTCGAGGTTTTCCAGGATCTTTCTAACTTTCCCAAAGGTTTTTTGCTCCCTTCGTTCATGTTAGACGCATTAGCATCAGAGCTTTTCCTTTTCTTCTTTCAAGTATTGCCCTGTTTATCCTTTTCTACTAACTTTGTTGTCTCGAGATTCCCTTCAGCAGTGAGGTCCAAGGAAAATTCGGTCCGAGACACGGCATCGCTGTACTTCCCCCTTCCCCGTGAAAAATTTCCGCCACAGTGACCCTTTCGCCCGACGCGAACTTCCCCCGCTATGGTAATTGGCGGACTTGCAAACCTACCCTCTCTTCAAGAATCCCCCTAACTCCCCTGCTATTTGTTTTCTAACTTTTCGAACGCACTTCCCTTTTACGTTGTCTAAAACCGATTCCTCCGACCCCCTCCTCCCCACTGGCCAGTTGGCTCCTAGTCCTGAGTTGCTCCGCCCTATTGTCCACGAGTCCGATTCCTTGTTCTGGTACGTCAAACTTTAACAACCTAAGGTTATTTTCCCCTCTTGGGTCTCCTGCGTGGTTTCGAATATCCCATTCCAGCCCAAGTACCTCAAGATTTTAAAGGGTGCCAGTACTTCGCACATTCGAATTGTTCCCTTCCTTTTTTTCTCTTCTGAACAATCCCCCCCTTTCTCCTGTTCACGACTGAGATAACCGTTGGCCCTTCTTTCCTGCCGAATCATTTTGAGCTTGCTGATGTTTCCTCCCCTCTTTCTCCATACTTGAACCCGCATCCCCGGCCGTAAGACCATAGTAGGAGCGAGATCCCTATATTCAGGGATGTCTAACCTGTGAAAGAAACGGAATTCTTTTTTTAGATTTCTTTTTCAGCACTCTCCCCCCCTAAAAGTATCTAATATTGTCCATATACCTTTAAAGACCCCTTAAAAGATTTGTCCGACATTAATGCCCGCACGTCTCCAAATTCACCATCCTCCCTCCATAGGCAACTCTCTTCACTTATTATACCTTTAGTCAACCCATACCAACTCTGTTTTTGGTAAAGGCTCACCAACTTAGAGCTCCCCACCAACGTCACTACATCACTGTAGATTCACTTATTTCCTAGGAGCTCCCTTCTCAAACCCCTAAATACTTCTAACTACTTACGCCTCCCTATCAGTTTAACCTACTCTTGGCCAGACACCTGCTAAGTGCCTAACCGCAGAATATCTGGCCTGCAGAAGACCGAAAAAGCCCCCCCCCCCCCAACCCCCCCCCCCCCCCCCACAACACACAACAAAAACCCCGTTCCCCCTTACTCAGAACTCCCCTTCCTTCACCTAGTCAGCAAAAGGTCACTCATAATCTGGCCCCCTGAATTTGTCTTACACTAAGCGGAATCGCAGACCCCTTAGCACACCACAGTTTAAAATCCAGCTTCCCTCCATTGACTCTCCCCTCTCTTTTCTTCTACTAACCCTGACATATTTGTAAGAGCCCCACCTCCCACGTTCCACACTTCGGTGATAACCTCTGACGTTATCCAGGTCCCTCCCCCCTCTTAACTTTCTTTACACTTCAGTCTCCTCCACAGTTCCTAAATGAGAATAATCATCCCCCCAGCCTTTACCCAGATCAAACCCCCACCAGGAGGAACCCCTCCCTCGTCATATCCTAAATTCTATGATGACTTCTCACCTCTCCCCCCTCCTCCACCAGCAACCCCCCCCTCCCTACATCCCCTTCACCGAACTTTTTTGTCGCACCTTCTTCTTCCCCCTCTCTCTTTGACCTCGAGTTTCTCCCCGTCCGAAACTGGCCAGCAACCCCCTCTTTTTCTGGTATCTTCGAATCCGCCTTCCAACACCACAACTTCCTTCAATTCTCTCCTCTCGGCTGGGTCGTACAAACCGAGGACCGTTCCCCCCACCCCCTCGTTTTCCCACTTTTCCCGGTAATTCACATACGCCTCCGCCCTTTTCCCCCACTTAGTTCCCCCTTCCCCAGCCTCGGTGTCCCCCACCACCCGATGCCGCAACCCCCCCCCCTCTAAAACGTAAACTTTCCCCTGCCTTCTTCTTTTCCCCTTTAACCACCACGAAACTCTCCCCCCCCTCAATTGAGTGAGATTCTGAACACACACAGCTTTCGCAAATCCTTAACGCACACCCAGCCCCTCCTAATTACCCAAGCAGTCCCTCCCTCGCAACCCCCACCCAGACCTTTACCCCCCTTGCTCCAAGAACCTCCCTAATCCCCCCAAAGTGACACAGCTCCCCGCACAGCGACCCCCCTTTTTACCTTCATACTCCTTTTTTTGAGTTTAGAAGTCTCGTCTGTGAGATTTGAGACTTTTTAGTGTTTTGAAGTATGGCAGTTTGGCGTTGCTGAACGTTTCTGTTGCGGTTTTGCTACTGTTCTTATGTGGGGTTGGCTTTTTTTTTTTTTGGGTGTTCGACGCTGACTCTTAAAATGTGTTGGTTTCGACTTCTCATGCAGCCGTCCTAAGTTTAGATGTCGTTTGTCCTTTACCTGTTCTGATTCTTTACCTATGTGGTATTGCTGTCATATGCCTGAGGGTTGCAGGTTATAAACTCCTGTTTTTCGAACCTGAGTGATTCTCTTAGTCAAGAAGTTCGGTCGTTTCCCCTTTGCGCTGTTCTTATTTGACTCACCCTTTTTAAATTGATTTCTCGTCTTGAGACCCCCTTTTTTTGGAACGGCAGTCTCTCCGATCCGCAATTTTTTTTTCAGGGGTTGTTTTGTTCAGTTTGCCGGTATTTCTTTCGCGATGGCTCCCCAGGGACGGTACGACCTCCTTTTTAGGTCCCCTCTGATACCTATGAATCCCGGAGGTGTTCGGTTTTTCTCGGTTTGCCTTCTTTCTAGGACGAAGGTGTCATTAATTTCTTTTCCCGATTGGTGTTTTTCCTACTTATTTTGATAGGTTGATAGTTTTTACGGTTATAGAGTTGATTTCGGTTTTCTTTTGATGAAGGGAGCCTCCCTTATCCTGATCTGGTTTGGTTGGAAGGTGTTTTTTCCCTTTAGTACATTGGGGGCTTTTCCTGTGATTATTTTGTCTTATTACCCCCCTTTTTAAGATTTGCCGAGAATTGGATTTACATAGAGTAATCTCCCTCTGGTGTTTTGCTTTTCCACCGATGTTTTTTAGATTGGGGCCCTTCTTTTTTCGCATGTCCTGCGAGAGATTCCGTGGATTCGACCCGCATTGGATTTGATTCGGATGTCCTGTTTTTTTTTAGTTCAGGGTCCTTTTATTTAGGTGTTTGGCATTAATTATTTGCTGGCCCTCTGATTGATGGGGCTGGGGCGGGGTTCATCCTTAAGCTTTAGTGCCCTTAAGAGGATGCCTCTATTGATCGCATTCCTGGTACTTGTGTGATTGATCCTCTTTCCCGCTGGCCACTCCGTCAATTTCTGTGTGTTTTATCTCTTGTGCTTTTCGGTGGGGAGCGGACTTTTCCTTGTGTATTCCCTCCCGACCCGAGAATTCTTGTTTTCCCCGGATCGCTGTGTCTTTCCCACATCTTTTGCTTTTTGACTGTTCTTTTGGAAATGAACTTGGAGCTCGGGTTGGTCTACCACCTTAACTTGGCTAGTTGAGGTTTTGGGTTTTCTTCATTGTACTCTTCTCGACTTTTTGTTGCTCTTAGGCGCCCTGAGCTGGCGTCCCTGGGGATGGTGTATTCACAGTTACCCTCTCCCCGGTTCCTAGACGAAGATCAGGCTGACCCCCCCCTTTTTTTGCGTGTTCAATGCAGTGTTAGCGAAGGTTCAGAAGCATCCTCCCCGATGGCACCCCCGGCCTGGAGGAGCCCATTCCCCCTTCGTTCGGGGTCGAGTCTATTTCTTTTTATGGTTCGGATAGGCTCCTCATCCGCCGGGGCGGAGTTGTTCTTCGCCTGCACCCTAAATATTAAACCTTCTTCCTTCCTTGCTCTTCACCCAGGCAGGAGTCACCCCGACCCCCCCAAAAAATCCCTTTCCCTTTTCACCAGATTCCCGACAGAAACCCTGGCCGGCCTCTTGCTTTCCCAATGAGTGTCTAGTATTTCAATGCATAGTGTCGAAAGCACTTTTACATCGTACTGTGCGATAGTGCTTTGTCACTTGACGAACCCTTTTCCGTTCCCCCGTAAACGTCACTCGACTTACCATTTTCTTTTGTCTTTTCTATTTTATGCCGGAATCGCCTGTACATCCCCATACTCGGTCAGAGGCTCGGACTGTCTCGCCACTGCCTTTTTTCTTGGGCATTTTGGCATGCCTCTTCCTTCCTTTTTTCTTCTTCTTTTAGATTGTACGTATGCATCGGTTTGACCTGTTCCTATTCCTATCCTTCCATTTGTTGGTCTGGTACCCCCAGAAGGCCCTCCTTCTTGACCCTACTTTCAATTTCTCGAGAACCCTTTTCCCTGAATTCCTCATTCCCCTCCCGCCAACCCGTTGACTTTTCCCCGGAACCCTCTGAGGGGAGGCATGAAGGCCGCCGTCTTTACCCTTCTTTTCACAAGACATGTCTTGCATGGTCCTGTTTCCCTCCTGTGTCCCACACTGACATTTCGCAGCTAAGACACGCTTAGACGTCCAATGAAGCTAACATTTCTGGCTCAGCCCCTTTTGCCTTTTCGATTGTTCAAAGCATTTGTGCCTTTCTCCCCCCTTGGTGCCAAGTTTCCTTTTTGTTATTTTCCACAGGGGATACTTATGAGTGGCCCCCCCGGTTCGTCCTGAGCAATTGACGGTGGAATTGAAAGTTGTTTCCCTTTCCTTCCCCTTCTGAGGACTGGACCGTTTCTTCCCCCCCCCCCCCAGATAGACTAGCAGGTCCATACGCCCTCTACTTTTCCCCAACCGACTCCCCCCCCTCGTAGTAATCCTTCCGGTGCAACATTCCCCCTTTCCCCCTCCCCCCTGCAACAGTAATTAGCAACCCTGCACTTCCCCCCTCCCCCTATGGGAGAGTTTCCCATTTTGATTTTCCCGACCCCATCCTTTTTAACCTGAGTCTTCGCGGCTGCTCCAACATTCAAACGGTTATAGAAACCCTAATTTCAATCACGCCCATTTACGCCACCATCTTCCATCCACATTCCACCCCTACTGAACTTCCCCCCGTTTTTTCCCCCGTGTTTTTTGCACATCAAACCTTTCTACCCCTAATCGAGTTATTTCCACTTATCGATTTTTTTTTTTCCCCATTCCTCGTTTTAGTGAAGGTTTTCCCAATTTCAACTCGCCTCCCCAACCCCCCCCCCCCTCCTCCCTGCTAATGTCACGAAACAGGTAGCTCTCCGGATTTTTCGTTTAGATTTTCACGCCCAAACTTTCCTCCGCACTTTTTTTCCCCTCTCTTAAATCCCGCTTAGGACTTTAAACCGACCCTATGACCCCCGCCACCACCCTACCCCAGCTGAACTAAAAAGAATGCTCTGTTCCCAACATGCCACCGCCTTCCTTTCCTCAACGCCAACAACCCTCGACTAATAAAGCGCTACTCCAAAAGGTCAACTTTTCTGACTCTCCTTCCCTTGGTCCTCAGCTCCTTAATCGAACGTCAATAATCCCTGACCCCATCTCAAACTCCCCACCATTTCAACATGCACTCTTCCCCCTATGTCTGCCTCTACAGATTCTCCTCAAAGTCCCCTTGCAACCCCTCCCCCAGAAACCCTCGGTCCCTCTTCCCTTTGCAACCTCTGACTCCTGCAAGAACAAACACCTCACCCCGCGCAGCTAACAAGCTTTTGCTTTTTCCAATCATCCGTCCCCCTGATCCCCGCAGACGCGCATCATCCTACAAATCCCTCTCTCCCCCCTCCAACCTTGAACAACCTAACTATTCCATGTCTTGTCCGCGCAGTAGATCCCCCCAGCTCCCCACAGCAAACATTCCACGCCATTAATCCTTATATAGACCGTCCCCCAACCTTCTCTTCAGAACCTTTTCAAAGCCCTGTTTCTCCGCCTTTCTCCAATAGGAAGCACCATCCCTGGAGTCTTTCTCTCGCACTTCCCACACCCCAACAAAGTTCATCCCCTTCCTTACTACCTCACTGCCGCAGAGACACTCCCCCCAACTTTGTCCGCCGACCATCTTTTCTTCTATTTTTTTGGATATCTTTCGCATTCAATTCCCGTTCCTTACAACACCCGTTTCTTTCCCCCTGCACCCTTTAGCTTCACCCCACACACACCCCCTTTCCCCGGTCACCGCACTTCTCACCAGGTCAGGGTACATAAAAAAACCCCCCATCTACCCCCTCCCGAAACAGTATTCCTCTGCTGTCTCAAAACCATATTGCGTCTCCCACCCTTCTCAAACCCCCCCCAGTAAAGAGTACCCTAAAACCTTTTTTTGCCCCCCCAAACACCCCCCCCCCCTCCGCACTGCCCCCCGTGCAAAGCGCAAATTCAACCCCAAATCTCAACGTGAGACTTTTCCTCCTCTGTGTTTTTGTTTCTCGCTCCATTCTTTGGATTTGGAGACGGTCCTTTTCTGTGGGAATATTGTCGTTTGCTTCGCTGTGTATTTGGAGGCTTCTTTGTTCCAGGCTGCTTGCTTTTGGTGCTTTTTTTTTTTTCTTGTTTCTTCGGCTTTGGAATCCTCTCCTCACTCTTTTCATGGCAGGGGTTTTGACGTTGTGTTTTCTGACCTGTTTCCTGAAGTGCTGCCCTTTTTGTTTGCGGATATTCGCCCGCTTTGTGGTTTCCCTTTGTCAATAAAGCGTTAGCCTGAGTGAGTCGCGAGATTCTCTCCCTCCTTTTGTCAAAATCACTATGTTCTGGATTGCACTTTGGGTTCTTGTTTGGTGACCCGTTTTCCTGGCAAGCTCATCTTGTCTCTGCCCTTTTGGTGTGGGCCCGGCTAGTCTCCTCTTCAACCCCCCTCGGTTCAAGGGGGCCTTTGCCGGATTAGTTTCCGGTCTATCCAAAGCGTATACGCGCCCGCATCACGACCTACGGTTTCCTTTTCGAGCTAAAGGATCTGAGGTGCGTGGTTAGCGGGTTATCCCCTCAGTCTAATTTTTCTCGGAGAGGCTTGAAGTTTTTATTTTCTGTTTAGGTTCCGATTTTGATTCTTGGTTTTCTTCATGAGGGAGCAGTTTTTCGTTTGTTCTTCGGACGGATGATGGAGCCTTAGTCTGTGGTTTTTGAAGGCGTGTCTTGTTGCGGATTCCCCTAGGTGCTTCTTCTGGCCCAGCCATGTTTGCTGTGATTAGGAGACCAAACTGTTTGCCTTTGAGTGATTGATTTTTGACCCTCCCGCTTCTTTCTATCGGCTGTTGAGTTTGGTGATTTTTTTATGGTTTCTTGGGATGCTTGATTATTGTCGCGCCTTCTTTTACCTTTTTTGATCCCCATAGTGATTATTTGATTTGTTCTTCAATCTTTTCTTCTTTTCGTTTGTCTCTTTCATACCGCAGCCTGCTGCCCCCCCAGATCATTCTTGTCAGCTTGATGTGATGGGTCGGGTCGGTTTTTCCAGAGTGCAGCGTTGAGGCCCTTTTCCGGCGGACCTTGTCGGGATGTTCCTTTTTTTTTCTGTTAGCAGATCGCCAGGCAGGACCCTTCCCTCTTCTTAAACCTCTGGCGTGACTTATTCGCCAGATTTGAGGTTTTTTTGAGCTCGAAGGTTCCTTACCAATCATACAAGTCAATCTGCGTCTTGTTTTTTGAACCTGATCGAGTTGCGGCCTCACTCCCCATGATTTTCATGATTCTGTGTTGATGTTACGTCCCCCCCCCATTTTCCTTGAACAGGTTATGGGCTCTCTCTGATGTTGTCTTACCCCGAAGCTGTTCCATCTTTCGTCAGGGCTCAGAGGGTGCAGCTCCTTTTCTTTTTGTCTGCCTCCTTTTCATAGATACGCGACGAGTTGTTTTTGGGGCTGGTCAGTTTAGACAGATGACCGTCTCTTCCTGCCGCTGTTAATTGTTGTTTCCCAGTCCTTTTAGCGAACTTCGGCAAGAAGACAGCTTGCACCTCTGTGCCCACGTCCAAGGGTTTCCCCTGTACCCCCTTGCGAGTCGCACTTCTTCGGTTTGACAGGGTTGACGCTCCTCCCAAACTTTGCCTCAAGCGCCTTGGTTCGGTTCATTCTTGCCTCCTTTACCCCTTCCCCATATGTAATCATACTTCCAACCGGAAAAGAATAATTCTGCCCCCCCCCCTCCTCACATACCAAATCTTGTGGCACTAAATCCCGCAAGCAACAGTCTTCCTCTCTTTTTGCCCAAGATGGCGTGTCCCAGAAAGCTCCCCCCCCAAATGTTAGAGTATTGTTTCTCCTAAGGTTTGCTGTTCGCTTTTGGTCCTTGGATCGTTCTCACATAGGCACAGTGCATAAGACGTACATTTATTGTCTTTTCTGCCCTTATGTATTCTCTCCCCTTCCCTTAAGTCCTATAAGGTAATTTTATCTTATGACTCCCTTTTCCAAACTGGATTCTTGTATAATCTTCTTGAACCCCCCGTTTTTTTTTCTCCGCTCCTGAGTCAAGTTTGAATGTCCTCTCTATCTTCCGAATCTCCTGTTGTTGAGCTGGCTGCCATTTTATTCGATTCGATCTTACCGACAGACTGCTGTCTTCTAAAAGCTTCCAAAAAAACTTTTTGCTGTTTAGTCTTCCCTCCCCAAACCCAGGACAGTAGCTTGTCCCGGCATTCCCTCAACCCGATCTTTTTTCCCCACTACCCCCCATTTGTTACTTTGTCCTCCCCTTGTTTAGAACTCCCTTTCCCATTGCTAGTCTACCCCATCCGACCACGCCACCGCAGCCTAAAAGTTGAGGGGACACTTCCCCTCCATTTTGTCCCCCTCTTTCCATTCCTCTTTTAGGGTCCGACCGAGTTTTCCTCATTTTGCTGGTCCCCTCTAACCAGTTCTGGCCCCCGCTTGGTTAGGGCTGAGCATTAGCTCCTGCAATGTCTGTCCCTCTTGGTGGACGCGTTAAAGGGTTCGTAGAGCCTTCCCTCCCTTGGTTGATCCTCTTTTTTCTCTTAACATGTAAAACATTGACCGCGACTCGAGAACGCCTCCGTTTGACCAACAGTTTTGACACCATCCTTTCCTTCTTTGGGTTCGAACGCGTTCAGCTCCTCCCCGCCGCCCCAGTATTTCAGCAATCCTCGGCAGATCAGTCTTCTTCCTGGTCGCTCTAACCCATGTGATCCACCGCAAGGTTCCCGCCCGCAGCGTCCCCCCATCGGTCGGATGAACTCCCGCCAATCAACTCAACGCTACCCCCCGTCCCCTGCCCCTTTTCAATCCCTTAATCACGTCACGTGTAACACTGGCACCCTCCTACCTTCCTCCCCCCCCCCATATGTTTCTCCATAAGGTTTTTTTTTAAAAATCCAGCTCTCGTGGTACATTTCTTACACCTTCGCGCTCCCCGCTGCACAATCTATCCCCCGCCCTTGCAAGTGTATCTCATTCCTTCTTTAAGCTTTCGATTGCTCGATCACACCCCACCTAGATAGCAGCCCCCCCTTTTCCCGGATAAACGGTCTTCCCCTTCCTTCCCCCCTTGCCCCTTACAGAAAAAGACTTCTTCCCTGCCCCGACCCTCGTAATAGGAATGCCCTCCACTTCACCCTCCGCACCACAAATACTAGCGATCCGCCCACCCTCCCTCCCTTCTCCTCATAGCATCCCCGACAATTCCCGAATGCTTCCTCCCAATCCGCGACCATCCTACGCACTACCCCTGCGCAAACTCCCCAACTTTCCTCCTCCGCCTTCAGCCTGCTCCAGATTATACCAGTGACACAATTTTTTCCCTAGACACCCATATCAAAATGAACCCCTTCCCCCCGCATCGTCTGTAACAAGGGTCCCACCTCGCCAGGCATAAACGATTTTCCCCCCCTTATCCTCCGTCCTCCCCTCCAGGACCCCATATCGACTTTTTTATAAACAACTCTTTTTCACATCACGATCAACCTACTTAAAAAGTGACAACTATCAGTATGATACTTCTTCTTGCCGTTTCCCGTCCACCACGAAACCAACCCTCATCTCAAACTGCTTGTTAAAGCCTTCCTCGAATTAAGCCAGTTTACCCCAACAGAAACTGGCCTACCCCCCAGCAACCCCTTACCTTGGGTTAGTACTCGACTGCCTCTGTCAACACACCAAACTTTCCCTCTCCCCCTATCCGCCCGCATCCCGGGTACGTCATATCAAAACCCTCTTCCTTTTGCAAACCAGTGCACGCCCTCCTAATTCTTGTTAAGTTTTGAGTCACATCTCCATAAGCTACAGATATTTTCCCCACCGCGTTAGTTATGAAATTGCAACCAGATCGAAGCTTTTACTCGCAACCGGTCCCCCCCTTACAAGGAATTTCAAAACATACCCCCCCCTCCCCTTCCCCCCGGCCTATTGCCATGAGTCTTCGACCAACCAGATTGAAGCGCAATTCCCCCCCCATCACCAGACGCACATGCCTCGCCCAACACCCCTCTCACAAAAGTGACACCCCTCGGCAGAAAGCAATACTATCCCAACTTCCCCCCCCTCGTCCCC
>Ga0179591_1216346_pt1 | contig 12239 bp, 14 predicted proteins | sample CZOMad2_1_08_16f_FD_182891 | JGI IMG/M metagenome (GOLD analysis project Ga0179591, IMG submission 182891) | Vadose zone soil fungal communities from Angelo Coast Range Reserve, California, USA - CZOMad2_1_08_16fungal (PacBio error correction) | ecosystem: Environmental > Terrestrial > Soil >... | reverse complement strand
CTCCCTCTGTTATCGGATATGTTCCCAACCATTTTTTTCTCCTTCCTTTTTCTAAGCCTGCGAAATCGCCGTGGGCGTTGGTTGCTGCAAACCTTTTTCCCTTTCCCCTCCTCCTTTTCAATCCGGTGGTCAGTCCGATGCATTGTTCCTCGGGCGTCGTCAAGCCCTCACCCAATCTAATGGTCTGGCGAACGAGTCCTGAATTCTTCCCGTATAAGTCGCGCGAAGGCTCCCCCTTTAGTTTTTCAGACAGTGTGGAACCTGTTTTTCAAATACATTTAGGTTATGCCCTATGGTCGGTCCCCCTGTTTCCCCCCTCGAGTTGCAACTCCAAGTTTTTTCGCCTTTTTTAATTAATCCGGGAACTCCGCCCTAAGGATCCACCCAGGCCCGTTCTAGCCCCAGCCGGGTTTATGGGTTGGCACTCACTCCTCACCGGTTGCAAGTGCAACTATACCGGCTGTGCTTTTCTCCCCCCTTTTTAGTCACCTGTTTGATTACTATAGGCTTTTCAACGTGTTGATTGCGCTGTGTTCTTTCGAGTATGTCACTACTTTTTCCGCTGGGTTCCCGACTTCCTTTACCATCCCCTTTTTGACCTTAGTCTCGAACGGCGCCTTCGTGTGGCTTTGGGAACTACTTCTGATCTTTTTTCGACGAGTGTGCAGCTTGATCATTCCCCCTCTCCCAGAGTCGTTGAGCTTGATGCAGTTTTCAGTAATTACCGTTCCCCGGGTGACGCATGTCTGCGCTACTGGGAAGTTTCTCCCCCCTTTCTTACCACATATGTGATACGGGGCCATCGCGAAGTCGACCACTTCGATCCGTGCTTGGTGGTTTAACCGTATCAGTGCGGGTTCTCCGCCCTCCACTAGCCCTCTTATCAGTTTTCCTCTCTGATTATGCCGGAAATGGTGACTGCACATAGAGTTCCCCCTTTTCTCTGCGTGTGAGCACCTTATCAAGGTGTGGGTGTCGGGCGTTTTTTTTCCTCGTCGTTTGTTCTGCCTGCATCGTGCCCAATTGAGCCAATGGTGTTTTAGCTGCAACCCTTCCCGTTGAAATGTTTGTGACCGGCCAGCACTTCTCGCCTCCCGGAATCAGACGTGTCGCCGGTGAGAGAGGACAGCTTTCTTTTTCCCGATGTATTCCGCATTTCGAGTGGTTAGTTCGTCCTGGTTGTCAAGCAAATTGGTCGGAGGCCTCTTCGTTCCCTGCCGCCGTTGGATTTTTTCCTTGTAGTCCGGGACTCAAAGCCAGATTCTTTTAGGATTTCTCTTTCCCTATTAAGAAGTTTCTATTAGTCCGATTTTACTTCCTTTGGGGTGCCTTAGCAACGTTTTCCCCCCCCCCCTCGAGTAAAGAACTTTTGCGATTTCCCCCTTTGTCACCATTAACGACTTCACAACTACCGTTTCCCCTCTCGAAGACTCGCTTTCCCTTTTTTGGGCCCCGCACCGAAATTTTGTAGCCTATTTGAACTGTTCTGTGGTGTCTCCGTCCTATGGTGGGTGCTCTGGTTGATACCGGTTGTTTACCCCTTTTTTTTTCTTGAATCCTGACATTCGCGTGTAAGCGTCACTGAGTTGACAGTGGTGCTAAAGGGAATTTTTTCTTTTTTTCTTTCTTCTCCTGGCTCTTTCGCGGGCTGCCGAAGCTTTCCTTTTTCAGGTCACCACCTCTCTCTTTGTCTTGGTTTTGCTGGCGCCCTAACCCGGCCCTTTCCTTGTGCCCTCGGCTTTGGTATTCGGCGGTCTTAGGAGTTGTTTTTCCTATGGACTTGTAGCGAAACAGCAGTTCTTCTTCTGACCAATCAGCGGAGCCATACTGTCGTTTATTTCCTTTTTTTCCAGGTCACGAGCGGCTCTTCTACGAGAACTGCCAAAACAGTGTCCCTTTCTTGCCTTGTTTCCGTGACTAAGAGCTCCTTGGAGGTCCCGATTCGTGAAGATGTAACAGGTGTTTATGGATTTTTTCTCCCCCTGCTGAACCAGCCTTCTCTTGGCCTTTCAGCCGGCCTCGAACTCTCCCTTATGGCCCACATGGGTAGGCCTGTGTTTTTTTTTTCTTTTCTTCCAAATATCCCCCCTGTGATCTGTTGGCAGTGTGGGTGTGATGTACCCCCTCCCTTTCTGGGGCCACCGGAATGAAGTGTTGTTCGAGTTCACATTCTTCCTGGGATGTTTCGCCCATACCGTCGGGTACATTTCAGGATACTTCCCTCACAGCGGTTTTTGAGCCCAAGAGGGCCTCACGGTCGATCCTGCGGTCTTCTCGAACACCCCCTTATCTGGTTTTTCTTTTTCGCCACAAGCGATGGGCCCGAATCAACTCCCCTATAAGGTCGTTTTTCTTCCGTTCTGTCTTTTCTGCTCTGGCGTGTTCCGTACACTATGGTAAATCCTCTCCTTTCCTCCTTTTGTGAGACGATCGCTGGACTTCGGTCGCCGGTTTTTTTCGGGCCATATGTCTGCGTTCTATTGCTTTCACTTTTTAAAAAGTGCTCTTTCATGGACGTCCTTTCCTTAAGAAACTCCGGAATTAGATATGGTCTCTCGTTAGGGCCATGTTTTTTTTTTGAAAGGAACATGCTTCTTCTTATATCAAGAGGACAACTGGTTCTTACGTTTTTTTCTCCCACGGCTCCCCAATGGCAGGCGCTCCTGGCCACTCGCTAACTTGTACCTTTAAGCTCATCATTGGCCTTGTCCCCAGGGGATCTTTAATCTTTTTTCTCAATAACCTCTGCTTTGGCTGGAAATTTTCTCCTCTTGGCTTTTGACCGCAATCTTTCTTTATTTTTCGGTGCGCGGCTACGTCCAGTTCCTCTGTTCTCACCGTCGTGGTCGAAGTTTTTCTTTTCTTCCTTTTTTCCAGCTCGCCTTGTCGGCCGGGCGACACCCTTTCTTTGCTTTTGTTGAGGTTTTGATCGTAAGAGCCCACGTACGTCTAAAAGTTCATCCTCCAAAGCTCGGTTTCTTGCTCCTCCCTTTTTTTTTTCTCTTATAACCGGAGCCTTTTCGATACGTTCTGGTTTAGCTTTTTTCTTCCTCCCCGTTCCCTGCCCCTCCCCACCTCCCCACCACCCTCCGGTGCGTCATTCCCGCATGCTGTGACTCCTTTTACAAAAGGATGCTCTTTCTTTTATCCTTCGGTGGTCCTCCCTCCCTTCTCCCCTAACTGACGAATATTGCGAGTGCCACACGATTTCCCATTTCCCTCATCCCATAGTTTATTGCCCCCTCCTCTACTTAGGAGATCTCCTTTTTCCGGCCCAATGACCCCCTCTTTTACTGGGTTGCGCGAGTTCGCTGGTGTCCTCTATCTTCCAATTTGTCGATTTGCGGAATCTGTTTCTTTTTTTTGTACTTCTGAAGAAGACATTATATCATTTGGACTGTCCCAATGCTTTCCCAGCGAGACTGTATTATGACCGATGTTAGGAGAGGCATTTTGTTGACTTCTCCTCCCACTGATTCCTTCCTTTTCCCCCCAATAGAACTCCTTCCTGTTCACATTGAACCCTCCCGACCCTTTTCCTCCACGTCAATATCTTTCGATCACCCTTGAAGGATTCCAGGCTAAGGAGGTTGAAAAATCTGTACCCTTGTGAACCTTCTGCCATAATCGTCAGCTAAGCCTCCCTCTCTTCCGGCCACTAGATTTGTATGGGCCATTTGCTTCTTGAGATGACAAATTTTTTACTGTGGGAGCGGCTTTCTTCACCCTATCCCGACCGTTTATTTGACCCGCCCCCGTCTGATTCTCCTTCAACACCGTTTGTAGTATGGTGCGACCTCCCCTGTCCTGATGCCAGTGTTTGTAGTGTCCCCTCTGCACGGACTTTTCCACCCTCCCCCTCGGTTTGTCCATCCACACCCAACATGCCCGACCTTTTCTTTTCCTTAACTTTGTCCGCCAGGAACCACCATCAGGAACCGCAGTCTATTCGACATCCCCTCCACGTTTGCAATCTCCTTGCGAAGTTTTCGCGCAAATTTCCCGAAATCCGCTTTGGGTCAGCGGGTTTCTGGTTGGCTAGCCTTCCCGCACCAGTTCCATCCTCCCTCCTCCCGTTAGCCGATCCGTCTTTTCCCCCCGTATGAGTCTCCCCCCCTTGAGCATCTAAGGACCAACTGTTGCGTTTCTCTCCCTTTTTCCCGCTTCGGGACGTTCGGTTCCCGGCAGAACTCTTAAATAAAACGTCCCCTTCTTTCTTGTTAGTCCTCGTATTCCTGAAACCTCTGGTTCTGTTCCAGATAAAGTTCGGGCCCGCCGAAGCAGCCTTTCTTTTGTCTACCCAAGCCGCCTGCCCCCTGTGACAATACTCGAACCTTTTGCCTCTCTGAGTTCCCTTTCCCCTTTTTCAATCGAGGCGGTGCACTTTCTTATCGCGCTCTTCCCTCTCAAGTCAGGTCCTCCTTCAGACTCCCTGTTGACCCACTCCCCTTCCGACCGTCGGCCCATTCCTTCAGCGCCTTTCCTACTGCCTGTTCTGTCCCATTGCTTTCCTCCCCTTGTTGAAACCCCTTCTTGACCCGGCCACCCTTCTTTCCTCCACGGAGAAACCCGGACGCCCCACTGTTCACTCCACCTTTTTTCCGGCATTGTCTTTTCCCCCCACTTGCTCTACCCGTTCTGCGAGAGCCCCCTTTCTTTCCCCTTGTGTGCCCAGATGAAGTGTCATTTCCATTTCCCGAGGTGCTCTCCCCCCTTCACTTGTACCGGCGATTTTGACTTTTTCCTCCACTTAAGTCCCCTACCGGAATTTTGAGTCCTCTGTCGTCTCTTAATAATTAGACCTTGGGGCAGATCCCTCTCCTTACTATTGAGACCGGCCTCCATGTTCGACTCCCTACCCTGGAAAAGGGGTTTTTTCTACGACCTTCTGGACCTCCCCTTTGATCCGTTTTTCGTGCCAAGTACGCCCACCTCCCTCGACTTTTTTGCGTTCAAAGATGCACCCTCACGTTTTTTGAACCCACTTCATCACCTTTTCCGACTTTGCTCGTTTTTTTGAGTCCTTTGCGCCGAATCGCTTTCTTCTTTGAAGTAAAGTTCCGGCCCGGTTCCTCCTGCGAACCCCATTTTGACCCCAGTCCTTACAAAGGAATGTCTGCCACGCCTGGGTACGTTGCCCTGAAACACGCCGCCACCCCACCCAATTTGAATAATTTGATTTCCCTCCCTCAAGTCGTTGCTATTGTTTCTGTCCGCCACTTCCTGTCCACCCTGCGTTTTAGCCTTCTTACTTTGCGTCTTCCCAACAGCCTTTCCCTCGGATAGATCTTATACTTCTCGGCGATTTGTCCGTTTTCCCCCTTTTTTACCCCGGACGGCTTTCCCCCCCCGTCACAGGTTTCATCCGCTTTACTTCGTCGTCTTCCGGTCTTCCCCCCCCTTCAGCCGGCTAACCACCCTCACTTCGTAGAAACTTGCGGAACTTCTGGGCCTTTAAGAGGCCCACAAATCTTCGCCCCCCCTTTATCTTCTTCAGAAAACCACCCTCTCCCCTTCAGCTTGCTGGCTCTCCTTTACCTGAGTGGACTATGTTAATTCTTGAACCCCGTTGCATCGTTACTTTTCCCCCAATCCGAAGCCCCCTTTCCCTCATCCCACGTTTTACTTCCCCCTTTCGATGGTCAAACAGGTGTTCCTGAAAAAAATGATACCCCAACTCGGAGCGTTCTTCTTTGAGCTTTTGAGGATTCAGTGTTTCATCCCCCCTTCCCTTCCTTCATTAATGGGGATAAGCCTGTGTGAGTTCTGCCCGTCTTGTGTTCCCTTTTGAACTGACAATAAAAAATCGTTCGCCGCTTTCCTCTTTGAGGTCATTTCCTGCCCAGAGAAAACCGGCGTTTTTTGTTTTTCCTTATTTGAACCCCCCCTTCCAGCATAACTGCTGACCCTCCCAAATGACAGGGTTCGATGACGTGCGCGCCAAAGTGCTCCTTCTTGCCTATTCTTTTCTCCTGAAGATTGGTTTTTCGGACTTCGTCCTTGCCCTTCTCCCTTTCCCTCCTTGCACCTCTGGGTTTTCCTTTCTGACCATTTGGAGTAGACTTCCGTTTTCCTCAAAACCTTCTTTTTGTATTCGCTTGATGAAGCTTGATTGACCTAAGTGTTTTGACTAAAAAAAGGTACAGACCTTCCCTCCGTTTTTGTTGTTTCTATCTCCTCTCATGGTATCGGTATGTTCTTACCTGCTCCCGTACCTTTTCATCCGAAAGGGCTTTGCCCCCCGGTGGTTTTGATGAACCACTTCGTTCCCATTTTTCGCTCCAGTGTGCCTGATGCCATCTTTGCAAGGGCCTGAGCCCCTCTTCTGGGTCGGGTTCCTGCTTTCATCCTCCATCGAATGGTTTCGCCGGTTCTTGCGCGTCCGGTCCTTCAGACCCTTGTAGCTGGACTGGTTTTTTCCCCCTCACCCCCTCGTCGGGGACTCCGTTGGTTCTCGGTCCGGTCCCTAGCACAAAAGCTTGGTCTGAAAACCCTTTTTTTTTTGTCGGTGGGAATTTTGTGCAAACTACTTTATGAATTTTTCTACAGTGCCCGGGAGAGTCCCCATTCGGTTCGTAGTTATGTCCTCAAACCGTTGAACGTGCACTGTCTTTTTCTTCTCTTTTTTGCAGTCGCACCACTTTTTTGACCGCTTTTTTTTTCTTCGTTCTCTTGTTCTTTCTCTGTTGGAGGAGATTTCCTGCGCTCCGACTGGCAAGACTCCGACGTTAAGAAGAGCACTCTCCTCGTAGTTTTTTCTGCTTGGCGCGGGGGGTGTGCCTTCCTGAAGCAGAAGGCGATTTTTTTGCGCGTTTATGTTTTCCGCTACCTCGCAGGGTCCGTCACTCGTGGACCTTTTGAGGCCTTTTGAATGCATTCATCCATTCCCCGTGACGCTTGTTTGATCCTCTGGGCCGTTTGACGGCCGCGTGCAATCCCTTTACGCTCCCGCTGTCAGTTATGTTCTCTCCTGGCTTTCTTTTGCCATCTCGTTTTTTGTTTGAGGAATTAAATTCGCTTCCCGATTATCTTTCTGCGTATTTTCCGATCTCCCCCCCCCGACTTATCGTTTTTTTCCTTTTCCGGTTTTTTCTGGATTTTCTAGTAGGGTATTGCTTTTCCTGTTTGGCGCTTCCTCTTTGCTTCCCCATTTTTTTCCATGGGTTTCGCCCCCTCTGGTCCACCTGCCGGCCTTTTTGCTGCCTTGCCAGATATTACTGATCCCTTTTTGTCTTTTGGCCTCGTTCCCGGTGGAGATGGGTTTACTCTTTCTTTTTTTTGCTCTGTGTTTTTTCACTTGAGTTGGCGTCCGTATTTTTGACGCGAAATGGGGTCGGCGGCCCTCTGGCAGGTTCACCCATTCCTGATTTTCTTGGGGTCTTCGTGTTTTCCCGTTCCGATCTGGGAGGAGACCGTGTCCTTTCCCCCCGCAGTTTTCTTCCTTACGAGTCTAACTCTTGCCCTACGTCCTGGGTGTATCCAAATTTTTCCCAAATCGTCCTCCCTGGGTCTGATGTCCCTTTGGTCACTTTTCAATTACCCGGGAACTCAAACCCGAGGCTGCCTCTCCAGACCTTCGGACGCGGCTTTTTTCCATTTTGACATTTTTTTCTTTCTCCTTGTGCAATGTTCCGGGTTGCTTCGTTTTTCTTTCCGGTATGGTGTCCTTTTGCAATACCGGGGTTTTCCCCCTTGGTCGGCCGCAATGCCAGAGGACTTTTCGGCCCAGTCCTGACGGTTCTTTTTTTTTAAGTCCTCGTTTCATTGGCTTCTTTCCTTTGCCTGTTTTGCCTTGGAGTGTGCGCCTCTTGTACGGTAGACTCCTCCTCCTGCGGGGTGGCGCCTTGCCCTTTCTTCCGGCATTTGCGGGTGCACTTTTTTGTAGCAGGCTTTTATTAACTTGGGGCTTGGCCCGTTTTTTTTTGCTTCCTCAGGCGCCCACAATCCATTGCTCCAATAAACTGGTTTCCCCTGGTTGATTTTCTTCACATCGTCTACTGTTAACGCAACCGCTGATTCGATGTTTGCTTTACCCCCTTGGTTTTGTATCTTTCCCGCGTCGTGATTTCACCCATTTTTCTTTCCTGATGCCGCAGTCCGTCAAACGCTTCCACCCCTTTTCCAGTGCGAGGGCCTCCTTCCCTTGCTTTTCAATTCGCCGCTTATTTTCCAAACCTCTGTTCCTGTGGCATGCTTTCTGATGGTGTCTTGCAGGCCCCATCACCCCTTTTTCTTGTTTGTCCGTGGTTTTGTGCTGCTCAACACTCTTTCGGTGCTAGGACTGCTCCGTTTTTTAGCGAGGGTCTCACCCCTCGTCCCCTGGGATGTGTCTCCATCTACCCCGTGGGGTCACCTATACCTGCACTCCCACATGTTGAGCAAAGATTCATAACGGTTTTCGCTCTGTTCTTCCCTAACAACCGGTTTTGCTCTCATGGGTGGTTCACACTTCCTTGGGCCCGACATAGGTGTGTTTCCCTGAAGCTCTTCTTCACTTACGCGACGTTATGGTTTTTTCTCCTCCACGAGTTTCCCCCTCCGGGCCTCCTTTTGTGCTCGAGAGTCGGAAGCCGCGGCTTTTCTTTTCCCCTCGTTTGCGGTCTCTTTAACCGGACCTTTCTTCCAGCGGTGCCGAATCTTTAGGATCAATCGCGGCCGCTACGACGCGTGAGTTCTGGACTGGTGAACTTCCCTCTCTTAGGCCAATATCCCAAGACGTCACCCCCTCTTTTTCAAAAGTTGTTCACCTCACTGCTCCATGGAAGGCTCCCTTTTTTCCTTCGAATCTCGCAATCCCCTCAGCTCTTTTCCCTTGGCCCTGAACCACTGGCTCTCTTTATATTTGGCCTTTCGACTAAACCTTATTTTAATTGATTTCTGTTTTCCCCTTGGGATCTATGTTTTTGTTTTTTTTGCAATTCTTCGTCATTTACTGGCTTTTTTTTCCTTCTCTTCCTTTCCCGACTTGCTTCGCGCCGCTCTTTTTCCTCTCTTTTAGAAGAAATTGTTCCAGACCGCCGTGGTTGCCTTCTGCACAGGGTATTTGAGTTTTTTGTGCGCTTTAGTTTCTTTTGAATTGTCTACGCATAATTACTATCTCCCCGACGTTCTCCTCCCTTCCTCCTCCTCGGTTGTTTAGCTGATACCCATTCTATTTTTTCCTCAGTGATCGTTGTTCTTCATTTTCCTACGCGCCCTCCCAACCCCCCCCCTCCCGGTGCGCCGGCCCTCCCTCTTCCCGCTTTCCCCTGTCGTCTCCACGCTTCTCCCAAGGCTTAGCGTTAGGTTTATCCCTTCTTTTTCCGCGCACCGCCCCCCTCAAATGGTCCTCCGTTGCTTTCCAGCACCCCCCTCCGATCCCCTTTCTTCGCCTCATCTCTTCATAGTTTCTCCCCTTCCCTTCCTTTTCCTTCCCTGTTTGCCTTCCAATGATCGTTTTACTTGTTGTCGCGAGTTCGCTTTTTTTTCCTCTTGACCCTGAGATTTGAGTCTTGATCTATTTCTTAGAACCCTCTACTTTTCTTTCATCCTCTTTCGCCTTCGCCCGTCCCTCTCATAGTCTTACCTACTTTTGGTTGCTTCTCCTATCTTGTCTGTTCCAAAGCTCCACTTTCACATTGGTCCGGTTAACCATTCTTTCCTTCTGTCCGGCCTGACCAATTCCTGCCGACCCTTCCATTAAAGAATCTTTCTTCATCTCCCGTTGAAGCCGGCCAGGACGGAGTGTTCCATCGTGTTTTTTAGGTGACCCCCCGTTCATTCCGTTAAGGCAGGCTCCTCCTTTATTCCCCTCCTTCTCTTTTTTCTGTGGTAACACAACGATTGGAGTTCAACCCCTTCGTTTATTGTGTTTGGCTAGGGGAAATTCTCGGCCTTTCTTCCTTTGACTTCAAAACCCTTTTTTTGATGATATTCCCTAACGTGTATGATGGGGAGACCCTCCACTTTCCGATATCTTATTTTTAGTCCCCCTTTCTCCCAAACCCTTCATTCAGTACCTCATTGCCACCGAACAGCTTTTTTTCAAGAACCCCACCCCCCTCACCGCGTATCCCGTTCTCGGTGCCATACATAAGGACACATAAGTCCCCGCGTTTCCCAGCCTGCAGACGTTCCATATCTTTTCTTTGAAGTTTTTGCGCCTGCCAATCGACGCCTTTTTCGGTCTTTTTCTTAAGCGTACGCCTTCCCTCTCACGAGCTGGTATTGCCCCGATTTCCGCCGTCCCCAGTCCTTTTCTAGCGCACTCCCTATGACCTTACTTTCCCAAAGGTTTCATTTCTCGTAGCCGTCTCGTTCCAGGAGGGACCTTGAAGAACCTCTTTTTAACTAAAACTGCCATCCTAGTGGCTTTGTCAGGTTCTTTCCTTTTTCACTTTTTTTTGGTTCCGATACACTCTAGTTCCAGTCCTCCGCCCCTTTATTTTACTCCCGGCAGCTAACCCCCCTGAAAAGACGAGAATTGCCTGAACCTAGGTAGACTTTCTCCACCCTGACAATCGCGGGTTTTTCCTTAGGCACCATTCTGCTCCCTGACCGCCATTCCTATCAGGAATGCCTCGGCCTCCCGGATTACCCCTGTCCCTCAAAGCCAGACCTTCTCCCTTGCCACCCCGTGAACCACAGCGTCGGACGCAAACCCCGGGCCCTTACGATTTTGAATAACGATCAACCCGGGTCGTCAGCCGGTTATTTTGAATTAAAATCGGGTGATTAACCTAGTGGACCCTTTTAACCACCCGGCCCCCCAGCCTGTCTAACACCGGAGACCCCCCGGCCAGACCACACAGGTACCCCTCCAACCTTCGTATAGTTTCCCTCTGGTGGGTCTGGTGTTCTTTTTTTTTTTTTTGGTTGGTTCTTTTTGCCGTTGTTGTGGCTCCGGCCGTGTTGCGTGCGCCCCCTCTTGTGTTCCGTTTTTTTCCTTTCCCCCCTCTTGTTTGAAAATCGCCCAAGTCCTTTGAAACTTCCCTCTGGACGTTGGCTCCCAGGAATAGAAGTCCTCTGTTTAGACTCGTTAACTGTGGGCATAGCCCTCGATCTCTATATTGACTTCTTTTCCCCCCATGTGCCTCCCTCTTCAACTGAAAACCTCCGGGCGTGATGTTCTAACTCCTCTTCCCTTCAAAGCATTTCGATCGCTTCATTCCTTAAGAACTAAACATAGACTTGCTACTCACCCTTCCCGATCGTGGTCCCCCCATTATCTTTCTTTTTTTTCTTTATTTCCTGTTACGACGAATCCGTTATAGTGCCGGTAAGCACCCAGTTTCCCTTCCTTGTCCCCGATGTGTGCGACCCTGGCTCACAATGCGATTCCCCCCCGGGCCTTATCTGGCGCAGAACCTTAGCCCAAATCTTATCTACACTTCCTCTTGATCCAACGCTCTCCCCCCAGTCTTTTGTCTCTTGGCTAGCATGTCCGCCTATCTGATTTCTTACCAATGCTCATCTAGGACTAAATTGCCCTCTCCCCCAGCACTGAGCTTGGACTAACCTCCCCTGGGCATATTTCTAACTCCGATGCGTTTGAGCTCATTCCTCTCGGCTTCCACTCCCTTCCGCTCCCCCCCCTCCACCTGACGCCCCGCTCCCCCCCCGCTCAGCCCCCGTCCTGACCCCCCAACTTTGGACGGTTCCCTCCCTGTGCTTTTCATCCCCTGCTACCACCTCTCTTTCCCACTCTTCGGCAATGCGGGGTCTTTCCAGTTTTCCTGTCCCCCCCCAGGCCTTTTTCCTCTACTGTAAGCGTCGCCTGCGTTCTCTTCGGAGGTTGATAGCTTAAAGCTTGCTCTTTAACGTCTTCCGATTTCCCTCTCCCTCCCCCTCTTCTCCCTCGCCTCATCCAGTTCCGGCCCTCGTCTGCTTTCAAACGGTGTCCTGCGCTGTATAATCAACTCCCTATTGCGTTTGAACGTTTCCCGTGATCGTGCCGTGACCACCTTCTACTCTGGCCCCGGGGTCATAGAAAGGTCTGTTATTTCTCTTTGCTTTTTTGCCTGATCCGTTCCCTCATAAAACTGTTTTTTGTTTCTTCGATTTTGAGGTTTTTCACAGACCGCTGAAGAAACAATGCTCCTCGTTTTTTTTTTCACACCCCGATCCGCATCACGGTCTTGCCAGGCACTTTTTTCCCTGCGCCGCTACCGTGTAGTTTTTCGATTCTTTATCGAGCCGTTTCCCTTACTTTTCTGTTCGGTACGGCCCTGGCCAGTTTGGGCATCTTGCCACCCGCGCCA
>Ga0179591_1371302_pt1 | contig 12241 bp, 11 predicted proteins | sample CZOMad2_1_08_16f_FD_182891 | JGI IMG/M metagenome (GOLD analysis project Ga0179591, IMG submission 182891) | Vadose zone soil fungal communities from Angelo Coast Range Reserve, California, USA - CZOMad2_1_08_16fungal (PacBio error correction) | ecosystem: Environmental > Terrestrial > Soil >... | reverse complement strand
AAGGAAAAATTCCAGCCTTTCTTTCCTCCCTGTTCGGGGCATCCAGCGGCTCCCCGGGGTAACGCACTCCTTTTGGCACCGAAACCTCTGCTAGAACGGCCGGGAACCTGTTCGCCGGACGTCTCAGTGCTTTTCTCTCCCCCTTTCGGTTTTTTTTGTTTTCGTCACCCTAGTTCCATTTGGACGGCCCTTTTCTTTGCTTTTTTCTTTTTCTTAATCTCATCGCCGTTAACCCCAGCTGTGCCCCTTCCTCAGGCTGACGTTCCTTCAACTCGTCTTCCCCGGACGAGACTCCCCCGCCGCCCAACTCGTCGTCCTCTTTCTCGGTGTTGTCGCGGTGTCTGGTTGTCGTAGGAGCGAAAAGCTTTCTTCTGCCTGCTCGGTGAGTTTCCACTTTGGCAGGATCCCCTCCCCTTTGTACTTCCCGTCGATCTGGTTCGCACTTGAGGCCGAGCTCGTCGATCCCCGTCTGAAGCAGATCAGTCATTTCTGATGCTAGGCCCCTCCCTCCCTCCCTCGCTTTCTTCTTGGAGTACCATCCTTTCCGATCAGAAGCCCCCCAACACTGCCAATTTCTACTGATTTTGACTCCTCCTTTTGTATCGCTCGCCCCAGTTCGAATCTGTCCTCTTTCTCCTGCCGACGGTCCCTCCCCTTTCCCTACTCTTTTGTCGAGTTGTACGGTCAAATCTTGCCCAACCCTGTCTGATTTGCTCCCTTTCTTTTCCGCAAGCCCGCCACCTTTCTTTCGGCCGCAATTAGAAACGAAGATAACTTCCACACTCATCTACCCGTTCCTTTGAATTCTCTTTTTTTTTCTTTTCCCCGAGATGGCGTGCCTTTTTCGCCAGCATCTTTCAGGTCCTCTGATCCCCTTCACCGCAATCTTCGTCGGGCCCCTGCCCATACCTCCCCCCTCAACCGCTTCCGCCCTGCGCTGTCCGGGGTCCCCTGCGTCCCGTCTTATAGAAGTGCCGCTGCTTTGCTGGATTCCTGGCACGTCACGGCGTTGGTTTCCGTTTGCCGCTCTTGCCGCAGATTTTAGGTTTGGCCTCCGCTTCCCTCCGTAATATCCACGGAATGTGAAAATGGAAGACCCCTTCTTTTTCCATTCAAATAACCTTTCTGCGCCGAAGCCTCCATCTTCCCCCTCGAAGAAGGACTTCCCAAGTTAAGTGCGTCGCAGGGATTAGCCCCCCCCCTACCCTCCTAGTGTTTTGTCCCGGAGGAATGATTCAGTAGTTCCCCGTGACGCAGGTCCTCGGCCCTTTTTTTCCTTCCCTTCAATGACTCGGAAACGTTCAATCAGGGCTATGACAATCCCCGCTACTTGAGGTTCCCTTCCTTCCGAAGTCCTTCAACCCCCCTTTCGCGTGATGCCGACGGATTTCCCTTCCCGGGAATGGGGCCGCTCTCCTGAAGGTTCCCCCCCGAGATGATGCATCCCCCACCTTTCGGAGCTGTGTCGGGCGCCACGTCTTTTCCGTTCAAAGCCCTGCACATGTTACTTGATCGTTTCAACCCCGCCTGCGCGGCTCATTGAGGTCTCCCTACGGCCTTCCCTGTCCTCAGGACCTTTAGAACGAAGTCGCGCTGAAGCCCAGTTCTTACTAATGGGCCCCTTTCTCCCCCCCGCCTGGTGATTTTTTTGGCCGACTTGCGCACCGACCTTGAACGATCGCCTTGACGTGCGGCAGTCCTTCCCTAACCCCCGTAAGGGACCGCCTCCAGCATTTTTTAAGCCCCCGGAGAATCTGAAAAAGATATACTCCTCCTCTCGACCCCCCCACGTGGAAGCGTACGACGCTTCGCCCATGCCCGATGCGCTTCCGCCGGGACTGCGTTGGATTTTCTCGGGAGCAAGGCAATTCCATCTCCAGCGTGAAAGAGTACTTTTTTTCCCCCGTTTCGCCAGTTTCTTTAGAGGTTTTCGTTCGACGGCTGATGCATCCACCTCTTGATATGACGGACTTCTTTCTCAATAAAGTGGCCAGCGGCCCAACCCAGGAAGTTATTCTTTTCGCGAACCCCCCGGGTTTTGGGCGCAAAATCAAATAGGTGCCGAGTGATAACTTCTTCATCGTGACTTGCCGCCCGATCCACTCCCCGTGAATTGCGTGAGAGGGCTTAGTTGCCCCCCCCCTTTGAGCGTCTTTGACGACCGAATGTCCGAGACATCCCCGTTGATGTGATCCCCACATCCGTGCGATGTGTAGGCGTCCCCGCCCCGCCCCCTCTGTAGGAGGTTTTCCTTGTTGTAGGCCTCCCTTTCCGTGCCTTCTTTCGGCCCCGCACGTCGTCGATAGCGCGGCCTTATTGCGGTTTTTCTCGACGTCACTGTTCCGCAACGTAACGGAGACCCGTGGAAAGTTCGAGTTTCCCCCGTCCGCGCCAGAGTCGACTCCCTCCCTCTCCACGCGCTTCTCACTCTTCTTGTGTGGCCGATGTCCCCCCTAAGAAGCTTTTCGGTGTCTCTCCGTTGCGAACCTCCTGAAAGAAACTTTCGCCCCCCCCTACCTAGCGTCTCCCCACAGCGTATGGTCTTTTCTTGACCCCCCGGTACTCCTCTTCGATCCTGCTCGAAGAATAGTCACCTCCCTCGAAGGACTACGGCTCCCTGATATTTCCCAAACTCACCCCCGAGATCCTAGTTGCTTTCGCGCAGCAGCGATAGTTTTCCGTTCGGCTAGTCCCCCCCCCACCGGATTTGTTTTGAACCGGAAGTCTCCCTATGTAAAGCAGGTCAGCTCCTCCCGGTGTCAACGGAAATATCTTTTTACCTTTTTTTTTGTTCCTCGTCCCTAATAGGAAGAAAGAGGCATTTCCCAACGCGGATTGTACTTAGACGATTTTTCAAGAGAGGCGATTCCTGCAGCTTTCGTCTCAGATTCACTTTCCGATCCCTTCCCCCTCAAGAAGGTCCCCGCTGATATTCCATAAAAACTAATTCCAGTTAAACGACCTTGCTTCTTCTTTTCCAGGGTCTTTTCCTTTTCCTACTCCCCTCTCTTGAGATCCCTGACCCCTTCCTCATAACTTGTAGTCACGGAGTGCTTCTTGTGTTTTTATAGCCTTGTCTCCCCCCTTCGGAGGTGCCCGCCCAGGCGCCCTACGATTCGAGACGGCCGATCCGCGCGTTGATCCCCTCTCTACGACAAGCGTCTGTCGACCTGGCCTCCTTTTGCCGGATTCTTCTGTGTCTCAGGCCAAACTATTGCTTGACAAGGTTTCTCGGTGACACGGTGTTTTGTGCTGTGGAGTGAATTCTGTATTTTCCAGGAGGTTCTAGAGTACTTGGTCACCAACCGCCTAACTTCAAGACGCTTTCTCAAGCCCTCCCCCAGCTTTTTTCGCTCGAGCAACTACAGGTCTTCTCCCGGCGTCGAGTTGGTGGCACCTGTATACTGTCTTTGAGTCGGCGTGTTCCTTGCGTAGATGATCGACATTCTACCCTTTAGATGGTACGCTTCCGTCGGCAAAGACCTCTGGATCCTCTTTCCCGTCTCCTGACGGACTGGGCTGGAAGAGGTGTTCAACGGCGGTCTTCCCCTTCCCGAGCGCCCCTTCATTTGTGCGTCGTTGGTCCCCCTTCCCGATTTGGGGGGGGGGGGGGGGGGACGGTGCCGGTTTCTTTTTTGAGTCGACGATGGAGCCCCTGAGGAGCCGGTCCCTCCGCGCCCTACTTTCCTTAGTGGGTCTGGACGTTCGCGCTCGAACCGAGTTGCGCCTTACGGTGTCCATCAGCCCTTCGCCTCTTCTCCGTCTGCGCTTCCTCTCCCTCTCACGGAATCGATTCGTACTACAACCCACCCTTCCCGACCTTTTTGGAGGCAGCCAGAACAAGAAAAAGGCCTTGGTCCGATCCAAGAAAAGAAGTTTGGTCATCTCGGAGTTTTTGATTCCCTTTCGGGTCAGCACCTCTCATAAAAACGCCCCCTGATCACCGATTTTCCAGTCGGCTTTGGATTGAGAGAGTGCCAAAAAAAAGATCGGAGCTTCTTACGACCCCTAGAGTACGGGAGTCCCTCCAACGATTTTCTAGGCTACGCCCCCCTCGACTCGTTTACGTGTTGGCGGCAAGACGACGTACGTTTTCCGTGATTTCCTACCGGAACCCCGATTCCTAGCCACACCCCGTCAAGAGAAGCGGGGGGGGGAGGATGACTTTCGTTGCCCTGAAGAAGAGATCCCTTTTATCCGGCTCCCCCAAGAAATACCCATGATCCCAATGCAGAAATTTCACCAGTTCTGAATCTTAAAGCTGTCTTTTTCTTGAAATTTTATGGAGCCCTTACCCGCACCGGTCAACCCCCCCCCCGCCCCCCGGGGCTCTCCATCGGCATCTTCCTCTGTTCCCAGGTGACACCCCCTTCCCCGACGTTTCCCTTGGGGTTCCCCCTTGAAGAGACCTCCTCTCTTACAGCGTAGAGGCTCCCCCATTCCCCGTCTCCCCGTTCCACAGCAAGAGGCACCACGAAGAAGCCCAATTCCATCCCCCTGAGTGTGAATGAGAGCGTTCTAACACTTAAAGGAAGGTGGTTTTCTCCTTGGTGGGATCCCCGATTTTTTTTTTTTTTTTTTTTTGTTTTTGTTTGTTTTTTTTTTGTTGTTTTTTGTTTTTGTGTTTTTTTCCTTTTTTTTTTCTTTTTGTGTGTTGTGTTGTTATGGGCAGTACCTTTGCTTCCCCTATGTGAATCTTCTGATTGAAAGACCCTTTGACCTGAAAGTTGCTCCTTTTCCTTGAACATTATAAGCCCAATGGCTTCAAGGACCCCCCCCTGTTAGGACCCTTCCCTTCCCACTGAGGGACCATCCCTCTCGAAGGAAGGTGCCGTACCAACCGCCTCGGAGCCACCTCCACACCCCCCCTACAGGACCCCCAGGTGCCAAGGCACACACTAACCCTCCGAAGAACAGCCCTGAGAATTCTTCCTCCTAGGCCCTTCCCGCATAGGCACGGGCCCCAGTTCCTGGGTTTCCTTCCCTGTCCCCCGGTAAATTACCGGGTCGAACAGAGTCTACCCACGCCCCGGAAGAAACCCAGGCATTTCGGCCTGCGGTTCCGACCCCCTGAAAAAGAACTGAGAAGGTGGAGGACAGCCTTCGGTGACCCCCGAGCCCTTTCCAGGGGTCGTCGGGTGAGAAAGTTTCTACCCTCTATGGAACCCAACTGAAAGCCGACCTGCCCCCCATTTAAGATGTAACTCTTCCCCGGCATCAAGGCGGCGACGTTTGCCGTTAAGTTGTGCGACGACTCGTAGCCTCTTCATGGAAATTGAAATGGGAAAAATACCCGTAGTTTGTTTACTTCTGCACGTTTTCAGCTCATGTCGCTTCCGTTCGGGGGACCTCCGAGCCCCCACCTGACGAAGGCACCTTTCGCCCGGACGGTCACGTTTTCGCGGCGAATCGCTAAATTTCGTCAGCTCGTTCCTTCCGCCTTTTTGTTCTTGTGGGAAGCCTGCGACCCCGCACGTAAGTTTGAGCACCCCAATAGGACGCCAGCTCCCTCACCCGGTAGACATGGATGCGGGATTACAGCCGCAACCCCGGAGGGAGTCGCCCTCCGGACCCACCCAACGCCCACCCTGAATCGCTTAGAAGTTTGGTACGACAACCCGGTAAGAGAAGTCGGGACTATCGTCTCGACGCTCCCATGAAAGCCACGGAGGGCCAAGACAACACTGATTACACCCCGAAGCATTTCTTGCTGAAATACTTAGGTTCTCAAAATAGAAGACGACCACGGGCAGGGCCCGATTATGCGCCTCTGCAGGGACCCGGACCCCACGGAAGGGCTGACAGACCCGGCCCTCCTTCAGGGAGCCTACCACAGGAGCCAAAGGGGCACCTTGCGAGGATAAACGACAGAACCCCCAGACCGCCCCCCGCCCGCCCCAACCCAGGGCGCCAACGGAGGACTCCCCTCTCGACAGACATTCATAGCACCCCCTCAACGCCAGCCGCACAACCCTGACACCTTAGAGCTTCCCGCGATGCCCCCCAGAGACCGATCCCCCCATCAGAGCTAGGAGGGAGGAACCTCCCCCGAAGCAGCTCTTGTGACCCCGGCCTTCCAGGTGTCCTGTCCCCAAAACTCAAAACCTCAAGTTCTAAGCCCCCAGAGCCTTTCCCCCCGGATGGGAGGCCCTCGACTATCCCCCTGCGGGCAAGCTTTGTGGCCTGAAACGATTTTCCCCTCATTTTATTCTTTTAAAAAAGGCCCGGATGAAGGAAATTCTTTTTTTAGCTGGTTTGGCCTAGCTTCGTGTCGAAGTTGCGGATTATTTCCTGGGCACTCTTTGCGTCTCCTGACCGGTGATCCCCAAAGAATAGATGGTGACTTCTTCGTTTCATTCCCCTCCCCCCCTATAGATAAGGCCCTAGCCCAGGCTCCGACTCCATAATTTTCGGGACCTCTGAGGGCGAAGAGGACCCCCCCTGACCCCCCTTTCCGTTCTTAGAGCTTCCCAAATGAGCCGCGATACTGCAAAGCGACAGCTTTATCAGTCTCAATGAAGTTCCTTATCTGTCGGTTCCCCAGTTATCAAAACCATAGAGAAAATCCTTCTTTCGGTGAGTCGCCCCCTTCCGGAAATGACTTCATTTTCCGAGCAGTAGAGAGTTTGCCACAAGAATTCGAAAAAATTTCTCCTTCAGAACCCCTCTCGTAAAAGGGGAGTTGAACAGATCCTGGAAACCTTTCTCCCCCTAATCTTTTGAAGTCCCACCTCTATGGGATCCTTCCCTGCCCCCCATGACTCTCCCCCCTTTCCCAAAAGAGTTCTCCTTCCCTTCCTATATAAAGGCGTTCAGGTTTCGTATGGTTCAATCTTCTCGGAAGGTGGAAGACTGTTCTTCTCTTTTTCCCCGCTTCCGAACCTCTCTTTCTTCTCACAAGACGGCACCCCTTTCCCGTTCGAGCACGGCCCCCTTTCACCTGGGAGAATTGGTGAATTCTTCCCCGTCTCGTATTCCCCTTTTCGCTAGGAGGCCTTAGGAGTGTCCTCCACTTCTTCCCTTTTCATAGGAATCACCCCCCGGTGAAAAAGGTGACTGGGGATTTGGCCGTTTAAAGAGAGTATCCATTAGGTTCCCTCTGAGAATCCCCTTTCCCTTAGGGAGCAATTGCTTAGATATAGAGGGGGAATTCTACCTCCTTGGGGTTGGGGACTGCGATGCCAGTTATCCCGGTGGAGGTTAATTTATGTAGCAGAGGTCCCCAAAGCCTTCCCGCCGGGGGAACGTTACAAAAGGGCACCCCCAGTTGCACCCTCAAAAACCAATATCTCTCAAGGCCTTATCCCGGCCTCCTCGAAGTGAGAGACGTTTCCTCTCTTCGAAGGTGGCCTATACCCTATTCCCTGGAGGCCGCGGTTGCTTCTCGAACGTCCTATTTTGTAGGAAGTCGGTCTTTCATCTCATCCGCGTGAGGAGCCCGATGGGCCCTTACTCTTTCCTTCCACTTCGGGATCTTTCCCCCCCCCGAAGATAGAAAGGAGCCGTTCTGGAGATCAGCAGCACGTCGTAAGGATGGACTACTTTTCTTTTCTGTTCTCTTGCTCCCCCCCCCTTTTCTTTATTTGATCGTCGGTTGAGGGGCTCCTTCCATTCGCTTCCCGCCCGTTGTACCAGGGCCCCCTTTTTTCCCCCTATCCTTTTCGAATTTCGTTCGCGTCGTCGACGGCTCTTTGCAGCCGAGAAGTAATGGCCTACCGCGGTGTGGGAAAAAGAAGCTTACTTTACCTCGAGGATTGGCTAGAGCTTTTCCTCTTTGAAATCCTACCTCCAAGACAACTGCCCATTGAGCCTGAGCCACGACAGTTTTTTTATGGTCCTCCTGAAGAATGTTTTCATATCGTCCTTTCTCGAATTCGCCAGTTCGTCTCCGCATCTTTCTCCCTTTGCTCTAGGCCTTGATGCGATTGGACGGTCTCCCCCTTTTCGGGACCACATTGACATGGCTCTGCTTTTTTCTCCGCCTTCCCCCCTCCCCGCATCGGGCACAGTCCCCTCTCTCCGCAACTTCGAAACAATCCCCCCTTGGTCAACATAAGCTCCCCCCCCCCCCCAGCCTTCTCTTTTCATCGAACCGATTTTCGCATTCTTCCCTCATCCTTTGCCTCCAGCGTGATCTCCTCCCGCCCCCTCCGGCAGTATGGAGACCCTCCCATAATAGGCCTGGTAGTGCCAAGTCGCCCCGAAGAGCTGCATTTCGACCTTCAAGCCTTCTTCCCCGGATGATTCCGCCTGGCACCGAAGTCATCTTTCTCGTTTCGCGATCCCAGTTTTCCAGAAGGGTGTTTCCTTTTTTCCTCGCCGTTTGCCCTCCATTCCCTTAAGTAATAGTCTTACCCGCTCTGCCTTTGGGGACACTTTTTCTCTTTCATCGACGTTTTTTTTCGAGGTTTTTCCTCCATCTCCCTTCCAGAGTATTTTCCAAAGTCTGCTTAGACTTGAGCCGCCTCCCCCCTCATAGAAGACTCCTTTCTCCCCTCTGCCTGGACTCTTTTACTTGCTGTTCCCTTGCCCCGAAAGCATTGGCGACCTCGGCTTGCGGACCCTATGCCGCCGATCTCCTGGGTTTTGGCTTACGTCCGGTCAGGCCTTGTCCCCGCTGACGTAATCCTTGAGCATTAACACGGGCTCGAAAAGCCCCCCGTGTTCCTTCTGTGAGTTCTGACGTGTTAGACAACCCCCTCACCGGATTGTTGATCCTCTGTCCCTCGTTCTGCTTGCATCAAAGAGATGAGATCCTCCCCTTCTACTCTGGAAGAAGGCTTCTGTTCACAACGTAGACCTTTGGGGTGGTCCCCCCCTGCACATGGTCACAGTTCTTCGACGTCAAAAACGGCCTCTCCTGCTGGTAGATTGAGTCGCTCGTTCATCCGCTACTCCTTCCACATCCATAGCTCCCTTCTTTGAAGCACAGTGTTCTGGGCAAAGTGCCTTCCTTTCAGGTGAGCGCCCTCCCGCCTTTCGGACGTCCCCTTCCATCCTGCCCGCCACGGCTGCCGATAGCCTTTTCCTGCGGAGAAAGAGTCGACCCCAAACGTCTAAGCCCTTGAGGAAAAAAGTTCCCCGCGGACAAGATATCCTCCGCGTTAGACTACACAGTGCCGAGTCTTCCTTTTTAACCTTTTCCCTTTCCGATTTCTCCGCCGAGGAGATGAAGATTTGATTCCCGCGCGTGCAGGTGCCGTCAAATGTTCAGCTTCCCTGTTTCTCTGGGTCTGTCGAAAGTGTCCTTGAGCGGGTTGTCTCGCTTTTCGATCTTCGCCTGCCTCCCAAAAAACCGCTTTTTGCCTTCCGATAGGTGTCGTCCTCAGTGTTCAGCGTTACAACAAACACGGAGTATTCTTGCGCGCCAACACTTCACTTTTTGCTCTGTAGGCTTTCACATCGGTTCCTCTCTTCTCCCTAGGCCATATCTACGTTCCCTCGGGTTGGAAGCTCCCCTTCCCCTCCGGAGATGTAGCTGTAGAACTCTTCCCTTTGCGATGAACCGAATCCTCCCCCCGATATCCCGCACTTGGCGTGATGGAGATCTCCTGTCTGCTGTGTACTAGCCGGCCCGACAGCCTTCGGTGGCCTCTTTTCCTTTGCAGTTTTTCTTCCAGTACCGGGCCATACGCCGTTTCGTCGACGTCGAGCGAGGCATGCTTATTTTTTTCCCTTTCTCCGCAAATGGGTCAGAGAAGTATCCCCTCCCTGACCACTCCGGTTTGGAAAAAACGTCCTCTCCTCGTTTCGACTCCCTCCCATCCTCCCCCCCCGCGACGTGTAATCAGGCGGTGTGCCTCTCCAACGAAGCAGCTTTCTCTTGTTTTTTGCAGCAGACGTTGCGCCGCGCCTCCACTCCGTCGGAATTCTTTTTTTTTTCCCAAAGACATTTCGACGCGTTTTTCCCTAAGTCAGAAGCTTCGATCTGATCGAAGAACTCTCCCGCGCCCGGATCAAAACGTTCGTAAACCTGATAAAGGTGCCCACCCCTAGCCCCTTTTTCCGCTTCCTTGATCCGGACCAGCGTGCTTTCTTGCTGAAGATTCCTTTCTTAGTCGGGCAAAGCTTGGATGCAGGGTTTTTTTCTCGTCTAGCCTTTGAAGCTTCCAGATAATACCGTTTCCCCTTGAATACTGTGCTAGTTTTCGCGGTTGATCACCGATCTCTTTCTTTAGGCAAGCGCTCATGTAGAAAAGCTTTCTTGTCGTAGACCTCCACGTAGATCCCTCATAGGCAGATTAGATTTCCGATATTTCCCCGCTCCGCCTCCCTTTTTCCAAAAGAGGATATAACCTTCCCCCCCCAGAGACCCTAACCTGATAAGACGAATTGTCTGCATCTCCTTCCTCAGTTTTTGAGAGCTACCCCTGAACTTCCCAGGTCTTTGAAAATTCGCCTGTCTTATGTTATAGAAGCGCGCTTTTCCCCCCCTTTTTCAGAGGCCGTTTCTCGGTCCCGGACCTCAGGTTTTCTGCAACTACGATTCCTCTTCGCTCGCCTCCCTCGCGTTATCCTCCCACTCCCGTTTGTTCACCTGGCCCGAGGGCTTGTCGAGTCTGGCGAGAATCGTCCCCACCTGGTCAAACTTCCAGGTATCCCCCTTTGGACCCCTTTGGAGGAGTCTTACCCAGAGGGGTTTTAGACGGCCGGTCCCTTCTCCGCGTTTTTTTTCCCCTCTTTTTCCGATCTTCGCAAGCCCTCATAAAGAGGCACGTTCTCCCCTCGGACCAATCTGTCTCGTTTGCAAACCTTTTTGACCGTTTGAGTCTCGCGGGAGTTTCCTCGTGAGCCCCTCCCTTCTTCTAGGAGGCCGCCTTTTTAAAGCGTTCCACTCCCTCCCCCCTTGCTTTGTTAAAGATAAGCTAGGTGTACTCCTTTAGGGCTTTCTCTCCACGGCCGGCTTCCCCTTGGATCTCTCCCTGACGCTGGTTCGTTGGCATTTCTTCCCCACCGACGAGAACGACTCCTGCCGGATGGATGGTTTCTGACGTGGCCTCCCCGAGGAGAGGCCCCCGGCTTTTTTTCGGAGACTCTTCTCCCTTTCTACGGCGACCCCCCCTATAAGTCTCTCGCGGGAGGTTCCTTTTTTTTCTGGCGCAGGCTCCACGGTCCCCTCTCCCCTTACAAACTTAAAAGACCCTAAGCGTCGGTCCGCTGAGACCCCCCTCTCGTTACATGCGTGGAGTCCACGCAAATCCTTTCGTCCCTTAGTAGGATTCCCCCCCGGGTAGAAGACTCTCAAAGCCAACTTTTTCATAATAGAATTCCTGTCGTGAGTTCTCCCCCGATTTTAACCCTTCTATGGAAGAGTTATTAGAGCACGATATTAAACCTCTTCTTATAGTGGAGAACGCTTTTTCGTAGTTTGAGGTTGGTCTCCCCCTCCTGAACCGTACTCCTTTTTGGACTCTTTATGAGGAAGACAAAGATCTGTCAGATAATCCTTTTTCTGTTTCTGCTGATCTCCTTGTATCGACTCTCCCCAAACCTCCTTGGGGGGGACAATGGCTACGGTTGACCTTTTTCCTCTCTCTGGATATGAACTGCGGTTTTTTCCCTCCGATCCAACGATATCGTCCGGAGGCGGCTCTACCCATCTGGTCAATGGGGTCCCCGCGTAGAGGACATTTTTTTCGGGATCTCTTTTGGAGATCGGAGTATCCGCTTAGTTGATGACTAAGATGCGTTTCCCTCCTTGTTGGAGTCCGCGTATTATTCTTTTTCATCCGGTCTTGTTTTTAGACGAGGGACGTGCCCTTCCCGAACCTTACTTACCTTCCCTGCCTCCCTTAGACTTCTTCAGGCGTTTGTCTCTAGGTCCTTTACTGTTCCGCCGTTCGCGTCTTTTCCCCTCCCTCCTCATCCCCTCTGCGGGTTTTGTTTGACCCTCAGCTGGAACCTGTCTCACTGCTTGTGCCCCCCGACGTTCGTCCAATCCTCCTTTAGCATGTTTTTGAGCTCCTATAGTGGTGCCCCTCCCTCAGGAACTTTCTTCGGTCTGTCATTCCCCCCCCCCCTTCCTTCAGTTTTCCGGTTGCGTTTTTTGCGAACCCTTCTCCTCAATAACAGTCTCGCCTTTAACATTTCCGGTTTTTCCCTCGCTTTTATTTCAGGCCTCCTTTATCCCCGATCAGATTGACATCAGAGCCTCTGGTTCCTGAATTTCCGGCGTCCCTTCCTCTTTTGCGACTTTTTCTGACATCAGTCTACAGATCTCTTCGATGATTGGGGTCCTTTA
>Ga0179591_1338124_pt1 | contig 12241 bp, 23 predicted proteins | sample CZOMad2_1_08_16f_FD_182891 | JGI IMG/M metagenome (GOLD analysis project Ga0179591, IMG submission 182891) | Vadose zone soil fungal communities from Angelo Coast Range Reserve, California, USA - CZOMad2_1_08_16fungal (PacBio error correction) | ecosystem: Environmental > Terrestrial > Soil >... | reverse complement strand
AACACCTTTTTTTTTAGTTGATTTTCCAACTCTTCCTCTCGCAGGACCATGCTTGTTGAGTGCCTCGCCCTTCTTTTCCTTCACCCTTGTTTTCTTCTTTTTTTACGAGACTCTCGTTCTCTTCTATTTGTCTATTTTTTTGCGTCGTCAATTTTTTCTATTTGAGGGACCCGGTCTTCCTACTCTTTGTTGACGCCCCTAACAGCGGCAATCCTTATTTCTATTCCTCGGCGCCTCTTGGCTCCCTTCTCTTTATTTCACCCTCTTCCCCCAAATGATTTGCTTATTACGTCCCACGTTCTCCCTCTTTTCTTTTATATCTCCCCAATTTGTGAATCTATAGAAGTCCTTTTTTAGTCCCAGTTGGTGCGGGACACCATGCCCTCACCACCCTTTCTGCCCACTTTCTGACGGCTTTTCCCCCCCAAAAATTCCCATAAAAGGCGGACCCAGACGTTCTTTGCTTCCCATTGCTTGCTTTTTATGTTTCTAATTATCGGAGGATTTTGAATCTTTATGTTTGGTAATCTTTTTCCCATTTTTTTGCAAAGTCGTACTTTTTTCGTACCGAAAATCCTAAGATTCCCTTCAGGCTTCTCTTTTTTAGTCTTTGGTCTTGATTGTCAAAGTCCCTAACAAGAACCAGATAGATGGTGATGTCGCGCACTTTTCCCTGTAGAATTTCTCCCACCTAAATTACTCCTCGGTCCCCCCTTTTGTCTGCGCCGTGGTCTGGTACTTTCTTTTGTGCTGAAGAAGTAACGAGTTCTGACTCTTCCCCTGCCAGTTCTCGATCGTCGCTCATTGCACTTGTATCGACTTCCCCCCTCCCCCCGCTGATCGATCCGTTCTTGTGACCAGCCTACTGCACGTCTTCTTTTCTCTTAAGATCTTGCGAAGCTTCCCCTGCCCCCCTTTCTTTTGGAGAACTTGCAATTGTCCCAAGCGTCCCTTGAACACAACATCTTTTCTCCCCTCTTTTTTCTTAGGTTCAAACCTTTTTTTCTGGGCTCTGCTTCAGATTTTATCAATTGTTTCCTTCCAATGTAATTTTTTTCATTGAATCGTTCTTTTATCATCCCCTTCCTCTTGAGTCTGTATTTTCCCTTGTTTCCGAAAAGAAGATTTGGCTGTCTTCCCCTTTTCCTCTGTCCCGTCTCCTGGACGAGGTTTCTGTTGTCGGCGGCGGAGTTTTTAGCATTCTTCTTCCTTCTTCATTGTTTTCCTTTCGTCCCTTCAGAAACTCTAGACAACCGATAGACTCCCCTCCACGTGGGACTCCGCCTGTCTTGCCGACGAGGAGAACCTACCTCTGTTCCAAGGCCTTAAGATTGCACAATCTAAAGTGTGTTAACCCAAATCCCAGCTGTAGCTGGCTATCTTCAATAGCGGTTTTTTTCCCCCCTTTCTTTTTTAGCAAGTCTTTACGTACTTCCATCTCACCACACTCTGGGGCCCCCCCCTCCGAGCGGTTTCTAATTCCGCCTTCGCCAATCCCGGTGTTAGCGGTCTTTCCTCGCGATGAGTGGCTTTTCATGTCCTCTTCCCTTTCCCCCCTGAATTACATCTTTCTTTTATCTTAGTCCCCCTCCATGTGGTTGGTTTCCCCCCCCCCGACCAAAAACATGTTTTTTCCTCTTCCTCTAAGTCAGGCCGGATGAAGGTGGATTTCTTCCCCCCTTTTTTACTTGGCTTGCCACCAGAGTTCAATTAGAATCCCTTTGTTCCCTCTTCTCCCCCTTTCCCCGAGTTTGAGCATGGTTTTCTTATTTGATTCTTGGTAATACTCCAACCTCCTTCCCCACTAGCAACTTGGTCTTACGTTTTTTTTGCCAGCCTCCTCTCCTCCGGTACTCTTGTGCCCTTGTGGTTCTCTACGCTTCCAGTACCCTCACGTTTGACTGTCTATTTTTCAGCAGCACCTAATTCATTCTTTTTTTTCCAGACCTCCCCCCAGTGTGTTTTCATTTTCATCGAAGAGTCGGATGAATCAATCTTTGTGCTTCCCCATAACCCTCGACCTCTTCTTTCTTTCCTTTATGAGAGCCCTCCTGCGTCTTGCAGTTCCCCTCGATCTTCTCTTTCTTTTTTTTGTTTTTTTTTTTTCCTTACTCGACTTATCTGCGCAGTACCTTGAACCGCTCTTTACTTCCTTCCCCCATGTCTTTTTATTGGCCAGTACTACCGCCTATACTTTTCTGACTTAGCGCAATGACCTGTTGCCCTCTCGACGCCATCCCCTCGATCGCCCCCATTGATGCCCCCTCCTTGAAGAGTTCGAGCGCCCCTCCTTTTCTCATGCGTTCCTTTCCTTGCACAATAACCCTCTTCTGAAAGTTGTGAGTGGGTCGTTGTCGCACTCCACACCCCCGTACCCTCCCAACCTTACCTTCTTCCACGAAAGGACTTTTTTCACCTCTATTCTTTAACCTCTTTAGTGGAACAAAAATTGACCCGGTACACCCTTATCCCTGGCATTCCCTTCCGGTCGTCCGAGTTCCTTTTCCATGCTTGTTTCGGTTCTGCCAAAACCACCCCCCATGAGGCTTAGGAAGTTGGTTCGCTCAAGTTATCTTTCTCTTTTTCCCGCTCTGCACTCGGACCACGCGCAGGCCCAATACCCCGCTGCCCATTTTTCATTTGGACGACCTGGTAGGCCCCCCCCCAGTTCTTCTGTGCCCGTCTTTGTCTCTTTTTCGTTCAATCTCACGCTTGGTTCTTCTTGACGGCAAAGTCCCCACCCCTTCCTCTACACAGTAGAGCCATTAGTTACCCCCAATCACTTGTTGGTTTGTGCAAGCCTCTTTGGTTTTCCTTTCGTGCCGCTTCGTGGACTTGCCAGAAGCTCCCATTTGATGCTCTTGCGTGTATTTCCCCCGCTATGGTCCGTCGCTGTTCTCCCAGCAATGAGAAGACTGAGGAGTGAACACTCTTGTTCCTTTCGCTTTCCCGCCGCCCCCACTTCCCCCGTAGCATAGACCTTTCCCCTCTTCCCATGCGGACCAAGCCCCCTTCTAAGGACTCCTTCTGTTGAGATGCCCGAACATTTTTATGCGATGCTTTCCCCCCATGATTCGACCGGAGAATTCCCCTGTATCCTCCCGCTCGTTGCTTTTTCTCTTGCCCCTGTTTTGGCAGATGATAAGCGCATCTTTCTTCGCCTGCTTTTCTCAAAGGCTTTTGTGGCTTTCTTTGGTCGTCTCCATCCCCCTTTCTTCTTCACCCTTCTCTCGTGACCCTTTTTTTCCTCACTTGGAGCACATATCCTTCCAGTAATTTACGAACAGTTTTTAAGATATTTCGCTGGTTCTGAATGCACCTTCTGAACGGCGTTGCCTGATTTCTTTCATTGCTCCCCTTTTTCTAATATTGACCTACACTTCCCCCTCTCCCCCCTAATGTATCTGTCCAAACGGACTTCTGGATGAGACAGGCGTTGTTCTGTGAAATTCCAATCGCTGGGTCTGTTTTTTTTTTTCTTTTGTCATTTCTCCCTTTTTCCTGACACAAGACACTCGGCCTGCTTTTCTCCTTCTTTTTTTTCGCCATCAGATTATTGATTGCCTAACTTTCTTCTACCCCAACCCCTCCCCTGATCCTTGAGTTTATTTCTATCATTCCCCCGCCAACTTTTTGATTCCCCCCACCTCCGCAAGGTTGAGTGCCTCCGTTTGGGATTTTTCCCCTCTTTCCCTTGAAGTCTCTTGTGAGGATCATGTGTGTTAACATACTTGGAGAAGGAGCTATCGATTATTTTGATGAACTATCTGGAGATCTCAGACCTTCCCACCTGCTTTTCGACCCGTCATGACTAATCTAACCCTTGCGCGGGTGGTTTCACCCACGACCGCCAGAGCTCCATCCCATGACGGCCACCCTCTTTGCTTCCCACTATCCTCTGTGTTTTGTCCGCTTTTCCCCCCCCAACGCCAACTGATTCCCGCGAACACCCCATTCTCACCCGTCTCTCTCTCGATACCCCCGCCTTCTTCTCAAGAACAACAGCTGTCGCATCCTTTCCCAAACCCTTCATGGTCTTTTCGCTTTTTCAAAATGAACATTCAAACACCCGGGGGCAAGCATTTTTTGGCATCACTTTTTTTTTCCCTCCCTCTTTTTTTTTTCTCGAGATGATCATTTTTTGCTTTTGTTTTTTATTAGTCTTAGTCCTTTCCAAACCTTCTTCCCGCCGCCCCCTTTTTGATTGCCGCGTTCGATGCTCCCAATTGTGTTTGTTTCTATCCTCTTTTGGTTCTTCTATTCCTTTTTTTTCTATTGTTTCTTCGCGTTGCGTAATTTGTGCTACACCTCCTCTCTTGTCCTCCTTTCTTTTCTTCTGTCTCCGTCCGCATATTTATTCTGTAAACTTCTTTCCCCCCATCGACATGATTTTTTTCTCTTCATACCTTGCTTTCCCGCTTTTTGGACCTTTATAATCTATTGTAGTCTCATGTAGTACTCCTTTCTTCGTATTTTCTTTTTGTCGCCGATACCAGCTTTTCCGCCCTTAGCTTGTAGCCCACACTACGGCACTCACAAGGTCCAGTTTCTTTGCTGTTTAGACCCTCGGAGGTCTTTCCTCGTTTGGTCATCCCTGTATTTCCCCATTAGCTCTTTTTGTCCCCCCAGACAATCAGTCGAAGAGTCAGTTCTTTCTTTTCTTTATTATTCCGTCCTGAGACTTCCTTGTACCTCGACGACAACCACGTCCCCAACTATAGATGGGATGGAAAGAGCCCCCCGCCCTGGTTTCCCCGACTAAATAATCTCCTTTTTTATGTCCACTATAATGTGGTCTCTAGGCCGTTTAGGGTCCCCTTTGGTTGTGCTTGCTTTTGAAGCCACCTGATTCCTGGCATCGCGTCCTTTTTTTTTTTTTTTAACCTGCCTTGCAATCTTTACCTTTGATCTGCTGCCCTTTCTTCTTCTTTAGAAAGCTCGGTCTTTATGTTTTTTCTTCCGAAGTCCTGCCACACGTCATCACGACATCTATGTCTGACAGCCACCCGGTTTTTGGAGACCCCCCCTTCCCCCGTCCTCCTTCCTTTTGCTCCCCACACTTTCGTCCCTCTTTTTCTCGCTCTCAAAAAAACTTGTTCTTTTAGGCTGGCGCTTTCTTTTATCCATGTAACTTTCTCCGGTGGTCCTCATTTCTTGCTTGGCCTCTCCCCCTTCAACATCAGTTCCTTTTTTTTTGGCTTTGCCGAAGAGCTTTCTTTTTGGGTATACATCTTGATTTTATACACTTCTCTTGCGCTTGTATTTGATGTTTGCGAGAAGTCTTTACCCCCCCCTCTTCTCTTTCCTATTCTTCCATTTGCCTCGTTTTGCCCCCATGCCGACACCCCTTCTCTCAAAACTAGCGCACTTGTTCTCTCTTTCTGCCTTTATGTAGTAATATAAACTTCCCCTTCTGAGCTTCCCCCCCCCCTCCCAGGTGGATCACCCCCGACAGCCCATGAGATTGTCATGTAATCGCGTATTTTTGGTCGTTGCTCTGACTTTCGCCAAGTGGTATATACCTTACCAAAATCTTGGTTGCCACCCTGCAGTTCTTTGTGCCCACGCCCTTTGTACCCCTTTTTTTGGTCTCTGCTTTATGACCTAGCGATCTCAATCCCGGCATTCTTCTTTCTCTACATTCCCTCCCCTTCCTGTATCTTGCTCTCTTCTTCTTTGTTTTGCCACTTATCCCCCAGGTGTTTTTTTCCCCAACACGAAACGGATGACGTCCTCTATTTTTGCACAATTCGTCTTTTCTGTTTAGATTGCTTTCCTTCCCTTTGGATTGTTACTCCCTTTTTAGCTCATCGGAGACTTTCTGATTTTTCGCCTTATCTGGTCCCGTACGGATAGTGATTGGTTCCTTTTTTTTTTTTTTTTGTGGGAAATCCCCTTTTACCAAATTCCCAATTGGTCCTCTTAATCGTTTTTTGTGTTGCTTGACCTTTCCTTTCCTATTGCAGCTTTTATACTTCTTCATTTTCTTTCCCCTTTCTGATAGATAAGGCTACCCGGACCTCAGAGCAGAGCCCATTCCCTTTCAGTGCGGGCTGCGCTTCTCTCGAAGATCGACCAATCCTTCACCTTTTTTGCCCAAATAAAATCGGAAAACTCTGTTTCGTCCTTTCTCGCCTGTCTCTTCCTCTTTCTATCTGCCTGTCAACGACTTTCTCTTTTCCCTTCCCTCGTGTGATGCTGGCGATCCCCTAGTAAGAGTCACCCGTTCTAAGTCCTCCCGAGTTTTTCGAGGTCATTGGCATCCTGGACCGCTTTTGTTATTCCCCTCTTTCGAGGAGAGAGTTCCCGACTTTCAGGCTGTCTCTTTCTTTCTCTTCTAACTGCAACTCTCCATTATCGTTCTACTTGTGCCAGCGCATGTTTGAGAGTTTTCCCTCTTCATGGCCCGAAGGCGTCTAATTTTTTTTTCCCCCATCCCAAACGATTCGTCTTCTCCTTCCTAGTTCCTGGAATTTTATCCCCCCCCCATTCCCTTTATCCCCCCCCCTTACGTCCCAAAAAGCAAAATAATTCCTTCTTCCTCCACGATATGCTTTTAAACGTTGTTTGAACAAGGTAAACCTTTTCCCCCCATCCCCCCTTTTTTTGTCTGATTCGTCTCCAGTTGTTGCCCGTTTCACCAACAACAACCAAGGGTCTCCGAGCCGATGTACCTTTTTTGGTCTTCCTATTCATGTAACTTTTTGCTTTTTTTCCTTTCTTTCTTTTTCCCCTCCGTCCCACCGGATTGGACACTGGTCTAGTTTCCCCCCCCCTTATGGCCCAGCGATCTTTTTTTCTTTCCTACTCCGAATACTTTACGACTGTTTTGCCTGCTCTACCCACCAAACTCTCCTCACCAGGCGATCCCCAGCTCAGCTGTTTTTTGGTAATCCCTTCTCTTTTGTTTGTGCAAGCTACGCATTGTTGAGTGCCTATTGGACTTTCCCTCCCTTCCCATCTCTCCCTTTTTTTGCGTTAGTGTCGAGTATGTTTCGTCTTGTTGCCAAGGAGCCGACGTCCCTGCGGACTGAATGTCCCTTCAGAACTTTGCTTTTTCCGCTCGCGCCGCCATCCCCGATGAACTTGAGACTTTACTAGCCGCCCCCCCCTACCGTTTTAGACGACTCCTTCTTTGTGATCTTTTTCTCCCCCGCTGATGCCAGCTGCAGCTGCGGACCTGGATCCCCTGCCGTCCTGTAAAACCTCCAAGTCTACGGATAATGAGTCCCATGACCTGGCCTCGGCCGAAAAAGCTTGACGGCATGATTTTCTCAACCCTTTTTGTGGTTGGGAATTGTCTCCCCTTTCCTTTTCTGCCCCTTCCATAGATGTTTTGACTCCCCTTTGAAGGTCTGCCATACGTGATCAGAGTCCCTCTTGATTTTGCAGCTACCTTCCTGTGGTCTCGCTGCCCTTTCGTTCGTTTTTCTCAGAGTATGGTAGGACTTCCTTCGAACACGCAAACAGAAATTCTTACCACCTTCATGTCTCTGGGTCACTACCGTTGCCCCTGTAGTTGAGATTCTTTGCAGTAAATCAACCCTTCACTTTCTTTCTGGTACGTTTGGTTTTTGTCTTAACCTTCATCATCTTCTCGAGTAACCCAGAAGCAGACTGCTGTGTTTTTTTGTTCCGTCATCCCGAGATCTCCTTTGTCCCTCCCTCCAGCGAACGGCTCCTCCCAGCCTGAGGATTTCCCCCCAAGTCCCCACTCCCTCGCCATCTTTTACCTGTTTTTTTTTCAATTTACTCAGCTACCTCCCCCTTTTTTCCAGTGAGACTTTCTTGATATGTTTCCCCTTACCGTGAAATGAAGGATAACATACAATTCTCTCCCTCCCTTACCCAGCTTTTAGCCTTTTTCCTCCTTTAAATCATTGTTGTGTGGTAATACCCTTTGTGACTTTAATCCCCCAGTGCGCCCCTCCTCCGACACACACTCCTTTTCTTTGATCCACCCTTCTTTCTTGCTGTGTGGTAGATCCCTCCCCCACTTGCCCCGGCCGATGAATAACACCCCCAACCTCTTTTTCTCCTCAGATACCACCCAGTCTTTTTTTCTTTCCCACATTCAAAGTAAAGCGAAGTAGCTTTTCTTGAAATCCCCCCCGCTGGTCGGCTTTTCTTCCGCAAGTTTTTAAACTGGCAAATCAACCCCCTTTTTTTTGCCAAATCAAAAGTTTCCATCTCTTTCCCCCCTCCCTCCTTTTCTCGTGTTTTCAGAGATGCCCCTTCCCTTTGTTGATGCCCCATAGTCTTTTCCTTTTTCCAATCATAATCCTTCGCATTTCTCTGTTGATTGAATCCTGTTTATTTTTCCCACATTTCTGTTCTTTATTTTGCGACGCGATGGTATCTCTCTCTTATCTTTTTTTGATAGTTGTATTCGAGTGTTCTTTTCCCTTTTTGCGTGAACTGCACTAATCCTTCTCCAATCCCTCAATCTTTTCCTATTTCTTCACTCTGCCGAGTGTATTGTCACCTTTACTTCCCCACTCAATGATTCTTCTTTTCATTTCTTTCTCCCTCTTTTGCTCGTATATCTCCCTTCTTAGGCTATTCCTTGTCTCTGATACATTTGTCAATGTATTTGGCCCCGATCCTAACCCATTGCTCTTCGACTGGTAGCGGATACTTCGGCACACCCCCCCCCCACTTGTGCTCTCTTTCTCCACGTTTCCTGCCTTTCTGTTCTAGTAGTGGATCCGCGTTTAGCCTTCATTTCCGCCCATCTCTTTCGGCCTTCTCCCATTCCAAGAAGGTTAGGCAGTCCTTATTTTCATGTATTTCCTTTTTCACTCTTTTCTTGCCACATCCCAGACCCTACCTGTCCACGCGACCCCGTGGAATACGATCAATACCTTTCCCTTCCCTTCCTTTGTCACTATAAATGATTGTAGGCCGTGTAACTGGAGTTGCTTGAGACTCCCCCCTCTCGATTGCTTTCGCCCATCTCTTCTCTTTTGAACGAATTCTGAGAGCCCCTTGTTCTTGATATCTTTCACGCTGCTCGATTTCCTTCGTTGAAGTACGGAAGTCCTCAGTCAATGAAACCTGGCCCTCACACATCTCCATGCTTTTATTTCCCTCGTGGGGAGACCCTTGAAATTCGTTCCCTTACTTTGGACAAACATAAGCTGTCCCTTTTTTATCTTCCGCTTCCCAACAACTTTTTCTTTGGGAATGACCCGCTTATAATATTTTTCCCGTGGTTTCCCCCCTGTCCTTCCATCAGCGTTCAGTCTCCATAAGCGTCTTCTCTGGTTTTGACTCATTTTTCTTTGTTTCTAAATCTTGCTTCTCCTCTCCTGGCTCTCTTTTTTTTTGCTCGAGCGGCTCGGTTTACTCTCTTCTTCTTCCTCCAGTGCCTACGCTCCTCGACAAACCCCCTCCTCCCTCCAGTCATAGCAGTCCAAATGGTCGAGCTTTTTCGCGTATGTTTCAACTCTACCTGATCGCCCCCCCTCCCCCAGAGTCTGCACCAAACCAGCCCTTGTTGGTCCCCATCCCCAAAGGAGAGTTCTCTTCCTGTGTACTCGTGTGTGTTTTCCTTTACGATGACAATTACTCCTTTCCCCTGCTTTCTCCCTCAACCATCTCTTTCCCATTTGCTTTACATCCGAAATCGGTCCCCTTTCCTTTTTTAAGTGGATGGTAAAGATCGACTGCCTGGCTTTTGGGTTCCTCGTAAGAATATTTTCCCGAATTCTATATCTTCCCCCTCCCTCCTCATTTTTTTTTTTCAATAACCTGGATGGCAGCATCGAATTCCCGCAGACCGGATGTCGTGAGATTGATCCCTGCCCCTCTGTCCCCAATAGATATCCTTATTTCCTCTTAGCCCCTTTTTTATTTTTGGAGCATTGTCCCTGGCGTCCCTTTTTGATGGTTGAGTTCCTCCCTCTCATGAAACTCGGCAACTTTGTTCATTTTTCTTTGATTTTTGAAGAATGTTCGTCTTGCCCTCTTGTCTACCTCTCAGCCTTCTTTTAGTCGCCTACACTTTTCTGGTTTCAGCTCTAAAAATTAGACGAGACCCTTCATCTGCGGCCTCTCTCTAGAGATGAGGCTTTTACCCCCCAGAGCCACCTACCCCCGGCCCCCTTTTGCTGGTAGATGTCCGTTTCTTTACGATGGCATCATCGAGTCAACCTCTCTCTTCTTCTCCAGGTTTTTTTTCGTTAGATCGACTTCGGAGATTAACACGTAGCTCCCTTCTCTCGCGTCCTCATGGTTTTCTCTGGTCACTTTTCTCCTACACGATCTTTCTCGCTAAGCTCGTCTTCCTTTGCTTCTTTTTCTTGTCACAGAGCCCTAGTTTTTTTGTTGACCAGGAGGTATCCCGTTCCCTCGTCCATCTGATGGTATACTTGTTGCACCCAGGAACGAGACTGTTTTTTTCCATACTTCTTCTTACCCCCCCATCCACTCTTTCCCCAGTGACCATGCTTCACCAATCTTAAAGGCCCTTTCCCCTCCGACTATTCTCTTTCACTTGGGGTGACGTCGGACGAATAATTCCACACTTCCTCCTTCCTTCTTGTCCTTCTCGGAGTTTTTGTTCTTAAACCAAACCCCCCCCTGTCTTCTTTTTTTAAGTTTCCGAGAGGCCACGACTTTATTTCCTCCTTTCCTCTCAGAAAGACACGGAAATCGGTCTTGACGGCGAGTGGCATGCACGTCTTATTCTCCCCCCCGCTTTTTCTGTGCCAGCCCCCCGCGGAGAGATCTTTGCCTACGCGAATTTTCTAGTGAAGGGCACTACCCACCCCCCTCCCCCCGATTACAAAAGGCAGACTAACTTCTGGCTGTGGGTTCCATCCACCAGCTTTTTTCAAGCTCTCTGTCGCGTCTTTTTCTGTTGCCCTCTCGTGCTAAAGGAAACCTTCCCCCATTTGGCTGACTATGGTGGTTTTCCCCTCCGATCGCTTCTCAGTCTCCTGAGTCTCGGCCTCAGCTGTGTAAGATTCTCCCGCCGTTTCGAGACCTCCCTTTTCAAATGCATCGCCAGGCCTTTAGTCTTCCAATAGTAACCCCAAGCCCCCAAAAGCTTTAGACCCGGGCCCCCTCCATTCTTTTCTATTGTGCACCCCTATTTTGTCTGCCGGATTATCATTGCTTAGTGCACCACGGAGGTTGTTCCCTTTTTATAACATTCCTTCTATGCAGCCCGACACTTTTTGAGAGCGTGACTCGGACGCCTTCTGTGTTCTCAAAGTTCCTTGTTTTTTGGGCCTTTGATAACCCCCCTCGGATATCGTCAAATCCCTTCTATGTAGTCCTCCTGTGAAGTGCCTTCGGAGCTGACCCCTTCTAACCTTTTAAAAGAGGTTACACATGTGGACTCTTTTTTTCCTCTCCTTTGCACACCCCTTCTTCTACCCTCTCCCCCTAGATGTTCTCTTCTCTTTTCAGCTCTTGTATTTCTTCAGCCCCAGCCCGATTTACCAAGCACCGGTGAGCCCATCATATAGGGTCCCAGACCTTTATATGATACTTCGTAGCTCGAGGGGTTGAGCGTGCCATCACCCCCTTCTATTCTTCTCCTTTTTTTTTGGTCTTTTTTTGTAGTCCTTTCTCGAATCCCTCTCACGCCTCCTTCTGCTCTCCTGATTTGGTCTTGGTACCCAAGCAAGTAGATCCTCCCTTAATTCTTACAAACGCTCCATTTCCCCGAAAGAAAACCGTTATTCTCACTTGCAACGTTTTGTTTTGATTAATGTGTGAGCTACCGCTTCCTTCGGTCTTCTTGTTTGATTGGTGTAACCCCAAAACCTTTCTCCGGCCGGCTATCTTAGCCTCCATTTTTTCCCCCCTTCGACTCTCACGTTTTCCAGTGCAAATTGCCCCTCACCGTATTCAGAAATCTAACTCATTGACTGGGTTAAGGTGTCCCTCAGCCCCCTATGAGCCCTCTTTCTTTCCCTGCACCCCAATCCTGCACACAGGATTGTTATCTTCTCGGTCCTCCTTCAATTTTTACACGCTGATCAACCCACACTCTCCCCACACCCTTTCTTTTCTGATACCCACTGCGTCCTTCTGAACACGACTGTTCCTGACAAATGGAGGCAATAACCCTGCCATGTTCCTTTCTTGACCGAATTGAAAATTAAACTGGGCAATCCCTCAAAGCTTGCCTCATTCTCTCTTTCTCCTTCTTGAGTAGATCTGTGTAAATCTGACATGTGAAATTGTTTTCTTCATCCCCCCCCTCTCATCTCTTCTGTCGGTTGTG
>Ga0179591_1172521_pt1 | contig 12241 bp, 13 predicted proteins | sample CZOMad2_1_08_16f_FD_182891 | JGI IMG/M metagenome (GOLD analysis project Ga0179591, IMG submission 182891) | Vadose zone soil fungal communities from Angelo Coast Range Reserve, California, USA - CZOMad2_1_08_16fungal (PacBio error correction) | ecosystem: Environmental > Terrestrial > Soil >... | reverse complement strand
TGAATCCGCATTCCTATCTCCTTGCCCCCACGCCCCTCCGCCTTTTTTCAACCGTTTGCCCACCCCCTTTCAGCGACTGTAACGAGAAGTTCTTTTTTTCATTCGTCCCCTTCTTCGTTTTTTCTTCCCCCCCCCACTCGCCTCTGTCACAATCTTGAGCCGGCAGCAGTCTCTTCCCCCCCTCCTCCACTTACACGAATTTTCAGCCCGACCGCAGCGTCCGACTGTAAACACTCCTTTCTCGCTCTTACGCACACTGGCCTCCTCTTATTCCTCCCGACCCCTTTACTCGGTTGCTCTTCACCCCGTTGCCCCGCCCTCTAGCATTCCCGCCGGCATGTCCTAACCCCCCTTTTCAACGTTTAAAAAACCCCTTTTAGCTTATACAACATCCCTGTTTTTCGCCCCCCTCTCTCTTTTTTTTTAAATGTGTCTTCGACGTTCTCACTTTTTTGGCTGAATCCCTTCTTAGGTTACTCACTATTTTTGCCCAACCCCCTTCTCATCACACACTTTCCCCGCCCTCCTACCACGCCACCCCCCCCTCTTGCGCAATCGCTACATTGAGCATCCCCCCACTTAGTTATCGTAACAGTTCTCCCACAACCTTCCAACTTTCTTTCCCTCTTCAACGAAGGCCACTCGTACACCATCTTTGTCAACCCTCCCCCCACCGTACGGTACCTTTCCTTTAGCCTTCGTCGACAAAGTCGAAGCCATTCTCTGAGTCCTTCCCCGCGGAGGACCACCGTACTTCCAATAGTCAAAATTTCACACCTACGTGCACTTCAGATCACCCACAGCTCTCCCTTCGCCGACGGTCACTTTTGTCCCTCAACCCCCGGACGAGCCAGATTTCTTCCTCTCTACCTCCAGACTTTCCCCCGGCTTCAACCCTTCTGCCATTACTTCAAACTTTATTAATCTACGGAACAGTGCTTGGTCCCCCCCTCCATCCTTCAGCCAAATTTGAAATGTAGTGGCGATGACTATTCTTTCTTTTTTTTATACCCACCATAAAATCGGACTCGTGCTCCCCCATAGGTTCAGTCCCCCCCTTCCTCGTTCAGGAATGTACATTCCCCTCATCCCATTCTTCCACCTTCATAGCCCCCTGTATCTAGCCCCCCCACCCACCACCCCCTCAACGACCTGCTTTCGTTTGATTTGCATCGGGTTGGTTTTCTTTCCATAGGATGTCATCAGTCATGCTTCCTTACGCTTTCCTGATTCTCCCCAAATCATGGTGAACCACTTTCGTAACTTTCCATCCCTTTGCCAGTTTTCCCCCCCACCTCCTTTGGTCTGGTACCACGTACACACTTGTCTCTCTGTTCTTGACGACTCCACTTTTTAAGTTTTTTCCCTTCGAAAATTTCTCTGCTTGCCCCCACACTCTCACAGTAATATAGTTCCCCCCGTTCGACGAGGTTATTGAATATCCCCCTGTTTGGATTCCTATGATAGTGTCCCTTCTTTTCCCTCCTTAGCCGAGCCTCCCAATTCATGCAGTCACAGCCTTGATTCACGCGCCACCCCCTCTTGCCCCCGTTCCTTTCTCCTTGCTTACGCGTGATCTTCCCTCTCTTTCCCTTTCCCCCACCCCCCCCACATCGTCGGGCAAAGTTTTTTCCCAGCCCAAGTTTTTCAATATCCCCCAACCCGTACCCGATGTCATTCCCCTTCGATATTTTCTTCATTTTTGAAGGGTTTTTTGACCTTACGGGTCCTTACTAAACCGAATCACCTACGTTTGCCGACCACTCACTCGTCCCCTTCCCCCGACTCCTGGCACTTTTTTTTAGTATCAGTAGAAGTACCTCTTCCCACCTCTCCACGTCCAAAACCATCTCTCCCGTCCCGCCTGCTGTTGCCCATAGCCTGCCTTATCGGACAGTGGTTTTAAACATTTCTTCCCTCCTTCACTCTCTTCACTTTCTCTTTCCAGCGGAAAGAGCCTTTACACTTGATACCTACCTCGTTCCCCTTTTCCTGCCAGGCGGTACTTTTTTCGTAATTTTCCGTTCACCCCTCTCAACTGGCCCCTGGAGGAAGCGCAGTTACCCTCCCCGTCTATGGCCGAAATGTGGTAACCCCTCCCAATGAATAACTCATTTACCTTTCCTCCTCATCCTAGATGATAGTTTGTTCTTTAGGAACCCTCACATGTAAATTTTCGTGCATTTGCGCCCCCTCAACGGGCGTCCCCCTCTAGTCTTTGTAGTCCGCCCCTTTTGTTGTTCACCTCGGATTGCACACCGTTGGAAGTTTGTCAAGCTCTTTATCGCCTCCCCTCTGCCTTTTACTTCCTTTCTAAATTCGGAAGCAATATTTGCTTTCTACCACCCCCCTCTTTTCCCTTTCACGAGATCCGGTTCCTGCTGTTTCTGTCCATGTCAATGCCCCCCTCATGATTTACTCCCTGTCCCCCCCTCCCCTTCCCCCCCCCGTGCCACACGGGTTTTTTCCGTTTTCTCATGAGCTTGCACATCCCCCGTGGGTCCAGGCGCCCAAATTTCACTGCTCTTTTGCCCCCCGCCAAACCGGCTTACCAAATGACCCCACGGTATCCGACCCCTCTACAAACCCTCGCTAACTCAATCCGGTTTAGTTTGCCCCCCCCCCACCGAGGTGGGGTTTCTGCGCTCATCGAATAGGATTCCCGTTTCCCCCTCCACCTCTAATTTGATCCCCCATCTTCTAGTTTTTTCAGGTCCCCCTTGAGGAGTCTATTGCCTCTATGTAGCCCTTGGTGCCGCGCACATTTGGTCCTGACCCCCGACATAACTCCCCTCAGAAGGAGTATTCAAAACGGCACCTCCAGCTCCTTCTCATCTCTGCCATTATACAACCAAAGCAGTTTACAAGCCCCTCTGTTCTGACCCAGAGGAATTGTAGCCAATTTTAGCCCGCTTGGAGCTCCAGATTTCCCCACGCTGAATGACTGACAGTTTCATCTCTTCGGTTGGAGAGAGGAACATCTAGTTCTTTCTGCAACGATCCCATTGACGTACTCCCATTCCCTCTCTCCCTCCCTAGAATTTTCTTGTATTCTTGGTTCTGGCAAATCAAGTTTCCTCGACCTGTTCAAGCCGCAAACTGCAACAACTAATCCCACTCCTTACCCTGCGAATTTCCCAATAAATCTCATCGTTTCACCCCCTTGCGAATTATTTGTCGTTTTTCCCGACTCTTCTTTTCTTTCCCTCCCCTTGGTGTTGAGTTTCTGAGGCGAACAACGACTTCGCTCCTGTGCATGAGCTTTATTGCACGCCTTTCCTTCTTCGTTTGCATTTGTTGTTTCCTCTTTCTTTTGGCCCCACCTATTGTCGAATTGAGTTTTCCTCCTTCCCCGGTCATTTCAAGCCCGGATGGGATTCGGGTTAAGTCAGCGTGATCAGTCTTGTTATTCTCTAAATTCTCCCCCCGATCTGATATCCTAAATAGTCACTCGAGCTTTCCCTATTTCAGTTCAGATTATGAGGTATGGCCCTTCTTTCTGCAATTTTTCATTCCCGTACTGTGATTTGTTGCATTTTTCCCGAGACAGTCTTTCCACGTCTCGGTGTTGTCTAGACGCAGTGCACCTCTTCTCTTCAGGTCTCTTGCTTTAGCCTTATTGAAGTTCACTTATTCTGGAATCTTTGTTCCTTGAGCTTCGTTTGGTCGGGTCGGACACGTTGGTTTTCCTTCTCATCGCGCTCTAGACCCTATTATGCTTGCAGTCCCGGAAATTCTTCGACTGTATAAAATTCCAGTTGGTGATACTGAAATCTGCTTGATTAATGCCCTAAACCCCACTCCCCCCCCCTTTGTATTTGACTTAGTTGGACCCCCAGCTGTCCGGATTGAGCGCTCCCAATCCTCCGGTATGGTATGGTCTCTCTATTTAATCCTTTTCTTTTGAAGAACCGGTTCTTGAGCGACTCTGTAACTTTGTTTAGGCTTTCCAACATGTTCTGCCTCCCTTTCTTGCCTTGACAAATCACTTGTTTCCCCACTTTTTTTCCAGGTTCGGTTTGACCATTGTCTTCATGATGGATGGTTGCCCTCCCTTGCCACTGAACAAGCATAGTACCGCTACTATCAACGTTTTTGTCATCTGGAGTAGCCCCCTTGCAACGCCTTCTGTCGAAGTCCTTTTTCCGTTAATTCTATACAGTCTTTTCCTCGTTGAGAGACTGCGACTGCTCATTTCCTGGCAGTTGAAATTTTTGCTATCCGCTCTTTACTCACCCTGCCCCTGTGTTCTCCCCTGCTCTGCTTTTCTTTAGTCCATTTTTTTGGTCCTTCAATATGAGCGCTATTTGCTTTCGGTTTTCGCCGACTCCCAGCAACCCCCCATTTTCTCCAGGGGTTGCTGCGCACTTAAAGTTGGTATTTTTTATTTATTGTTTCCACTTGCCTTGCAGGATCCTTCAGTCTTCCGGAATGTTGTTATCCTTGCGTCGGATTCCTCCTCGCAGCCCAGTGCGTGCTTCCAAGAAATTTCAACGTCAGGCCTCCCTGTCACTTGTTACATGGACGGAGGATTCGCTCGTCCCTTTATTCCTCTTCCCCCTGCTGCGGTTATCCCGTGCCCCTCTCCTCTGTATAGTCTGAGAATTTCTCCCCCCCGACGGATCGGCCCGCAGAGCTTTGTTTAAAGTTTTGTTTTTGTAACTGCGATTTCTGGTTCTACTTTCCTCAGTTTTTTCCGATTCCACTTTCATGATCCCCGTTTCCGGGGTTCGAGGTTTTTCTGTTTTGTCGCCCCCTTGCTTGATATCTCATCTTCCCATCTTGATCCCCCTTCTTTCCCCCCCCTTTCATTATTCGGCCCCCATCGGACGGTTTCTTTTAACAGTTTTTCTGGTTGTCTTCGCTTGGGTGACTTGCAACTGTTCCAGATGTTTTTTGTTCCCCAAACGTAACGATCGCCTTAAAGATTACGTGTTTTCTCCCTCTCTGTGTCTGCTCCATCGATTTTTACCCTTTCGTCCTTTCTGCCCCTTCCTTTCTAGCTCGTCTAGTTGTGAGCGTGACGGCCGGGAATTTCCGTCGGGGACGCTGATGTGAAGAACTTGGCTCCCCGACCCGCTCTGTAGTACTTTTTTAAATCGTCTTCACTCTTTCTCATTGGGGCTGCAGCGATTTGGTCGAACTCCATCACCATTAGTGTATTCCCCACTTAACGTTTCATAATGTTTTCGTCCTGGGTCCACAGACCTATGTAATAAGGATTGCCCAAAGCTTTACGATTTTAGATACCTGAACTTCCCTTTCCCCCGTGTTCCCCCCTCTTTAAGTCGAGGTTCCCCTTCCGCATTTGCATCACCCCCTGAATGTCCCACCTCCTCGTGATATGCTTGCTCGTCTCATTTTTTTTTATGTTTTTTGCTTAGAGAGGGCGCCTTTCCAAGCGACGGACTTTATTCGTTTTCATTGACCGATTTGCGGTTCCGGGAAATTATTCGAGGCAGTTTCCGACTCCCCGATTTACTTGTGATTTGTTTCGCCCCCATTGCAGTAGGCTTTCTTTTTCCTTTTTCTTATTTCTTCGTTTTTCACATCACTGTCCTGGCGGGGAGATTTGTCATATGTTGAAGCTTCGAGGTTTTTCCTTCCTCTTTCCCCTCAGGAGTCATCTGGCTCTGATTGTTGATGGTTAACAGCAGTTTCCGCTTCTCGGTGAGAGTCTGTTCCTTGTAGTCAGCTTTTCCCCCTGGGCCTTCGCTTGTCAAGTAGGACGAGATGGCCCTCTTTGCCTTTTTGGCTTGGGCGCGCTCATGAGTGATTTTTTTTCTCTTGCAGAAGGTACCCTATTTCCTTGTCTTCGGTGGTTGGCGTGAACCCCCGATGGGTGCCCCATTTGCCCCGTAACCGTAAACCCGACCTGTTGTTGCGTTGACCCGACGTGAACTGGAAGGTGACTCCCTCGCGATGCGCCCAGGTTGTTTGCCGTTGAGGAAGTTCGGTAGAGTTTGGACTGAGATTTCCTTCTTGATTTTCTTTTGCAAGTCGTGGAAGGTCTGCGTTCCCCATCCACTTTTGAGAACTTTCTCCTCCCTCCCATTGCTTAGGCCCCCGTCCTCTTTTCGTTGAGGTTGTGCGCCCCAGAGTGATTGTCAGATTCGGGAACCTGTCCATTCTGTTGACTCTTTGGTTTTTCCGAGCTTCATTTCGGCTAGCAGCTAGTGAAGTATCGAGTTTTTTTGTTTCTGTTCTCGAGTGGGTTTTTTGGGTTTCCTTCTGTTTTGTTTTTGTTTTTTTTTGGTGGTGTTTGGGTTTTTTTTTTGTTTTGTTTTGGTGGTTTTGTGGTGTGTTCTTTGTTCTTTGGGTTTGGTTTTTTTTTTTTTTGGTTGGTGTTGTTTGTGTTTTTTTTTTTTTTTTTGTTTGAGTGGGATTCTCCGGGTCTGTTGATTCCTCTCCCTGCCGGTGGTCTCTCTCCCTGTTTCCCTTCTTGTGCTAGGAGATCAGTTTGATTTCGCTTTGATAGGTTTTCTTTTTTTTTTTTCGAACGAGATCTTCTCTTTGATCTTCCTTTTGCAGAGTCTCCAGTTCAAGGGAGGCGCCCCACTCCGATAGGATAATTCAGGGCCTTCAACAGTTGCCTCTGGTTCAACCAGTTGGGCCCCCACCTTTCGTCAACTGCCACTCTTTTTTGTTGTAAGATTTTCCCGCTTATCTACCATTGCGCTTTTTCCTTTTTTTTTTTGCGAGACCCCCTTTAAAAGATGTACATCTGCGCGGTTATTTATTGATAACCAACCCTCCCCTCTTACTTGCGCAACGTTTTTTTCCACTTTTCGACAGGAGGTATCTCAGTTCCTTCTGTTGGCCGCTTATTCCAAATCTTCCCATTCACCGATTCCAGCTTTTTTAATTTCCCCACGACGCCAATGCCCACGAGCAATTTAGAACTCATGCCGAGGCCCACCCTCCTTTCCTCCTACTAACCAAGGGAGAATGGAGTCCCTCTTTCATCCCAGGTTTTTAACACCATCAGTCAACTGAACGCGCTTTCTCTCCTCCCGTTCACTCAGCCTAGACGATCCCCCCCATACTTCCCCTTTCTCCCAAACTCAGTTGCCCTCCACTACTACCACTCTTTCGTTCCCACCCACCCTCCGCCCTTTCCTCCTGTAAACCCAGATTTTAGTATACTTTCCTACAACATTTTCTTGTCAGGATAATATCCGGCCCCTACCTCCTCTTCGGCCAATCATCCGCTCCCCCCCCCTCTAAGCCCCAAAACACTTCGGTTGGCCCATCTCTCGCTTAGACTTAAAGTTTCCCCTTTTCTTTCCTCCCTCCTTTGAGTCCGACCACAAACGTCCCTTTTAGAGTTCCTGCCAGATGGCACCTTTTCCCCATTTTTTCCCAAAACTCCAACCCCTGCTCCCTTTCCCAGTATCAGGTAGGACCGAGCCCCCCCAATGGTTCCTCTCGTCTCTCGTCCAAGAGTTGGAGCCACCCTTATTTCGGCACTTTTCCCCCCCCTCCATACTTAGGCCACGTTCCCGCTCATCACCCACCTCCTTTTCCCCCAAAGTCGTCAGGCCCTTCAAAATTTTTTGGCATAAATCAAACGGACGAGCCCCATAGTCCTACTTTCGAATCCCGGCCCATTGTTCCCCACACCTCTCGTCACCTTACCGGCACCGCTCCCCCACGCCATTTAGGAAGGCACAATAACTAAGGCAACCCAATTGGACATACTGTCCGCCGTGCTTTACGCTCGTCTACACAAACATGAACTTCCTTCCCCCACATCTATATTTCCCATCAATTTTTACGGCCCCCCCCCTCACCATCAGTCGTCCTTCCCTCCTAAAACGTCTTAACTGCCATCTCCTTTCTTCAATGCCCCCAGTACCCCAAAATTTCGCTAAGGTCTTTCACCTCTGGGGGCACGGTTGCTTTCCCCCCTTAGACTCCTTCTGAAGTATTTGCGATTGATACACGGACTTTTATTTTGGCACTCGTAATCTTTGTGTTTCCAAATTTTGTATGTTGTTCAAACACTTTTCCCCTTTTCCTGAAAACTCTTCCCTTCGGTTCATTTTTTCTGAAACTCCCATTTTAAGGAGGATTTCTTTCATTCGTTACCGCCCCCATAACTGTACCCTCCGCCGGGTTACCCACTCACTCCTGATGTCGTGTAACGGTTTTATTTTCACTCCTTTTTACACCCCCCGCCGATTCTCCTACCCCCCGCAGTGCCTTCAATCCCTGTCTTTTCTTCCTCTGACGAATTCCAACAATTCGTTATTGATTCAGAGTTACTCTTTCGCTACCGGATTACGGTTTCACCCCCCCCACCCCCAATGTCCATGGGCCACAAGTCCCGCCCCAGCAGAAAGAGCCCCCGTACCCGATTGCCTTTATATTCGCTCTTGTCTTCTCGAATTATTCACTGGTTGGTCACCTTCAGTTTTCCTTTCATCCCTGTCAAGATCCGAGATCACGCAGTGTTCAAATTTCCAGACGCCCACTCTCCCGGTAACCTCCCCTCCTTAGTTCCCCGTTTTCATGTTTAAGTACTCTGCCCCAAACTGATGTTAATACGGACACCATCTCTCCTTCCCAACACCCACAAGCCCTTGCGCGGCTTGTAAATTCCTACATTCGTGATCCTTGATCTGGTTTCTGTGAATAGGCCCTTATAAATTATTTTCCCCTTGTCTTCAGCTTTCAGATCGATAGACACGCTTCTCGATCATTCCGCTCCAGTTCCCCAAAGGTCCATGGATTCTCTTTTTTCTTCTTCTTTGTTTCCAACCAAACTCCACTTTATCCTGCTTCCTTTTTTTTTAGTTACAGACGTCTCGTTCCCAGTTTTTGCGATAATGCATACCTTGAAACCAAGACACTCTCTCACTCCCTTTAACTGGCCTCCTTATACTTCCGAGTTTCCTTTTGTGCTGGATCAAATCACATTTTCCTTCAACGCTCTCTATTATGACACTCCAACTGTGAGATTTTGGCTTTATCGCGTCCCCCCCTTTATTTTCTCGGATCACCTAAAACTTCCAATGTAAGATTATGCTTCACTGTTCTCGCAGTCTCTTCTCTCTCTTGTTTTTACGTCCGTGTCTTTCATCCCGTTTTTTTCACCTTCTAATTCTCTTTCCGTTCGTCCTACATCTTACACCGGGAGTAGGCCTTATTAGCTCTTTTTTTTCTTATTTCATTTCCACTTTCGCCCCTTGTACGTCGTCTCACCTCCCCTTCCCCCCCCACACCCAATGGGACCTTTTCTTTTCTTGCATTACCTACGGTTAAAATCCAATTTTCAGTCCGTCAAGACACCTTTTCAGTGATATGCCCCCTTGAGTTCCCCCCACTTTACCCATGATTCTTCTCTCCGCTCCTCCCCCCATCCTTAGACTTTCAAGCGGAACTTAACCAAACCGATTTGCGGTCTTCTCTAACTCATCCCGTGCTCCCGTTCCTCTCCACACCCCCAAATCTGCCTTGGATACCCTGCCTCCGGTCCGAGGTTACCCCTGCGTTATTCTTTGCGCGATGTAGCCTTTTGCGCCCCTCGTGTTCATCCCCCCGACGTCCCTTGCCCCCTTACCTTTTTATCCCCATAACGGATCCATCCTAGCCTTACGCAGTCGTGTTCCTTACCACCCCTCCTCTGAGGTACACGCCCATTTTTCCCTTTTTGAACATGCCCCCTCTTCCCAGGCGTCCTTGTAAATTCGGGTCTGCCTAGTCCTGCCTTTCCTGAAAGGTCGGTCAATCCGCTCTTCATCTTGGTATGCATCCTTCCTTGCGTCGAACTGCTGCCAATACCACGGCCCCATTCCCACCCCGATATCCAATAACCTCTACTTTTCTTCTCCCGCCTTTACGTACATCACGGTAACCTACCAACGTTCTCAGGGGCCAGTACCATCTTTCCCCCCCCCCCCCCCCTCTGCCCCCCAAAAGCCCCAACGGGAATTTCCATACACTTCGTAATGTTTCCCTTCATTCTTTGGTCGTTTCTCTACTCTTCCTTTTCTACCTCCTTTTTTTTTGATATCTGATCGAGGTCCATACCCCCCTCGACTTCGCATTTTGGTACCCGCTTGCTTTGCCACTTCTGCTTTCTTTTGCCTCGTTTTTGTCCGTGCTTCCGCCCCCCAAATATTTTTCGAAGTACCGTTTCTGTCCTTCCTAGTTCCCTAGGTCCTGCCCCTCTGTATTTTCTTTCTATCGTTTCAGTATTCTGCCAATTTTTGAGGTCTCCCCCTCCCCCGCGACGATCTGATTCTCCTCTTACCGCCTGAGATGTGACCGCACCTGGCTGATTCTGTTCCCTTGGGGAATGACCAGAAGGTCCCCCTTTTTCTACCCTTTTCCGTTCTGGGCCTTTCCAAGACGCTTGCGTACACGTCGAGGTTGTTTTCCTCTTGACCTTCTCCTTTTTTAGTCCTCTCTGAGGTCTGGTGATTGAAGAACGGACCTTTAGTTTTCTTTTCTCTTCTTTTTGGTCTGGACATTCGGTGGCACTTGGTTTTCCTCGGCGCCTGCCCGTCGGAAGTTTCCCTGCTTAAAACTTTTTTATCTCCCAGTCGAGTTTGGTTGGTCTCGGACCCGAAGATTTTTCTGACGTCCCTCTCCTACCCCCCCCCCAACTCCCGGTTCAATAGCCGGATTGAGCGTAAATCCGCATATCTTTCTGTCTCTTAATTAGTCCTGGACCTGTTCGTTCGCCCCCCTTTGGTGTCGTCCGAATTTAGTTGACAAAGTTGTTGTAGTCTGTTTTGCCCCGTGTGTCTTTCGCCTCCGTTTCCTTTGCCAGACACCCTCCCCCCTTTGTTTCCCCCAGTGTTTTCTTTTTTGGCGGTTTACCCGCGTCAAGATGTCATTTTTTTTATTACCTCTGCACGACCCCTCGTCCTTGCCCTCCTCGTCTTTTGTCTATTTTCGTCGCCCGCAAGTAACCTTAGTCGAATTTAGACTTGAACCGGTTTTTAAGATTTATCTCCTGGCTCTATTCCTCTCTCTCCCTGATCTCCCGGCCCCTTTTTGTTTCCCCCCTGATCCAGAGTTGTCCTCAATGTTTCCCGAGCTCCCTCCTATCGCGCATCTACCCATTGTCCGTTTAGCCAATTTTCGAGCTTTGCCTTTTGCCTTCTTATGAGCCATCCCCACCCAATCAGCTGAATCAGGGTAGGCCAGTGAAAGTTGTTAGGTGATTTCCCCCCCGTTTTTCCTTTTTTTCCCATTTTAGTTTGCCTTTACCTTCGGAAACTGTTCCTTTTTTTCTTTTCCTCTCGCTTTATACCTTTGATTTGTTTCCCCCCCCCCTTTCAATCCTTCCTTCCGGTCTTTGCACTTTGAGCGAGGTGGGCCTCAGCTCCCGAACTACTTTTCTCGCTGCGCTGTCCGTTTTGTTCTTCCCGTGCCAACATATACCGCTCTTCTCTCATCTTTTTATTCCCCCCGTCCCCCCCCGTGTACCCCCGTCTGATGTTTAAGCCCGCCTGCTTGTGTTTTGGCGAGGATTTTTTTTTTTTTTCTTCCCAATTCCCCCCCAGTGTTCCGCCTACTTCTATCTCACGTTCCCTGAAGGATTGTCTTTGGAATGTCCTCGTTTGTTTCGCTTTTCTTGACACGCGTGACCGCTTTCGTCTTCTCTTCTTCCATCCTTTCCCCCGCCCCCATGAGGACCATATCTACTTTATCTTTTACATCGGGTTCTTGTTGATTTATGCTGTTCTCCCTCCGGACCCGAGTTGTTGTTGAACCCCTCCCGATTTGAAAGTCACGACTGACTTCGGCATTACTCCCCCAGCTTCGTGTTCCCCTCCGGTGGTGGAAATCACTACGGTTCTTTTTCACTCATTATCGGCTCGCTGTTTTTTTTCCACGATTTGGACCGTACGTGCGTCACCGTGTCTCTCACGAACCGGTCTGCGTGACTTTTTTTACATCCGGATGAATGATCTTTTGGGGCTTTTCAGCGAAATGCGTTTGAAACCCCAACCCCCTTTAAGGTCTCTCCCACTGACCCCCTCAACAGCGTGTGAGTGACTTGGCCCCCCTGGTTCATTATTTTGGAAATTTCCATCAAATGATTGCAAAGGACCAGTTCCCCTCTGTCAATCGTTAGACCGAACTCCCCTGGTCGTGCCCTTTATTCCTTTAGGTCTTGCAGAAGAGTAATATCCCCCCGTATGTCAAAATCGATGTGTGATATGTTGAGCGGGCATTTTTTTGAACCTTTTTTGCTTATAGATCGGTCGGAAGGGAACCCTAG
>Ga0179591_1333737_pt1 | contig 12242 bp, 9 predicted proteins | sample CZOMad2_1_08_16f_FD_182891 | JGI IMG/M metagenome (GOLD analysis project Ga0179591, IMG submission 182891) | Vadose zone soil fungal communities from Angelo Coast Range Reserve, California, USA - CZOMad2_1_08_16fungal (PacBio error correction) | ecosystem: Environmental > Terrestrial > Soil >... | reverse complement strand
TAGCGAGCTGCTTCGCTGTGCTTCCTTCTTCCATCTCCATCCCGGGGCTTCCCGCCGGCTGTCGGCCCCCCCCTCGTTGTGCCACGAGTTGTCTGCCGGTCTTTTCTCTTGCACTTGGGGAGTAGCAGGACCACTGGTAGAATTCGAGTCCTCTCTTCTGTTGGTGCTCGGCGCGGCCCTCCGGGTCTCCCCTTTTTTTGGACTTCTGCATGTCCCCCTTTCTTTTTCATTTTTTCGTTGCCGCACAGAGGATGGGAATGGTGCGTTCCTGTTTTCCGTTTTTTGTTGGAAATGAGAGCCAAAGAAGGGATTTCCCCTTGCGTTTCCTCCTTAAGTCTTGTTGTTTGGTTAAGCGTACGTCCCCTTGAGTGCGAGGAGCGGAACATTCGTTTTGCCGCCTCCCGCGTCCCCCCCCTTTTATTCCACGGTGAAGTCTTTCCTAGTCCGCCGTTTTTTTAAACGATCGTTTGGAGAAGATTCCTCCTTCCCCACGTTGTTCGCCTCTCAGCGGGTTGGAGGCGTCTAGTAGAAGTAAGGTGTTGAGCTTCCACGGTATCCCCCTAGGCTCCCTGCTGGCTCTTTGCAGAGGCCCCTATCGATAGATGTGAATTACCTTTTTTCCCCGTTGAATTCTTTTTTCTGCCCGGTACTTATGCTGTCCTTGCGGTTTAGTGGCACGGCGGCCCTGCAGACCTGGTTTGGTCTGGTTTGCGCGTTTTCTGGGGGGGCTTCCACTTTCTCCCGTCCGGCCTAGGCGTTCTTTCGCTCCTGCGGTCTTGTCCTTTTCCCCTTCTTTTCTTTTCTTTTTTCTCTGCGTGATACTTGGGAATTGGAAGATCATTTCCTCCTCGACCCGATCCACTATTCTCTGCTCCGTTGAAGGAGACCTCGCAAGTCGTCAGTAGTGTCCTGTTGTCATCGGCAGAATTCTCTCTCTTCCTCTGTCCTCGGTGTTTCGGCGAGTCCGAGAGAAAGCCCCTGTCGTTTCATTTGCTGCGCGGTGCCCTCGTCCCGTTTTTCCTTGGACCTGGCTCTTCTCACGTCCCCCGTCTATTTCCCGGGTTCCCTTGGTTTCCTCAGACAAGCGTAAACACCCGACCCCCCCCCCGCCAGAACCCCTTTTTTTCCGCACAAGCACGTTGCCCGTCCTGTCCCCCTTCATTCCAACCGCAAGCCCAGACGCACGCCTTCGATTCAACCGCCGGGCTCCCTCTTCCCCACCGCTTTCTCACCGTTCACGTTACGAAGCTCTTCGTTTCTTCCAAACTTAACAATATTCCTTTTCCTTTTCACGTCCATCTTCTTTTTTCCTTCGAGCGCTTCGCGTGTGACACGCTTTCACATCCCCTTCCCCCTTCCCGGTTTTCTCTGTGGGGATAGATTGACCCTGCTTACGTACTTTTCTCCCCATTTCTCATTGGATTCCGCGATGTCGGAGCTTTCCATCTTTTAGTTGTGGGTTGATGGATTGAACTGCGAGGTGTCTCTCTCATCTCTTTCCCTCGTTTAGCGGCCCTGACGTGGCCCCCCTCGTCGAGCCTCCAATCTTCCAATTCCTAAGGGAGTTTCTTTTCTTTTATTCATATTGGCGAATTCTCCCACCTTCAGGGTGGTGTTTTCCTTCTCGCGTTAGAGCAAAGACCACCTCTTTTTTTTTTTTTCCCGATTCTCCCCGTCGTGTTTTGGCGACGATATTTAAACCTCCCCTTTCGGCCCCTTTGGTGCCTCATCCTCCACCATCTGGTCCGATCGAGAAGAAGACCGTACTCCGCTTGGTAGCCTCTGTGCTTTTGAAGGAGATTTAGAAAGAAGGGAGATTGACTCGCTCTTAGAAGCCTCTCTTGAGGAAGATTTCCGGTTAGACCAAGCTTTTCCTATGCTATCCTACTTCGTTTTATGAACGGTGTTTAGATTGGAGATAGCCCCCCAACCCCTCCGTCTCTCGTCTCTGCCCCTGTGATCTCCACCAATAGCCGTCAGCTCGCTCAGAGTCTCGCCTTTGTTCTGGCTGTCGCCGTTCCAGCATCCATTTTTATTCGGGTGGCCTGGGGAGACGTCGGTTGATATCATCATCCGCATCCGGGGCCATGTGGTTAAGATTAAATTTCTCGTGCATTGCAAGATTATCTGGTCGTCACCCTGCGCTCGACCTGTTTTAGCGCCTCCTCGCGCGACTTTTTGCACTCACGCGTCTCGCTCTTCCCGCTCTTCCTGAGCCGCCGTCTTAGTTTTACGAGGGCCAGGCCATCTTCTTCTTTCAGGGACGATGTTTCTTTTTCCCGCGGTCGATTGATGAGACAACTCTTGGAAGTAGAGGAGGGCGTTCTCGAATTTTTCCGGTATCTTACTGCAGCTTATTGCGAACTGGATCCCATAGGCTCTCGTGTGAGATTAGGCTATGGTCCCTACCGCCTCGCTCCTTCTTCATCTCCCCGCCGCCCCCTCCCAATTCAATTTTTCACCTCGGCACGCAAGTCAATAAGCCGGAAGGGACCTCTCTTCTCTCAACTTTCTGCATCCCCTCTTCCTCTTTTCTATTTTCCCCTTCCCTAGTGGTTGTATGGTTCTGATGATAGGAGAGGCTCTGTCTTTTTTTCCTTCTGCGCTGCTCGAATAGTGGGGAGTCGTTGCAGGCGAGACCAGAAAGGTGAGTAGGAGTTTCTAGGAGCGATTTCTTTCTTCCCCCTCTCCCCTCCCCTCTCCCGTGCACCACTATATCGCTAGGTGGAGTCGGCGAGATCTTCATCGATATCTCCACTTTCACGTCTAGAGCGCCTAGTTTCGCCTTCCCTCCATTTTGGCGCAGCAAGAGCGCCGACTGCTTCAACAGCGTCTCCGCACCTTCCTTCGTCCCTTGTCCGTGTCCCTTCTGCTTCTACTACCCGGAGAGAATTCGGCTTCTCCCTTCCCCTGCTTGACGCTCATGTGCGAGGACGCGAATGAGGCGTCTCGTTTGCGAGCGGCCGGGGAAGTAAGAGATACTATTGCCTTCACTTACCTATTCCCGAACCACCTTCCCATGCCTGTTGGCTTTTTATAAAGAAGTAGCCAGTCCCTCCGCGAAGATCGTCGCTGGGACGTGCGCTAGCGCAGAACAAGGAAATGTCTCGGAGATCGTCCCTCTTCTTTGCTAGGTTTCGCCCCCCCCCTCCCCGAGAGGCTCCAGGTGTTACTTGATCCCTTCTCACCGGGACTCCTCTCGGAGCTCATCGGGTCAAGTCTTGCTATCAATTAGCCGAAGAGCTGACAAGGAGCTTCAGGGCTCGGCTTTTTGTTTCCCCCCTTCTCGCTTCCATGACTTTTTCTTTTAACCTGGTAGGTCGGCTCTTAGCGTGAGTTCTCCTTGAACCCCGGTGCCCGCGGGCGTGTAGCTCTGTAGTCAAGCCGAAGGGGAAGATTACATCCCTTGGGGCTTCCCTCCTTCCGTTCGAGAAGGGCTCTCCCCCTCTGGTGGGGATAGAGCCTAGGAAGAATTAAGGAAAACGCACGCTTCCGTTTGTACGGTTTACCTTCTCCGCTTCGTTACAAATCGGACCGATAAACTAATCTTTTCCTCGCCTTTTTGACGCTCTGACTTTTTTCATCATCCTCCCCCCCCCCAAGCGCCCCCCATGAAGTCGACGCTCTCCTGCACACCTGGAAGAGCCGGCACCCGCAAGACGGTCATCTTTCACGATCTTTTTTACCCTTCTCCCCTTCCCCTCTTCTTCTCTGGACAACTAAGAGAGCGCCGCGCCCGAATCCAACAAAATTTGGTGACCACCTCTTGACAATATCTGAGTTACTGAAGAAAATGCTTCTTCTTCTTCCTTTTTCACCGTTTTTTCTTCGTGTCCTCTGTTTTATATTTTGAGGGAACGAGAGGAGTTTTTGAGTTATTTTCTTTTTCTTTTTTTTTCTTTCTTCCCTCGGCCATGGTTTAAATTCTTGGCGGCCCAATTGTGTTGGATGGCCGGGCTTCCTTGCGTTCTTGACCCCACCAATGTCCCTTCCCCCCTCCATCCGTCTTAAGAAGACCGCTTCAAGGTACTTTCTCTTCTAATGACCCGACTCTTCCTTGCGTTTTCTCGTCCATCTTTGCAACAACAACGTCTGAGGGTCTTCCCTCGCTTCTCCGTCTTCCCCCCCGGACGTCCTTCAGGATTTAAGGTAACTTCCCCTTCGGAGCGGACAGCGGAAATTTGCCTCCTCTGTTCTCATCTTTCGTCCCCCCCTTCCCCCCTGCCGTAAGGAACGACAATCAAGACCCCCCAACAGGGCCATCGGCCGGCCCCCGAACGCGATCTGCCTACGAGAAGACTTAGGTAGAGGTCATTTAAATCCCCCCCTCCCCGCCAACGCCTCAAAAAACCTCTCGGGAAGCACTTTCCTATCCCCCGCCGGCCAGTCCTCACGCGGAGAACCTACTCACCGTTAGGATGCAGATCCACCTATCTTCCCGCCGGTTTCCCCCTTTTTCCGAATCGCGATGTCAGTAAGGGAGGCCTTTGGCTCCACCAGTTCAAGCTCCCCACGTCGACCCAGCTACGACGCCCACCCCGCGGTCTCTCCCCTTTCCCCTGTTTCAATCATTCGACACGAACGCTTCTGGGCCGTTTCACCAAAGAGGAGAAGGCGCCCCGACCACTCCCCTCCCCCTCCCCTTGGAGTGAGGATTCTCACCAGGGGGAAGCCGTCCAAACCGCTTTCCATCTACCAACAAAAAGCACTTGAGTGGCCAGGAAATTCCGCCTTCTTGTTAGCTCCGTTTGGGAAAACAAACTACGTTTCCCCCATGCATCCAGTATTTTCCCCTCCTCTGTTCTCTTGAAAACGCTTCCATGACCCCGCGTCCTGAATCCCCAGGGGCTATGAGTTGTCGCGCCTATCTCCCCAGTGACTCGGGTGTTATTATAGTGGTATCCTCGAACAACGGGGCCATCCCTTCTTCCCCCTACACTGTCCTTCCCTCCTTAAATTTGAACGCGGGAGACGAGCTTGAGTGTTCCTCTCCTCGCGCTGGTACATTATTACGAACATCCGCAGCCCTTTTCTAACTTTTTAATAATAAATAAAGTTGTTTTTTTTTCTACGCTTTTAGCGACGAAATGGTAGATGTCGTCCCCGGCTTTCTCTTCCCCGCCCTTGCTTCAGAGACTCTTGCCTGTCCCCTTGCTTTTTCCTTTTTCCCTGACCGAGAGGTTAGCAGCGTCCACCTTAGTTAATACAGCGCCCTAGTAATGAGTGAAGACAGGAGAGGAATCCGTTTTTTTCTCTCAGTTCTCTTCTTCAGTCAGGTCTTCTCGTTCCTAAAGACATCTTATGGCAAGTCGTTCAATTTTGCCGTCGTTGGGGAAAAAATGTGCTCCCTCGCGCATTCCTCGTGACACGACTGAACCTTCTTGTTGTTGGTGAAAGCGTTTTTCCCTCTTTTTGCTGGAAGGAGAGGAACTTATTTTTTCCCTCCCTCCTCCCTCCCCCTTACAAGGCCCAAGGTGAAGTTAGTCTTCTGCTATAACTTTCTCCCTTGACTGGTTACCTTTCCCCTCTCAGTTTGGCCACCCTTCAGTCTCCAACATTGCCTTCGCACTTGCGTGGCATGTGATTTGAGGGTTCCTCGCTCAAGTAGACGTGCTTTTTTGTTCCCCTTTGGTAAAGCCGCTGAGGAAAGCGCGCATTATTGGCCCCACCCCTCATTAGACTCTATTTTCATTCTTCTAAGCAACGTGAAAGTAAATTGTTCTAATTCTGATGATTCTTACTTTCTTTCTCCTATGACCTCTTCCCCAGATCTGTGAGGGTGAGAGAGTTTTCGTTTTACTTGGTGGCTTACTTTGTCCCTTTCTGCTTTCGGTTTAGCTCATTCTTTTTCCTTCCTTCTGCCGTTTTTTTTTCCGGGTAGTCTTTTAAACTTTCCGTTCGATCTTGGCGTTTGCCAGCAGGTAGACTACTCATTCAACCTTCTCTCTTCCCCCCCTGCGGTCTTCTCTTTTCTTGCCGGAGAAAGTAATTCGTAGTGTCTTTCCTTGTTTCATCGGCGCTCCCGATCTGCCCGGTGAAGAGGTGTTGGTCCTTCCCGATTCCCAGCCCTCCCTTCATGTTGTCTTTAGAGTGTAAGTCCCGAAGCCTTTGCATGGCTTTGCCTACCGTCTTCTCTTTGCCGCCTTTTTTTCCTCCGCGACTAGCAAAGACCCTCCCCCCTTTCCCCTCCACCTCCCTTTTGGACCGGAAGAGGGGGTATTCAAACCCGATCCGACCAACTCTTCTTCCCCGTTCACATTCCCGGTCTCCAGATACACCGCGACGAGAAAACCCTTCAAACGAGGCAGTTTTCGCTTACCTCCTCCTCCTTTTCTCCCCCCAAACTTCCTAATCTTATTTCATTACGTTTTAACCCCCTCAATATTCTTTTGGTTTCTTCTCTCCTCGCCCATTTTCTCCTTCTCTTTTCACGGATTGCTCTCCGGCCTCGCCTGGAGTATTGATTTCTTCTTTTCCCCTTTTCTTGCTGATTCCCCCCTTCTCTTAAATTGTAGTTCGCGTATCAGTCCTTCAATTTTTCGTGTGTTTTTTCTGCTGCTATGAATGCGAGGTGGATCATCTCGAGTGCACCCGTATTTCTCCCCTTTTCCCTTTTCTTCGAGCTTCTCCGTCCCGGAAGAATTTCTTTCTTTATTGGGACTCTTTCTCTCCCTCCCCCCCTGTTTCCTCCTTCTCTACCTCCGGAGAGTCGCCAACGGTGGTAGATTCCTTCCCCTTTGTGCTTTCTCCAGTCTTCCTAAAGCCGAGGGGTTCGTACCCCCCCCCCATCTCCCCTTTCTCAAACTCCTCCTTAGATCAGCGAAGACCTGCTGGAAGAGCTCGTGGACCCTTCCGCCACTTTCCCTTCCTCCCCCCTGCTCCTCGTCCTGTAATTGTCTTATGATTTCCTGACATATGTATGATCTCAATCAGGTTCGTTCTTCTTGTTGAATTGGCTTCCGTCTCCCCTCTCTAGCATCGTCTATGGCTTTAGAGGAAAAACCTCCAAGGAGAACCTCTCCTCCCCTCTCTCCAGCTCGATCATTCTGTCGGAGAAGGAACTTTCCATCCTTCTTTAGAGGAGGGCCTTGCCCCTCCCCTTGTTGTACATTCCTATTTCTCCTACAGCATGTTTTAAAGGTGTTCCATTTCACGTCATTGAAAGAGGAGCGAGATTCCCCCTTTCCTCCCACCTCTCCCTCTCCTTTTCATCGAGCGAATGATAAATCTGTCAGAATCTCAAAGCAGCCTCCCTGATCGCCTTTATTAGTCGCTTTCCCTTCCCATCTAGTTACTCCTCGGGCGCGAGATGGTGGCAAGAGTATCTTCTTCTTTCCCTCCCCCCCCTTCCCTTTTCTTTCCCTCCTTAGTAATAATTGAGCCAGATCTACAGAAGAAGCTTCTCGCTCCCCCGCGACTTACCCTTGTTTGATGCTCGTTATCGGGAGAAAGACCCCCCATAGCTCCCTCCTTCCCCCTCACGTCCTCTCTCCCCCGCCTTTGGTTTAAACCAGACTTCAGGAGATCAGTTCCTTGCCAGACGCAGAATACTTTTTTTGAAGCCTCTCCCTTCTTTTCTCTCTTTCCTCCTCCCTTTTTTTTTTTGTTGATAGCCCCAAGGAGAGATGAGATCGTTGCGGATTCTGACCCCCCGAATGAGCTGGCCTTTTCTGGCTTAGGTTGTATTCTCTTTCACCCAAGGAAAATAGAGCCGGCTGCTGTGTACTATCTTCTGCTGAGGGCTTTCGCGACCTATGTCCTTCCCCCCTAGCCTGGCTAACCGATGTGGAGTCGCGGCGAGGGCTGCCAGAGGAGAAGAACCTAAGGAGCTCTCCTCTCCCCTTTCTTCCTTCACCCTCTTTTAGTATGAAGATAAGCTGACATGAGGAGTAAGCAACCGTCCCCGCGCGAGCTTTTGTCCTGGCCCCTCCAGTCTCTCACGCCGGCTGTAAGGAGAGGTGTGAGGCGGAGAAGGAGGGTTGATCAATTCTCTCTTTCGGCGCTCTCTTTCTTAGTCTTCAGACCTCAGACGCACTATGAAATTGAACGCGCTTTTCTCTGAAACATGCGGCTTGTTTCCTCTTCCTTCTTATTATCTCCCGCCTCCGCAAGTTTAAGAGTCTTAGATTGGTCTTTTCCTGGCGTAGCTCTCCTCCCCACCGGATGTCATATAGATCCGCGGAGATAGTCGGAGATGTGTCTACTCTCCCCCTCCCTTCCTCCTGAGGCGCCCTATGGGGGAGTTTTAGCATTAATAACATAGTCCACCTAACTCCCCTTCTTCGAGAATATCAATTTCCTGAAAGCCGCCTCAAGAAACCTTCTTCTAAGGAGCTCTTTAACCTTATCCTTCGGCTGGTAACGCTCTTCCAGCAGGTCATTCACGAGGCTTCTTTGCGGTTTCTACTATCTCCTTTGTTGAGACCTCCTGCCCCGGGGAGAGTTTGTGGAGTATTTTCCCTTCTCCCGCCGCCGGTGCAGACTCTTGACCAGTTGGGTTGTTTATACGGAGGAGAGCAAGGCGCACAGAGTGGTCCATTTTTTCCTCTCCATTCCTCACAATCCCAAGCTCTGCCCGTTTGTCAGCCCCCCCTGACATAGAAGAGTCCCCCCTTCCGCCTCTCACCCCAGGATTTTCCTCCTATTTTGAGCCGCACCTAGAAGTCCTTTTTCCTTCCCCCCCACCCCTTCAACCATGTAAGTTCCGTAAGGCATCACCCCTTTTATCTCTTGTCTCCCCTCCGTTACGTCCAAGCTTCAACTTCGCCCAGCTTGAATGTATGAGTTCAAAAGAGTTCACCTTCCTTTGCGCTCCATCTCTCGGAAGGAAAAATATTTTGCAACCCCTTACAGGACTCTCTCTTTTTTCCTACCCTTCTGTTCTTTTCCCGCCTTCGCGTTGACGTGGTGGCTAGTAGAGGGCTTTCGCCCCCTTTTCTTTTTTTAACCGAATGCTTCTTTTCTTTCTTTCCTTTCTATTCCTTCCTGATTCAATTTCATGCAATTTTGCTTTCGCTGCTTTCCTGCTCTTTCTTAGGGCAAACCACGGCGCAGGAATATCTAGTTAATTCCTAAGCAGTCTTCCTTTCCTGCGTCTCTTCTCTCATACAGAGGTGGCTATTTCTATGTACCAACACCCCTCTTCCTTTCTGGCTTCCATTCCGCCCCCCGATGACCACCAGTCTAAGGATACTTCTTTCCCGTTTCTCTCTTCCCCTGCTCCTAGAAACCCCTGAATCTTGGATCTTTCAGTCTATCTCCTTCTCTTAAACTTCCCCCTCGACGTTTTCCCTTGAGCAACACCCCAACAGCCCCCCCCCTTCAAGCCCTTCCCCCCTTGAAAGACAGAAGAATATCCGCCTCCTTCCGCTGTCTTGAATCCCCCCCCTCACAACCTAGAGGAAAAGAGCCAAAACATTATCCTTGGCCCTCCTTTCTAGACCTTGCATTCCAAGCATCCCCCCAGCGCTGTTGCTAGCCCAAGGCTTAAGTGCGTCGAAGAACTCCTAGTCGACCTTTTTCGTGTTTGCTCCTATTCTCCAAGACGGCAACTCGGATCACCCCCAAGTGAATCTCAACAAACGAGCTTCTACCCCAGCAAGACGCACAAATCCCCCTCTTCTCCTCCCGGAACACCTTTTTCTTCCTCCCTTAGTAGACCCCAACAGTCAACCGGGTTCGACGGAGATTAGAGACTTCCCTCATTTTTACCTTTCCTTCCGGCGTCTGAAAAGAGTTCAGGAAGCGCTTACACACATTTCTCCGTTACAGCCCCAAAAACCGCGCCGAGTTGCGACCGCTCCGTGTGATCACTCTACGTTTTCTTTTGCACCAACCACGACTAACTTCAACATGCAACTACTCTTTGCCCTATGGTGATTCAAAAAAGCATTACCAGATGAATCCCTTCAGCCTCCACTTCGGTCTCCTCTTTACTCGTGAGTCTCTCCCCTCATGGCTATGGACTTTTATAAAATTGGTAGAATGAAGCCTCTGACATCAAGTTCCCTGCACCCGAAACCGTTTTCATACACTGAGACTCTTTCCCTTCCACTCTTTTCCGCGTCCATCCTTGAGGGGCGCCGGAGAGGAAGGCAGTCCTCCAATCTCTCCCCTTTTGATAGAACCCACTCTCTTCTATTTAACCCTAATCAGTGAGCTTCGCGGGGAGCGTTTGTTCAGTGGTCCCCTGCACGGCTCTGTTCGTCCCGTGCATCTACGAACCTCAGGGACGGACCCCCTTCTGATGCCTTCTAGTCGCGCGAGTAGTCCCCTTTTATCAAGCTCTCTTGGTTACCGATGGAGCACAGTACAGGTTTCTTATTTACCGTTCCCTTTTTCCCCTTTCCTCAGTCGTTTTGCCTCTCCTCTTATTTTTGAAACACTCGTTAGGGTGGGTGCCGTCGTCGTTTGTGTCCCACCACACGATTCTCGCCTAAAGAAGGGCTGACCCCTCGTTCACTCTGCCCACGGGTTTTTTTTTTTTCAGTGTTACGTTCTGCTGTTGAGACCTATTCAGGTAAGGACCCGTTCCTAAGCTCCTCCCCCCTCCGGTTTCCCACTTTAACTGGGTATTTATCTTATCATGCTTTTTACCTCCCTCCCCCTAGTTCTTCTTCTATCCCTCATCCCACAAAGTGACTGTGAGATTTCTCGAGTGGTCTTGATTCGTCCGATTCCTTTCGTCTAATTTCTATCTCCCCGTTGTTTTGAGTCAATATGAGAAAGCGAAGAGTAGAAGGAGCCACCTACCCTCTCCCCCTCCTTGAATCCCCCCTCCCTTTTCCAGTTCTCTAAGGATCTTGATTATGAATTGAATGTGATTGCTTTTATTCCGCAACCGTCTACCTTTTGTGGGAGCTGTTTTGAAGGTTTGGAAGTTGGCTTTTTTTGTGCTTTCCACTTTCTCTTAGGAAGTTCTCGTTATTTTCTCTCTCGAGGTCTTTCCTGTACGGTTGTTTTTTCTCCCGTTTTATTTCTTGCTATGCTTCTTTGTACATTCCTTAGAGTCTGGCCCAGTTGAAGAGAGTTTTTGATCGAATATATCCAATCTATCTTCCCCTGATGCGCCTTTCCCTTAGTATTATCTTAATGGTCATTTTCTCATTCTCTCGAAGCCCGGTCCTCCGTGTGGGCATATTGCCTCTGATAAACGTCCCGCTCCTCTCTGAAATGTGATTACATTGACTACTTCCGGCGTCTCCCCCCTTCCAGTGTACTTTTGCAAGTCGCCCTTGGTGTCTTTGCCGATACCGCAAAATCCCCCTAGCCCCATTTCCTCCCCGCCCCATGACCGCTAAGGAGCTACCACCACTGCACCCCTCTCCTCAACTCCTCTCATTAAAACGCCAGGGGCCATCTACCCCACACGTTACAGCAAAACGTTTCACCGCTCACGGGGCGCTCCCTCTCGCCTTTTTTCAAAAAAGCGATCTTTTATTCCTTTCCCTTTGTTACAGAAAATCTCCCTTTGGTTTCCTTCCGAGCTTTTTCCTCCTTCGCCCCGGCTGTGGGCAGCCCCCTCCGTACCGGCTGCTTTGGGCGGGACCGGGGAGAGCTTTCCTTTTCACCCTTTTCTATTCGATATTCCCTGGTGATTGCAACGTCTCCGTCCTGAGTAGGAGACTTATGGTGTTTTTTTTTTTTTGCTGACCCTTTTCTTTCCAGCCCGGTGCTGCTATTTCGGCCATCTGTAGCTTCTTTGGCCCATATTTTCTTCCGGAGAGTCAAACATTCTTAAAAAAGGCCCTAAGGTCGGTCATTCTTAATTAGACTGAAGTTGAGCTCCTTATCGCCGCCTTTTTAGCCCCACGTTTTTCCCCTCTTTTCCTCCCCGGCTTCGTCCCCCCTTTTACCGAATCTCCCGCCCTTTTCTTTGCACCGGGTTTTCGGACAAAAGAGGCTTCGAACCGTCCTTTTTTTTCCTACGACGGTTCTCCGCTGTTGAATTCTCTCTTTTTCCCCCCGAAAGAATGTTTACCTGAAGAGCTCATTCAGCCTTGTCGATGCGGCCTATTCCTTCAGCTAGCTTGCTAATCTCTAATTAAATTGTGTTCTTATGCACGTTGAGTCTCTGCGTGAAGCCTTAGCCATCTCCTCTTCCCTCAGCGCTTTTTCGTGAGCGACACCCCTCAGCCAAGAGAAACTTGATTCCCCGTCGCGCCATCGATTTACGCATGTCATTTTCGGTCCTCCCCCCTCTTATAGACCTATTCTTGCGTCCGGGACTGAAAGTAGGTGCT
>Ga0179591_1172135_pt1 | contig 12244 bp, 8 predicted proteins | sample CZOMad2_1_08_16f_FD_182891 | JGI IMG/M metagenome (GOLD analysis project Ga0179591, IMG submission 182891) | Vadose zone soil fungal communities from Angelo Coast Range Reserve, California, USA - CZOMad2_1_08_16fungal (PacBio error correction) | ecosystem: Environmental > Terrestrial > Soil >... | reverse complement strand
CTTTGATTGGACGTTTTCTTACGCCCTCGGTTGGATGAGAGATCCGTTTTCCTCGTTTCCTTCGTGTGTCCCCCTGTATTTCCATTAGTTGCAAGTTGCTTTAATTATGAGACTCCGATCTTTTTTTTTTTCTTTGTTGTTTTTCGTTTAGATTGCCGAACGATATGTTTCCTTTTTCTCCGCCCCCCTTTATTTCTTTTCTCCTCTAAGTTTCCTGAGATTGTCCCTTCAAGCGTCCCAATTCCGCGAACACCTTTGGCCCCCGCCGTTTGGCGCCTGCTTCCCAACCCGAATACCCCCCACCTTTTTCCTCCTCCCGACCACCCTGCCTAATCATTCCTTTTTGGTTGCCCCTCTGGTTAACATTTTCTTGCCAAGCCCCCCCCCGTCTGACAGATGGAGTCTGATCGAGCATCTTCTGTTGCCCTTGACAACACTCTGCGTCTCAAGCTCCCCTCCTCGGTCCGAGTTCATAGAGTAGTACTCGGCCTCATTTCATTCGCGACCCCTCTCGAAACGTGTTCCGCCTTTCCATCGCGGAATCGTCTCCTCCACGCTACGGCATTTTTGTTTCTTGGTCTCGCGTCCCCTTTTTTCCGGAGAACCCCGGCGTGTGCAGTCTTTCGGCCTCACCTTTAGTTGTCCGAGGTTCTTTTTTCCGACAACCTTTTGCTAGGTGATCATCTCTTGTATCCCCTCTTTCGCTTTATTTCACGCACCTGAGAACTGAATCCTCCTTCGACAAGTTTTCGCTCGAATCCTCCTCGCTGGCTTCCTTACCGACGCGCGACAGCGAGGCCTTCATCGAAAAATTCTCGCTAGCAACGTTGAGGCGCCGCTTCTTTTCTCCTTTTGCGCCTCACTTTTTTTTCCTAAATACCTTCCTGACTTCTGCACTCCAACCCGATATCCCTGCATCCCGGTCTTAAAGAGATCTTATTGTTCACTTCATGAAAACTTCTGGACAATACCTCCTGACCTTCATTCCTCCAGCCTCTTGGAGGAACTTCGTTATTGTGCCAGCGGCCCCCCCATACTCCCCGCGCAAGATATCTGACGGCCAGTTGTCCTTTTTTTCCCACGTTTTTAGAAACTCCCCCTACAATCAGCTTATTCGATTATCCTAGAAGTCCTCCTTTCTTTTGTAGCGTATGGCTCGTCCCTCTTGCGTAGAGAGGAACAGTCCCAGAGATTTTTCTTCTCCCTATTTCTCTATTTTCACGGGATACGCCCTCCATCCAGACGTTCTGTCACGCTTGGATCTTTTCGTCTTTACCACTTTTATTCGTTCTTTTTTCTTTATTGGCTTTTGTGTTTTCCTCACCAAAAGCCCTGAGCATAGTGTTTCCCCTGGAGCGACTTGTGTCTTACCTCTCGTAGCCTTTATTTGGCCCGGACCCCCTCTCCCCAAACGGTCTGCGGATTTTGACCCCCCCCCCCGAGCATAAGCGTTTCTCGAGCCAGGAGCTTCATCGGTCTTCCTCTAACTTACGATTTTTGCCACCAGCGCGGAAGAGTCCCCTTGCTCCTCCCTTATTTGCAGATGTGTGTGTCACTTCCCTCCTTTTTAGGTTTCTTTAGCTTCGCCCAGAACCTCTGTTTTCCTTGTGCTCCGACCCTGATACGTCGTTCCCTTTTTATTGAGTGCAGTGGGCATTCCCCCCCCCCTTGAGGGCCTCCGTCCCCGTAGTACTATTCTTTGTACACTTCCCCATTTCTGGTGCCCCTTCTGATACTCAGTTCTCCCTCCGCAGCGTTCTGGTGGACTCCACCGTGGCCCTTCTCAGCCGACTGGCCACCCATCAGTTTCGGTTTTTCTCAGCGTTTTAACTTGTTGTTTGGGTTTTCGTAAGACTGGTTTCCCTCTGGGATTCGGCTTTTTTAGTTTCACTCCGTGCCATTTTGTGAATTTCTCCTCAAGTGGAAGCCCCTTGTGATACTTTTTTCTTCGATATTTCTCCATCAGGTACGTTTTTTTTCTCCAAGACCCGGTGCCCGTTCTTTTCGGCCCCACATGAACTTTGCATTGATCACGCTTTTGTGCGCGTAAAAGGACCCTTATTGTTTGCCCAGTTGCCGCCCTCGTTTTTGCCACGTGTCGTGTCCGCCCTCCCTGTCGTGGCCTTCTCCTCCCCCCCCTTGTTTACCGGCACAGAGCACGGTTTCCTCCTTAGACCCTTTAGCTGTTCAGAACCCTTTTTCGCCATTGCGAATTTTTTTTTTTTTTGCGACACCTTTAGGCGAGCCCCATCTCTTGATTTTTTTTTTTTCCCCTTTAGGCGAGACCTTCTCCCCTTTTTACCGCCTAATGATTTTCCTGAGGGACTCCCCTCCACTCAGTTTTTTTTCCTGTCCCTGATTCTCCTCGATCATGAATTTTCCAGCGTCGCAACCTATTTTTCTCAGTAAGACGCCGTATTCTCTCAGACATACCTACGAGTATGATGGTAGCACGAGTGGCTGCGCCTGATCTCCACGATTTCACCCGTACAACGTCTCGTGCTGACGCCTAAGGGTCTGCGGAAATTGCCGGGTCAGGCGAGTTGCTGGTCTCGCGCTCAAGATTCGCTCGTAGTGATCACCCCAGTCTCTTTTTCTTATCGCATGGTCTACTCCGCATCCCTGCGCGGCGACGAGCGATTTCCTCCCTCCTCCATCTCCGCGCATGCACGCGCGCACGGTGCTTATTGCTGTCTGACAAGAGTAGGACTGGGAAACCTCCGCGCTCCGCGATCTTGTTGAGTGGTCGCACCTCCGCGATGCGTGGACCATCTTTCCCTGCATCCCCTCTCGACAGGGTGCCGGATTTTCCTTTCGTCGCTCCGCATGCGTCCTCTCTACATCTCTTCAACCCAAATCGTCCGTTTGACTACGTCTTGGCCATGCCCTCAGTTCTTTCTCCTCTCTCCCATACGACCTTTTTTCTCTCGTCGGCCCAGTAGTACGGCCCCGAGCTCTCTTTTCAGTAGCTTCCTTCATCTTGTTCTTTGTTGAGGCAGCGTGGCGTTCCCTCTTCTCTGCTGTCCATAGATTTTTACAAGCCGACTTCGTTTATCCTTCCCCCCCGTCACCTGCGCGCTGCTTCCTCTTCTCCCCTGTTCGCCATGGATCCTACGCTGCTTCGCTTGTTATGCATGTTGCGGCCAAGATTCTCAGTTTTTTTTCCCTTTAAGCTGCGGACGCGCCTTTTTAGGGATCGTTCGGCAGAGGCCGGCACCGGTTCACATCGCAAGCTGCCTCCTTGTTGCCATCTTGCCTCCGGGCTCGCCGAATCTCTCTCGCTGATTTCCTTTTTCTCGCGGAGTTCCGGCCTCTTTGAGTTTCCAGCCCCTTTTCTCCCCTCTGCATGTTTTGAGTCTCTCCAGTAGGGCCCCGGATGCTTTTCCCGTTTTTTGGGCCCTTTCCCGTTTTACGTTCCACAAACTGGGCTGCGTTCTGTTTCGATCTCCTCTCCTGCAGCTGAACAGCCGACTCTTTCCTAGCTCTCCCTCTTAGTTGTCTCGCCGATTGTCTTTTCTCTTTCGCTTGGTTCACTTGGGTTTGAAAAAAGATGCGCCCATTTATCTTCTCATTTGTACAATGATGTATTTCTCGCCAACGAAACCTCGACCCGTGCCGGCGAACCTATCGTCTGAAGACTTAGATCTCCCCCCGCTCTCGCCTTATTGAAGCAGGTCTCTTTCCAGATCCTGCAGTGCGCTTTCAAAGTTATCTTAATTCCCGCACCATACCTAGATCTAACTTGGCATTCCCAATAAATCTGGCATTTCGACCCGCACTTTTTTCAATGCAAGCTTTCCTCCCATTCCCGTTCCGCCGCGTATATTGCCGTACCACCCTCCCAGCTTTTCCTGACCCTTGGACACCACGGAACGCTGCGCCTTTTCCTTTCTCAGTTCCTTCCGTCGCGCTTACCTCCTCTTCCCACGTTGAATTCAAGCTAGTTCGCACATACCTGCTCGAAGTTATGGTCTTTCCCGGACGTCCGCCCCCTCCCTTCCACCTTAAGTGCGATTTTGTCACCATTTCTTTGTATGGAAGCAATGGCTGTGTTTCAGGGTTTCTTTTCCCCCTGTCATTCCCGGCTAGATGCAGCAGCACTGCTATATATTCTCAATTGAAGTTGGGTTGTTTGTATATGATAGCTAGTGATGCGCTTTAGCCCTCAGGGTGCCCTGAGTAGACCCTCCTATTCATAAGATTATTTTTCTTTATTTCACCCATCTTATGTAGAGCGTTTGCAGAGAAGGCGACTTCCCTTCCACCAGCACGTCGAGATGCCGGTCTTTTTTTGAGCGGATTTATTTGGGCATCGCAGGCGACAGGACGTCCTCCGAGGATTGTTCGCCTGCTGCGCTTTTTCGAGTCGTTGCTCCCTGTCCCGGATGAAGTGAAGCTGGCCATCCCCTTTAACCTTCTATGTTTTTTCAAGTTTTCCCTGAGGAGCGTGCCTCCTGATTTTTTGTTGCCCCTTGGAGTGTTTTGGGGTTTTACTTCCCTATTGATAGTAAGGTCGTCCCGGGATTCTTGTTCCTTTTTGAACTCAGAACGTAGTCGCCCGTGCGCACTCCTGATGAACTCTGTTTTCTCCTCGCTGTCCTTCCCGTTTTAAGGATTTTTTGTCGCACATGTCTACGAACGATTTCAGTTTCGTTGTCTGATCTTCATAGTGTTTTCTTTGCCCTCTTGCCGGTTGCGTCCATAACTCTTTGTTTTTTTTTCGCCTTTTTTTCCCCAGATTGTGAAGAATTTTTTTCCTTCTCATCCTCCGGCTTTTTTATTCACCTCGCTCCCCGGAGTCTGACAACGAGCTTCTCTACTGTCTTCCCTTTGCGCTCCGCGTTCTTATTTTTTCGAAAAGAACTTGAGATGTCCCCTTCCTAGAACTCCCCAATGCGGAAGACCTCCAGCTTCTCCCCCCCTGCTCGTTTAACCTAGTATCTTAGGACTTTTCATTTTTGTAGTTTGTTTTCCCCTCTACATGTCACCGGCGATGGAAGACGTTCCCTTGTGTTAAGGGATCTATCCTCAGGACGACTCTCTTTTCCTCAAGTGTCTTTCAGCTGCGGGTTCGATAGATTGAAGGCTTCCCCTTCTTGGACGATCTGCAGACCTATGTTCCCCGCCTTTTCTTTTTTTAGGCTGAGTTCTTTTTGTGGGGGGCTTCTTTACTACCGAGATCTCGCTCGATTTCTATTCCTTTGCATGAGTAGGCTTCTGCGCTTTAGCCTACCGTCTCTGCGCCAAACAGCGAATACCTTCCGCACGGCCGCACCTCTATTCTCCGTCATTTCCCTTTCCACAATCGGAGTATCCTCTATGCCGCCTTTTTTCATGTCTGTGTTTGATGAACGCGGTTTCAGCACCCGACTTTTTGGCGTTGCCCGGGTTCCGACACTCTTCTAACATTCTATTGCTCTCATCCTCATAACATTGCGTTTATGTTTACTTTCGCACGGCGTTGCTGTCTTCTCCTAGGATCTGATCCTATGATCGCGTTTTTTCTCCCGCCTCTCTATTTAATTTGTCCCCTTCTCCCGGTTAGTCTTTTTTTTTTTGCGCATTGGCGTAAGAGGCAGACTTTGACTGCTCTACGACCGGACGATTCGACTTCGCCACCCTCCTCGGTGAAGGTCGACCTTCTTTTGTGGTTTCGTTATTTTTCCTTTGATTTTACCCCTCCCCCGAGATCGGATGCAGTTTTGCCGATTCTGTTACGAGCCTCGCGATTCTGCCGCGTGAATGGTTGCGCCCGGACGTCTTTTTCTATTCTTTCCTAGAAGTTGATTATTCAGTTTCTTCCCTTCGGTCCCCCCGAACTTGATGTTTGCTCCTTTGGCTTTTTTTTTTGATGCTAAATCCGCAACGAGTTCTCTTTGTCTGCAGCGGCCCTTTTTTCTTCATCCTCTAGGTACTCTTCCCTTTCCGGGTCGTTTGCTTGCGCGTCCACCGTGAAGAGAAAGCGGAAGATTTGGCTCTCATGCTCCAGCCGGAAGCGGAACGGCGAGCAGTCGCGTTCATTGCGATTCTTTTCACACTTCTGCTCTGCAATTCCCCCTCTTCAGATCTCTTATTTTTTTTTGGATTCTCCTTAATCATGTTTAGCATGCTGTTCGATTTGCTTCTGGGTCGTTGCTTTTTTTGTAAGACAGAGCAGAAGAATCCTTTTTTTGAATATCTCATTTGTCGGATCCTTCCATTCTGTCCTCCATTTTTCTTGTGGTCATAGGCACGCTTTCCTCTGACTTTCTTCAGCGCGCCGATCCTCTTCACAGTTCCCTCCTCGTGGTTGATAGAGCATTTCCTTATCGAATGAAGTTTTTTGCGATAGTGCCGACAGGCGATTTCGGGTTTTTCCCTTCCGATTAGACGTGTGTTTAACATTCCTTGTCCACAGGGGTTTCGCTAACTCAAGCACTTCTGGAGGTGGACCCCGTTATGCCCCAGTTTTTCTTTCTTTTCCTTCTGCGACTCTTCCATAAGAGGATCCCCGGCGGTTTTTAGATTGATATTTCACCCACAAGCGATTGCACACACCCCCACTGAAAACTTCGGATTTTTTACGACCTTGAAGGGTCCCTTTACGGCCTTTCCTCCGCTCTTTTCCTTTAGAGGCTACTCGGGTGTTCTTCCCTCGTCTTTTTTTTGGATGAAGAGGATGCAGTTGAACTTTAAAGTTACCTTCTATGTCTCCTCCTCCCTGGAAAGTGCCATCTAGTCAGATTTTGCCCCGGGCCCCGTCTGGCTACCCCACCTATAGTACGTTTCGACTTGTTTCCCTGCTTCTCTTCTGGGAAATGAGATCCTTGTGCGAGAATGTTCGGACTAATAGTATGGTAGACTTCACACCACCTGACACTTGTACAGGATCTATGGTCGCAAGAACCTTTCCTCTTTCTTGACAGCCCTCATGTTAAAGTCAGGCGCCGTCCCGGACGCCTTCCTGCCGCCCCAAGCCATCCGCGCGCTTTCTTTTTCCCCCCCAAGAGAGATGCATATAAGGGATGAAGAGTGAGGAAGAAGGGGCCTGCAGAGACACCAGTTTTCCCACACCACCCTGATTCTGAGCTTGCCCCCGCACATGCACCTCTGAAACCTTTTTAATTCTCACGTGGGTCTTCTGGCGCCTGGCTCGAAATAGGCGACGGCTTTTACGTGGCTAGGCCGTATTTCTTCTTCTAGCTTGCTGGTCATCGCTGACCTTTTCCGCATTAGAGTATTCCCCCCCCTCTCTCCCAATGCCCTCGTCGTGGCATCATCAGAGTTCAGTGCTTTCTCTACGTTTTTCATGAGAATTTCCCATTGTTTTACAATTTCCCTAGTATTGGTATCTTTATTAAGGTGATGTTCCGCTCGTAGCCTATTTGATGTTCAGGCCCGGGTTTTCTCCGGATATGTGCGACGGAGGTGTAGTCTGCTTTGGTAACATGTGCAAGGAGCGTCGTTCTCCATGACATGTTTCTCTCCGGTCCCTACGTAAATGGCACTAACTGATCAGCAAAACGTGCGGACTCGATTAAGTTCTCTCGTTAATTTGGCATCTTCCGGTGAGGTATTTTTTGACCCCCCTTCCTGTGTCTTCCCCAGAGATACTTCATAGCGACTAGGAGAGACTGGCGTGATACCCTTTTGTCGAATAAGTGCGTGAGAATAGCGATATTCTCCTGCGTAGTTCTCTTTATGACGCAGTTTTGTCCGGCCAAAGAAGGGCTTTTGTTCTTCCTATTTTTGCTTTTTTGTTTGTGTCCTGTTTTACTTTTTTTTCATTCTTTTTTGTTTTTTTTTTCTTGTTTGTACTTTTGGTTCGTTTTTAGGTGTTGTTTTTTTCTCTGGGTTTTTTTTTTTGTTTCCATCTTTGGGTGTTTGGGCCCGCTTTTTTTCTCTCTTCACCCTTTTTAGGACGAGTTTATCGGTCCTCCCCTTTTTCCTGGCGAATGGACGTCGATCCTTTTTTCATGCGCTCGTTCGGCCCCTAGCTGTCCTCCCCCCTCTGCCCCTTTAGCCCAACGTTTGTCGATGTCTTTTTCCTTTAAGCGCACGTCAGGAGGCCATGTTCCTGCTTTTGCGGTCGCTTCCGCGCGTTCCTTGTTTTGTTCCGCTCGGCTTTGCTCTTCGGAGCCTTCTAATCCCCTTTTAGTGCGAGGCACAGTGCTTTTTCTTGCACGCAGATGACGTCTTTGGTATCTGTCGTTTTTTCGCGGGTTGCGTCCATGCTTTCATGCTCTGAGACACCTCTATTTTTCTTTTTTGTGTTGAGAGGAGAGCTTGCGCTTCCTTCGCCATCCCCAACCTCTCCCTTTCACCTGTCTGCCACCCCAGCCGACCACGCCTCCCCCACAGTGCATAAATTCTCCCCTGCTCTCACGTAACGCTTCTCCCCCGTTGCGTCTTTTCTCCCTCCTCGCTTCGTAGATCTCCTCCTGCCCGCGGGAACCCCCCACACCCGTCCCAGCGTGGGATGCTTTCGCCCCCTCCGTTCTTCGCCTGGTCGTATGCCTTTGTCTCTCCATTTAGGGAATCGTCCTTCAACAACGTGGCCCCCCGCTCTTTCTTGGAGCCCCCCGCAGGTACCCCGGGCGCGCCTTCGGTGATTTTTTATCGCGCTTTCTATTCCCCTGATCACCGCGTTTCATTTCGACAGCTCGGCCGCGCAGTGCCGCGAGCCTTGCTTTTTTTCGACGAGCGGCTCGATTAGCGCTAGACGCCCGGCGGTGTTCCCGTGCACCCCTTTTACTTCCATTTTTAACAGCCCTAAGCGCCTTTTCAACGCATCTTTGTTCGCGTTTTCTCGGTTTCCCGGCCCCCCCTGAAGCGCGTTCGTCGCAGCCTCTCCACCCTCTTAGTCAAGGAGGACGACGCTTTTCCCTTTTGTTTTGTAACGTTCACTGCAGTGATGAAACCCTTTCCTCCTCGGCGCCACCGATAATTCTGAGCTTCTGAACTTAAAGTAACAAGATGAGTTGTCCCTTCGAGAGAGGTTGTATATTTCCTTCTGACAGAGTGTCTTTAGGCTCCCGCAATCCTGTTCAATTCCCTGCAAGCCGATAGCCGCGTACCGCAGGGGGATATCTTTTCTCACCCCGACGTGCGTTCCCCCTCTCTCGACGTCCTCTTTTCCTGCGGCGCGCACTAGCCCTGCCCTCGAGAAAGTTCAGCCTTTAAGTGCACGCGAGAGTTTAGTCCCTTTAGTATGGTCTAACTGGCTGGTTACCTTCTGTATTCCTTACGACTGTTTACTCCCCTGCTACGAACCTTCTTCCCCCCAGGAATTACTTTAGAGTTCGCTACGGCACTCCGCAAACTACGCTTTTGTACGCGGCAGCGTCGTCCGAGAGACCAGTTTTCAAGTTCACCTTCAAGTTCCTCCAGTTTTTTCCTTTTTTTTTGTTCTCCTCAGACAAGCGATCCTCTTTTAACCCGGGATCTCCCTTTCAGTTCCCCCCCTTTTAGCACTTGCTCTTTTTAAGGACACTATTTCCTCGGATTTTTTGAGGTGCTCTGGTCCTTATCTGGAGATTCTTTTCTTCTGGAATCAAGTCCATCCGCTCCTTTTGCATGTTTCTACCCGTCCCCACGGCATCGTCCCTCCTCACTTGCGGTGTTTCGTACATAAACCATCGTTTTGTAATTCGTTTTTTTTTTTCCTGATTCGACATCGTCTTCCCCAGGGGCAAAAAGAAAACTGATTTTTATCTCTGCCTGTCGGGCTCCGGTGAGCCCCTTTTTTAACAGAGAGTTGCCCCCCCCGGTTTTGACGTGTTTGACCCGTCTTTGGTTTCTCTTTCAAATTCCCTCCGTCTTGAATATTTTTTTTCGCCCGACTCTGCCAAGAGCTAGAAAGGCGGCTGGTTTGAGCCGATTTGGTAATATTTCAAGTTTTTCCAGCGTGCGGATCGTTGCTTTTTTTTTTCCGGAAGCCGTAGGCGTATTTGCGTTTCCTTTCGCATCCTCACACTTGACGCCATCTGCTCCGTCCAGATTTCCCTTAGTCTTGGCTTCTTCAGCACCTGTTGTGTGCCTCTTTTCCACCCAAATCTTTCTTCTAGCGTGGAATCCACGATATCGTTCTTTTTGAAAAAGACGGGTTTTGTTTCGTGCCCCCAGGCAAAACACGACACCTTCGTTTTTCGTTCTCCTCGTTAAAATCGTAGCTGTCCTTGCTCGTTTCTTTCCGCGCAGGAAGAATACCCCGCCTCTTCCTAAATCCCTTTTCGAGCTTCCGCAAACTTTTTTCCCCCTTTCTTGTGCACGGCTGTCTGGGAGTTCAAAATAGGTCTCCTCCATCATCTGTTATGCCTGAGTCGAATTTCTTTCGGGACGGACAGTCTCTTTTTGAAACACCCTCCCCCCCCGAACATTTCTTTTCAGCATTCATTTTCGGTACCCCACTGACGAAATAGCGGTAGATGAATGATTACTTTCTTTCCACATCGCAGCGTTAGACCCCCTTTGCGCGGCCCAGACAACAGTTCCTTTTTTCGATAGATTACGATCCTGCCTTGCCGCTTCAATCCTGACTCCAGAGTCAGAGTACCTCCCCCTTCCCATTTCTTCCCATACAGTTTTGGCATACCGCTCGAAGAGATGACTAATTTTCCTCGCTTCTTACCACCCTTTTCCGTCAGGTGCCCCCGAGGCCCCCTTTATTTCTGGCGCAACACAACCAAGGGTTTTTCCTTAGCAGTGGCAACATCAAGCAGTCCTCCGCTCTCGATCAGGTCGAACTCAGAATCCTTTGTCGAATTCGCGCGCTCATTCCTTCTGGCTTTTCGCACTTTCGTTTTCGGGTTTGGGTCCTCTTGGTGGTAGTGGGTTGTTTGTTGCGCTAGGTTCTGTTTTTTATTGTCCTCCCCAACGGACTCTGCGCTTGGTTCCCTGCCGACCTTTTGACCAAAACGCCGAGAATGCCGCTTTTGTGCCTTCTCCCAGCCCGTTGATCTCGCCTATTTCTTCTTTCCGCTCCTCAAAAGACCGTACCCACCCATTTCGAAGGATATACATGTCCCCCATATCGAGGTCCAGGCCTTCTGCCCCTCTCCCCTCAAATACGGTCCTCGATTCTTGAGACTGATATAAAAGTCAGGGTTCGTTCTTCGCATCCGGCATTTTTATGATTTATATCGGTGTTTCCCCCTCTTCGCGCTCCCTCTAATAGCTTGTAGCAAAGCATAACATACTTTGATCTCGATTCCCCTCGGGCATTACCGCGCTGAAGTCTTACTATTGGCCGCCTGAGGTCCTATTTTTCTATTTCTGTTTTTCCCTGCAATAGACGCACTCGCCTCTCGACATCTTCCTCGCCGATCGCGGTCCTAAGTCGGTAATCAAGCGGCCCCTGCGTTGTATGGACGCGTCGTGAAGTTCTCCCCTCCCGACGCGGGAGAAGCATTTTCACTCCTCTCCTTTCCTAAGATGTCGACCGTGACTAGATCGTTTTGGAATCAAGCATCCTCTGTGCCAGCGATGGACTCTTTCCCTCTCCGCGGCTCTAGATTTCCCCGCCTGTTTGGCTTGATTTTCCAAGGATTTTTCGGCAGTCAGCTCACAGGTCTCGATCGGCTTTCGGCGCCTTTTCTCCGTTTTTCTGACGATCCTTTTTTCTTGCTTTCCTACGGGTTCTCTTCAACGCTACTTTTTTGCGCCTGGTCCCTTTCTTGGGAAGACGCCGCCTCCCCGCTCTAGGAATTTCTCCGAGCTTCCCACGCTGGTTCCCAGTGCAAAACGAACATTCCCTTGTTCGACCCCCGATAATCGTGCGCTCTTTTTTTGTCACGTGTTCCCCTACACCATCCCGCCCTTTTTCTTGATATTCACCCGGCAGGGCAACACGCCTCCGCCTTTTGGTCTTGGTTGCTGACCCCTTTTGGCCTTACACCTTGTTCAATCTTTTCTTTTTCCCGCTTTGCTAACTCCTTCCCCTGCGAATTGTTCCCGACAACACGGTACTTCGCCTTTTCACCTTTCGCTTGTCCGAGTGCAGCTCGCGTTGGTCCCCTAGCTGTCTGAACCAACTATTCTTTGTCCCGAAAACCCCCAATGTCGCTTAATATAGGGCGAGCTTTGTGCACCGGATGCCAGAATTCTTCGCCCGCCATACTGCCTTTGTCTTGTGGAGTCTTCTCCTATAGTCCCAACCTTCCGTCTGCTTTTGAAATCTCCGCGAATTTCTTTCCCGAAACATTTTGATGTGGGATGTCAGGGGCATTTTTCATGCCCCGGCTATTCGCCCCAGCAATTCTGTGGC
>Ga0179591_1354181_pt1 | contig 12245 bp, 8 predicted proteins | sample CZOMad2_1_08_16f_FD_182891 | JGI IMG/M metagenome (GOLD analysis project Ga0179591, IMG submission 182891) | Vadose zone soil fungal communities from Angelo Coast Range Reserve, California, USA - CZOMad2_1_08_16fungal (PacBio error correction) | ecosystem: Environmental > Terrestrial > Soil >... | reverse complement strand
CATTCCACCTTGGCACGATGTTTTGCTGACCATAAATACCTCGAACTCCCTAAGTGAATTTACGATCGCACTTCCTTCTCTTCCTTTCTGATAGCTGGCTAACTGGGGCTTCTCGGTCCCCGGTCATCAACCAAGGATATCGGATACACTCAGACTATTCCCCCCCTTGTCACCTTTTGTGTTCGTTTGCCCCCGTTTAGGCCAGGGCTCTTCCTTGAGATAGTTTTTCCTCCTGTGGCCTTCTCATTTTTGAGACCCCTGATGGGGATGTCGTTTTGTATGTACCCTTCCACCTCCTGGTCTAGTACTGGTCTAGAACTTTGTGGGTTAAACGAGTGAAAATAGGATTCTTTTGAGAATATCGAGACGCCATCGTTTACTTATTTTAATTTTTATATTTTCCAAGCCTTCCTCTCTTGTTTTTTTGCTTTGCCCCGTTGCCTTGCAGCTTGAAATTGTAGGTACCTAAGTTCTCCGCGTTTGCGTATCCTGTTATTTGTCCCCGCGACGACCACGGTCTCCCCTGTCCTCCCAATTAATTCGAGACCCCTTCCAGATGTTTTCCCCCTGTTGGCGACGCTGACCCCTACCGCCCTAGCTTTCTTCTATCGATTTTTTCTTGACCTGGCAACTGACTTTCCCTTTTTCAGGTCAGAGTTATACCTCTACGGTCTGAGAAAAACTTTTTCGGACCGGCCAGTTCCAACTTACCCTTTGAAATGTGTTTTATCTCCCCCTTCCCCTTTTCTTTTTTGGGGAGGCGGCGAATGCGTTCGCCTCCTGATACTTACCTCCTTCCTATTTGTTGGCCCATCTTCTTCCTTCCTTTTTGACCCATTCCTTTCCCCACGCTTTTTCCGGGATTCGATTCGATCAGTTTTGGCGATTTTAGCTCGGTGTCTTGGGTAGTCGGTCTTTTTCCTTTCGTTTTTTTTTTTCCCCTCTTTTTCTGGATCCCCTTTTTATCCTTTCGGACTTTATTTCCTTCTTCCAAGATGCGTCAAGAGTAGAGGCGACTCCCCCTTGACACCTTCATCGGTAGTTCTTTTTTTTCAAGGAGCCGCCCTCCTCCCGAGTTTTTTTGTATCAGTCCTTTTCTGATTAAATGAACTCCGAAATTCGGCGGAAGAGAATTTAACGCTCCGGACGCTTTATTTCTAGCCGGGCTGTGGCCTCCCCCTCTCCAGCCCACCTTTTTTCCGCCATGTCCCCACCAGATGTCTTTCGGTCATAAACAGGATCTTACCTGCAGGTTGGGGATCCTCCCCCGAGAAGTTTTTTTTCAACCTCTTCCCCCCCATTTTTTCCCCGGTTCTTACTCATTGATTCTCGTAGTCATGCCGACGGAGAAGAAACGCTCGTTAGTAGATCGCTGGGCGTCGTCGACTCCTCCTTGTTTTTTCCCGCCTCCCAATGCCCCCCTTTTCCGTTTATTGAAGTCCGTCCCTGGGGGCCACTTTACAGTGTTTTCCCATAGATTCTAAACTTTAGTTGGTTTTTTGTTATTACGTCGGACTTCCACGTCTCTTTTTTGCGTCCCCCCCATTTCCCTCCTGAATCGTATCCCACTTTTTAGTTTATTGCGCCTTTCCCCTTCTTGTCCGGTTCTCTGGCAGAATATCGAAATAACAGCTTTGTCTTCATGCCAGTTGTGGCTGTTTCTGCTTTCTCTCCTGCCCCTGGTCGGAGCGCCCTCGTTCTTCCTTTTTTCTTTTTTTTTCCTTTTTACCTTAGGACGTTTCACTATTGCGCACTTTTCATCTTCTGGTTGCGATTACGGCTTTCTTATTCCCTTCCTTTGGCTTCCTTGTCCTATATACCCCCCTACCCCCTTTTTTTTTTTTTTTCCCTTGACCTGCCACCATTATCCTGATGCGAAACCACTAGGTGATAAAACACAAAGACTGATGATCGCCTCTGCGATGCTTTCGTCTATAGGCCCTCCTGATATAGTTTCTCTTCCTCATCCTCCCTTTTTTTTTTTTCTCTGAGATAGCCCCAATCTTCCTACCTCTAGACGGAGTCTCGTAACTCCCCCAGCTAGAGCTTTCTTTTTCTAGATCCCTTTTGTTTGTTTCTCCGTTGCCCCCCCGTCATTGGTCATTCTTTTTTTCATTGAACCCCCCCAAAATTTTTAGGTTTGTTTTTTCTTCCTTCATCAACCTCAAGAGTTGGCCAGTAAGATGCAAACCAGAAAGCCCCCCCCTCACCGCGGTCGTCAATCCAGTTTCTTGTAACCCTTTCCCCCCCCCCTGCTTTCCAGTTGATCCGTTTTTATACGTTCCTACCAGGTTCGCTAAGAAAGGGTTACAGCGCATGTCTGATAAATCCAATTCTGTTCGAAGGATATTTTTTTTTTTTCGTTTCCGCTTCTCCCTCCTCTTCATCCTCTGCACTACTCTTCAAATGTTGCTACTCCATGATGCTTGGTTCTCCTAAGGTGCAGATAGCATTTATAGGCCCCGCTCCCCCCCCCTGTTAGGTTCTAACTCGATTTCACTACCTTTGACCGTTCCTTCCCCGTTGGAACTGATTTCTTTTATTATCCCCCTAAATTTTACAGGAGGTTAATCCAAAGCGTTGTTGCTCACCGGCTGTTAGCGACGTCTGCCTAATAGTCCGCCTTTTTTTGAGCCCCATCCTTTGAGGCTCTCTTCCCCCCCCCCCCCCAGGTGCGGTGACCTTGTTCCCTCGTTTTTTTTCCCCTTAGAGGCTCAATTGTCAGTTGGTTTTTGTGACAGAGTGCCGGATGTCCCCCTCTTTGGGCTCGGATGAGTTGCGGGTCGCTAGGAGGCCCTTTTGCTCGACGTCTGCGCGTCCTTCTCTCTTGAGTCGGATATTCTTTCCTGCCGGTGTCAAGTCTGAGTTCCGGGAGCTATGGCTATGAAGTCCAAAACCCCTTCCCCTTTTTCGTTTTTGCTTCTTTGTTTCTCCTCCCGTACCTTTTTTTCGCTTCAAGGCGGTCGCCTGATGTTCTACGATGTTTTTTGCTTTCTCATATTATGAGTTTTTCAGCCAATTCCCAGTTTTTTCTAGCTCCCAGCCCCCCTTTTTATATTCAGATGTCTCCGTCGACCTTCCGCCTTCCCCCGCCTTCTTTCTTCTTACTCCCGGCCCTACATTTTGCCGTTTCTCTACCGCGTTGTCAATTCGGATTGGCAACGCCGGGTAATGATGTTGCACCAAACCATCCCGGAGCCCTCTCTTCCCCCCCGGTCTCCCCTTGCCTGGTCCGAACCCCGTTAGACCCTTCCAGTTTGCATCCCACGCAAGTTTGCATGCGATCGAACGGGATTTTTTAAGACCTGTGATCGAGATCTTTCCTTTGCTGGAACGTTGACCTGGTAGCTTTTCCCCCTCTCTATTCCCGTCTAATCTCCCTCTTGGCCCTGTTCGACAACTAACTTAGTCTTGTTTTCGCTTTATCTCCTGGCTTCCCTGAGCCCGACATGTTTCGTCCCTTTCCTTCTCAGCCCGCTTCTGATCTTTGACACGGCCGCTGCTACCTTTCCCCACTTCTTCCCGGTCCTTTCTACGCCCTTTTCCAGCGGTCCCCACTTGCTTCCCCTCCCCATTCAAAAGCGTATCCCGAGGATATCTTCTCAAAACTTAAGCAGACTTATGTTCGCCTTTCCCCCCTTTCCCCTTATTGAACTTGCAACGGCCGTCATAGCCGGATGTTTTATTAACCCTTCCCCACATCCCATTCTTGGTTCAAAAGTTTTTCTTTCCCCCACTTTTGTGCCGTTCACCCTAGCACCTGTCCGGTTACGGGGGCAACCTCCCAACCCCGTTTTTCTTCAAATTTTGTTGGGTGTGTATCGGTTTTTACGCTACGAGGATTTAGTGGGTCTATGGTGTGAACGTTCCTCTCAGACCCGTCGACGAAAGCTAGTAGCTCCTCCCCTTCCTTGCTTTTCGCAATGCACGTAGTTGTAGTCGCTTGATTTATTTTTTAGCAACCTCTTTCTTTTTTCTTGTTGTTCTTCGTTTAAATTCCCTGTTCATATCGGTTGTGGAGCTGGTGATGAACCCCCTTCCCCACCCCTTTGTACCTTCTTTTCCCACGTGTGTTTTGAGAGAGCTCCCCTTTTCCAGTTTCCTAAAGCTCCAACCCAAATTTTGGAATGACCATAGGTATTTAGCCGTCACCCCCGTTCCGCTGCGTTTCTCACCATCTAAGCCCCTCCGACGTCCTCTACTTTCGTTTACGATTGAAGCTATTCCTAGGGCAGCGCCCGGTGTGTGCTCCGTTTTTTTCTCACCCTCGCCCCCCGCCCGGCTCTCTCTCTTCCCCGCCCTCTACCCACCGTTCTCCCCTTCCTCTTTTGTTTAAACCTTTTTTTTTCTTTTTCCCCCTTTTTCAACCTGTTTTTCTGTCGCTAGTCCCTTAGAATCCTGGTTCTCATTTGACCCAGAATGGGGGCTTTTAATTTTTTTTGTCCAAGCCCCCCCTTCCCTTTTGATCCGGGTTTCGGTGATTCTCCATTCCTTCCAAGCTGTCACTAGTATTCTTGTAAGGTTTTTCTTTAACGATATGATGATGCCCATGTCGTTTTGTTTAATTTTGAGTGCTTTCCTCCCCACTTTTTTATTTCTTGATGGCGGTCTAATTCAGTTCTAGTGTGTCTTGACTGCATTTCGGTAAGCCTTCTCGAGCTTTTTTGGCAGGATTTTCCCCCCTTCTCCCTTCTTCACGGCATCCAGATCCCTTGAACCATGCGCTTTCGTTGGCTTTTACCGTGCCCCAGCAATATCTTTCGTGAGACTCCCTCTGCTCCGGCCAAGCGCATCCGTTCAGTCCTTCTCCATCCGTTAGCACCCCTCTCGGCTCTTATGAAAACCCTGGACCGTCGTTTTTTCGGAGATCCTGACCGGTGTTCTTGTTGTATGGGACGGCCATTGCCTTTTGCCGACCTTACCAGGTCCAAGATCCTTCTTTTCTCAATCGTCCCGCTTTGACCCCTCCCCATTCATCTTGTTCCCCCCGTGAGGAGGTCTATTGTATGTCTCCCTGATTTCCCCCCCGGTTTGTTTCTCCCTTTGCCTTCTTTTGCTCTCCCCTGCTTTTCTATAGTTTCCTCCCCCCCCAGACTGTTCTCAAGTAATTTCCTCAAGATCGAGAACCTCGACCTCGTCCTGGTCATTCGTAGAAAGCTTCCCTAGGGAAGCTCTTGGTTCCGAATGCGATACTTTGGTTCATACAGCCTCCCCCTCGAGCCCCGGAAGATTCTCACTGACCATCGTTTTTGCGGGCTTTTTCAGCCTCCGCTTTCCAGATATGAAAGCGATCGCGCCCTCCGAGCTTTTCCGACCCCCCTGGTCATTCCCTGATCCCCCCTTCATTGCCTTCCCCTCAGGCCTCTAGACCAAGATAAGTTTTAGCCACGCCTCTCCGCTCTCAAACGATGACTTTCCTCCCACCCGTTTAGTCTCCTTCGCTTCTTGCCTTTCTTGCCTCGGTAAAAAAAAAAAATGCGCCGTACCGCCGTGAGAATTCGATACTTTTTGCTTTCCCGTCGTCAGTTTTTTCCCCAGATTCCTTTTTACTTCTCTCCCCCTCCCCCTTGCGTTATTTTTTTCCCGCACGTTTAGTTTTAATAGTTCTCACCTCGCTTTGGTTCTGCCCTGTTTGATCCCTGCTATCGGCCACAGAGGTTTCCCCCCTCATCATAATCCCTTATCTTTTTTCAGTGAGCTCTCTTATTTCCCCGCCCCGGCCATGCCGCTCTGGCAATTCCTCCCTTTTTCTCAAGAAAGATTTTTCTTTGGGTTAGTTTTTCCCTCCCGGTCTTTTTTATCCCTTCTCGATTACTGATTCAAAAATAGGAGCGCACTCACCCACCCCAGCCTTGTGCCAGCGGTGGCCTTTTTACGAGTGAGCTTTCTTTGGTCCCGTCCTTTCCAATTAGTTCCTTTTCGGTTGTATCTATAACTTTTTTCTTTAATGAACTCTCCCAAATAACATTCTGTACTTGACCAAAGACTTCACCCCTTTCCCTTTTTTTTTTCTCTTTCTTCACACAAAGGTATAGTTTCTCTCCCCCCTACAATTCTCTATGATGTGCTTATTATGGTTGCAGATTTTTCCTCGGTCATTATTTTTCTCTCTTTTGTTTTCTCCATACGTGTGTTGTTGATATCTCGTCGATTCCTTTCATCCCCGTATGCTCCTCGAAGCCGTGCGCAAGCCCTTTTTAAGACCCCAGATCGCTTCTTTATTTTTTTATCAGACACCCTTTTTTTGTCTTTAGCACACCCTGCCTCTGTCTGTGGGCAGTGAACAAAATGTTTCTCGTTCATTTTTAAAAAGACCGGACTTTCTTTAATTCCGGTAGCTTACCCCTACTGAATTGGCACTAATTTGGACCTTCGGGCACAGATACTCTTAATTTGCCCAGGCGTTGCCTCTGCTCCTTGGTGTTTTATCCCCTGCGTTCCTCCTCCCCTCCTTGCTCCACCTCATTCATCCCTCGCCTGCAGGGGATAACACCCCCATCAAGCTGTTCTAGACTTGGATGATGAGTGCCGTAGCCCGACGCGGCATTCTTTCTCCTCTAATAGTTCCCTTTCTCCTCGTTTCTGATTCCTTGTTTGCCACTGTTTTTTGCCGACTTCCAGGTACGAACAAACAGGAGATCCCTCTCTGTTGTCACCCCTGACCGCCGTTTTCGACCGTACCCCCCTCGGTGCCTCCCTTGCGGTTACCTTTCCATCTTTTCCCTGTTTGACTACATTAGATCACATGATCACGTGCGGGGTATGCCGTCTGCCTTTTTTCCTGTCGTCCTAAGCTACCTTTCAGCTCTTTCTCGCTTCCAACGGTGAGACCAGTTTTAAGAGGTTGGATTGCGCGGGTTTTCCCAACTTTTCGCCTGTTGATGACCGATTTCGTTTTTTTTCTCCTTTTTCTCTTCTTGACACCCCTCTTGAGCTGGTTTCCCTTCTATTCCGCGTCGTACTGCGCTTTTCTTCGGAAGAAAGCGGACTTCATCTCTTCGGGAGATCTTGCGCAAGCTTCGCCCCCCCACTCGTGCGGCTTGTTCCTCCAGCGTCCTTTTCACGCTTCCCTTCACTGCTTGTAGTCCTCGATCCGAGGTCAGGGCATGTATTTGATCCAGTACGTTTGATAGCGAAGAGAGTTGTTGCCCTGATTTACGTCCGGCGACCTTTTCCCGATAACAGTTCCCTTGGTCTACCTCTTTCCTCCCCTCATGCTTTCGCTCACCCGAGTTGCCCATAGGTTTTTTCCCAATGTGTGTGGGTGTTTTGGGGAAGTTTTTTTTTCCTAGATGGCAAAAAATTCTTCTTTCTATTCTTCCCTGACCAGGCCTGTCTTCTCGACCCGGCCCCCCCCCTCTACTTCCGGTTCCCCTGGACTGTGCAACTCGTTTTAGACGCTAGTTTTGGTGTGCCTTCCCCTCGAGATCTGCTGTCCCTTAATGGCCCTTGGCCTTCATCATCTGATTAAGTTCCAGAGAGTTTTTGCCGCTTGTCTCCCCCCCAGCCCCTTCTTTTTTCCAGAGTAACAGTTTAGCGTCCTTTTTCTGACGTGACGCAGTTTCTCCGACATTCCATTGATCCGCCCGCGCCTCCCTCCTTCTTACCGACAATTTCCTGTCCCCAGGCCCCCCGTCCCTTGCTTAGAAAATGTCATGGCTACTCCTATCGTAATCGCTTCATTCCCTCTCCTTTTTTTCACCCCAAACCTTCCTGCCCGAGCTTTTTTGAACCCTCTTCTTCCTTCTTCTCCCCCGCCCTCCGATAGACTATTGGTTCTTGGAAAAACAACTTCGTGACCAACTGCGCTCTGCGTCTTTGCCTTTTTTGTCATCACCATCTCCCCCCTGTCGTGGGTATCCCCCCCACGGGCTAAAGGGGTTTCTCACGGTGATAGTTGATGGTCTCGCCGTTCGGGGGTGTCTCTGGTGCTGACCTTGCCCCCTATTCAGCCCCTTCCGACAGTCCCGCTCTCATTTTTCGGCTTTTTCCTTTCATGCACGTGTTTTGTATTTCATTGTGTTCGCAACAGAACGCCGTGTTTGATTTCGTATTATTCTCGTTCCTTCCCTTTTTTGGAAGTTTTGACTTTCCGTTCCCGTTTCCCTTGCTCTCTTCTCTTTTCCGTTTTTGTCCTGAGATCACAATTCTGTTTCCCTTTCCCCCCCCCACCGGCTCTTTTTTCATCAGGTTTTTTTTCCTGACGACGAATAACCCTTGAGCTTTTTTTGCGTTTTGCCCCCCTCCTTACCTACCCCGCTCACTCTTTGCATTCCGACGCCTGCACAGGTTAAGTCTTTCCCTCAGATGGTCTGTGAAAGGTGGCTTTGCTCTTTCCCTTTCATCCCCCCCTGCGTACCCTCCTGCGGGATACAGAAAGATTTCATACCCCCTCATCCAAAATTTTAATTGACCCCCGGTGTGAGGCCCGTTTCCCCTTTCAACCGTTGCTATGTTCTTTTCTCTCTCCCCCTCCTACTGTTTTGCGCTTAATTTTTCCCAGAATGGGTATGGTTTAGTCACCCAGAATCCCGGCGATCTGCCGTATTTTCCGCCTTACTGGGCCTGACATAGTTCTCTCCTGTCCTTTTTTGAAGAAGATTTTTTTTCGATGCCCGTTAGATTCCGTTGCTGGATGGAGATGGAAGATCGGGAGGGAGCTAGTATGAAGGCCCGTGTGGTTTTCTGTATTCCCCCCCATTTAGGTCAGTCAAATCTGGGCGTTTATTCTTACTTTCTTTTTCGACTTTTCTCAAAGGCCCCTCCCGGTTCTAACCATTATCCGCTGATGACTCGAACTCTTGCCCAAGCAATGCCCTCCTGACCCCCGGGTGAGCATCTCTATTTCCTTCCCTTCCCAGTCCCCCACCTTTTCCCCTCCCTTGAGGATATATCATATTGAGAAATCCGAAGGTGGGCCATCCCCCCACTTTACTTTCTTCGTGGGTGATGCTGACATCTTTTTCTGTGCCGGTCTCTTCCTTTCCCGTTGCCGCCTAAAGTCGATCCTTTTCTTTTTTGTCAGTTCACCGCTTGACAGTTTCTCCTTTCCCCCGCTGGGTTTCTTTTTTTATGCGTCTCCTTAGCTTAGTCGGTTCGTAGACCCCCAGTGGATAAGGCAGAGGTCTCCGTGCCAGTTGCCTTTTACGGCGAGTGCCACGCTTTTTTTTTTAGCGACGCCATTAATAAAGATTCGACCGAGCTGGCCCCGAGCTGTCCTCCTTTTCTCCCCAATGGGACTTTTCCTTTCCCTCCCGAGACTCCCCTGGTTTTTTCCTAGACTTCGCCAGCACGGAGATATCTCCTCCCTGACAGCACTTTCTTCTCTGACTCCCGTAAATCTCCCTTCCTCGTCTCTCGGAGCTTAGGAAACCGCTCTCCCCCAACTGTTTTCAAGTTTATCCAACCCTTAGACGCCTCGTTCATTCCCACCTCTACTCCAACCGGATTACCGAAGGGTTTTTGAGTCCCGACGCTCTTTTCGCCCCAAAGCTGCCAGGTCGAAAAGGTTTTGCCTGAGAGATCTGCAGCTTCTGGCCTTTCGTCCCCCAATGATTTCGGTTGCCCCTCACTCCCGGTGTCTCAGTAGGATAATCTTTTGGTCGTTTTAGAAATCGCCATGGCCTTGATCCTCCCTGCCCTCGGTTATGATGTGGTCTAAACGGTTTGCCCCCCAGAGTTTTCCCCCCTCCCTCGTTCCACCTCTTTTTGTGGTTTTTTTATACTTTTTATAACAGTCGAGTGATCCACCACTCTTAAACTGGAGTAGTCCCCAGGTGAGCTAGTCTTAGGTTTGGCGCATTCCCCCCCTTTTGTCTTGTCCCCACTCAGCCTCCTTTTTCTACCTCCCCCGCCCCTTTGACTTTTTTTATTTTGAAAGGAACGCTTTTCTTCCTTAGAGATCTAGAGACCTTTTCTAAGGCCCACCCGCTCCTGCTTTTCCTCGCGTGGTTTTTCCTAACGCTTTATGGGTCTCAGGATGCCTTCGTTCCCGGAGATTTTTTTTTCCCAGACTGCGCCATTACCTTTGTCCTTTTGCACCCCACCCCCACCACCCTTTGTTCCCTTTCCCCCCCCGACTATCTCCGTTTTTCAGGCTGAACACCCACAAAACTTATTCTTGACTACTACCAAGCCCTCAGCTTTCTTTTTCTTGACCGCGTGTTTTTCCCCCTTTAGTCCTTTTTCCATGCTATCTTCTCTTTTTTTTGTTGAGAGATTAGTGGGATGCTTTAGACGAGCGTCCGCCAGCGTCAAGAATCCCCAGCTATGCTTTCTTTTTTCTTTTTATCCATTTCCGTTGTTTTGGGTTTCTGCCACAAACCCCTGAATAGTCTTTTTTTTTCAAGGAACCAAAATGAGTGTGTTAGATAGTCAGACCGACAGAAGGCGTAAGCTCTTTAATCTTTTGACTTTCAACCTGGCCTTCTTGCTGCCCCCCCAATCCTTTTAAACTTACCCCTTTCCTGCCAGATGTTAATGCCTCAACGTTCTAGAGTAGAGAATTCATCCATCTTTGTCCTTTGTCCCCCCCCCTACCCACCATCACTCTTTATTTTTTTTTTTTGGATGCTTATGACATCTCATTCCCTACGTGCCACTGTTGAAAAAAAAAGCTGGTGTGTTTGGGGGGGATGCATGCCTTTTTTCTCCTCGAACATGCTCAACTTTTTTCTCCTCTTTTCCACTTCTCCTGTTTGCCCCTTCTCGGTTCTTTACTGCACAGGAAGCCCTACCCCTTTTGAGAACTTTTGTCCCCCCTGCACTTTCCCCCCCCCCCCTTTTCGCCCGGACCCTCTGCATAACGGGGCTGGCTCTTTCCAGGATTTGTCTGTACCCATCTGTATCAGTAATTGTCTCCCCTTCGCTGTATCGCTTTTGGAATTGTTTAACAAGTCTACAGAAGATGCAGACCACCCCCCCCGTTTTTCCCCCCCCCCCCTCGTTTTTTCCTCCTCTCTGCTGATCTTCCAACCCCTTTTGATACAGTTTTCATATCATTGCTCCTGTAGTTGCTACTTGCTCGGTTGATTTCCTGAGGGCCTGGATCCCTTGTTCATCTTTGTTTATACTCTCTTACCACAAGTATTTGTGTGATTGCTAGGAGGTAAGACGTCTTTCAGTCGCGAGTCCGTTTCGATTTATCTTGATTCCCTACTCCCTAATCTGGGCATCTCGGTTCCTTTTGGCGTCCCGGGTCGAAAAAAAAACTGAGTCTGAGGATATTGTTAGCAGTCCTAAGGACGCGATAACGTTTTGTATATGACGCCGAGTCTTCTCGTTTTTCTACGAGTTCCCAAGGTCCGTCGCTAGTCGCCTCGCTCACTCCTAAAGCTTTGGTAGTGCTAACTGAAAGAAACGAATTTAGACGATGTTCTCCATAATTCATTCCCCTCCCCCCCACCTCGGGTTGACAATATGAGTTTTCAAAGCTTTAAGTGGCCCACCATCCTGGCATTCTTTCTCATGCTGATACTCTCCCGGTCCCCTTTCCTCGCGAATTTTGGTTCCTCAGAAGGAAAAGGTCGTTTTTGAGCCAACCCTTCGATGGTGCTCGTTTTGTGATCTTTTCCGCTTTCCCTTCGACCTTTAGCTTCATCATCCTTGCTCTGCTCATATTAAGTGCTTACCAACTCTTTTCTAGCGGCAGGAATTTATGGGATTCTTCTTTGAGACCTTTTTTTTTTTTCCCTCCTTTTCGCCTGTAATGGATTACTCCATTGGCAGCGTTCCGGCCAACCATCTCCCCTGGGCCTTTTTAAATCAATCTTATTAACCCAGCCAGCACAAAGTTCCTGGTATCTCCGGCTCTTCCCCCCTTTTAAGCGAGGAGGTCGTTGAACTTCCTCTTCTCCCTCTTTTACCCGCTATCGCAGGATTTTTTTTTTTCCCCCACGAACCCCGTATGCTCAGCCCTTCAGCTCACCCTTTGTAATTGCTCACTCCCTTTAGTCCTTCCGCGTTAACGGGGACTCCACACCCCTTTTTTTCTTCCAATTGAAACTTTTCTTATTTTTTTGGTTTATCCGTATGTCGCAGGTTAGGTTTTCTCTGGTGAGCACGTCCCGACCTCCCCCCCCGTGCGACGCCTTTCAATAGCTGTTTAATCTGGCCTTTCCTCCTTTCTGTGCCCTGTTTTTAGTTCGATTCTTTTTCCTTTTTCGCAAACGCGCATGTGTAAGTCGGCAGTACTATCTTTCCCTTTCCGTTTTTGCCTTTTTTGGGACTTCTCACGGGAACATGTG
>Ga0179591_1323204_pt1 | contig 12245 bp, 11 predicted proteins | sample CZOMad2_1_08_16f_FD_182891 | JGI IMG/M metagenome (GOLD analysis project Ga0179591, IMG submission 182891) | Vadose zone soil fungal communities from Angelo Coast Range Reserve, California, USA - CZOMad2_1_08_16fungal (PacBio error correction) | ecosystem: Environmental > Terrestrial > Soil >... | reverse complement strand
CCCTCACGACCCATTCCGAAAGGCTTCTAAGTTATTTCCCTGTTGAGGAGTTAGTTTTTGTCTTTCCCGACTAGCACAGTTACCCGGGAATAATGTGGACTCCTCCAAGAAGGTGCGCTTTGCACACTCGCAAGTAGCCGTGATGAAAGATGTCACGCACGTCTTTACCACAGATTCAAACGGTGACATGTCCCCAAGAGACCCAGATCTACAGATCGGCGACGCTCGGTTCATTGATTTGAAAATGGATACGGTCGCCCTTCGCTTGCTGTTTATCCGATTTAAAAGAAACATACATGCGGACCAGCTATTAGAGTTCTGGTTCTTTGGCCACGCCCCCCGTCTGAAGGCTTGGCCGACGATGCCCCTAGGGTCAGATTCCCTCTTCATGGTTGTTTTTTTTGCTCTCCCCCCCCCCTTAGGAGTGCTCCCGATTTTTCAGATTGTCAGAGAACGTTAAGTTTCCCTGATGGGCCAGGTTTCATCTCAGGATGCCCAACAGTGGTCTTTTCTTTTTCGTTCAGTACTTTTTCGTGGAAGAGGTCCGTTCTCCCCCTTGTACGGCATCGCAATAGTCGTTCCCTGGCGACATTCCCACACACCTGCTGATAGCCAGATTTGTATTCCTCCTCTGCCAAGTACAGAGTCCTTGGCCCGTAGTCTCCCCTCAGTTCCAAGACAGCTTGGTTCGGTCAGGTCCCTAGAGATGGTCAGAAGCTCTCTTTCGAACCAAATAACGTTAAGACGTCCATGTTCAATGAAATCGACAAACCATCCTCCACCACAGCAACAGTCCTAAATATGATCCGCTGATCCTGTGCATGTCATCTTTATCCCTGGCCAAGTGGTCTGAATCTTGCGGAAGAATGAACCTAAAGGTAGTCTTTTTCGGATTAGGATGATTCCGACCTGAAAGTTTGTGACGTCTTGCTTTGTTCGATTTCTTTCATGCGAGATGTAGCATCAGTCCCATCCAGGAGATAAGCTCCTTTGATGGCCATTCAATACTTGCGATAGTTCTACCGCCGGCAGTTTTCCCTGTTCGAGATTTCTCTAGCAGCTGATCCCCCCATTCCCACCTTCGGCTCTTTTCGGCGCGTAATTACCTCAAGCAGTTAGGGCCCCCCCAATTTGTATAAACTCTCCCCAACAGGGTGTACGGGAGCGATCCCGTAGTTCCCAATTCCTCTCATGAGCGAATAACCACAGCGGGGCGACTTGCCTCTCGTTCTCCGAAGAGGTTTGAATACAGATGAGGGTTGGGAGTTAGTCTTCGGCTTTCCTGCGCTCTCCAGTGTGACTCGGCATATATTTCTTCCTAATATTTTTTTTCTCCTGATAGTCCTCCCCTTACTCAGTCGGTTCTTCCCGAATCCTAAGCACCAAGCGTCCCCCCCTGCAGCTTCTCCCCTAAGAATGAGGTGAACTCCGATTCGCCCAAAGGTTCTTTGGTCTCAGATCATTTCAGATTTTCTGCGCCCCAGTACTTTGCCCCCTTTGACTCTTCCCGGGAACCGACGGCCCCCCGCATGACGTGAGACACTTTTTCAAGAGATCGGATGAATGCCGTTCTCTCCCCCCTCGAAGGTCGATCGAGCTGCGACACTACCGTACGACTTTTTCTTTTTTGAGAAATCTCAAGGGACCTTGATCCCCGCTCCTTGGCCCCCCTCAATCTATGTGTGGTCTTTTTTAATACCCCGTTATACCACGTTCCTTCAGTTCCCCCGAAAGAAACTGTCACGTTTTTCAAAATAGTTGCCTTCCCCTTAGTCCCTCTATGGCCTGGGAGTCGAAGTCCTGGAGTTCTCGTTTTTGAACCGTCGATGGTACCAGTCCTGATGCCTGTTTCCCCGCCCTTTTCGGGAGCTGGATAGCTTGTGTCGAAGTTTTCCTTCAGTGGATTGGTTTCCTTTGCTTGGAAGACTGGAGCACGACCTCTATCCGTTATCTACCTATGATTTCCCCCTGACGGCGCCAGATGTCCCCTTTGGAAGTCCCTACTTGCCCCCCCATTGATCTTGCATACCACATCTTGCTATTTCCTCTTTTTTAGCCCGCCCCCGTGAATGGAATTTCTCTGACTCCCTGCTCAGACGACACGTTTTCCCCCCTGCTCCAACCTGATTAGTTGCCCTGCCACCAGAGCGCTTTCTTTTCCCAAGATGTTCCCTGCCCCCGTAAAATCTTGCCGCCGGCCCCATCGTCTCCCTCGCGGTCCTACGTTGAACTCCCACCCATCCGGAGCCGAATCATATGTCCAACCCGTTTCCCTTACGGTCTGCAGCGGGCCTCCCTGGGCTTTCCCCGGATACCGTACGAGTTTGTTGATTGTTGCTTTCGCAACACCGCCCTGCAGTATTTTTTCTTGCGCTCATGAGGTCCCGGACATTCGAGAGTCTAATGTTCACGGATCTCGTATGTGGTCCCTTAGGTTTCCGCCTCTTTAAAAAGAGATCACTTTCCGCACCCTTGTAGCGTCGTGTCCCCTCGGCACCTTTGGTCCCTAATGCCCGTCCATTCCACAACGGTTCGGAAGATTCCTTAAAGGGATGCCAGCCCTCCTGTACATGAAGTCCCCTTTTTAGCCGAGTTTTATCTTCCTCCTCGTTTTTTGTTGTTGAGAGCTCCGTGACACTCAATCAATGCTTTGTAGGGAGATCTTCGGACCTTGACTACCTCCTCTTCACGCCCTTGGTTGGCATGAGGGGCACAGTTCCGTTTTTTTATAAAAACCTCGTTGCCGCGTTTTCCCTTCTCAAAGTGATACTCGGTCTTTCGTCCCCAAGATGATCGTTCCAACGTTTGCCGAGGACCACCCGACGATTCGCTAGCGACGTCGAATGGCGGCCCCTCCCCGCGCGCGCGTACTGTTTGGTAGTGTTTGCGGTTCCATTCCAAAATCTGAGGAAACAGAGCATGTCGCGCTTTCAGGTTTTAAAACTTGAGAAGATTGATCATGCTTCCTCTGCCCAACATTTCGTGATTTTATCCCGTTTTTTCCTTGATTGAAAGCTTCCCCCCTAAGGGCCCTTTGGCTCCCCTTGTCCAGAAGCAGTTCCCGGGAAGGTGCAATTATCGAACGGATGGGCCCAGTTTCGTCCCTCTGACGGCTCCCAGTTGGGCAGCGGCCGGGTAATGACTGGAGAGGGAGCCCTATGAGAGACATTACTTCGTGCCCTGGTCTCGCACAACCCCCTTAAGCCGCTGTGTGCCCCCAATCCTCAGCCTTTATTCGATGCCTTTTGTCTTCCAGCACCGGTTTTTACGGTTAGGACTATCGAGGTGACGTTTTTAGAGCAGGTCCTTCTCCCGTATTAAAATACCCCCCCTTTCCCCAGTCCCAATGAACAGGACTACCCCCAAACATGTCGTCCATCACCCCAGCAAAACCCCCGGCGCATGCGAGGCAGTTGAGGTCAAATCGGTTTCCGGGTTGACGTGTTTCTTTTCTCTTTCTTCTTCCCCCCCTTTCTCTCCTGACCTCACTTCTCTTCTTCCGCCTTTCGGCGAATCAGGGTGATTCGTGAGGTCTTTCCCGTTTCCCTTTTGCTTTGTTGTTTACGGGAATCTTCCCCCATTACCGATTTTTTTTGAACGTCCCCTTTCCAATTCATATCCCGTTCGACTCTGTTCAATCGCCGTTCTCTTCTTTTAATGTTCGAGGCCGTCGGTAGACTCCGTCCCCTCCCTTTCCCCCTTCGGGAAGCGAGCCTTCAGCCCGAAGCACAGGTTCAAAACTCCCTTTCATTGCCTTCCTTGCTCTTCTCCAGCGCCTGAGAAATTCGTAACCTCCTCTTATTCCCTTCCCAACCCGGTCCACGTTGCCCTCTCCTTAGAGTTAACCCTTTTGGGATCACCTGTTTTTTTTTTCTGCGGCGTCTGCCGTAGCTTCAGGCGTTCTTCCAGTCTTTTAACCGACTGGCTTAAGTTGCTTCTCTTTATTTCCTCCTCCGTTTTGTGAGCTTCGCCTTTAAGCCATCGGTTGAATGGAGGCGCCTTGAATATTCCTTCGAACCGCCTTTTTCGAATTCATCGATTTGTGCACAGATTTTTCGCCCCGCTTTCTATTTTTCCCGTTTTCTATAATAGTCTAGTGCTCCATTTGGAATTGCCTCTTTTGATCTTCTTCGGACTCAACTTCCTTTGATTTTGGAATGCAACTGCTTTTTGAATGTTTCTATCCTCTTTTCCGTTTTGATTTGAGCCTTATGCTCTTCACGGCATATCCAGCAGCTGACGCCGGCGTCCCTGAGTAGAAAAGAGTAGACGTGCTTTTTCCTGCGTATCATGGATGTGTCTTTGATGAACTACCTTTTCTGACAACTTCATCACGGTCGAACCTAATCCTCCCGCTAATCACCATCTTCTGCCGACCTCCCTGCTCTTTATTTTTTTTAGACTCTGGGAAAGAGTATTTTTACCGTCGTTTTTCCCTTCGTACTTTGAATGACTGCCAAGGCTCCTCCCCCCTCGAAGTAAGAAGGTTTTCCCCCGGTGATGTCAGCAACCCGTAATCCTAGAACTTTGCCCGATTTATTCTTACGGTTGATGAGGGCCCGGCTCCCTCCGGCAATCTTTTCCTCTAACCTGCGAACCCCTCCTTGCGTTAGCTGCCTTCCCTCATAATTTCCCCCCAAGTTCTCTCCCACTTCTTCCGGCCCCCCTCCTTTCCATACAAAGCGGACATGAAGCTTTTTTATTCGCGCCCGTGTCTTCCGAAGGTGAGCTCTTCCTTTTTTTTTTGACATCGCATTCTCGACCCGTGACCGCTGCAACTTTTTCCCCTTCGCCCACTAGCGCGTCCTTGTCACCCGGATTTTCACCATGTTCCCACTCGTCCTTTGGTGCCCCTTCCCGCACCGTGAGGCGCAAAATTTTTTTCGATCCCCCCCACCCACCATTCCCTGGATGAGCGATCCTATGACGTCACAACCCAATTCATCGTCCCTGTCAAGGCCGCAGCTGGCGGCCATCCCCTGCACAGCGTCGTTTCGGCGGCATCAAAAAAACCCACGACAGTTTTTCCCGTACTTTCCCTCCGGCCGCGCTGGCTAATTTCATGCCTCGTTTTGCGCATTGGATATATTTATGGTGGTTTTTTTCAGCCCTGTGAGTCATGTTTTTCCATGAAAGCGTCATTTTGGCCCCTGCCCCCGTTTATTCTGTGGCACCCGGTATGTGAGGCACAGTGACCCTCCTGCCCACCCATCGTGATAGTCTGTCAAGGATGCCTAAATGAAATCCCCTTCCATGAAGACAGTCAGATGTTGTTTCGTATCCTTTCTTTTTAATCCAGTTGGTGTGTTGCGAGATACTACACCCCCTCGGCAATCCTTTTCATTCCTTACTTTTTTGAAGCCCAATAATCCCGAGAACCCCTCCCTTTTTGGCAAGTAGGGCCTTTTCTTGCCCTCGTCCCCCCCGAAGTGCGCCACGCGCCAGAAAACGTCTGGATCCCCCGCTCTACCAAGTGCTCCCCGTTACACCCCCCCCCCCGTTCGCCCCCACAATATCCGCGACCAGCCTTTTCCCCGCTCCTCTTTCTCACAATCATTTTTGGAAGAATAATGCTAGGTCTTTGGTAGTTTTTTTATGCCTTAAACAACCTCCCTTGACAGGATGCCTTGTCTGGGACCGGGCTTTGGCTGCCTTCCCGGCTGCATCTTTCCCAATTGGTGCCCGTTAATCGTTTTTGATCTCTCCCTAATGTTGTTTGGGGGACTACCCTTCGTGTGGATGGCGTATTTTCACGTCAAGCTAGCCCATGGAAATGAAGGCTGAGACCCAACCGGGTGTGCTAGTGATGACCTACGGGGGGGGGGCCCCCCCCAAACCCTGCCAAGTTGAAGAGGTCAAAGCTCATACGGTTTCTCAGACCCTTAATAGATCTAAGTATTAAGAAATTGTTGCTTGATCACCCCCCCTCGTCAGAGTGTCTATCGCCCATACTGCTCTCCCGTGGTGCAAAGTAGTTCTTCCCTCCTTCTCCCTCTCCCACTTTGATTGTTCTCTCTTAGTAATCTCTCTTACTCGGAGAGTCTCGAGCATAAGTCTTTCAAATAGGCCCCATACTTTCCAGGTCCTGTCCCTCCAACTTTATTAAAGCAAACGCCCCTTTTTCGCCCTTAAGGGATTCTTTAAGTGGCCTCCCCTTAAGCGGGCCCTGACTTTCCGCCTCGCTGTCTTCCCCCCCTTCAGCCCTGATGAAGATCCCGTTTTAGGCGAAGTACTGGACGCCCACCCCAGGTGAGGTCGAGATTGACCGGTTGCCCGCGAGGCGGGGCCGATGCCGGAGAGTACCTTAGGGAAGACTTTACAGATCTATCCTCGTTCTCCAGCCCTGGAGTCGTACATGTTTTCCCCGGTTTCCTTTGTCTTCGAACCCTCCCGACCCTCAACCTTGCTTCGTTTACTTTTTTTTTTGCCCTTAATAAGCCAGCAATGAAAAAAAATTTCTCCCCAGTCTTCCGGGTTTGACTCTAAAATCTCCAACAGCGACTACCCTTTTTTTGATTGCTTTTAATCACCTCCCCATTCCCCAAGTCTTTTCCCTGAAGCGTTATCAGACCCCCCCGGTAGTTTATTCCCAGCTTGGTTGGCGCGTGGGAGACTCTTTTTTCCTTAGCTCTCCAGTGGGATTTTCTTCCGCTCTCTATATTTTCTCAATAATCTTTTTTGCTGTTAATTCCTCTCATTACCTCCCCTTTTTTCGCCGACTGGAAAGATTCCCTTCCTGATAAGTCCTCCCAAGAAGTAAGGCCCTCCTGCGGGTGTTTGAAACAAGCTCTTGAGCCTTTCTTCGCCCCCCTCTTTGACGTGGCTTCATCCAATCAGAGAGCTTTCTGAATCTGGCTTTTCCAAACGCCCCCCCCCCTTCCGTCCCATGCCTTTTCAGAAACTTTTTCCAATTCTTCGGCTGAAGTTGCGCTGACATCAATGTTTGAGGTTGGTCTCTCTTTGGTCCCGAAACGACGCTTTTTGGCGGAGAGAACTCTTTCCGCACGGGATATTTCTGGCTGAGTACCAAATGCCGGATTTGAGTAGGATGCAGGCCACCTCTGGAAAACGCATAGCCGAACCGCCAAGAGAAGTTTTGAAGGAACTCCGACCACCATTTCTATGGGTTCGTCGCTGTTCCTTTTTTGTTGGTGTTGTTCCCTTAATAGAATGCCCTTTGGTTAGAGCTGCAACCTTCCGCGCCGTCGGCTCCTTTCTTTAAAATTCCTTTCCTTTTCCCCAATACCTCCATGCAAGGGTTGGCGATGGTGTCATCTTCGCCCGCCTTTAAGATTTCGTGGTACTTACTTTTTTTTTCTCCTGTTTTTTTTTCTGGCCACGGCGACCCAATTTATATACACTAAACCGGCCGTCCCCCCACACCTTTCGCCGGAGTTTCTACTTTATGACGAAAAACGGGCACACCTATGGGGTGAATTTCCCTTTCCCCATCCTGCATATGCCAGCGGTTGGTGAATTTCTTTAGAACAATGCTATATATTTGATGTCCTTCCATCGCCACTATTCCTCGCCGCACCTCCAATTTGCGTCGTAAGTTGACCCACAAAAGAGCCGCCCCCTGGCCCCTCCGTTCGAGATGTTTCACTTATCAATTTTTTTCCCAAGTGGCTTTTTTTTCAACCCTCTCTCCCTTAGGATGCTCCCTCGGACCTCCCAACATTTATGCGGAAATCCTTATTCTTCACCCCCAATCCCCTGTTTATCGTAGGTTAAAAGATGGAGCCCTAAGTACCTTCTACATTTCTGTCCGCGGTCTTTTGATCTTCCTCCTCCAACAAAAGAAATTCAATTTGGCTCCTCGGCTGGACCCTTGGTCCAGGAAACTTCGCGTATTCGTATGGTTTCTTTTATCCCCCCCCTTTAAGTCCTTCCCAGTGCGGGTTCGCCTCCCTTGATGTGTTCTTCCCTCCCCTCAAAGGGGTACGTTTACTGCGCGCGGCCCTCGGCCCCTTGTTGATGCTCCCCTGTACCCAACCTGTGAGTCTCTTCTTTTTGTCGGTACTCACTTACTGATTTTTGCGAATTCCATGCTTTCACAGTGAGTGCTGGTTAGTCTTCTGCTCTCTGTCCTCCTCTTTTTTGTTTTTAGAACCCCGTCCCTCACCTTCTTTTCATGTCCCCTATTCCTTTTCTCTCCTTAAATTACCAGCCGCCCTTGTTTGGCACCCGTCGGTTCCTTTAGCATTGCGAGGTTTAAAATAGTCTCCTTTCTTGTTCCCCCTCGTTCCTCCGGTCTTTTCCCCCCCCCACTGTCAAATTCCAGGTATCTGACCACCATTTAGGCCCGTCACCTGTGAAGATTTCATGGGGTTTCTATTTTACCCCCGCGCGGCCGCCTCCCGCTAGCTCCTTTTTGCGGTTGGATGTGCCTTCCATCCCCCCCCCGTCCTTTCCCATTATTTTGGAAATGGGATTGGTCTGCGGCCCCTGTGCAGGCCGACGCTCCCCCCCCCCAACCCTCCTTTAGTCATCTTCTCTTCTCTCGTACTTTTGGGGTTTTTGGCCGCCAGATTGCGGACTAGCAGTTTTCCTTTCTTTGTCCCATGGTTGCCACATGCTTCCAATGACAGGGTCGCGCTCTTTTGCTTCGGCTTGCTCCTTTTTGGCAGCGTAACTCGTATATGTTTCTGCCTTCTCCCCTAGAGATCCTTTTTCTTATATTGGCGCGACCTCCCCCCAACGTTGAATAGCTTTGGAGTCATGCATTCGCCCTCCTTACCTCTCTCATTGGCCCGTACCATTTCCTTTCTCCTATTGGTTTTGGTTAACTTCTATTCAGGTCTCTCCGGCGGGCTTCCCGCTTCCCCCTCAAGACCATCTTCTACCATGAATTTCTTCTGCCCCCTTAAACTACACCGTTTTTTTTAATGTATTTCCTGCAGTCGATGAGCATTGTGCTTTTCAAAGTTCATAAATATGGTTGGCAGCCATTTCGCTCTCATCCCTCCCTTTCCTAGAAGCGGTAGGTGCCTCAGCTCTTTTGGAAGCAAACGGTGTGATCTTTTTCGCGTCTGATTTCCAAGGGATGACGTGGGTCCCTTCCTTATGTGTAGCTTTTGTTCTCCGAAGCCCCCGGACCGATAAGCATTTCCATCCTCCCCTTGCGCTTTCTCCTCTCCTCACGGCGGAATTTCAGGTTTGAAGATGTATGTCGCCTTTACCTTTGACACCCTCCCCTGATGTCGGCCCCCCAGCGGTTAGAAGGTTGAGGGACAACCCCCTTGTCTTTTCCCCCCTTGAAAGGCCCCGTGCTGATCCTGTTCCCCCCCCAAATGCGCTGTTTTTGAGAATGAGATGCCCCCGTAAAAAGGGGCTGAAGCTTCTAGAGCTTTTTTTCCCACCGCAGTCCTCAGATTGGGTGGTTCGGTGAGGAGACGTTTATTTCCTTTTGTTTCGAACGACTTGACTATCTCTTTTATAATTTTTTGTGTGAGATTAGTCCCTCCCTCCCTTCCCGTTTTTCTCCCGACTTCCTCCTCCTTCTCTAAGTACTTCCCCCCTTGACCACCCTAGAGTGAGCCTTGTTGAAGAGCACGCTTTTTCCCGCTTTTGACTCGTCTTTCATCAAGGAGAAGTAATTGACTTCTGTCTTTCTACGTACACCCCCCCACCCAAAACCCCCCCCCCCCCTCCGGCCGTGCCTTCGAACAGTGTTTTGCCTTCTCTTTTTTTTTTGCTGACTATACCACGAAAGTTTTAGGTGAGATCGTGTTTCCAACCTTTCTTCATCCCCCCCAGTACGACGCGGCTCCGTCTTGATCACTCTCCCTCCCTTTCTTTTTTCCTGCATTGATATCGGCGTGTCGGCTTCCCCCGGCCTTACCTCGCTGACACGGTTTTTCTCCCCGTTTTCTTTTTCCTTCCCTCAAGATCACTTTTTCTTTTTTTTCTAAAAATTCTCTCTTCAGAAACACTTCCTATGAATTGGGATCGCGCAATCCCCCTCTTCGGCGTCCACTTCCCGTTTTTTTTTCTTGACCTCTTTTTCTAGAAACTGCCGGGTTTTTAGATGTTTTTATGGCCCCATTTGCGGACGTTTCCTTGCCGACTTTTTTGCCCCCCCTCTCCGGGTATGTCCATGGATGCCTCCAGTCTCCCTCTTTCCCCCTACCTCCCAACCCTCGCCTGCGTTTACGCTGCCCTTCTGTTGATCGCCCATTCTTACTTTTCTTTTGGGACGAAATCATAGGAGAGCATTTTCTGGGAATTTCGCTCCCTTTACCCGCTTCGCTCTCTATTGAGATCGAACATGATCAGCGACCGGGTGACCCCTTTCAATTGCTTCTTCCGGCTTTCAAGAGTTTTGGATTGAGACTGTTCCCCCCCTTTTACCCCCTAATTGATTGTCGCCCTTGCCGCCGAGTTCTTTCCACCAACCCCTTTCTGCGAGAACCTTGAAGTAAACAAATTAGATTTTGCTCTTGGCCGGCAGCCGTTCAGCATGTCTTCCACCCCAAATCGTCTACATCTCTTTCCCGGAATTTTTGCTTGCCTGCTTTCCCCACCCCCCCCCAAATTTCCGCTAAGTTGACCGTTTTTTATGGACGGCAATTCCGCTAGGCGCCGCTTTCGATAGGACCAATGTGGCCAGTACCTTGCCCGCTCTTTCTTTTTTTCCGAACAACACAGAGCTACTTTTCTTCGAGGGGCCCCCCGCAACCTTCTTGGTGACCAGGAAATGCCGACTTAACCCCCCAACCCCTTCTTGTGATGTTCGTAAAATCTTTCCCCTTCCCCTCTCCTACTCCGTTCCGTGGTTTATATATCTTTTAACCTCTCCCCTTTGTTTTTTTGTATTTTTCTTTTGCCCCCATCTTTTCCCCCCCCATTTATGGTTGGTGTATCTTGAGATTCCGGATGCCTTACTCAATAATCACGTCACGACCTTTTTTCTCCAGTTTAATCCGTGCCCTCAGCCCCCCATCCCGTTAGTGCCATCGTTCCCATTGATATTCTCCTCTGGTTTTAGTACCACCTCACCGATGATTCTTCCCAACCCCCCTTGTCGGCCCCTTGATATCCGAGGCGACTTTGCGACTCTTTCGCGATTTCCGTTTTTCCCCCTGACGCAAGCCGCCTGCGCTGGCTTTGGTAGTTTTTTTCTACTGGAACTGGCAATAACAACCTCGCTTCCCACCCTTCTTTGAGAGCAGGTCCTTTTTTTGGCTCCCCCTCTTCGGACCTATTAGTGAAAAAAGAAGGGGTTTTCTGTGCCCCCCCCTTTTCTCCCGCATTTTTTTTTGGAGATAATTAGGCCGAACCCTTTTGGTTAGCCCGATTTGGCCTTCCCTTCTCATTTTAACTGTGAACCATTTCTCACGGATTTTGAACCGAGAGATATTGTTCGGACGTAGTTTTCAGCTCCCCTTTTCCGCTGATCAGTGGCGATGTTTTCTCCCTGCACGACTAGTGCAGTCCTTCGTCTCTTGCAAACTTCCCCCCTCTTTCCTTCTTTTTTGGATGAAATTCGCCTCCTAAAGAAATTGGCCAGTAGTTATTCACCGTAAGGGCAGGACCCTAAGCGAGTTTTCGGTAGGGTTCCTAGAGGATGGTTGAATGAGAGCGGGGTTCCAGTCTTCCCAAAACCATTTCCCCAGCCTCCCATTTTTTTTTCCCTGAAATTTTGAAATGGCTCTACACCCCTTCCACAACCCGGCTCCCTTCCGGCTTCCTTGAGCAGTGCATGTATTAAGGACCCTTGGAAATCGTGGACGCCGACTCGGCGTCCATTCGACCTATAGCACCCCCAGTGCTAGTTTCTTGGCAGACTCCTTCTCAAAAAGGTATGGTTCTTTGCTTTTCTGAACGATGACGTATCCTGTATGATATCCGACCGTTTACCCACCTTAGATCCCCTGGAGAAAGCAGTTCTTTCACCCCCCGGGAGATATGTTCTTCAAGCGCAGTTCTTTTCTCTTCCGTGTCTCTCCCAGACTCTTCCTGCACCCCTTTTTCCCACCACTGCCCTTTTGAGTTCCTTTCGATAATAAGAACCTTCGGGCCCAAACCCCGGCTAAATGAAGGAAGGGGGTTGAGCGTCTAGACCGATGGCCCCCCTTTCGCCTCCTCTGAGCATTGAGCAATCAAATTTAAGTAACACCTCCCTTGGAAATGCTTTTCTCAAGTTTTTTTTCAACCTTCTTTTCCTTTTTTACACCCCAAGCGGGTTGGTGAGACAGTAGATTAAGAGCTCTTTCCTTACTCTCCCGACTGGCTTAAGGCTG